>Ga0055584_100006058_pt1 | contig 11849 bp, 8 predicted proteins | sample OSDHelmetaG_FD_58716 | JGI IMG/M metagenome (GOLD analysis project Ga0055584, IMG submission 58716) | Pelagic marine sediment microbial communities from the LTER site Helgoland, North Sea, for post-phytoplankton bloom and carbon turnover... | ecosystem: Environmental > Aquatic > Marine >... | reverse complement strand
GTTTTTATCGTGATCTGTTCCGGATTATTCAGATAACGTGTCGCGATCCGACGAATCTGTTGAGGCATGGTCGCCGAGAACAGAGCGATCTGTCTCTCGGCGGGTGTTTGCTCGAGTATCCATTCGACATCATCGATAAAGCCCATGCGTAACATCTCATCGGCTTCATCTAAAACTAAGGCCTGAAGATTTTTAAGTTTTAACGTACCTTTGCGCATGTGATCCATCACGCGTCCGGGTGTACCGACGACGACATGAACGCCACGTTTTAATGCACTGATCTGGCCTTTGTAATCCTGACCACCATAGACCGGCAACACATGAAAACCACTCACATATTTCGCGTATGTCTGGAATGCTTCAGCCACCTGAATAGCCAACTCACGTGTTGGTGCCAAGACTAATATCTGCGGGTCTTTCTGTTTTAGATCGAGATTGGATATCAACGGCAATGCAAACGCTGCTGTTTTACCTGTACCCGTCTGTGCTTGCCCGATGATATCTCTACCTTCGAGTAATAGCGGAATCGTCTCTGCCTGGATCGGTGAAGGTGTTTCATAACCGACATCATCCAATGCTCTTAACAGCGCTTTATCCAGCGCCAGATCTTTAAAGTTTGCGAGGGTGTCTTCTTTCTTTTTTGTACTGGTCGTCATGTGTTGTGCCTGAAGGAGTATCCTGATTGACCTGCTGTTGATTAAATTCGTCAGAACCAGAAGGGGTGCATATTCTAACGTTTTTTGTAACTACAATTTCATGTTTTATGTCAAAAATCTGATAAATAACCGTGATTTACGGTGTATTACGCGCCCTTCTTCACCCGCAGACAGGAACATAAAAACAAATTCATCAAAGGCTTTAGTAGTGGGTACAATCTATCCCGATTGGTTTATTACGAAATTCACGAGGATATATAGCACGCTATCTCAAGAGAGAAACAGATAAAAGCCGGCTCTCGCAACGCTAATCGAAGATTTCAATAAGAACTGGAATGATCTTTATTGAGAGCTATCTTCCTGAAAAAGATTACCGCGTCGTAAAATATACTCCTCGCACTGACAGAATCTTTTTTTATTAGTCAGCATTCAGGATCAGGCTATCAGGTCATCCGCGACATGGTACTTTGGATCTTCCATCACATTCACCTCTACCAGATCACCCGCTTTAGTCAGCAACTCCTTACAATCGGAAGTCAGATGACGGAGATGTAATGTCTTACCCGCCCGGATATATTTTTCAGCCAGATTATCGATCGCTTCGATCGCCGAATGATCTGCGACACGCGAATTCTGAAATTCGATAATCACATCGTCGGGATCATTTTCCGGCGTGAACAGATCGAGAAAGTTTTTAACTGAACCAAAGAATAGCGGGCCGTTTAATTCATACACTCTTGAACCATGCTCATCATCATAACTTTCCACGTGGATATGGCTCGCATGTTCCCAGGCAAAAAATAATGCGGAAACGATAACACCGACAACGACAGCAATCGCAAGATCGGTAAACACCGTCACAGCGGAAACCAGAATAAGAACAAAGGCATCATTTTTAGGAATCTTGCGGATGATACGCAGACTCGACCATTCGAAGGTACCGAAGACGACGATGAACATGACGCCGACCAGTGCTGCCATCGGTATCGCTTCAATCAGATTAGAAGCGAACAGGATAAACATCAAAAGAAATAACGCCGCGGCGACACCCGATAAACGCTTATGACCACCAGAGTTCACATTGATCATGCTCTGTCCTATCATCGCACAACCACCCATACCGCCAAACATGCCGGTTACGGTATTCGCGATACCCTGGCCTACGCATTCACGGTTACCGCGACCACGGGTACCGGTAATATCGTCGATCAGGCTCAAGGTTAATAATGACTCGATCAAACCGACAGCCGCCAGAATAAATGCGTAAGGGAAAATGATAACCAGTGTCTCCGAGTTTAAAGGCACTTCAGGAAAATGGAATGATGGCAGACCACCTTTGATCGAGGCCAGATCACCCACCGTATTGGTATCGATTTCAAGCCCGATCACCATCAGCGACACGACGATAATGGCCGCCAGGGAAGCCGGAAAAGCTGTCGTTAGTTTCGGCAGATAATAGATAATCGCGATGGTCAATAGAATCAAGCCACTAAATATCATCAGGTCACCGCCAGCCAACCATGCTCCACCACTGCCGGGAATCTGAAAATGCTGCACCTGAGCCAGGAAAATAACGATAGCGAGGCCGTTCACAAAACCGAGCATGACAGGATGCGGCACGATGCGGATATATTTACCCAATTTTATAATCCCTGCGAGCATCTGTAACAAGCCAGTCAAAACCACCGCAGCAAACAGATATTCAACACCGTGTTCGGCAACTAATGCCACCATCACCACTGCCATCGCACCGGTTGCACCGGAGATCATACCGGGGCGACCACCGAAAAGTGACGCCAGCAAGCCCACCATGAAAGCGGCATACAGACCAACTAGCGGATCAACGCCTGCGACAAATGCAAATGCCACCGCTTCCGGCACCAGGGCAAGCGCCACGGTTAAACCCGAAAGAATTTCATTTTGAAAACAGACTCGATTCTGGCAACCCAGCTGGAACATTTAAACCTCGGTGATAATTTGGGCAAAAAAACCGCTCATTATAGCAAATTAGTGAGAACTAATATACCTGAGCCTATATGCCGCTTCTGTTCATGCTGCCTTTTTTCAACACAATTGAAGTATGATGACGAAAAATTGATAACAGCGGATCGTCTCAAATGCCACCTGATACACAGATACCAACCGAAAGACCAGGCCACGTATCGTTTGGGCAATCCTTTGTCTACTGGCTCAAACTCGGCTTCATCAGTTTCGGCGGCCCTGCCGGTCAGATCAGCATGATGCATCAGGAGTTGGTCGAAAAACGCCGCTGGATTTCCGAACACCGTTTTTTACATGCGCTCAACTACACCATGGTTTTACCGGGCCCCGAAGCGCAGCAGTTAGCCACCTACATCGGCTGGTTGATGCATGGTGTCTGGGGCGGCATTGCTGCCGGTGTTTTATTTGTACTGCCCTCACTTTTTATTCTGATCGGATTAACCTGGGTCTATCTATCTTATGGTGATGTCTCTGCAGTTGCCGGTATTTTATATGGCATCAAACCCGCTGTTACGGCCATCGTCGTTTTCGCCGCCTATCGTATCGGCTCAAGGGCATTAAAAAATAACGTACTGCGCGCCATGGCAGTGCTCGCGTTCATCGCCATCTTTGTCTTGAACGTACCCTTCCCCTACATTGTTTTGATGGCAGGCATTATCGGTTATGCCGGTTCTCATATCTCACCCGAACATTTCAAGGCAGGTAGCGGACATGGCGCCTCAAAAGATACTTACGGACCTGCATTGATCGATGATGATACCCCTGCCCCCGAACATGCAAAATTTAAATGGGGCCGCATCATCGTTTTCGCACTCATCGGCTTAGCTATCGGCGGCATTGTCATGGCGATGCTGACAAAAGCATATGGCTGGAATGGAACACTCACGCAGATGAGCTGGTTCTTTACCAAAGCAGCACTGGTAACCTTTGGTGGCGCCTATGCTGTATTGCCCTATGTCTATCAGGGCGGAGTCGAACACTATGCGTGGTTGAGCGGAACACAGATGATCGATGGTTTGGCATTAGGTGAAACCACACCTGGCCCACTTATCATGGTGGTCGCTTTTGTCGGTTTTGTCGGTGGCTGGACGAAAGAGATCTTTGGACCCGATGCGTTACTCATGGCTGGCGCCGCAGGTGCGAGTATCGCCACACTGTTTACTTTTTTACCTTCTTTCCTTTTCATCCTGTTGGGCGGGCCTTTTGTCGAAGCGACAAGAGATGATGTCAAGTTCACTGCACCGTTAACCGGTATCACGGCAGCCGTGGTCGGTGTCGTTTTAAACCTCGCCGTCTTCTTTGCGATACATGTGCTCTGGCCCGACGGCTACGAAGGAAACTTTGAATGGTTTTCCGCTATCATCGGCACAGCTGCTTTCATTGCATTATTCAGATTTAGAGCAGGTATCGTTCAGGTCATTATGGTATGTGCAGTGATTGGTCTGGCCTACTCGTTATCCTTATAAATAAAGCGAGCCTTTTTAATTAACCCATGATTGATGTAATTTGACAGGTGTACTCAGCCTGCATTTCGGATGACAGCTATAGTATTAAGGTGCTTTGAGGCATTTTATCAGTAGTCATTAGGCGTTATTATCATACCCGGAAAAGCCAAACTTGAAGGGCGCAGTAAAACTGTATCGACGATTAGGCTATGACGTTATCAACGAAAGCGATATCATCAAATACCACAGCCACCCTATGACAGTAAAATTGTATTATTGACCAAAGAAAATGACATCACTTAGACCCCTTAGCCTCAGTCTTGCCTGTTTATTATTTATTGCCTGCGATGCACAGGAACCAACCGTGCCTATCCCGAAAGCGCCTGAGATAAAAAAACAAGCCGAGATAAAGACGCTGCCAGCGGAATCCAGACAACCACTCGATCTATCGATAGACAACATCACTATCGACGATGAAAAAAAAGTCAGTGAGCCACTGATCGAAAATAGCGATTTATTTAACAGGCTCAGTAAAAAGCAAACGAAGTCTGAACTCTCTATCAGCGGTAAATTATTAAACGACACAAACAAGGACGACGAATATCTTAAGACTATCGATGGGGCACATATCAACATCAAGGGTAACTTTGACTGATCATAATAAACGCTGACCCACAAATAACGTTATAGTAGGTCTCAACACGATCGCTTAAACGACGAGGACACGATGATGGAAAATGAAAAAAATCTTCAGCTATCCCTGCTGTTACTTCGCTTGTCTGTATTTCTGGTCATGTTCATGTGGACCATCGATAAATTCATCAATCCGGGGCATGCCTCAAAAGTTTACGAATCGTTTTATTTTATCGGCGGACTCGACCATATAGCGCTCTATACACTCGGCGGTATCGAGATGATCGTCTTACTGATGTTTGTCGCAGGTTACAAAAAGAAACTCACTTACGGCGCGGTATTGCTATTCCACACCATATCGACGCTGTCTTCATTCAAGATATATCTGGCGCCCTTCGAAGGACCGGGATTACTGTTCTTCGCAGCCTGGCCTATGCTGGCAGCATGTATCGCACTTTTCCTACTGCGCGAACACGATACCCTGATGAGTCATAGTCCGACCGATGAGGAAGACGACTAGCGAACCCGTAAGCGACGACCGTTTATTTGATACCGCGTGATGCTTTTTTACGGTCGCTTTCAGACAGCACTTTTTTGCGGATACGTATCGAACTCGGTGTAACTTCGACCAGTTCGTCATCGTCGATAAACTCTAACGCCTGTTCCAGTGTATATTGGATGTGCGGCGACAAGGTTAACGCTTCATCCGTACCCGATGCACGCACGTTGGTCAGTGGTTTCGGTTTAGTCGGGTTAACCACCAGATCGTTATCACGTGAATGGATACCCACGATCTGACCTTCGTAAATTTCCTGCGCATTACCCACCAGTAATTTTCCGCGTTCCTGTAACGGGCATAAGGAATAAGCAACCGCCTTACCGCGTGTATTAGAGATCATCACACCATTTTGTCGCTGACCGATATCATTTGAAACGATCGGGCCATAATGATCAAACACGCTGTATAACAGACCTGTTCCCCGGGTCATCGATAAATAGTCCGTGCGGAATCCAATGAGACCACGTGCCGGGATAATAAAATCCAGACGCACTCGTCCTTTACCGTCCTGCACCATGTCTTTTAATTCTGCTTTGCGTAAACCTAACGCTTCCATTACCGCACCCTGATGTTCCACTTCGACATCTGCGGTCAGCTCTTCGTAAGGTTCCTGTTTAATACCGTCTATCTCACGGATGATCACTTCAGGGCGACCCACAGCCATCTCAAAATTTTCACGACGCATGGTCTCGATCAAGACAGAAAGATGTAACTCGCCACGACCTGATACTTTATATTTATCACCCTCGACCTGATCGACACGAAGTGCGACGTTATGTTTTAACTCCTGCTGTAAACGGTCCCATATGTTTCGACTGGTAACATACTTACCTTCCTGTCCGGAAAAGGGTGATGCGTTTGCCTGGAACATCATGCTGATAGTCGGCTCGTCGACCGTCATCGGTGGCAGTGCTTCTACTTCATTTGGATCACAGACCGTATCGGAGATCGACAATGGATCGATACCGGTAATCGCAACGATATTGCCTGCTTCAGCCTCTTCGACTTCGACACGATCGAGCCCGTTAAAACTCAACAGTTGACCGATTCGACCACCACGTTGCTTACCGTCATCACCGATGATCTTTACGGCCATGTTGGCTTTTGCGATACCGCGTTTGATTCGGCCGATACCGATGATACCGACATAACTGTTGTAATCGAGTGTTGATATCTGTAACTGCAACGGGCCTTCGACATCCACTTCAGGTGCATGCACATGTTCGACGATCGCTTCGAACAACGGTGTCATATCACCCTCGGTGATCTCTGCTTCGGTCCCCGCATAACCATTAACAGCAGAGGCATAGATAACAGGGAAATCTAGCTGTTCGTCGGTTGCACCCAACTTATCGAATAGATCAAAGGTTAGATCCAGTGCACGGTGAGGGTCTGCACCTTCACGATCGATCTTATTGATAACGACGACCGGTCTAAAACCCATCGCGAATGCTTTCTGTGTAACAAAACGTGTCTGTGGCATCGGGCCGTCAACCGCATCGACCAGTAGCAGTACCGAATCAACCATAGAGAGCACACGTTCCACTTCACCACCGAAGTCAGCATGTCCAGGGGTGTCGACGATATTGATGTGGTAACCACCCCACTCGATCGCAGTGTTTTTAGAGGTGATCGTAATACCGCGTTCTTTCTCCTGATCGTTTGAATCCATCATCCGTTCGGTCAACACTTTGCGATCATCGAACGTGCCGGACTGCTGTAGTAATTTATCCACTAAGGTAGTTTTGCCGTGATCTACATGGGCAATGATGGCGATATTTCTGATTTCTTTAGACACGACGATTCTCTGAGTTAGGTTTGATTCAAGCAAAGCCGGCCATTATACCCGCATTATCAAGTGCTGATGTTGCCAAAAGAGATATCTCAGCGCACTTTCTAGTCGAATTCGACGATAAAACGCACTTATCTATCACATGCGCTGTGATTTTTTATTAGACACGACAAAATCGGTCGCGAATAACTCGTTTATAAGCGCTACTATTTTGTTTAACTTCAAGCGGATACATGATGTATATCAAACCGTGAAATGGCCATTCGAAGATAATAGGGGCAGTTGAATCATTGATAGATTTTCATGATCTGCAGTCGGTGTTTAGTCTGCAGACAGAATGCAACTGGATACACTATATATGATTGAAGTTCGTATTCATGGGCGGGGTGGACAAGGCAATGTCGTTGCTGCCTATGTGCTCGCAACCGCCGCTTTTACCGAGGGCTGGCATGCACAGGCATTTCCAGCGTTTGGCGCTGAACGTCGAGGTGCGCCCGTCGTCGCATTTACGCGGCTGAACGACAAACCCATCCGACGTCGCTGTCAGGTCGCATCACCGGATTTCCTCATCATCCAGGATGAAGCACTGCTTCATGTACCCGGCATTACCGATGGCCTTAAACCTGGTGGCAGGATATTACTCAACTCGATCCACAGCAGCGAAAGTTTTGCAGACACCCTCAAAACCGATGTCGTGACCTTACCTGCAACACAACTGGCGAACGAACATCTCGGTCGCCCGGTACCCAATACCGCATTGTTATCGGCATTCATAAAACTCACTGGCCTGTTACCACAGGCTTCGCTGATCAATGCGCTCGAACAACGATTTAAAGGTGCCATTCTAGAGAAAAACAAAACGCTGATCGAAGCGGCGGCAACAGACATAACCGCTGACTTATGGAGGGAGGTCGCAGATGCGTAATGCACTGGAAGGTTCACAAGCCATCGCGCAGACCGTTGCACTCTGTCGTCCACAGGTGGTTGCCGCCTACCCGATTACACCGCAGACCCACATCGTCGAGAACATCGCCAAACTCGTCGCCGATGGCAAGATGGATTGCGAACTGGTCAGTGTAGAGAGTGAATTCTCTGCCGCATCGCTGGTGCTCGGTGCTGCCTGTGCCGGTTCACGCACCTACACCGCGAGTGCATCACAGGGTATTTTATTGATGGCCGAGGTACTCTATAACATCTCCGGTCTGCGTATACCGATGGTGATGACCTGTGCCAACCGTGCTATCTCAGCACCTTTATCTATCTGGAACGATCAGCAGGATTCGATGGCGGTGCGTGATGCCGGCTGGATACAGCTCTACTGCGCCGATAATCAGGAAGCGGTCGATACCACGATACAGGCTTACCGCATCGCTGAAAAAACCGAACTGCCGGTGATGGTCTGTGTTGATGGTTTCACCTTGACCCACACACTTGAGCCCATCGATATTCCCGAGCAGGAAATGGTCGATGAATACCTGCCGCCGTTTCATTTCTCGCGTGCATTAGACCCGTTAAATCCGACCAGTATCGGCACACTGGTATCACCCGATTTTTATCCCGAAGCGCGATACTCTCATCACAAGGCATTAACCGATGCCGTCGATGAAATTTTAAGCGCCGATGCCGACTGGGAAAAACTCAGTGGTCGAAGTGCCGGTGGCCTGCTCTCAGTCGATGGTCCCGAAGATGCACATATCGCTATCCTGACCCTTGGATCAGTCTACGGCACATTGAGCGAAGCGCGCGATGAATACACCGAACTGCCTGCAACCAAACTCATCAAATTACGTAGCTACCGCCCTTTCCCTGCTGAAGCATTACGTGATGTCTGCAGAGGTCTGAGTGATCTAATCGTACTCGAACGTGCACTCTCTCCCGGTTATGGCGGCATCGTCTCGAGCGAGGTTCACGCAACACTCGCAGCGACCTATCCGAAAACACGTATCCACAGTTTTGCTGTTGGCCTTGGTGGTCGCGATATACCGATGGAACTCTATAAAAAACTGCATGAACGTATCAGCGATACTGAATCGACCGAATTTGAAATCATCGATGTCGAACTCGAGAAATTACCCGTCGAAGACGGTGGCATAGAGAGCGGAACACAGACATGAGCGCAAAAGAAACCAAAATAAACATCGAAGAACTTCGCCGTAATCAACCACGCTATGAAGGTATCGAATCCGGTCACCGGGCTTGTCTTGGTTGTGGTGAAGCACTGGCTGCAAGACTGGTAACCGAAGCGGCAGGTCCGGATGTGATGATTGCCAACGCGACCGGTTGTCTCGAGATATTCACCACGCCATGGCCTGAATCCTCCTGGCGGCTACCCTGGATGCATTCGCTGTTTGAAAATACCGGCGCCATTGCCGCAGGCATGGAGTCGGCATTAAAAGCCCAGGGTAAAAATACCAAGGTGCTCGCTTTCGGTGGTGACGGCGGTACTTTCGATATCGGTTTTCAGGCACTCTCCGGCATGCTCGAGCGTGGTCATAATGTACTCTATGTCTGCTTCGATAACGAAGCCTATATGAATACCGGCATCCAGCGTTCGAGCTCGACACCGCATGCCGCGATGACCACGACATCACCACCGGGCACTGCACGCATGGGTAAACGTCACCTTAAAAAAGACATTCTCTCTATCGTGGCAGCGCATCATATTCCTTATGCCGCCACCGCCTCGGTCGCTTACCCCTCCGACATCCGTAAAAAAGTGCGCCGTGCGATGGAGATCGAAGGTCCGACTTTTTTACAGATCCATAGTCCCTGTCCGCTCGGTTGGGGACACGATGGTGCCTACAGTATCAAGGTCGCCCGCCTTGCCGTGCAGAGCGGTTTATTTCCTGTCATCGAACTCGAACGTAGCGAACTCATCGGTAGCATGCCGATCCGTCACCCGATACCGGTAATAGAATACCTGCAGATACAACAACGTTTCCGGCATCTGTTTACGACAAAAGATTCACGCGCCAATAAAGAGCTGGAACACATCCAGGCGATAGCAGATCACAACATCAAGCACTATGATCTGCGTGGCGAAGAAAAAGATGCACTCGATACCGAAGGCGCCGATACCGTGCGACGCGGTGGGATGCGTTGGGCATGAGCACTAAACTCACACGCGGCGCTTTCGCTTATCCTGGCACGACCCGTGTCTACAAGACAGGCACGTGGCGAATACAGCGTCCGGAACACGAACACCGGCGCGCACCCTGCCATGCCAAGTGTCCTGCCGGTGAAGATCCGCAAGCCTATATCGCACTGCTCGATCTGGGTAAAACTCAGGAAGCGTGGGAAGAACTGGTCAGTGTCAATCCGATACCAGCGATAACCGGCAGAGTATGCCCTCACCCCTGCGAGTTAAGCTGTAACCGCAAACACTATGATGACCCGCTCGCCATACACAGCATCGAACGCTACCTCGGTGATCAGGCGATAGAAAATAACTGGGACTACCCGCTTGCTAAAAAACCCGGCAAAAATGCACCGCACGTTGCCATCGTCGGTGCCGGGCCAGCAGGACTATCAGCTGCGTGGCACTGCCTGCGAAAGGGATTGCAGGTGACCATTTTTGATGAAGTCTCCGAAGCCGGCGGCACACTGTTTACCATCCCCGATAACCGCTTACCCGTCGAGATAATCAGAAATGAAATCGGGCGACTGCTGAAAACGGGAATCAATTTCAAAGCCAATCACAAGCTAGGTCGTAACTTTTATCTACCCGATCTACAGAAAAAATATGACGCCGTATTTCTCGCACCCGGCGTGATGAAAAGCCGTGAATGGAGTGTCGATGGCGTAACACCGCATGATCTGCACGAAGGCCTGCAACTGTTAAAACAGTGGACCGATGTCGGCAGCCTGCCCGAGATGAAAAGTGCCGCTATCATCGGTGGCGGCAATACCGCGATCGACATCGCGCGCGTGCTCAAACGCAACGGTGTCGAAGTCCATATCGTCATCCACAGTAGTCTGCCCGACCCGGAAAACCCTTCCGAAGATGACATGCGAGCCATCTACCGCGAGATACAACAGGCACTGGAAGAAGGTGTACAGATACATGATCACCACGGCATCAAACGTTTGATACTGCGCGGTGAAAAAGTCACCGGCATCGAGATAGTACGCATGAAAAAAATGCGTAACGATGAAGGCCGTCTACAACGTGTCGCCTTCGAAGGTACCGAGAGCATCCTGCATGTCGATCAGGTCATCCCCGCCATCGGACAGGTCATCAACTCTAAAGGGATGGAAAAACTGCTCGATGGTGCCTCCTATTTCAAAGTCGATGACAGAGGCCGGCTAAACAACAATAAAACCATCTATGCCGGTGGTGATGCCATCGAAGGCAATGGCGGAACAGTAACCGAAGCCATTGGCAATGGCAGGGTTTCAGCAGAAGCAATCGCAGCAACATTGCACAAACAGAAACTGGCCGAATTCAATAACTCGGAACCGATAAGCTTCGAAAGCCTGAACACAGAATATTTCGAACCGGCATCACGCGCATCACAGGCGATATTACCCGTCGAAGAACGCATCGGCGAAATCGAGATCGAGAGCGGACTGACTCAACAACAGGCAGAAGCAGAAGCCAACCGCTGTTTCGCCTGCGGCAACTGTTTGACCTGCGATAACTGCTGGACCTTATGCCCCGACAGCGCCGTACTAAAAACAAAAGAGATCGCGGAAGATGGTTCCAACTATGTCTTTGACTACGATTACTGCAAAGGCTGCGGCCTGTGTGCGATGGAATGTCC
>Ga0055584_100006057_pt1 | contig 11849 bp, 7 predicted proteins | sample OSDHelmetaG_FD_58716 | JGI IMG/M metagenome (GOLD analysis project Ga0055584, IMG submission 58716) | Pelagic marine sediment microbial communities from the LTER site Helgoland, North Sea, for post-phytoplankton bloom and carbon turnover... | ecosystem: Environmental > Aquatic > Marine >... | reverse complement strand
ATGGTTTGTACATAGTGGACTAGAAACTTCTGGTTCTACTGATAGACATACTGTAGCTTTCCATAAATCAGCTTTAGGTTTAGGAGTCGGAACTGATGTAAAAACTGAAGTGAACTATATTCCAGAAAAAGTTTCTCACTTAATTACTTCTATGCTTAGCATAGGTGGTACTTTAGTAGATTCTGATGGTATTAGAGTTCAGAAATGTGCAGAATAATAGGAGAATAATATGGCATACGCAACAGACAACCCAATCAAAAAGATTGCTGAAGCTGGTGGTAACAGTGTTTTCTTCTATATAGACGGAGATGCAATCGGAACTATTGTAGGTTCTGGTTACTTCAACTCAGCATATGCAGAGCTAAAACAAGGTGACATGATAATTGTTACTTCTGGTATTGGTGGAACTATAGCAGCAGACGTGCTATCAGTAACATCAGCTAGTGGTGCAACTACAGTTACTACTGTAGCTTTAGCATAATAATAATACTTGTGTGGGCGAGGCAACTCGCCCTCATATTAACTAAAAAAGTAATTAAGGAAATAAAATGGTAAAAATAAAAAATATTTTAAAAAATACATATACAGATACAAAAGATTATTTAACTATTGAACCAACTCAAAAAAGATCATTGTTTTCTACTTTAAAAAAACAAGCTAATAGAGATCTTATTCCATTTGAACATAATGAAAACATGAACTCTAATGAAATAAGAACATATGGTTTAAGTAAAAATTCTGCTGTACGAGCAGTACAAAAAAAACTTACTAAAAAAGGTAAAGCTGCTGTACAAGATATGAGATTAAAAAGTATTAATAAATAATGGCAACTACAAAAGTAGATATATGTGCGAGAGCATTAGTTATGATAGGAGCGCAACCTATATCTTCTTTTTCTGATGGTAGCACAGAAGCTCTTGTTGCATCTAATTTATATGAAGACATTGTAGAGTCTTCTTTAACAAGACATAGATGGAAGTTTGCTACTAATCAAAAACAATTATCTTTACTTACTGCTAAACCAGAAGCTAGATATGAATATGCATATCAATTACCAGCTAGTCCAGGAGTTTTACATATAGCTTCTTTAACAGTAAATGATTATGTAATTCCATATACAAGATATAAAGATAAAATTTACGTTAATACTTATGGTGCTAATCATAGTTTAATACTTGATTATATTTACAGAGTAGAAGAAGAATATTTTCCAGCTCATTTTAAAGTTGCTTTAGAATATGAACTAGCTTCTTTATTTGCAGGTTCAGTTGCAAGAGATGCAGGAATGATTAGAGAGTTTAAAGGTTTAGCTGATAGACAATTTTTAATATCTAAAAATATAGATGCTTCAGAAGTAACTAATAAAAAACTTGATACATCTAGATTTATTAACTTAAGAAACACTACGAGAACTGATGTATAATGGCAAGAGCATTAAAAACTGTAATAACAAATTTTTCAGCAGGAGAGCTTAATCCTTTACTAGCTACAAGAACAGATACTCCAGCTTATATTAATGGTGCTAAACAATGTAGAAATTTTGCATTATTAGCAGAAGGTGGGTTAATGAGAAGACCAGGAACTTCTTACTTAGCTACATTACCAGCTGAATGTAGATTAATACCTTTTGTTTTTTCTGATGATGAAATAGCTATTATTGCTTTATCTAATAATAGAATGGATGTTTATAATATTAGTGGTACTGTTTTATCTTCTAATATTACAACTAATTGTAATTGGACTACAGCTCAATTATTTGAATTAAATTTTGCACAGTTTGCAGATACTATTTTTATTACTCATAGAGATAATCCAATAAGAAAAATATTTAGAACTTCAGCTACAGCTTTTGAAGTACAAGCATTTGCATTTGATACAGACGATTCAATAACTGTAAATAGTACAAATAAATCAAAACAACCTTTTTATAAATATGCTGATGGATCTATAAGTGTAACACTTTCAGCTCATGCAACAGGTGCAGGAAGAACATTAACTGCTTCAGCTAGTGCATTTACATCTGCTTATGTAAACACATATTTAGAGGTAAATAAAAAACAAGTTTTTGTAACAGGATTTACAAGTGCAACTGTACTAACAGTTACTGTGATTGAAGATGCAGGAAGTGCTGGACCACATTTTGATTGGAAAGAACAAACAATATCAGTTATCAAAGGTTTTCCCCAAGCAGTTACATTTCATAATAATAGATTATGGTTAGGTGGAATTAAATCTAGACCTTCATCTGTACTAGCATCTACTATTTCAGAGTATTTTAATTTTGATACAGCAGCAGGTGAAGCTGATGAATCTATTGATTTAGATATTGCAGGTTCAGAAATTAATGAAGTAAGACATTTTTTATCTGGTAAAGACTTACAAGTATTTACAGATGGTGGAGAATATTACATACCTAGATCTAATGATAATACTATTACTCCTGGCAATATAGCTGTACTAAGACAAACACCATATGGAATTGGTAGAACTTCTCCAGTGATGTTTGATCAAGCAGCAGGATTTGTACAAAAAAATGGTAAGTCAGTTAGAGAGTTTGTTTATTCAGATATAGAAGATGGATATAAATCTACATCAGTATCTATACTTGCAGAACATCTTATAGATAGTCCTAAACAAATAGCTATTATAAAAGGTAACTTTACAAGACCAGAACAATATGCATTGTTTTTAAATAGTGGTTCTGTACATAATGGATCTATAGCTTTGTTTCATTCAGTAAGAGATGAAAAAATTGCAGGATGGGGATTATGGTCAACAAAAACAAATGACTTCTTTCATTCTATTATAGCTCTTAATGAGTTTCTTGTAGTAGCTTGTAAAAGACAATTAAATGGTTCTACTGTTTATACTTTAGAAAAGTTTGCAGATGATGATAGTTTAACATTAGATTGTAGCTTAACATCTACTGTATCACAAAGAGGATCGCCTTTAGTTAAAGGGGCTTCACAGTCTGGATCTGTATTAATTACAGATGGTTTTACATCTAATCCATTAGTAAATGAAACATTTAGTATTGCAGGAAATGCTACTGTTTATACAATACAAGCAATAACAAATAATGGTGGAGGAACTTATACATTAAATCTAGATAAAACTTTAGCAGCAACTCCAGCAGATGATGCTGTTATTACTTTAATAAAAGTACATTTACATTCTGTAAATGGAATATATACTAATGAGTCAGTAAATTGTGTAGAGGGAAATAGTAGTCTTGGTGCGTTTACTGTTTCGGCATCTGATACTATTACTTTAACAAATCCTCACGCAACTGGGGTAAAGATAGGATTTAATTATACACCTGTGATAGAAACTATGCCAATTGATAAAGAATTACCAGAAGGTCCATTAACAGGACAACCAAGAAGAATTTCAAGAGCCATCATTGATATTAATTCTGCTTTAGATTTAACTGTAAAAGCTGCAGACAAGACTGCCAAATCTTTAGTAGTCCAACAAGTTAGTTTTACTGGTGGTTCTGACTTAACACCTGTTACAGAAAAAAAAGAATTTTTCTTTTTAGGTTATGATAAAAGTCCAACAGTAACATTATCTCAAGATGATCCATTACCTATTAAAGTATTAGGAATGAGTGTGGAGGTTATATTTGCATGAGTGCTGATCCAGTAACATTAGCTGTTATAAGTACAAGTATTCAAGCTGTAGGAACTTATCAGGGAATACAAGCTCAGAAAGCTGCAAACAAGGCAGCAATAAGATCTTACGAAGATGAGAAAAAGTTTAATGAACTTAAAGCATTACAAGATTCAAATAACGTAAGAGAAGAAGCAAAAAAGAAACAAAAAATTAATAGAGCTATTGTAGCAGGAGCAGGTTACAATGATGATAGTAGACATTTTTTATCTACTCAATCTGAAATAGATAGAATAGCTACAAAAGATATTGGTAATATAAGAATTAATATGATGAGAGGAAATCAAAAAATGGATACTATGATTTACACAACTAGAGTTATGGGTAAGGCACAAGAGTTTGGTGGTTATGCAAGTATAGCATCAGCAGGATTTAAAACAGCTGCTTACGCTAAACAATATAAAACAAAAAATAAAACAAGAGGTCAATATATCGGAGGAACGCAAAGTGATGGAAATTATTTTGATCCATATGATTCAGGACAAACGGAGTAATTATGGCATTAAAACAAGGTAAAAGATTAGTAAATTTAAAATCAAGTGTAGCTGATAATATTGGTATACCTAAATATCCAACAACTAATATAGCAGCAGAAATATCTAAACCTATTTCAGAAGCTATTGATTCTTTTAGAAAAATAGCTGAATCAGATGCTTCTGTACAATTTAAAACTTCTTTTAATAAAACATCTACAGAGCATTATTTAAATTTAAAAAAGAAATTTGAATTTGATCCAGATGGTATGAAAAATGCTGTAGATGCATATGCTAAAAATACTATTGAAAATACTCCACGTGTATATAGAGATTATGCTACTAACATACTTGCACAAAAAAACTTAGCTAATTTAAATTATGCAGCTGCTAATCATAAAAATTTAAATACTAATATCTCATTAGAAAACTGGCAAACTACAAGAACAGAAAATGAAAATTTATATGCAGACAATATGGATAACATTCAAAATGATTCAGATATAGGATGGTTTACTATTAATAGTTATACAGCAAATACATCATTTAAAAACTTAAATGAATCTTATGGAACTGCTGAAGATAATCTAGTTAATACTAATAGATATAAAGGAACTCAACTTAAAAAAGATTTAGAAAAAGATTTAGAAAATCTTGAAACACTTAGAGTATATAACTTAATGGTTAAAGATACAGAAGATGGTAGCAAAGCAGATGCTCTAACTTATTTAAATAATTATGCTGCTGGAAAAGATTCAAGAAGTTTAACAGAAGATTTATTTGAAAATAAAAACGAAAGAAATAATCCTATATTTAAAAAATATCAAGCTCATATAACTAACGATTTTAATAGAGCAAAAATAGTTAAAGAAGTTATGGCTCTTTATCAAAGTTATAATGGAGATAAGATTAAAGCATTAAATGTTACTAAGGAATATAACTTAGATGGATTGCAAGAACCTGGACAAATTTTAAATGTAATTAATTTTGAAGATGCAAAGAATACTAATGCTGTTGAATATGTAATTAAGAATATGCCTAATGCAAAACCTAAAGATAGAAATGATGCAATTAAAATTGTAGAAGATCATATTCAAATACAACAATTAGTAAGTGATGCTAAAAATGGAACTAAAATAAGTTTTAGAGATATAGAACAAAAAAAATTATTTGGTAAAGCTATTTTAGCTAACAATGGAATTAATGATGAAAACATTACTGACATAACTAATCCAGACTTAGGTAAAGCTGTTAGTCTAATGGCTAGACATGATATAACACCAGAAGCTATTATTAATAGATTAAATACTAAAGTAAATGTAGACTTTAATAATCCAGGACAAATAGAAATCTATAAAGAAAATCTTGGTTTATACAAATTTATAAAAGCTCAATATCCTGGTTTAACTTTAGAAAATTCTTTTATATATGAAGAAGGTTTAAAAATGGGAGCTACAGCTGTACAAGATAATAAGTCTTTAGGTTTTAGATTAAATGATATTGTAAAAGATGTTCCTAAATATCAAGAAAGAGAAAAAAAAATAAAAGATAATTTAGCATTATATAAGCCAGAAGTTGTAGAACAAATTTCTGAAGTTATTAGTACATTAGATATTAATACAGATTCTTGGTGGGCTAAAAAATTTACTTTAAGTGAAAAAAATAAATATACAGATTTATTTCACAATAGTGGTACAAAATTATTACCTAATAAATCATCAACATTATTAACTCCACAAATAAAAGGTAAATTGTTAGACAATGCAATAACACATTTAACTAATATGGTTGGTAATAAAGATTTTGATTTAAATAGTGATGAAGGAAAAATTATGTTTCAACAATCTATTATTAAAGCTTTAGATTCTTTAAAAGATCAAGGTTTGACTGGAACAAAATTTAGTGGAAACAATCAAATTAAAATGGTGAAAAATGCATATGAAGATAAAATTGGAATACAAGATCAAGGTTTTGAAAATTCTATTATAGCTTATGGAGAATATTTAAATAACACTTTAACAGAAACACAAAAAAAAGAAAGATTTGGAAGTGTATTAAGTGGTAAAAAGATTGTAAGCAATAATATTAGCAATATTATAAAAAAAGAAATAGATAATGGATTTGAAAATACTATTATAGAATTTGCAGGAACTTATAATGAGTTTGGACAACCAAATTATCATTTAAAAATGAATCATAATAATACTATTATTAATTTAACAGAAGGTACTAAATATTTTGATCCTACTGCATTTGCTGGAGTTAATAAAATTAGTGGTAAAAATGGAAGTAGAGATCAACTCATTCTTACTTTAGCTGAACAAAAATATGAAGCGTTTGAAAAAACTTTTGGTCATTTATTAGATGGTAATTCTTGGTCAGAAAACTTTGCTAAATCAGTAGTTTATAAAACTATTAAAATGGGCATAGAAGCTAGTGATTATAAATGGTACCCAGATATTCCAGGATTAAATGATGTGCCTACAGAAATGAAACCATTTGCATTTATATTTAAAACTTTAGGAATAGATGTAGATTTAAAACCTTACTATGATGAAGGTATTAAAATTAACAATGAAATAGATCAACACTTGTCTATGGATGCACAGATAGAATCTGATACTAGAATTAGTCCTAAAGATAAAAAAGTAGAATCTGTATTTCCTCCATACAAAACAGAATACACTAGACAAAATGCTAGTCTGTATTACAGAAAATACGCATATGATAATTATCAAAATACTTCTTTACCATTAACATTAAGAACAAATAATTATATGGCAGTTATGAAAACTGACTCATCTTGGGAAGGTGAAATAACTGATATTAATACTGGCAATCAAGCTGCGATTTTTGCTAGACCTCAAGATTCTATTAGAGCTAGTATAAGAGTTATGATTAACAACTCATCAATTATTAATAATAATACTACTAAAAGATATGGTGACACACCAACAATAGAAGAAATTTTAACAAGTTACGCAGAAAAAACAGAACCATATTTAAATGCTTTAGAAGCTAAAACTGATATGACAAGAGATACTGTAATTAATTTTTTAGATAATAATCAAATGCATGGACTAATTAAATTTATGATTGAACATGAAATGGGATCAGCAGCATTTAATAAATATTATCCTCCAGATAATCAAGTTTTCTTAGACTCTATGATCTTTGATGGATATGAACAAGGTATTAATTCTTACAAAGGTCAACTAGGAAAGATTAGATGATCCAATATCCTATTACACCAAATGAAGAACAACAAATATTTGAAAAGGCTAATAAAACTGTAGAGTATAATTTTAGTGATTTTGGAACAGGTTTTGCAGATGAAAATTTATTAGCTATTGGAGCTAATTACTTAATGGAAAACCAAGATTTTCCACCAGATGAAAACTATAATCCTAAAGAAGATCAACAAATTATACCTTATGCAGATAGTTATGATATGTTTATGTTTAGTAAAAGCCAAGCAGAAACAACATCAATAATTAATAAATTAAAAAAACAAGCAGAAACAAATTATGCTAGTCCTTGGTATCATTTAGGTAGAGTAACTGGAGCTTTTACAGATCCTTCAATTTTATTATTATTTACTAAATTAGGTAGTACAGCTAAATTATTTGGTACAGCATTTGCTGCTGAAGAAATAGCTAAACAACAATTTGATGCTACAAGAGAAGATTCTTATGTTCCTTGGACTGTAGCAGGTGGATATGGATTACCATACATTTTAAACAAAATGGCTAAAGGAAATGTTGGTGCAGCAACACAACAAAAAATTATAGAAGGAGATAAAGCTATAAATACTATACCTAAAAGAATTGATCAAAGATTATATGAAGATGGAAAGTTTATTAATCCTACAGAAAAACCTCCAACACCAGGAAGTGTAGGAGCTGCTGCTAGTGAACAAAAAATAAAACCAACACCTAAACAAGAATTTGAAGGTGAAAGATTTGTTAAAAGTAATTTAGGAGTCTTTGGTGAAGATGGTCCTTGGACTAATGTATTTAGAGTTACTAAAGCTATATCTAAAAATGCAAGAACAATGATTGCAGATATATTAGACACACCTTTACTTAAATTAAAAAACACTAAAGAATATGGATTTAGATCTACTAATAGATCAATAGAAACAGAATTAAGAATGAGAGAAGTAGGGAACATAGAAGCTATGAAAGAAATCAAAGAACAATATATGTTAATGATTAAAAGAGTACAAGATGGAAAAGAATTTAAAACAGAGATTGGTGTTAATTTACATAATAGATTTAATGATAAAATGTCTTTAGCTGAGTTTGCAAGAGAAGTAACTAAAACAAGACTTAATGGTATGCAACATGATATTCCAGAAATAGCAGCTGCTGCTAGAGTAACACAACAAAAAGTATATGGTCCAATAGGACAAGAAGTACAAGATCTAGGTATTAGAAAACTTCCTATAGAAAGAGAAATAAAATTATGGAAATCTGTTTTAGATCAAATGGTAAAAAAAGGTGAAGGAACTAAAACATTTAGATCTAAAGTAGATGGTACACAAACAACATATTCAAGAACAGAAATAAAAAATAAAATAGCAAAATTAGAAGACAGACTTAAAAGATCTAACAATCTAGTTAAAGATTATATTAATATTATTTATAACAAATCTAGTATAGATGCTAACAAACCATTATTTAAACAAATAATTAAAGAAGATTTAATTAAACAAGGAAGATACATTAATGATAAAAAACTAAATAAATTAGTAGATGACTTATCAAATCATTTTCCTTTTATTAGATTTGAAAAAACTAAATACACTGATGATGTAAAAGATTTATTACTTGAAAGATATGTATTTAATAGACCTAGATATGCTAGATCTACAAGAGCTAGAGAATTGAATCTTTCAAAAGAAGCGCAATTAAAATTAATAGATAATGATTTTGTTGTTAGCGATATATTTTCTTTAATGAAAACATATTATAGACAAGTAACTCCAGACATTTTATTTACAAGAAAATATGGAGATCCTAATGGTTTAGGATATAAACTTATTGATGACGGAGCTGACTCTATGGCATCTCCAGGCTTAATGCAGGTAGCAGAAGAATATAATTTAAGAATATTTAAAGCTGATACTAAACAACAAAAACTTAAACTTGTTAAAGAAAAAAACCAAGTACTTGAAGATCTAGAAGCAGGTATAGAACTTGTTAGAGGTACATATGGTTTACCTGCTAATCCTCATGCTTGGACTTCTAGAGCTATGAGAACAATGAAACATTACAATGCTCTTACAATGCTTACAGGTTTTTTTGCAGCAACAGCTGACGTTGCTAGAATAGTTATGACTTCTGGTATTGAAAGAGGATTTAAAACACAATTTGAAATGTTATCAGATATGTTAGGAAAAAATGGTAGTCTTTTTAAAGCAGGTAAAAAAGAAGCTCAATCATTTGCTGAAGCAGTAGATATGATTACAGGACAAAGAGCTATGTTATTTTCTGATATTGGAGATATGTTTGGTATGACTTCTAAAATAGAAGGTATGATGGGTAAAGCAGCTAACTTTAATTTTATGTATGTAAACTTAATGTCTAGATGGACAGAGTTTATGAAAAGTGCTGCATCAGTTACTATTGGATCTAGAATTATAGAAGACTCTATTAAATGGAGTAAAGGTACTTTAGCAGATAAAAACAAAACTAAGTTAGCAGCATCTGGAATTAATGAAGATACAGCTAGAAGAATAGCTAATTCATATGAGCAACATGGAACTAAATTAAAATATAATTATATGGCTAACACTGCTGAATGGACTGATGACGCAGCTAAAAATGCTTTTGGTGGAGCTTTAAATAAAGATATAAATATTACTGTTGTTACTCCAGGAAAAGGAGATACTCCATTATTTATGAACTATGAATTAGCTAGTACTATTGTACAGTTTAAAAAATTTGCAATGGCAGCAACTCAAAGAATGTTAATGAGAGGTATGCAAGAAAAAGATTTAGATTTTTTATTTGGATCAATCTTATTAATGGGTACAGGTATGTTAGTTGATTCTGTTTATAGTACAATGAGATTTGATAAAGATTATAGTAAAATTCCTTTAAGTGTAAAACTTCTTAATGCATTTGACAGATCTGGATTAGGTGGAATTTATGTAGATGTTAATAGAGCAGTAGAAGCTCTTACAGATAATAGAATAGGTATAAGACCATTAGTAGGTGCAGGAAGACCTTATGGGTCTTCTATGAAATCTAAAGTTGGTTTAATAGGTCCTTCGGCATCACAAATTTATAATATAATGGATATTATGTATGATGTTGGTGGAGGTAAATACAATCATTATACAGCACGTAATGTGCGTAGATTAATTCCATTTCAGAACGTATGGTATCTGGACTGGTTATTTGACGACATAGAAAAAGGATTACGCTAATGGCAATTAATATTTCTGATGTAGAACCACGAGTACAATATACTGCTACTTCTGGTCAAACATCTTTTACTGTAGGTTTTGAGTTTTTTACAAACACAGACTTAAAAGTATTTAATGGATCTTCACTATTAAGCTTTGCAGCTTCACCTAGTGATGCTACAGAATATTCTGTTACAGGAGCAGGTGTAACTGGTGGTGGATCAATTACATTAGGTGGTAGTGGAGCTACACTAAATGATATAATTACAATATCTAGAGATTTACCAATAGCTAGATCTACAGACTTTCCTACATCTGGAGCTTTTCAAATAGCTTCTCTTAATGATGAATTAGATAAATTAACAGCAATGGCTCAGCAATTAGAAAGAGATTTAAAATTTTCTCCTAGAGCTTCGGCAACAACAGCAAACACATTTAATATTACATTTCCTAACCTTGTTGCTAATAAAGTATTATCAGTTAACAGTTCAGGTAATGGTTTAGAATTTGCACAAGATATAACAGACATAACTGCTCTTGCAGCAATTACTAGCGATATTACTGCTGTAAGTGCTATAGCCAGTGATATTGCAGCAGTAGAAAATATTAAAGCTGATATAACTGCAGTCGCAAATGATGCTACTGATATTGGAGTTGTTGCAGCTAAAGCAACTGAGATAGGAAGATTAGGTACTGTTGATGCTGTAGCAGATTTAGCATTACTTGGTACTTCAGCAGTTGTTGCAGATTTAGATGCTGTTGCAGATAAAGTTACTGAAATTGGTTTATTAGGAAATGCTGATGTTATAGCTGATATGGCTTTACTTGCAACATCTGATGTAATTTCAGATCTTAATACACTTGCTACAAGTGATATAGTAACTGATCTTGGTTTATTAGCGACTAGCGATTTTGTATCAGATTTAAATACATTAGCTACATCTGGTAATGTTACAGCTATTAATAATGTAAGTGGTTCAATAGCAAGTGTTAATGAAGTAGCAACTAATCTTGGAAGTGTAAATGACTTTGCATCAAGATATAGAGTAGCTAGTTCTGATCCTTCTTCTAGTTTAGATGAAGGTGACTTAGCTTACAATACTACTGCTAATGTTTTAAAATATTACAATGGAAGTGCATGGATAACTATTGTTGCAGGATCTCTTACTGATATTGTACAAGATGGAACACCACAACTAGGTGGTGACTTAGATGTACAAACTAATTCAATTGTAACAACAAGTAATAGAAATGTTTTATTAGCTCCTAATGGTACAGGAGTTGTTGAA
>Ga0055584_100006056_pt1 | contig 11850 bp, 10 predicted proteins | sample OSDHelmetaG_FD_58716 | JGI IMG/M metagenome (GOLD analysis project Ga0055584, IMG submission 58716) | Pelagic marine sediment microbial communities from the LTER site Helgoland, North Sea, for post-phytoplankton bloom and carbon turnover... | ecosystem: Environmental > Aquatic > Marine >... | reverse complement strand
GATGCCTGCCACATCAATTATCCTTCAAAATCGTTTATGTCTTTCTAAACAGACTATGGCTTTTGATATTAGTATAGGATGTTCAGGATTTATTTATGGACTGTCTGTTGTTTATGCTTTGATGCAGCAGGGTAGTTTTAGAAAGGCTTTGTTATTAGATGGAGAAACTCGTTCTAAAGTTTATTCCCCAAAAGACAGAAAGACTGCTTTTTTATTTGGTGATGGTGGAATTGCTGCATTAATAGACAGAAGAGTTTCTTACGGGAGGAGTTTCTTTTCTTTAAATACAGATGGATCTAGAGAAAATCTTATAAAGATGGATGGGGGCGGTTATCGCAATCCTAGTTCTGCTGAAACTATAAAGGAAAAAGTTATTGATGCAGATGGTAACATTCGTAGTATGGAACATGGGTATATGAATGGTGCTGATGTTTTTAATTTTTTAATTAGTGAAATACCACGGGATGTTAAAAAGCTGCTGGAGACAACTAATAGTGTTATAGATGACTTTGATTACATTCTTTTTCATCAGGCGAATGATTATATGAATAATTATTTGATAAAGAAGTTAAAACTCAACATAGATAAGGTTCCTTCATCAATAAGTAAATATGGAAATACATCTTCTGTTTCCATTCCTTTGACTATGGTATCGGAATTATCAGATAAGCTTTTAGAGAAGAAAAAGTTATTGTTAAGTGGTTTTGGAGTTGGTATGTCGTGGGCTACGGCAATTATTAATATGGTAGACTGTTATATTCCTGCTATTGAGGAAGTTTAGTTGTTAAATAATTAGCTATGCAAAATTCATCGGATCCTTTTTCTCTGGAGGGGAAAAATATAATTGTGAGTGGAGCTTCCTCGGGAATAGGAAGGCAATGTGCCTGGAGCTGTGAAGCAAAGGGGGCTACTGTTATTCTATTGGGACGTGATAGAAATAGGCTTGACCAAACATTAAAGGGGATGAGCAATATAACTAAGCATTTGGTGTATAGCCTTGATTTATGCGATTATTCTAGGGTTGAAGATATTCTAAGAGATGCGGTGGCAAAGGTTGGTAAGATAGATGGAGTCATTAATTCTGCTGGAATTTCTACAACCCTACCCTTTAAGTTGGTTAAGGATGGAAATTTAGAAAGATTTTTTCAAGTTAATGTGTATGCTGCGATTAATCTTAGTCGCTTAGTTTTAAAGACTTGTTATATGTCGGAAACTGGAGGGAGTATAATTTTTATTTCATCAGTAATGGCAGAAGCAGGAGAGGTTGGTAAGTCAGTTTACTGTATGACAAAAGGAGCTCTTTTATCTGGCTCAAGGTCATTAGCGATGGAGTATGCTTCACGTAAAATACGTTTTAATTGTATATCACCCGGGGTTGTAGCTACTCCTATGTCTCAAAAATCTGTTTATAGTAGGGATGATGTTTCTTACAAAAAGATAGTTGAACTTCATCCATTGGGTATAGGACAAACAACTGATGTTGCATATGCTTGTATCTATTTATTATCTGATGCTTCGAAATGGGTTACCGGTTCAAATTTAGTTGTCGATGGAGGATATTTGGCACATTAGTATTTAGATTATTGTGAAATAAAAATTTATTGTGTGAAGAATGTTATTGTAATAGGAGCCGGGGGGCATGCTGCAGAATTAAATGAGTATATAAAATACCATAATAAAAACTCTGATTTAGAGACTATAAGGATAGTTGGGTTTCTTGATGATAATGTCTTAAATTATAATAATTATCAGTTTTCTGCTCCTTTATTAGGAGGAATTAGTGATCACCATATTGTTTCTGATTGCTATTATTTAATTGGTATAGCAAACTTGGTTTACAGGAGAAAGTTTGTTGAGAGATTTCTTTCTGAAGGTGCCTTGTTTTTGACATTAATTCATAATACTGCCTTTATCTCAGAGACTGCAACAATAGGCCGGGGTAGTATAATTGGTCCTTTTGTAAATATTGGTCCTAATGTTAAGGTAGGTAATTTTACTCTAATTAACTCCAGATGTAGTTTGGGGCATGATACTGTAGTAGGCGATTATAATTTTATTAGTCCCAATGTTTGTTTCTCAGGTTTTTCCAGGGTAGGTGATGATAACCTCTTTGGGATAAATAGTTGTACTATTCCAAATATTAAAGTTGGTAATAAAAATAAAATAGCGGCCGGAATGGTTTTGGATCAGAATGTTGCAAGTGAGGCTGTTGTGTTTTATCGTTTTAAAGAAAAAGTCCTTGCTTTTCCACAGAAGTAGCACATAATAGTGAGAACAATTTTAGAGTGTATTAGTCGCTGTTTTTTTTGATTAATGTGCTTTGGTATTCACCCGGTAAAATATTTAGGTATGGAAAATATGCGGAAACGAATTTATTTATCTTGTCCACACATGGGAGGGGAAGAAATAAAATATGTAAAAGAAGCTTTTGATCAGAACTGGATAGCTCCTGTGGGACCAAATATAGGGAGGTTTGAGCAAGAGTTAGCTTCATATCTGGGAGTAAAGCATGTTGCGGCATTAAGTTCCGGTTCTGCAGCTATTCATTTGGCTCTTATTTTATTGGGGATACAAAGAGGTGATGAAGTTATAGCATCAAGTTTGACATTTGCAGCTACTATAAACCCTGTAGTTTATATGGGAGGAGTGCCTATTTTGGTTGATAGTGAACCGGGGAGCTGGAATATGAGTCCTACTTTATTAGAGACAGCAATTAAAGACAGAATTAAATATGGTAAACGACCCAAAGCTATAATGCCTGTTCATATTTATGGCATGCCTGCTAATATGACAAAAATTTTAGAAGTGGCTAATAGATATGATATTCCTGTAATTGAAGATGCAGCAGAAGCTTTGGGAAGTAGTTTTAAAAATAAGAAGGCGGGTTCATTTGGTAAACTTGGCATACTATCGTTCAATGGTAATAAAATTATTACTACTTCAGGAGGAGGTGCACTTGTTTCTAATGATGAGCAATTAATAGCTAAAGCCCGATTTTTATCTACACAGGCACGAGATGATGCTTCATTTTATCAACATAGTGAAATTGGGTATAATTATAGGCTTAGTAATGTTTTGGCAGGAATAGGGCTGGGACAAATGGAGGTGCTCGATAATAGAGTGAAAAGAAAAAGAGAGATTTACAATATATATAAGAAGCAATTTGCTGATTTTGAAGGAATAGAATTTTTGTCTGAGTCGGATGATTCATATTTCTCTAATTTTTGGCTTACATGTATTACTGTAGATCCGTTGAAATGTGGTGTTACAAGAGAGGATATCAGGTTAGCACTTGAGAAAGAGAATATTGAATCTAGGGCAACATGGAAGCCCATGCATCAGCAACCTGTTTTTGCCTCTTGTCCAGCCTACCTGGATGGCACCTCCGATAGGATTTTTGAATATGGACTTTGTCTTCCTTCCGGAACAGCTATGTCTGATGAGGATTGTCTTAATGTATGTCGTATAATACTATCTTGTTTTAAGGTTATTCATTGATTGTTAGAATGTTGTATAATTTGTTTTTTGAACATATAATTAGTAAATGATGTTGGTAAAAATTCTGAACTTCCTGGTTAATCTTGTAAGTAAAGGCCACGAAAGGAGTATAAGAGCCAAAAAGCATATATTATATTCGTTCGGATTACAAGGTGTTACTATTATAGTGGGTTTTGTTTATGTCCCATTATTGCTAGATTATTTAGATACTGAACGTTATGGTATTTGGTTGACTTTGACCTCAATATTGGGATGGTTTGAGTTTTTTAATGTGGGGTTGGGAAGTGGATTAAGGAATAAGTTTGCAGAGGCGGTAGCCTTGGGAAAGCATGAATTAGCCAGGATCTATGTTAGTACTACCTATGCTATAGTTAGTATAATTTTTGCTTCAGTGATATTGATTTTTTATTTGATAAATCCCTTGCTTAACTGGGATGATATTCTTAATACTACCATAGTTCCTGCTCAGGAATTATCTATTTTGGCTTTAATTGTTTTTTCTTTTTTTTCTTTGAGATTTATATTAAAGCTTTTAGGCGTTATATTAATAGCAGATCAACGACCGGCAGTTTATAATTCGTTTATGCCTATAGGTAATGTTATTACTCTAATTATTATTTTGTTATTGATTAAGTTTTCAGAAAGTAGTTCGTTGGTTGTTTTAGGTTTTGTTTTAAGTTCTGTGCCTGCCTTTGTTTTATTGATAATGAGTTTTATTTTATTTAACGGAAGATATAAAAAATATAGGCCATCTCTTAAATTGGTGAATTTGAAATTGTCTCATGATTTAATGAGTTTGGGGAGGAAATTTTTTATTATTCAGATATCTGCAATAGTTCTTTTTATGACTTCCAATATTATAATTATTCAGCTTTTGGGAGCACAGGATGTTACTATTTATAATATAGCCTATAAGTATTTTTCTCTTCCCATTATGGTATACGCTATAGTAATGACTCCTATATGGTCGGCTGTTACTGAGGCCTATGTAAAAAAGGATGTGGGCTGGCTTAAGAGTACTCTTAAAAGGTTGAATTTGGCTTCCGGTGTTTTTGTCATAGGTATTTTTGTTATGTTATTAGCTAGTGAACTAGTATATGATTTATGGGTAGGTGATAGGGTTACTATTCCTTTTAAACTTTCTCTTTCTATGGCTTTTTTTGCAATTATAAATGTTGTTCTGTCACCTTTTACTCAGTTTTTAAATGGTTTTGGTAAATTAAAGCTTACCATCATTGTGGTGGTTATTCAAACATCTTTATTTATACCATTGGCAGTTTTATTAGTTAGATCTAGTCTTGGAGTTTCAGGTATGATACTAGCAATTTGTATTATAAATGCAATGGGTTTTTTGTATGTTCCATGGCAGACTTTTAAAATATTGAACAATACTGCCAAAGGCATATGGAATCAATAAACTTTATTTTATGAAAATTCTTTGGCTTTCAAACACACCTTGTGGTGCTTCTGAAAAACTATTGGGACGACATTATACTAAAGGTGGTTGGCTCTCTGCTTTAGAAACTTTATTGGCTGCCAATACAGATATTAAATTATATGTTGCTTTTTATTGGGTTAAGCCACTTAAGCCTTTTGTGTATAAAAACACAAATTATATTCCCGTACTAAGGGATGGGAGTGGCACTATTGTCGGGAGATTACTTAATAAATTTTTTAATATAGGCAAGGATGAAAAGGAGATAGAGAGTTTATTAACTGTAATTGATGAGGTTAAACCGGATATTATTCATATTCATGGCACAGAAGATAATTACGGATTAATTCAGAGTTTTGTTGATATTCCTGTTGTTGTATCTATTCAGGGAATTTTAAGTGCTATTGAGCAAAAATATTTTTCAGGTATTCCATATGCAGTAGTTCAAAAGTTTGAGGGTATTATGCCCAAGCTGATGGCAAGTTCAGTTAAACGTTTGTATAGGGGAGTTAAAAGAAATGCTATAAGAGAAAGGAAAATATTATCATTAAGTTCTAATATTATTGGGCGAACAGGCTGGGATAAAGGAATAACCCGGATTTTGTCTCCCAAAAGTAAATATTTTGTAATTCAGGAGATGATGCGCTCCGAGTTCTATGAAAAACAATGGTCAAAAGTTGAATATGGTAAAACTATTACTATTGTTTCTACCCTTGGTCCCGGTTTTTATAAGGGATTGGAAACTATTGTGAGAACTGCCGGGATTTTAAAGCAAAATGGTGATGTTGATTTTAAGTGGGTACTTCCCGGAATAGATGAATCTTGCCAAGTAGCTAAACTGGTTAAACGTTGGCTGGGCATTGATTATGAGGCGTTAAATATTAAGATGCTAGGTCCGAGATCGGCACCGGAACTTATTGATCTGATGGTGAATTCAGATTTATATATACAAACCAGTCATATAGAAAATAGTCCTAATAGTCTTTGCGAAGCAATGCTTCTTGGTTTACCTTGTATTGCAAGTTTTGCAGGGGGAACTGATTCTTTATTAAAGAATGGTTATGAGGGGTTGCTTGTTCAGGATGGAGATGCTTATTCGCTGGCGGGAGCTGTTTTTAAACTTTACAACGATTTTGAAATTGCTGCATCTTATGGGTTTAATGCACGTAATCGTGCTCTTTTAAGGCACGATAAAAATAAGATACTTCATACTATAATTAATATTTATAAACAGGTTATATCTGATACTTTATAACATATATATTTTAAGACTTGTTGATTTACCAATTCCTGAACGAGGTTATATCTAATACTTTATAACATATATATGTCTATCTCTTTATATCTGTAGTTTGTTTTGAGGCTAATATATAATATCATTTTTGTCATGAATTTTATAAAAATAGTGTTCTTTTTTATTTTGCTGGTATCTTGTAGTTCAAATGATAATATAGAGATGGAAAAAGTTGTTTTTTTGCACCATAGTACTGGTCGTGCTATATTACTTGGTAATACTAATAATTATTATTACCGTTTAACAGGTAAGGGAGATGTTAAGAAGTATTTTGAAAGGTATAATAGAAAGAATGAAACTAACTATCAGATTACTGCTATAGATTTTCCAAAGGAATTTCCTTACGGGGGACGAAATTATCCCTATGACTATTATAATATTTGGGTAAAAAATGCCGGAGACTCTTCTTTTATGCAGGAGCCTACTCTGGAAATGCTTACTAAAGAGTATGATGTAGTTGTTTTTAAACATTGTTTCCCGGCTGGTTTTATATTGGAAGATACCGGTTTGCCTGGTATAGATTCAGAAGATAGGCGTATAGAGAATTATAAGCTGCAATATGAAGCTTTGAAATTAAAGATGCATTCTTTCCCTGACACTAAATTTATAGTATGGACCATACCAGCGTTATTAAAATCAAGTACTACTGAACAGCAGGCTCAAAGAACCTACGATTTCTATAAATGGGTTGTTGATCAATGGAATGAAGCAGATGATAATATTTATTTATGGGATATTTATAATTACGAAACTGAAGGGGGAATTTATATGAAGGAGGAGTATGCGAAGGGAAAATCTGATTCTCATCCAAATAAAGAGTTTGCAGCTAAATTGTCCCCTGTATTTTCTCAATTTATAATTGATTGCATAAAGGGAAATGTCAATTGATTTACAGTGGTTAAACAGTTAATTATGATACTTAAAAAGATTTTTAACTCATTTGAGCGGTTTATTGTCAGCAAATCGAGTAGTGAAAGGAAAATTAAATATTTGCGTAAAAAGGGAGTCAAGATTGGTGAACGTTGTTTTGTGCAAACTATTAATATTTCTAATGAACATTTTCTTGTAGAAATAGGTAATCATGTTGCGATAGCAATGGGAGTGAGGTTTATTACTCACGATGGAAGTGCTTCCTGGCTTTTTAGAGAAGAGCTTGAGGGGGGGATTTTCGGAAAAACAACTATAGGAAATGATGTGTTTATAGGAATAGGTAGTATAATACTTCCTGCCACAACTATAGGTAATAATTGTATAGTTGGGGCAGGAAGTGTAGTGCGTGGGAAATTTCCCGATAATTCTGTTATTATGGGAAATCCTGCTAAAGTCATTTTGAAGATGAGTGCACAGAAAATGCTTTTTAAAATAAATCCCGGTTTATGTAAAACTCTAAATCTTAATATGCAAGATACTGTAGAGTTATTAAAGAAAAAATTTGTTATTAACTAGCTTTATCAAATACCTGTTTATTCTATAATCACTTTGAAATGATCAGTTTTATTTCCTGTTAGTGTAACAATATATATCCCTGGAGGATATAGTGCTGTATTTATATTGATGCTACTTTGACTAATTTCAGATTGCTTATATAGAGTCCCTAAAATGGAATGTAAAGAGTAATATCCATTATAATCTTGTGGTGAATTTATTTCTATTACTATTTGTTCATTTTGCTGATAACTTGAGTAACCTTTTTCAGATTCCGGCTCTTGAAGGATGTTAGTTGTAGTTGTTACACCATCCCAGCCTGCAATTCTTGCTAAAAACCACCATAATGCTTTCCCCAATCTTATAGCGCCATCTTTTCCTATATGGCCTACACTTTCATCACCTAAGTTAGTATCTGTTATAAAAGGAAAAGTATAGGTTATACCATCTTTGGTCCATGTTTCTGTATTCATTTGTCCATTATCATCGTAACATAAAATATCGGCATAGTCAAAAAGTATGCGGGTTGGATCTTGCTTAACAAAATCCCTAATATATTCATGTTTAATATAGGCTTGGTAGGCCTGTTCTCCTGTATATTTATCTACCGGTCCCGTAGTAAATGTTACTTTAGTAGGATAATTGTTGGTGTTGCAATATTCTATATAGTCTAGAGTTGCATTTATGTATGTATCCATACTTACCCTATTTCCTGTAATATCATAGTCTTCAGCGTTCAAACCCCATCCATGTATGCCACTGTCTGGTCCGCCCCTTGTACTTCCCCACCATCTCACATTATGTTCTTCATCGTATTGTTGGCTTGTGTAACTGCTCATCATAATCCAGCACCATCCATAGCCTATAACACTAATTGGGCGATTATTATCATAATTACGCTTAATCATATCTTTAACGCTTGTGGCCTGCTCAGGTCTTTCTTGTTCGGGCCATGCAAACCAAGTATACCATTCATCATCTAAAAAGTCGCGTCCTATATCGTTGCATCTAAGATAATTGTTTGTATATGCTTCTTCGTAATCTATATTTACCTGAAAAGTTGGATCCTCTTGCTCTAAAAATACAAGTCCCATGCGATAGGCTGTTGAATGTGATGCTCCGGGAATGGATATCAACATTTTTTTTACTTCATTTATGTAGTATGCAGGAATTTTATCATAATCATCAACTATGCTATGGTCTGCAATGATTTGAGATTGTGAAAATATACCGGTTGCTAAAAAAGAAAAAAAGATGATTAATGATAAATTTTTCATAATAAGTTATTTAGTAAGGGGTATTTAATGAATTTCAAATGCTCCAAGGTCTGGAGCCTTACCTTGGAACGGCAGATTAACGTCTATTCCAGAATTAGTTAAAGGGCTTTCTTTTGTAGGTTTAAAAAAATCAATATCCGGCAAGGAACCATCGGCTTTTCGCTGTCTTTTTAATTGAGTCCAGTCGAGACTAACAAAATCTTTATCTGTTATTATATGGGGAAGGTTCCAGCTATTATTTTTTTGGTTGAAAGCCTGATCGCGTACTGCATGGGCTTCGGCTTTCCTGTTTTTATACGCAAGATTGTTTGCATATAATTCACCATCCGGAGGTTCAGGAGTGTTTGTTTGCATAATTATCCAACCATAGGCCAATCCATGACCCACTCCGTCTTTATATCCGTTATAATAGGCTGAATTATTATAATACTTACCTGTGAGAGGACTGTCGCCTGAATTATTTGGAGAGAAGCCATAGGCACCATTATTGGCGCTAATGCAGTTTTTCATTAATCTAGCAATAGTCAGTGTGTTATTTTCTCCGTAAATAGAGGCATATTTAAAGCCGCATCCTTCACCCTCCAGTGCTCCTCCGTCAAAAGCCCAGCATTGATCCCATTCTACATAACCAACCGATGTGCCTGCAAATCCATTGTCTGAAAATTCCCATGCCCTACAGCCTGTATAATAAAGTTTTGATTCTTCTGCTCCCTCTGTTTCTCTATAATTCCTAAAATGGAATCCTGCTCCATTTTGGCCTGGAGATCCAGGTGTTGGATACACCGCTGTTCGCATAGAATCGTTCATGTTATGTGCATCACAATTTATATATTTTATGCTCCCATGATAATCGGCAACAACATAGGCTTCTCCTGCAATATGATGTACCAGCATATTTTCAAATATAATATTTCCTACATCCCAGGCATCTACTCCAACTACATTAGAGTTCATTTTTTGATATACATTTCTAATTTGTAATCCTTTTATATGTATATTTTCAACGTGCCAAAGTGTAATGCCTCTGTTATAGTTTAATGCGTTTACATCTCTGTCCTTGCAATCTAAAATTGGAATTTCGCCCGGGTAATTAAAAAAGCAAATTGGGTTGTCTATAGTGCCGGAGTTGAAGCCCCTTTCGCCTCCGTTATCAAGATTTGAGTTGTAAATACCTCCACGAAAGTAGACTGTGTCTCCTGCTGTAGCTTTAGTGAAGGCTTTTGACCATGTTCGCCATGGTTCTTCTATTGTTCCCGGCCCATTGTCGTTTCCATCAGGGGCAACAAAATAGTGGCCCCCTGTGATTTCTATTTGAATTTCGTTGTTAGAGGCTTTGTTTTTGTTTTTATCGCAATTTATAAATATAACCAGGAATATAATAATCAGGTTCTTTATCAGGAAGGAATTCATAAATCTATAGTGTAAGATAAATATAGCAATAAGAATATATGCCGTAAAGACAAATGCTGAGAGGCAGGAGTATAGTCCTGAATATTAGAATCTGAGTAAAGATAATGCCTATTATAACTTTTGTCAACTAAAATAAAGAGTAGGAGGTATTTTTAATGATAAATTGCCGGTTCTTATTGCCCTAATTGGGCAACTATTACTCTTTGAGTTCCCCGGTTGTCACAGATTGATTCTATAGTTTTAAATGAAGTAGATTTTTCAAATAGTTTTAAAATAAATCCTCCTTGTCCTGCACCTATTTCTATTGCAAGCTTTGCTTTTTTGGCCATGAATTTTGGTGCTTCTTTGAGTAGCTGTTGTATTATGCTAATACCCAGCATTCCTCCATCAAATGCCATAGATGGTTCATTGTTTGCAATTTCTTCAGCCATTTTATCAACTCTTGAACTTTGGATGTAGGGAGGGTTGCATACAATAATATCTGCTTTATTATAGTAATGTTTATTTTCAAATGCTGAAAATAAATTTCCATACTTTACCTTAATTCTATTTTGAAGTCCGAAAAAAAGGATGTTCTCTATTGCTAAGTCGGTGGCTTCTTTGGATATATCAGTTGAGTATACTTTGCAATAAGGATTATATGTTGCCAGGGCTAAACCTATATTTCCGGCTCCACAACACACATCCATTACTATTGCAGGTTTCTTTTGTGTTGAAATTTCTTTTGTTAATCTCAATGCTACTTCTCCTAGTATTTCAGTTTCTTTTCGGGGTATTAAGGCTCTTTTGTCTACCAACATTTCTATATTCATAAATGATTGACGACGTGTGATATATGCTAAAGGAGTGGATGATATTCTCAGTTGTATTAGTTCCTGAAGTAATTCTATTTGTTCTTTTGAGAGTTTTGGTAATTTTATTTCTATTGCTTTTGTGGCAGAAACCGGAAATCCTGCAGAATAACTCCAAAGCGCATTTAAAGTTGATTGTGCAGTTTCTTCAGGTTTGTCGTCTAAAAATGTTATCTGCTGTGACAGCAAAGAGAGTAACTCTTGATATATTTTTTTATTATTCATCAGAGAGGTATATTTTTCGTAATTCTTTTTTGTCTATTTTACCATTGGTACTTTTAGGCATCTCGTCTACGAATATTACTTTTTGTGGTACCATGAACATTTCCAGTTTGTCGGCACATGCTTTTTGAATTTCTTTTTCATTCATGGGTTGAGAGTTTAGTGTAATGAATGCTACTATAGACTCTCCCATTATATTATTTGGTGTGCCTAATACTGCAACTTCTTTAATGCCCTCTATTTTATAAATCACATTTTCTATTTCTACGGGACTAACTTTTTCTCCACGTGTCTTTATTATATCATCGTTTCTTCCCAAAAAGTAGAGACAACCATCTTCATCTTTTTTAAACCAGTCGTTTGAAAAAAGGACTTTTTCTCCGGGAAGCAGTCCGGGCTTTAACATTTGGTTGCTTAAATCTTCTTTATTCCAATATC
>Ga0055584_100006055_pt1 | contig 11851 bp, 9 predicted proteins | sample OSDHelmetaG_FD_58716 | JGI IMG/M metagenome (GOLD analysis project Ga0055584, IMG submission 58716) | Pelagic marine sediment microbial communities from the LTER site Helgoland, North Sea, for post-phytoplankton bloom and carbon turnover... | ecosystem: Environmental > Aquatic > Marine >... | reverse complement strand
GATTGATTTGACGTGTGCGAACCAGTATCAAAGTCCCAATATAATACTCGTAATTACCTTTCGAGGTTATAAAAAATATCGACCCCTGTTTCCAGACTTCTTTCTGCCTCAAGTGAAAATTTATTTGATAATTTATAATTAAGTTTCGCGGTACTGATTTTGTCAATGATACCCAGACCATAACTTAAATACAGTTTAGGATTGATGTATTTACCCACTACGATAGAAGCATTCTGGGTTGTGGATCCACTTAGTGCCAGTTGATCCAATCCAAACATTGTGGCCAGCTTGTCTGTAAGAAAGCCACTTTTTCGAATTCCCAATGCCGTTGCAGCACCAATCAGGTCCTGACCTTCCCCAGAAGTCAGTGAATTAAGCGGTCGACCAAATACAATATATGAAAGGATCTCCTCCTGTGGCAGGTTAGATGATGAGAACAGTGTGATATCAAGAGACGACAGGTAACCTCTAACCCTTAAACCAACGGTGATATCGTCTACTATACGTGTCGTTGTCAATGACAAAGTGGGATTATTCAGTGATACCTTATTGTATATAATTCGACCTTCATCTATGGAGAGTTCCTGACCGTACGCTGCGTATCGACCATTGTTAATGACAATCTCCCCATCAGCCACCAGGATATTATTAGTATTGATATTTGACAGGTTAAGGTTACCGCTTAATTTCCCAGATATTCCCATCCCCTTTATCTCAATATTATCACCCAGCATCACTTTGACATTAATGTGTTGGTTTACTGGATTCACCTTATCATTTGTCTTTTTTCCATCCACAATTTCATCTGCTGATAGTGTCGAAGTTGCGGCTGCTTCATCCAGATCAATTATCCCTGATATGACAGACACCTCACCATTATAATACTGATCATTCAAGGTCAATATGGAGTGTATATCAGGGCTAACCACAGCCCAAACCTCAGGCAGATTTAACAGTTCAAAATTTTCTCCAGTGAGATCGGCACGAATCTCCAGGCCTTGATCAGTTATCTGAGTAATATTGGCACGTGCCTGAATCATTCCCTCCCCGGACTGTAATCGACCAGTTATTTCATACTTATTTTCTGAAAGGTTGGTACCCATCAGGTTAATATCTGAGATCCCAATACCGAGATCAATCATGTCATAACTCGCATCAAATATATCAGCCCTCCCCTGTACTATGGGTTCGAGCATTGTCCCACTCACTTTCAAATCAATATCAAAACGACCCTTTAGTGTCTCGAGTTCCGGGGCAACTAACGATAAAATCGATAAATCATCACCGCCTGCCGTGAGTGCACCCTGTATTCCAAGTTCATCAAGTGGATTAGTCAAGTTTTCAATCCCTGATACTTCGAGATTGATAACGACCGGTTTAAAATTTTCATTAATTGCAGGGACTTCACCATGGCCCTTTAACAATTTGTTTTCAAGATCAATTTGCAAATAGCTACCCGACAAAGGAATGTCGTAAGTTATTTCGTCAGATGTATCCATGGTGACTTTACCATTAGTCACATCTATTCGAAGATTACCTATCGCAGGTCGATCTTCCTGACCAGACAACTGAAAAGATACATCACTTTGGCCTTCGAGTACTGGCGCACCCGGTAACTGCGATTGAAAAATTGAAAGCGGTATTTGACTGGAATCCGCATTAAGCTGCCAATCATGTGTATTGATATCATACTTACCATCGACACACACAGACCCTCTGGAATATTGCATACACACGGAACTCGTAGACACAAGATCGGGAGACAGTGATATATTAACTGGGCCAACAAGTGACCATGTATCGTATATTGAATGTTCTGCAACAAGCCTGGTGATATTTCCTGACCACACGGGCTCGGTATAGTTTCCCTCGCCTTCAATATCAAAAACTAATTCAGGCAAATGTGCATTAATAATATATTTATGTGAATCCTTCTGCCCGGTTATATCCAGTTTTAGTAAATCGATAATCACATCCTTATAGCTAACTGATTCCAGTGTGGCATCAGCAATTATCTGTGTATTCATTTCAAGGTTAGAGGAAATTTTTCCCGATATCGATTTTGCACTTCCCCAGGGTGAATTAATATCATTAGCTATAATGTTTGCATTAATGATGGGGCTTAATCGTGTTCCACCAACGCTGCCTATACTGTCTACGCTGCCATTAAATGAATCATGAATCTGGGAAAGGTCGGGGGAATTGAGCTGCCAGTTGATATTTAGATTATCTCCAATCTGGCCGTCAAAGCGCACATTAAAATCCGAATAATTACCGACAACAGATATATCAATCTCTGATTGAGTCTCCACACTACCGGAGATCTTCATAATCAAGGGTAAATTATTTAATTGACCCGAAACATCAATAGGATCCAGGTTCAATAACCACGCTTCATCTACATATGAGAAACTGACACCACCTGACGCTGCCAAGTTACTGTCCCAGTCTGGCCAGATGGACGCCACATTCAGGCCTTCCCCGCGCCAGCTTAATGAAACCTCGCTGGTATCTTGCCAATTAGCATCTACGACAGCAGAAACACTACCATTCAGTACCTCCATGTCCACTGAATCCAGTAAAATATAAGTCGTACTCCCACTCCCCCCAGTACTTATTGTTAAAGCCGGAATATTTCTATCACCTTCAATATTCACTTCCGCAGTAAGCTGATAAGAATCCAGCGTACCATTTATTGTCGCCTCCCCATGAGATGATATTGTTTCATCAATCTCCTGAACAAAAATTGTCAAATCTGCCCAGTCTAGCCCCAGCGATAAAACCTGATTTGCATAATCAATTCGCCCCGTTGTATGAAAACTGGCATCGCCCGCCGATACAGTGAGATCATTGAAAATTAATTGAGATTCATCCATATTCAGGTTGGTATCAAAAGCTATTTCAATTTCTTCTGGCAACAAACTGGATTGTTCATCCAAAGCTGAATCTGGATTTGCTGTCGGGGATGGATAATGAATATTGACCAAACTCGATCCTGTTGCCGAAGTCGATGTGCCATTAAAAGCAAGATTGATATTTAATTCCATTACAGGAAATGTTGCGTCCCATTGATTTGGATTGAAGCCTGTCAATAACAGGTTTCCATTCCAAACCGGATCATCTGCAAGGTTTTTGATAGTAATAGTAGAACTTACATCTGGTCGATCCAATTTAACAATCAGTTTGTTAATATCACCGTCCAGCGCCAGATCAGCCTGTATTGATGGGCCGGTTTCTGACACATAGGTAATTGCTGATTTAATTGAGACAGGATATGGACCTAGTAGCTTAACTGTGCCATTGGTTACAGCCTGAAGCGATGGCATCATAACTTGCAGATTATTAATTTCTACTTCATTGTCAGTAATACTGATCCTGGTTTGCACTGACTCGAGATGAATTATTTCTGTCTCATCGGTTTTTTTTAATGAAAGGTTTTCGACATCAAAATTGTCAATCGAAATATTTGGTACTAATGGAATAGAGACTTGTTCATCAGATGTATCTGCTTCACTGGCACTGAGGATCTCAATATTTTTAACGATAACTGATCCTATTTCCCAATTCTCCGATATTAATGAGAGAAAATCCCAGTCGATGGAAAATTCATCAATTAACACCTTGTTTGATACATCGGAGTACTGGATATCTGTCAGTGTAAAACCGTTATACAGGTCTCCTGATCTGACATTGATAGAAAATTCTGTATCTGAAAAATAATCAGCAATTGTGACTAGAGTTTTAAGACCTGCTGTTGTAGTAAGCAGAAGATGGCCTGAAAAAAATATGATCACCAAAGGCAGTACAAGAAAGAATATCCATTTTCTCATAGTTCCGGCCCCAGTATGATATGAAGACGTATCGGATTGTCTTTCCTGGAAATACCGACTGCCACATCAAACCTTAATACTGCCACTGGGGTTTGCCAGTGTATGCCTGACCCGACACTGTACTCCAGAGGTTCAGTAAACTTATCAAATGCGTTGCCGAAATCTGAAAATACAGCCGCACTCCATTTACCGGACAGACGGTGTTCATACTCAATACTACCCGTGGCGAGATAGCTACCACCTATCACTTCACCATCTGTATTTAGTGGCCCCAGGTTATTGAGGTCAAATCCCCTGACACTATTATCACCACCTGCAAAAAACCTTAAGCTTGATGGTAGCTTCAAAAAATTACTGGTCAGTGTGCCACCAACTTCAGCACGACTGATAAATCTGCCATTATCACCTACCGGATGAATATATTTCCCTCTGACCAACAATTGAAGAAAGTGAACATTGGAAATCACATTATTGACAGAACCTTTAAGATCAGCACTCAGCCGATATCCGCGCCGGGGAAACAGTGGATTGTCGCTGGAAGATTTCCAATAACTGATACCGGGTATCAGCAGGTGGCTGGAATCCTCGATATTACCGACTTTGAAGTTTTCATACTGATAGGTGACACTGAGGGTTTCATTCCAACCCCATCTAGGCCGTAAATGTTGTACGCTAGATTCAAATTTATTGCTAATTGCAGTGTCCGTATCTTCTCTAGACACAGTTGCCGTAACACCAAGCTCAGAATCCTGACTTCTAAAAAAAGGCATGAGATAAGCGGAAGACAAAGAGCTTCTGACCAAAGATAAGCGTAAATCGTTTTCGAGACGGTGACCTCGAGAATTTAGATACCGAACATCCCAGGCACCAGCCAGTCTTGGGCCAGTATCTGTTCCAAATCCAAGCCCGGCACGATACGCATGCTTTTTCTTTGCCGTAATTTCAACATTTACCGGTACTGTTTTCTCGGAAGTATTTACCTCACCAGTTTGGACAACAACCTGGTCAAAATAATTGGTATTCTGAAGTCTCTGCTGTATATCGACAAGTGTGCCCGCCTCATAATAGTCACCAGATTGAATCTGAATTAATTTTTCAACCAGGTCAGGTGCGATGATGGTGACAGGTAATTTTACGTTGCCAAACCGGTAGCGTACTCCTGCGGAATAAGTCAAAAATATATCAGCGATATTTTCTTCGGTAATAATTTCTAGTCTGCTCTGCTCCCACTTCCCCTCAAAATATCCCTTTTGTAGAGCAAAATCCTGAATGGATACTTTTCCCGTTTCATACAGATTATGCTTTAGCTGATCACCTGACTTCAATGAAAATATTGATACTGCTTTTGTTATCTCTACATCATCAACTGCACCTGGGATTATTTGTACATTAACGTTTCTAATAATGACGGGAGCACCGGGGTTGATAGTATAGTTTGCTATCCAGACCTCTCCAATATTCTCCAGTGATTGTGTGATTTCAGGTTTATAAAAACCATTGGCCCTCAGAATTTCCTGTATTTCACTATTTGACCTCACATATAACGCTCTGATACTGACGTCGGTCAGTCTTTCATTGTCTTTTTGCCTGTTGATTGACAGACCATTTCTCACAGCTTGCTCAAGAGAGTTAGAAATTCCACTAATATTCACACGCAGATGATCTGCCTGCGCCTGAAATACAATCAACCACAGTAGCGATATCTGGAATAAATACTTACTAATTTTCATGAATATTAAGTAGATCTCAAGTAGGTCAATGTCACAGCTTTATAGTACATATAGAACCTTCAGGATTTAGTCCCAATTAAATTTTCACCATTATAAAAGCTTATTCTAACTATTGAATAGTTATCAGACTTGGATAATAAAGTGACTGGCAAATAATATATGTTAATGCGGGAAGATATAAATAGGAATTACTGATCAAGCAGGATTCTATCAGAACTTTTGACTTTAAATGGATTTTCAAAAAGTTCACTTTCTTCTAACCATCTCTGTCTAAAACCACGCGCATCTATCATGACATAAGGGCCCAATTCATTCGCCTGTCTGTAAAGAAACAGTCCACCACTCAGATATCGTTTGTCGGCTTCCTGATAAAGTTGATCAGCAATATCAAATAGCACTCTTGCATCACTATTATTAATAACTCCATCTTGGTTCAGATCATCCATTTGATCATCAACAGGAGTCATATCAACTGCAATTAGTGCTGCACCTCCATAAATATGCCGGCTATAGGGATCTCTCCCTGAGTTAATTACATAATCTGGTGTTAAATAACCAGCAATAATCTTAAATGTATCCGCGGTTATTCCATTCTCATTAACTCGCTCAAGCAAAGCCTCCAGTTTCAGAAGGAGTCTTTCTCTCAACACTATGTACCGTGGAAATTTATCATCTGTACTAGAGGCAAACTGCCCTAAGGTAAAATGGGGGGACAGTCGGGTTGAGATATTTTCCTGGGTGACTTCAATAAAACCATCCGGTCTGAGATATAAGGGATCGTCACTCAAAGGTGGTGGATACTCGCCGATTAATTTTCCATTTACATGACCATTTCTCAATAAAGTCGATGGCACCATAACAAAGACACTGAGAGTGATTGATTCATTATCACTACGCGTGAGTCGTATATGTGTTAAACCGGATTTTTCAGGGGCCTTCCATATCCACCGATTGTCTCCAAGTCTATCCAGATCGCCAATACTAGTCTCGATACTAATGGGTAGGTCTGTTTGTCCGACTGTGCGGATCATCAGAGATTCATGAGGCAAGGCATATACGGAAAATTCATTGTATCCGTATATTTCATTATTAATAACTACCGAAAAATCAGACCTGCCATTATCAAACTGGGCAAGTACCGGCCTGCTGAATAAGGTCAAAACCAAGAGAATATTTAATAACATTTTCATTTCATGAAAGCCGCGGACAATATAGCCAGATTCATACTATGATGCATATCTAAGCGATTCGTTCAGAAAAGTCCCATATATATTCAACCATATCAGACTATGGTTGGTTCAGATGCCGGAACATCATCTGTGGCCGGGTCCATCTCATCCAGAAACTCTTCTACCTGTTCACCCGCATTATCCTTTCTGGCAAAGATAGCGATATGAAACAGTGCTTCACCTTCGTTAACCAGCGGAATATTGGTCTTACCAATAATTATTCCACTCGCGGGTGCTAATACATTTTCTTCCTTCTCTCCAAAGGGGTCAGACACAATACCGAGTACTTCGTCTTTTTTGACACTGGCACCCAGTGGTGCCATTGCCCTTAATAATCCGCTTTGAGGTGCTCGCACCCAGGTACTGGACTTAGCCACAACAGGTTCAGGTCTGGGTTTACGCCGGACCTGCTTTCTCAACATCCCAAGTTCGCGCATAACGGAAATCACCCCATCGAATCCCGCCCTAATCGCAACTTCATTAAATCGTAATGCCTCACCCGCCTCATACACCACGATAGGGATATTCATATCTTCAGCCGACTCACGTAAAGAGCCAACCATAATATTGGTATTCAGGATAACCGGTACTGTAAAGGCCCTGGCCATACGTTCAGTGTCTGGGTCATCCAGGACTGCTCTTACCTGGGGAAGGTTGTCTCGATGTATGGCCGCGGTGTGTAAATCTATCCCAAAATTACACCTGGACACGATTTCACGCAAAAATATATTTGCCATACGCCCCGCAAGCGAACCTTTTTCTGACCCGGGGAAGGACCGGTTTAAATCCCGTCTATCAGGAAGATAACGGGTCTTATTGATGAAGCCATAGATATTGACCACTGGAATGGCGACTAATGTTCCACTAAGGCTTTTAATTTTTTTAGAATGTAACACACGACGAATAATTTCAGCGCCATTGATCTCATCGCCATGGATAACGGCTGATACAAATAACACCGGTCCAGGCTTCTTACCATGGATGACTGATATCGGCATGGTAATGCCAGTATGGGTATAGAGATCAGGAACTTTAAATTCTACCGAGGCACGCTCACCCGGCTTAACAGTGACATCACCAATTTTAAAAACATCTCGCATATTTATCGACCGCCCTTGGTCCTGGTCTTGCCTTGTTTTGCATTCTTCTCAATAAACTGAATGATGGTTCCTGCGATATCTTTTCTGGTTGCTGTTTCTATGCCTTCTAACCCGGGTGATGAGTTGACTTCCATGACCACAGGCCCGCGCGCTGATCTTAATATATCCACGCCGCATACGTTTAGACCCATGGTATTCGCTGCCTTTAATGCTGTCCTACGTTCTTCAGCGGTGATGGTAATCAGTTCCGCAGAGCCACCACGATGTATATTTGAACGAAACTCGCCCTCCTGTCCCTGTCGTTTCATTGCAGCGACTACTTTTTCACCAACAACAAAACACCGGATATCTGACCCTCCGGCTTCCTTGATAAATTCCTGAACCAGTACACTGGCGTTGAGGCCAAGAAATGCCTCAATGACACTTTCTGCGGCCTTTTTGGTTTCTGCCAGGACCACGCCAATTCCCTGAGTACCGGAAAGCAGTTTTATTACCAATGGGGTCCCACCCACCATCTTGATTAAATCCTGAATATCATCAGGCTTATTGGCAAAACCGGTGATTGGCAGACCGATTCCCTTGCGGGACAATAATTGACAGGCTCGTAATTTGTCCCTGGAACGAGAAATGGCGACAGATTCATTAAGGGGATACACCCCTTTCATTTCAAACTGCCTTACTACAGCAGTTCCATAAAACGTCACAGAAGCACCAATGCGTGGAATGACTGCATCAAATCCCTCCAGAGACTCACCTTTATAATGTATTTCAGGTTTCTTCGATGTGATATTCATATAGCAACGCAGCACATCTAAAACTTGTATTTCATGTCCCCGTTGCTCAGCCGCCTCGATAAGTCGTCTTGATGAATATAATTTTGCATTCCTGGATAGCAGGGCTATTTTCATTTTGTATCTCCTGAATAAAGTGATGCCTGGTTTACAGGTCTTTTACTGGCAAGATATGATGATGCTGGATCGACACTAAATCCGCCGTCTATCAAGGCATTCCTTCCCAACAGCATGCGAAACATCATATCATCCCTACTGGTTAAGGTAAGTTCGATGGGCCATTTCATATTCCCTATTTCTAGAGTTGTCTTAATAACATAACGTTCCTCTTCATGACCTCCGGAATCTCTAACATTCCTTTTATCAAAGACTTTTGCTTCGCAGATAATCACGATATCGGTATTTTTTTGCTTCGGGTGGATATGGAAATTCACATATTGTGAGCCATTTACGCAGCTTTCTTCTACCTTGAAAGCATGAAGCGCAGATGTCTTCGCACCGGTATCCACCTTGGCTTTAATTGCAGGCAAACCCAGATCAGGCAGGCCAGTCCATTCTCGCCAACCTACTACATTTATATTATCTTTTTTCATGGCATCTGACTGGATATTTAATGGGACTCAATAATAATTTATTAATTCATACTACCACTTATGATTGCCACAAAGAACGAGGAAATTATTATTATAATAAGTAAAAAACTTATTTTTTATTGTCAACCTATAAACGCTTACCCCTAATTAGTAACGAAGTTTAATTAATGAAAAGTCCAAACTGACACAAACAACTAATTTTGAATTATAGACCCGATCCCCAAGGTTAATAGTCACATTATCTTTGTAAATTTCTGGATATAATTATATTAGATTTTTCATTCAAGCTTGCAGGCTTTCTATTTGCTCCATTAATTCTAATGCAAGAGCAATACCCGCGAGATTTATGCCCAGGTCCTGCTGCAATCGTTTGGCAGTCCTGGCTCTCACTATACTAACCCCGGTAAATCTCCACTGCTCCTGATTTGTCCCTATAGGCTCCAAAATTCCTTCGTTTACCAGCTCATTTACCCACGCAGTCTCACAGCAACAGATATTCGTGAACTCTTGTATTGTAACTTCGTAGTGCTCATCCAGTATTGTTCCTGTTAGTATCTTTTCGTTCATCGCTATACTCCCAATTTTTCGCGTGGGTTAAAGTCCAATTCCTGTTGCATTTTTTTATATAAGTCTTTGGCTTTTTCTGAATTGGCGGGTGGCAGTGTAATAACTGGAATTACAATTACATTACCTGGCGGTTTTCCAGGTATGCCTCGTCCTTTCATCCGTAATTTACTCCTGTTTCCTGTATCAGGGGGGATACCAAGTTCTACTGTACCATCCGGTGTTGGCACTTTTATTCTTGCGCCTAATGCTGCCTCCCATGGTGTAAGCGGTAATTCAACATAGATGTCGCGTCCTTCTACACGATATAAAGGATTTGGTTTGAATCCGATTTCAAGATACAAATCTCCCGCTTTTCCATCACCTATACCAGGCGCACCTTGTCCAGCGAGGCGAATTCGTTGCCCTTTTATTACACCTTTGGGAATCTGTACATTGAGACTGCGTTCTTTTACATTTACGTGCCCACTTTTGTCGACTTCTGGTGACCGCAAAGTGATAGTTTGCCTGATGCCTTGATAACTATCCTTAATATCAATCAGAACTTTAGCGTGGTGATCGTTTCCATGCGCATGAAAACCTTGATGACTTCCTTCATGATGTGATGATTGGTATTGACGACCAAAGATAGATTCAAAGAATTCACTAAACTCAGCCGGGTCCACCTTTTCACCTGTTCCGCTGTACTCAAAACCTTTGTCCCAATCCGGTGGCGGCCTGAAGTCCTGTCCTGATTGCCAGTTTGCACCCAATTGATCATAGGCGGCTCGTTTTTCCGGGTCTTTGAGCACTTCATATGCTTCACCGACTTCTTTGAAGCGGTCTTCTGCATCGGCTATCTTGCTTACGTCGGGGTGATATTTACGTGCCAACTTACGATATGCACGTTTAATCTCATCTTGTGATGCCTTGCGTTCAACACCCATTATTTTGTAGTAATCTTTGTACTCCATTCAATCCTCCAAAATTGGGTGGTCATATTAAATACGACAATATGTTTTATTTTGATGTATTGCAGGATTTTATAACTACCAGGAGTGAAACAATATGGAGACATGACAAACCTCTTTACACACCTGTTTAGCTAAGTCCATCAAACACTCAACACATACCTGACCATACATTCAAATGAAGCATTGCTAGTTTGCATGATTGTAAGTAGGGTAGCCCATCCTATCATGTGGAGTCAGTAACCATGCTGGAAACATTAACTCAAACTCCCTATCTACTTGTATTACTTATTTTTATTTCCAGAGTCGCAAATGTCTCACTTGGAACTTTCCGAACAATTGTTATATTTCGTGGGCACAAATTTCTGGCATCATTTATTGGTTTTTTTGAAATTATCATCTGGTTAATTGCTGCAGGCCAGGTTTTTAAAAATCTTGATCAATGGTATCTCGCCTTGGCCTATGCCAGTGGTTTCTCAGTTGGCAATTATGTTGGAATGTGGATTGAAAATCATTTTGCCATTGGTGATGAACTCGTCCGCTGCCTTTCGTTCAGTCGTGATATTTTAGCAGGGAAGATCCGAGATAAGGGTTTTAAGGTGATTTCAGTTGATGGCGATATGGGCGAAAACAAATTTGTTGAACTGATGTTTATAGTTGAAAAACGTAGAAATGTTCCCGGTCTAATAAAGTTAATTAAAGAGCTGGATCAATCAGCAGTCTACACTGTATCTGATGTAAAAAGTGTATATGAAGGACCAGATCTTTTACCAAGGCGTTCTTTTTTAGGAACTATTTTTCTATTACCAGAGACACGTCGATAAAAACATAATCATTTAAACGACCACTATCGTGACTATAAATAAATTCACCAATGTCATATATTAAAATAATATTTTAAAAAAATAATCACTATTAGTATTTAAGCTAAATTCTCTAATCGTGAGGTTGATGACTTAATAGAAGTTTCGAAATCATTATTCAGAATATGAAAAATTGTTTTAATAAAAATATTTTATCGTCATAATATAGACCCTGCCTCTCATTACCAATGTAGTTTTTTT
>Ga0055584_100006054_pt1 | contig 11855 bp, 9 predicted proteins | sample OSDHelmetaG_FD_58716 | JGI IMG/M metagenome (GOLD analysis project Ga0055584, IMG submission 58716) | Pelagic marine sediment microbial communities from the LTER site Helgoland, North Sea, for post-phytoplankton bloom and carbon turnover... | ecosystem: Environmental > Aquatic > Marine >... | reverse complement strand
TGTAGTTTGAATATTCCTTTTAATAACTCCATTAATGAAGAAATTTTCCATGAATTCTTGATAATATATTTATTTTCAAAAAGTTCATAATAAGCATCGTGAAAATATGTTGCTTTTTTGTTAAAGGACCCTCTCACAGTCCAAGGCTTAATGCTTCCTGTGTAATGAAGAAGGGACATTTCCTCAAGTGCATTTTTCCCAAAATGTTCCTCTGGAGACAAATTATTTTGATCAGTACTAATAAATAAATCAAAATTGAGATTTTTATTTAATTCTAAATAATTGTCATCAAAAACTAGATTTAGAACATCTTGATCCCAGTAAATTAATTTATCATAATGTTTTTGTAAAGTTGAATATAATTTTTCTGGAATCTTATTTTTATTCCATTTTTGGAAATCAATAATCATCACTCCAGCATTGAAATATCTATTACCAATTAAAGGTAAACGATCCCAGTGTAGTTCATTCTTATTACCTCTAACTAGCTCCGTTTTAGCAGAAATTATATAATTAGTATTTTTTAAATTATTTATAGATTCTCTTATAAGCGGAATAGGATTCTTGTGGCAAATAATATCTGCATCAACATATGCGACATGCTCAAGTTCATGTGGTAAATATGCATCTAGAAAAAATCTATAGTATGTGGCTTCACTTATATGCCCGTGAGTTATACCCGGGAAAATAGATAAATCATTTTTAAATTCATATATAAGTATTGAATTAATGTTTTTGTGTGCTTGAATCATCTTTATATTATCTAAAAATGAATCAGGGTTATCGTGAATGATGAAAATATTTATTTTTTCATCAACATTCTTTATTAAGGTGTGTAAAAATAAATATGCAACTTCATTATAGTTTTTATCAAAACACAATACAAAATTAACCATTTACTACAATGAGTTTACTTTCTATTTGTAAATAAATAAAAAGTAACAAAAAGAACTAGACAAAATCAATTTGTCTTTTTTCATTTTTATAGCTGATTTTTAAATGGTAATCATATTTGAAGTCTTCATGGTTGTGTGTTGAGTTCAGAATTGTTATATTTTTTTCAGACAAAATTTTAAATATTAAATTTTTTGAATCTACATCTAGGTTTGAAGTTGATTCATCTAATAAGAGAATTTCACAATTAGCAATCAAAGATCTTATAAATGCAATTTTTTGCATTTGACCAGATGAAAGGGTTTTACTACTAATTACTGTATCTAGTGTTTTTTCATTAGAATTAAATAACTCAAATTCATTGATGTATTGGTGAAGCTCTTTGTCCGTAGATTTATGACTGTTACCATATAAGAAGTTTTCTCTTAGTGTTGCGTTTAAAATTAATGGTGTTACCCCAACATATCCTATTTTATTACTAGAAATACTCACAGATCCATCTTGCGGATAGAAAACTCTAGAAATAATCCCTAAAAGTGTGCTCTTTCCTGATCCATTTGGTCCAGTAATTACTGTATGTTTTGATTTTTCGATTTTAAGATTTAGGTTTTCAAAAATGTAATCATCAGAGCCATAGTACTTAAATGAAATATTCTCTAAAGTAATTGCATCTTTCTTAGACACCTCAGTTTTGTAATAACCAGCTCTCTCTATTAACTTGTTGTTTTCTAATTCAATAAATTTTGAAAGATGAACATGTGAATTGATCATCATATTCATTGAGGAGTTTAGAGAGCCAATTGTTTGAACGAGTCTGAGTGTGACTCCTAAAAATTCGAGAGTTAAAGACTTTAAAACGTTGAAAAATACTATCAAAATTGAAATAGTAAAAACTGTTATAAAGTTTGGAATTAAAGAATTGATAGCTCCATATATTTGATTTTTCAATTGCGACTTTTGTAAATTTACTGTTGTAGTATCGTACTCTTTAATTTCGTAATCACTAGTACCTAAAATTTTTATCAAAAATATATTTTGGATTACTCTTTCAATATCTCTTCCAGCCTGTTGTGCGTTTAACCAAGATTCATGCATATATTTCCTGCCAAGCCTGAGAAGTAAACGAGTTGGGAAAAACAAGACTAAACCTCCCATAGCAAATGCTGCAATTGTATTTAAATTAGTAAATAATAAGAAAGATCCGTATATTACAAGCTGTACGGCACCATTTAAAAAAGAAGTCAGCGCCCCATAGAAGTATCCAACATGGCCACTTAAGGTATTAATATAAAATGTTGCATCTGCGATTGAGTAATTTCCTTTTTTATATACTTCTTTAATTAGATATACTCTTAAGTTTTTTTCGACTTGTAATTGCAATGATGCAATGTTTGCTTTTTCAATTAAGTTGCTAAGAAACCTTAATAACACAACTAACGGAAGCAAATATATGTTTGTTACAAAAATGTTAATAAATTCGATATTGGATGTTTCTCCAGTCAGCAAGTTTGCAAACAATAAAATAATTAATATGTCTATTAAAACTGTTATATTTGAAAGGAATACTGAACTTAATATTCTAATTTTCTTTTTCGTCACATTTGTTATCTTTGAAATGTATATAATATCATTAATTGATTTACGAAATTTAACCATAAAATATATATTAATCTTCATTTTTTGTTTAATTTTAAATTAGTTTAGTTATCTGTGCTTACACAAAATTATCCTTGGAACAATAATTTAGATAATTAACTTAAAAATTCCCTCTAAAATAAAGTCATGAGCTATGTACTAATATTGATAGATTATTCACCCTCATACATAAGGTATGTGCTAAATTCTATTCTTAGTGTTGACAAAGATGCAGAAATTTATATTTGTTCAAATAAAAAAGTTGAATACAAAAATACAAAGTTTATAAATTTAGAAGACATATCACCAAAGGGGCTCCAATATTTTAAAGATTTAAATATTTATCACAATACCCCATTTGCTGCTAACCCTCTGTGGATGACCTCAGCTCTGAGGGTTTTCTATTTGAGTGAAATAGTTAAGTTACTAAATTCAAAACCTGTAATTCATTTTGACAATGATGTATTGATTTACAAGCCATTCTCAGAAATTATCACTGATGACCTAGACGATTCTAAGTTAAACATTACACCAGCTTCATTAAAACAATTTGTTTTTGGGTATAGTGTCATCAATAACAATCATTCTTTAAATCAAATTTGTATAGAAATTAATCAGATAGCTAATTATGGACACAGCAACAATTGGTCATTTAACAATGGAAAACCATTCACAGAAATGCAGTTTTTAAGCAACATTTATAATAAGAATCAGAATACTTTGAACCTTTTACCAACATTACCTTACCACTCAAAAGTTATATTTGATCCTGCTAATTATGGTCAATATTTTGATGGAACACATGTAAACCCAAGAAAGAGAATTGAAATTTTTCGAAATTTAAATTTGAATTTGAACATTGACGTTGAGATTAAAACAAAAAGAATTAAGCCAGTGTTTAAAAATAACTCTCCGTATGTTCTTTTTAACCAGAATAAATTTGAATTAGTTAATTTACATATACATTCTAAAAGATTTAAAAAGTTTCTTCCAAAAGGATACAAGGAATACGTTTAGGTTTGTACTTTGTCTATTTCTTGTGACCAGTATTTAAATTTAATAATTTGATGATTTTTAATTTCGTTTAAATTAAATTCGTGATTTAGAAAATAATCTATATCAACCTCTTTAATTATTTCCCAATTATCAAGCATAATTAAAGGAACCCCCTGTCTAGTAAATTCAGTATATAAATCATTTTTTTCAACAATCGGTATTCCTCCAACTAATAAGGTTTCCCAAACCCTGTGTGTATCTATTCCGTTACCTGGGGGGCATAATGCAAATTTGTATGAAGAAAGATTTAAGATATATTCATCAAAGCTTTGAAACTGCTTAAAGTAAAAATTATCTTGACCGCTTATAACTTCTTTAATTTTACTTCTAACTTCAAAGTTTGTCTGAATATTAAATGAACAAAATACTCCTTCTTTTTTATTACTTATATTTTGATCATACTTTTTTAGTAATTTTGTTTTACCATTATTTCTAAATCTAGCATTTTCAAACCCAATAGGAATTGGAGAAACTTTAGTATTTGATAATGTATTTAAGTTCTGTGTAAAACAATGAATTATTTTTTCATCAATGAAGTTCACGTCACTCTCCTCAAACGAGCTGTCAGAATTGTGGCAAATTAGTATGTACTTTGATCTAATGTTGTTATGAAAACTATTGAAGTAAATATCTTTTAAGTCTGTTTTTACAAATACAATGTCATTATTTTGTACCTTTTTTGGATCAAAGGATTTAGATTCATCAAAAATATGGTCTGAGATTTTTCTAAATGTATCTCCGCTTACAAAAGGGAGACTATCGGGTCTGTAAAGTCCAGGAAACTTGTTTAAAGTTAGGTTTCTAATTTTGTTTCCAATTATTTGTTTTGGAGTTTTCAATTTAATATCCCTTTTAATTTAGATTTTATTACTAACTCTTTAATATCATTTGTTTTAAAAATATTTCTTTTATAAAAATTTGTACTTAATGGTTTTCTATTTTATGTTGTAGCATTTTAAGTAGCTCAAGGGGATGAAATCTTGGAGGAAATTTATTGTTTTTGAAAATTGGTTCATTAATAATTTTGAGATAGAGGTCATCATTTTCATCTACTTCAATAATCTTTTTAATTAGCTCCTCGGTAGATTCTAATTTATTCAGATTAAAAAAAGCATTCGGGTTAAATATGTTTGTAATATTTGGATCTCCCCAATAAATTGGTATCACATTAACTGCCAAAGGGTGTAACAATTTTTCAGTGTTGTATCCTAAGGTTGAACTATTCTCAAAACATATGTTGAATTTATATTTATTTAAAAATTTAATTTTTCCAATTTCATCTCCACGCCCTTTTGCTGGAAATAAAGTGTTTCTTAATACTTTACCACCACAGGCTACTGTTTTGTATCTTTGTAAACTCGTTACGAAATCAATCCTCTCTTTAGTTGGATTTCCCGCAAGAAATGAACAAAATTTTTTATTGATATTCAATATTTGATTTTTTTTAAACAATATCTCTGGAGAGATTAAGAATGCCTGATCTCTATTTTTATCATATTTTTTATTAAACCAATTAATATATGTAACCCAAAGTGGTAAATAATAATTATTATCCGAACTTGGATCAAAACTAATTGAATAATCTGCGACAGAATAGTCAGGTCTTTTATTTTCTCCTGTGAAATATATTTTTAAAATACTACTTTTAATATATTTATTAATCTCAAATTCTCTTTTAAAATTATCTGAAAAAAATAAAATATCCGGGGAACCTGAGTCGATCTGAATTCTATATTTTGTGCTCAGCAAATTATAAAAAAAATTATCTGTTTTTTTAAAATTTGGCCAAAAATCTAAAAAATCAACTTTTAATATTTGTTTTTTTTTATTTGTACTTTGGATAAACGATTCAGCCATTTTTAACTATCCTAACTACATGGATTATTTAGAGGCATATGTACTACATTATACACCACTAACTCAGCGCAAAAAATTTATAATTAAGAATGTAAAAAATGCTTTTTTAAGACTATCTTTTGTGGAAGAACACGATAGAGATGTGCTCACTAATGAACAAATAGATAAAGTTTATATTAAATCTAAAAAGGAGTGGAAAGAAAAATCAGAGATTTATAACAATATAAAAAGTGACGTAAGCCCTAAATTTAGGGAATTAACCAGCGGAGAAATCTCTTTAATACTTAAACATAGAAAAGCTCTTGAATTGATTTCAAATTCAAGTAAAGATTATGGACTTGTGCTTGAAGATGATGTAGTTCCTGTTTTTGCATATAAACAGAAGTTGAAGTTACTTCTTAGAAGAAAAAATGATTGGGATGTACTGTTTATTGGTCTTGGAATTGGGAAAAAGTTTATAAAAAATAAATTAAATAAAAAATTACTAATTCCTTTTAAAAACTACACCCTCCCTACCCCGTCAACAAATTGTACAGAAGCAATAATCTTTAAAAAAGAAGCCGCCAAAAAAATACTCAAAGAATTAAATAAAATTACCTTACCTATGGACTACGAATATGCTCACATATTTAACAAATTTAAATTAGAAATCAAAATCACATCTACACCAATTTTTTATCAAGGATCAAAAAGTTACGGAAGGTTAAAAAAGAGCATTTATGACGAAACTGTCAGATAAGATTCGAGCTTCATTTTTAATTTTTAACATTGTTTTTATTATATTTTCATTATTTTATGTAGAGTTTAGAAATTCATCTGAACTAGATAGTTACTGCTTGGAAAATATATATAGTGATGAAATTGGAAACATCATGCAGAGGGGAGAGAATTATTACTACAAAATCTCTTTATTTCCAGGTTATGAAAATTTCAAATGTCTAGGCATACAATTTGAATCACCGAATGAATTTTCTAATGCATCTAATTTTTATATAACATCCCCAAAGTTTTTTAGTTTTTTAGTTTTTTTCTTAAATTTGTTAATTCCACTTGTTTATATTTTTTTTGAAAGAAATAAAAAAAATATTTACCAGGTTCTCATAATTGTTAACAATATAACCTTACAAATGTTGTTTTTTAATAATTTATATTTAGATAGATTTACTTTTGTAATAGTGTATGCCCTTGGTTTCATAACACTACTTCCTAAAAAAGTAAGTTCAAAATATCTGATTTCTTTTATCTATTTAAATGGTTTACTACTGATATACAGTTACACAATATTCAGTAATTTACTTTTAATTTTATTTGTTATATATATTTCATCTTTTAAAAATCTTCAATTTAGTATTTTGGAAAAAAAAATACTTAACTGGACAGTTGTAAGTTATTTTTTTGCAAAATTACTTTCTGGAATTTTTGATATATTTAATGATTTTTGGATTTCAAGCTCATTCTATACTTATTCGAATTTGTATAAATATTCTGATCTTAGTTATGTTTTTTCTGTGATTAATTGTAGTAGTGGGAAAAGTTGTGTTGGCATAAATAACTACGGGCCAATTTTAGAATTCACTAGATTTAGTTTAGATGTAGAAATATTAACCCAAATTGTTAGTTCAATTTCACTAACAGTTATTGTTGCGATTTTTATTAAAGTAAATCAAAGCTTAGATTCTAAAAACTTTTATTTATTTTATTTATTTTTATCCCCTCCCATGATATTTGCCGTAAATAGAATGAATATGGATATGCATGTGACAATTCTTGCTTTTCTTGCAATAGCAATACATAAAAAAAATAAAGGCTTGAGCTATTTGTTGCTTTCAATAATTACGCAATTTAAAATCTATCCTATTTTTTTGATATTTGGCTTTTTTTTGTATTTTCTAGTCTGTAGTAGAAAAAAAGATTCTATTCTTTCGTTCGTTTTTTTAGCAACAAATTCAATTAGTTTAATTTATTTCTATTTTTCTGTAAATTTTGCAGAGAGAGTTCAAAATCAGATACAAGTTGACTTGTCTTTTGGACTATTGTCAACGGTACAAAATTTAGTTAGTTATTTTAATATAAGTTTTGTTTCTAGTGTGGTTGTATTAGGAGTTATATTAACAACCTTTTACAAAACTATTAAAAAGAATCAATCAAAATCGGAAAATATCAAAATTGGTTTTGAAGAGTCTACTTTAATAATTTTTATACTCTTAATAAGTGTTTTCCCTAATTTTGATTTTAGAATTTTACCTTTAATAGGTTTGACTATATTCATGATTAAAAAAAATACACTTAAAGAATTGGACTTAAATATATTTTTAGTATTTTTATTAACCTGTACCTCAAATATGCACAAATCGTTTCTTGAATATCAATATAGTATTTATAAATACTCGTTTTCAACAATTCAAATATTAATAAACGAGATATTTTTCTTACTTTCAATTGCCTTGCTATTAAATTTCTTAAATAATTTTATAAATTCAAAAAAAATACAAGCTATTTGAAATAAACTGGCTTTGTTTTCTTAGTAAAATATAGAATTTCTTCAATTAACTTTTGTTTATTGCTTATTTTTTTTCTACGAACTGCTAAAAAAGGATAGTTATATTGTAGGTTTGGGTTTTTTGCAAAATAACTTTCGTCTCTAATTATTTCAACTCCTCTTGTTTTACTCATAACACTAAATATGCTTTGGTCATGCCTGTTGCTAACAAATGTTTTGATTTGATTGTTTGAGTACACATCTGTTATTAAGTTGTGATCATATTCCAACAATTTTTCGTATTCATTAAAGTAATCCATAGTTTCTTTAGTTTTTTTAATAAATATTAAACCACCCCAAAGTTGGCCAGTTTTAGTTATAGTTTCATCATTTCTGCAATCAAAATAATCAAATATTTCTTTAATAGTATAATCTTCTTCAATATGAGGCATTTGGAACTGTAGAATTCCATGATTGCTGTTTCGTAAAATTTTAAAGTATTCATTTAACCTCTTAGTACCATCTGGATTAAAAGAACTTCCAGAGTCAAGATAAACAACAATATCCCCCTCATTTATTTTCTTAAGTTGCTGGTTTATAATTTTGGACTTCCATATCCAAAATCCACCACCTTTTTTTTGGTTAAATATTTCTTTATGCTTATTAATAAAATCTTTTTCTATATCATTAAGTGAATAAGAGACGGTGAAATCAAAACAGCCTGTCTGATTCACTAATTGAATTAGTTGTTTTTTTTGTAATTTAAACTCTCTTGTTCCGTAAGTTATAAAAAACTTTTTATTGGTCATATTAATTAAGCATAGTTTTAAATTTTCTTTAAATTTTTCGAGACTGGTTTAATTTTATTTTAATTTTCACAATTTATTTTATTACTAAATAAAAATCATGCAAGTTGTTTGCTTTCTACACAATTTACAAATAATCATTGTAAAAAATGAAATGGTTCAGATCTTATAAGATAAGAAAATTAATATGTCCTTGATCTAATGAGTATTTTTGATTTTAGCTAATACGCTTAACTACAAAAAGAGAAGAATTTTTAAATTTAATTAGAGATGATAGATACTTCTCTTTAATTAGGTCACTGACCACAAGATAGAATGGTTTAGATTGATGGTCAACATCTTCAATTATGCCATACCCACCAACAGCTAAATTATCTAAGAAAAATTTTAATGAATTTAAATTAGTATTTAGTGAATGTAGACCATCATCAATCATCAAATTAAAATTTGTACCTATTTTACTTCTGAGGTCGGTAAAGGTATCTAAATTAGTCTGATCTAAATAAAATGTGTTAATTCTTTCCTCTTTAAATAAAATATCTTTGTCAATATCTGCTCCGTATATTTGTGCTTCACTGGTAAAATCTCTGAATGCTCTAAGCGAAGCGCCAGGTTTTCCATTGTGACCCATGGTAGAAACTATTCTTGGATTGTTCGTCCCTATTCCAATTTCAAAAATTTTGGAAACTATCCCTATTTCAGAAATAATAGATGAATATAATAAATGATAATCATGGTTGCTAGCTTTGTCACTACCATAAAAGTTAAGTAGCGACTTGAGTTTTAAGCTAAGGTCATCTTCCTTTTTAATAAAATTTTTTAACTTTTTTTCAAAATCTACGTTATTGTTATTCGATTGAGCAAATCTTGAAAGAGCTTCTGGAGTTTGATTAATTGAATTTATTACTACTTTTTCTTTCATTTTGTAGCTTCCCCAACCCCCTGAACCATAAATTAAAAAAGTGCTGACCACATTAAGTTTTGTAGAACCATTTTCTATTGATCTTCTAGAATGCAAAAACTTTTTAAATTTCCTAGAAATTAATTTAATTATTTTTTTTATAAGATTAATAAATTTCATAATATTTAATACTTACTGTGGACTTGTTTTCAAGTCCCACCTCTCCCAAACATAATTATATTTCCACATTAAATTGTGAGTATTGCGAAGCTTTTTTATTATTAAATAATATTTAATTGGGTACAGAAATGTCATCCTGTGAAATTGAACTTGAAGAGTATTGATACGTTCTATAGCACCAGTATCTATGATGTCTTTTAAAACTTTGTACTCAGATCCTTCTATGTTCATATTTACTAATGAGATTTGTTTAATTTCATTGTTGAAAATAAAATCGGAAAGTTTTACGACTTTAATTTTTTCATAATTTATTAATTTCTTTGGAGGATTATTTTTTACGAATGACCCATCTTTTTCATCAATTAAATAAGTGTATCCATTTTTATTGGAAAAACCGAAATTATAAATTTTGACTAGTTCAGAATTAAAGGATTTCTTTAGCTGTTGAAATAATTTTAAGTTTGGTTCAAAACCAATTATTTTGCATTGAAACTTGGTTGAAAATTTTTTTAAATCCTGCCCAGTATATGTACCAATATCCATTATTAAGTCTTCGACGTCAAATTTGTAATCAAGTCTTAAATTAAGATCTCCACCATCTGCAAACCATCTTTTTACTTCTTTACGAAAATACTTTTTAATTATTAATTCTTTGATTTTCAAAAAGCCACTTTTCCATAAAAGATATTCTAAAAAAGTTCCTGTTAAAATTTTCTCTTTGATTTTATTAAAAACTAATATCATTATGAACTTACTAAGGTCGAATTACCTATCGTCAAAAAAAGCAGTAATTAGACATAGGTTTATTATACATTATTTAATCTGATTCAGACCCAGTCTTTTAGAGACTTTAACAAATTGAAGATTTTTATAATTATGTTCTAAATATTTTTTAAAAAAATTAAAAAACTATGGAGAATGCAGTTTCTTAAATAGATAAATAGGGGGACCATTGCCTTTAAACTTAGACACCAAAACAAAATCTTTTGTTGTTATTTGCTCTTGCACCAAAAAATACTTATTGAAATATTCTTCATTTCCAATATATCTGAAATGATCATTAGTATGATTTTGGACAAATAAAATATTCGGAAAAATTATATCTATTAATTCGCTTTTATTCCAACCATTAATTATATAAAAATCATACTGCTCTAAGTTTTCCAATCCGTGATAAATGTTTATTCTGTTATCAATTTCTTTTAACCCTTGTGCTGTATGAAGATCATTTGTATTAAAACTATAAGTTAATAATTCATTTTCTAATATCCACTCGTAAGCTTGCAATCTTGAATCAGTTTTGAAATCATCCGAAATGGTAATACTAAAAGAAATCATATATGTTACTAAAAATAAAGAAAAAATAATAAAATATGAATTCTTTTTTATATCTTTTGATTTAACGATACATCTTTCTACTCCAATAGAAGTTGATAGTAAAATTAATGGAACAAACAAGTTAATGTTTCTATTTAGAAACACTGGGTATAAAGATAAGATCAAAGCATAAGAAAAAGGAAAAAGGTAAAAAAGTATAACTATAAAATAATTTTTTTCTTTAAGTGTTGAATTTAAATTATAAATTAAGAAAATAAAACCAAAAATTCCTATTGGAACAATAAATAGATAGCTGGAATAAAAAGGAAAAACTAAATCAAAATTATCAAAACTTCTCTCACCATAATGTGAAAAAAGAAATTTAAAATCATTTAAAAAATCTTTTTGCCGAAATAAGCTAGATATATTTAGAAGGAAAAATACTAATAAAAATAAGGTGAAACCTTTAATTAATAAAAAAATAACAAAATTTTTTTTTCTAATTATTTCGTTTAAAAAAAATAAAAATACAAAAGCTCCAAAATAAAAAAAAGTTAATTTTACTGAAACACCTAGTGATAATATAAGAAAAAGCTTATAAGTATTTTTCTCATAATTTATATCTTTGTTAATTAATATCAAATAATATGTAACAAGAATTGAGAATAAATAAAGATAACTATCTGGATACCACTGATTTGTTTGGCCCAATAAATATGGATTTAATATA
>Ga0055584_100006053_pt1 | contig 11856 bp, 7 predicted proteins | sample OSDHelmetaG_FD_58716 | JGI IMG/M metagenome (GOLD analysis project Ga0055584, IMG submission 58716) | Pelagic marine sediment microbial communities from the LTER site Helgoland, North Sea, for post-phytoplankton bloom and carbon turnover... | ecosystem: Environmental > Aquatic > Marine >... | reverse complement strand
AAAGACGGCCTGGAGTGAGTAGTAATCTTCCTGTGTAATGGGATCGAACTTGTGAGTGTGACAGCGTGCACAGTTGGCGGTTGTGCTGACAAACGCTGCCATCGTTTGTGTCACGATATCGTCACGATCAAGATAATCAAAAGCAATCGGAGCGGTGCCGGCTCGACTCAATTCCAACGGTCCCGCCGCGATGAATCCCAATCCCGCCATCAACTGCGGCTCCTCGGGGTAGAAGACATCCGGTGCGAGCTGCTCGCGGATAAATCGATCCCAGGGGACATCGTCATTCAGACGTTGAATCACATAGTCCCGGAATCGCCAGGCATTCGGGCGTTTGACATCGTGCTCGCAGCCGTGCGAATCGGCAAAATGAATCACATCGAGCCAATGGCGTCCCCATCGTTCGCCATATCGGGGTGATGCCAATAATCGATTGACGAGATTTTCATAAGCCCCCGGATCATTGTCCTCGATAAACGAGGTCACTTCTTCCGGCGTCGGCTGCAACCCATGCAGATCGACAGACAAGCGTCGTATTAATTCCGTTTTGCTGGCTCGATTCGTCGATGAAAGTTTGTGTTCATTCAATCGGCTGCGGACGAACGCATCGATGGAATGTCCTTCGCCGGGCACCGGTGGTGCGATCAGTTTTCTCAGCGACCACCAATCGGTGAGATCCTGCTCTGACTTCGTCACCTCGCGCGGATCGACGGCTCCGCGCTTGATCCATTCGCGCAGGATGGCGATTTCCTCATCCGAAAGTTTCTCGCCGGGAGGCATTTGCAGATCGTCATTCTCATATTTGACGGCAGTCAAAACGAGACTTTCATCAGGTTTTCCCGGAATGATGGCCGGTCCACGATCTCCACCCTCTGACCAACCCGCTTTGGAATCGAGAGTGAGTCCTCCCTCCATCGCTATTGCCTCATGCGAATGACAACCGAGGCATTTTTCTTTGAGTAGAGGTTCCACTTTTGATTGAAAGAATTCGATCTCCAGCGGTTTTTCCGCCTGGAGAGTGAATGAGCATGTGCAAAAGAAAACACAACCGATGATCATCCGAATCAGATCGTATCGTCGCATCATCTTTGAAATCCGCTTTGGGAAGAACTCATTCAATCAACTTAAATTCGACACATCTAAAGTTCATCGCGTTTGATTCATCTTACAGATGTTTTCTCTTTGATGCGAAATGTTTCCACGATTTCCCATTTACAGATCTCGAAAATTGGAGAATCGATTGTGATTACTCTGCCCATTTGCATGTTTCACTACTGTCATCTGTGAAATCACAGAAGTCGACAACGCCCTGCGGATCATCGAATGCCCGCGGGTTGTACCGGCTCTGATCCGTGTAATTCCTAAAACTCTTCGCTATGCTGTTTGCCACCTACGAGTGACGGAGACAAGACGCCGAAGAACTAAAGAAGACCTGCCTTCGCTCGAAGCAAGAACCCGTCTCGGACGATATTTTTCCCCACCAGCGCTACGTTTTCTGACCGATGTTTACAACCGACTCTTATTCGAGGTCTGTGTCGAGGGAATGCGATTCACTGTATTCGCGGATCGCCTGCAGGAATTCCTCGCCGTAGCTCTCAAATTTTTTCTGTCCGATCCCTTTGATTTCGTGAATCCGCGAGGGAGTGGTCGGCCGGTATTTCGCCAGTTCCCGTAGCGTGGCGTCTCCGAAGACGATGTAGGCGGGAGTGCTATTCTCTTCGGCTTTGGTCCGTCGTAATTCGCGCAGCTCTTCGAATAAGCCTTTGTCGACTCCTTCCCAGTCGGCGACCGAACGCGATTTCGAAGACGTTTCGGGAGGTGCTGTCTTGGGTCGCGTGAGATTCGGCGTCTGTTCGCCGCGCAGGACCTCGCGACCGGCGGGAGTCACGTTCAACACATGATACTCGCCGGTCCGACAGAGATATTCGAGCGAAAGGAGCTGTTCGATCCAGTGCCGAATCGTCTTGACTCCCTCCTCTTCGAGCAAGCCGTACGTGCTGAGTTGGCCGTGACCTTGTTCGAGAATACGTTTCTCGCGGGAGCCGGCCAGCACCTTGGCGGTGTAATCGGCTCCATACCGTTCCTCCAGTCGGACGACACACGAAAGGATCTTTTGCGCGACGATCAGCGCGTCGTTGACGGCATCGAATTCGCCGAGACAGACATCGCACGCGTTGCACGAGTCCTGGTTCAATGTCTGACCGAAATATTTCACGAGTGACAGATGACGGCAGGTGGTTCCCGCTGCGAAACGGTCTAGTGCGGCCAAAGAAACTTCCGCTGCTTGAAAAGCTTCGCGCGGCAGATCGCCCAGCATCCGTTTCCACAAGGCGACGTCTCCGCCGGTATACAGCAGCAGGCATTCCGCTTCGAGTCCGTCACGGCCGGCGCGGCCGCTTTCCTGTTGATAGCTTTCCAGCGACTTCGGCATGCCGGCGTGTACGACGTATCGCACGTTGGATTTGTCGATCCCCATGCCGAACGCGACGGTGGCCACAATCGTCTGAACGCGGTCCTGAATGAAATCATCCTGAGCCGATTTACGTTCGTGGTCGCTCAACCCAGCGTGGTATGGCAGCGAGCGATATCCGGCTTGGTTAAGCTGAGAGGAGATCTCTTCCACATCAGCACGTCGGATACAGTAGACGATCCCCGAGTCGTTGGGATAACGTGCAATGACTTCGGCAATTTGAGCCAGCCGATTGTTGCGGCGTTCGACCCGATAGATAAGATTGGGGCGGTCGAACGACCCCACGAGCAGTCGATGATTCTTCAGTTCGAGTTGCCGTGCGATGTCTTCGCGGACTGGTTCGGTGGCGGTGGCGGTATAAGTGTGGAAGGCCGTCTCGGGAAACAGCTCGCGAAGCGATTTGAGTTCGCGATATTCGGGACGGAAGTCGTGTCCCCATTCGCTGATGCAGTGTGCTTCGTCGATCGCGACAAACGACAGTTGAACGTCTTTCAGGAACTCGAGCATCCGCGGGGTCAGCAGTTTTTCGGGCGCGAGATACAGAATCTTCAAACGACCGGCCCGAATCTCGTCAGCCACTTTGCGACGCTCGTCGGCTGTCATCGAACTGTTGACACATGCCGCCGCAATACCGCACGAACGGAGCGCATCCACCTGATCTTTCATCAGCGAGATCAACGGCGAAACGACGATCGCCAGACCATCCTTACAGAGTGCCGGGACTTGGTAGCAGAGCGACTTGCCGCCTCCCGTGGGAAGCACAACGACGCTATCCTGATTGCTCAGAACGCATTCCATCGCCTCACGCTGCAACGGGCGAAAATCGTCGTAACCCCAGTAGTGCTTGATCGTTTGGGCGAGTTGTTCGTAACCAGCTGTCGACTCCATGGATGGGCCCGCAAACAAAAATCAGAAAGAATCTCGAAGTCGGATAACCCACGAAGCCTGGAGAATTCAGAGTCTTACGATAGTGGTCAAAAGAGCCCTGTCGTGTCAAGCCGTTTCCCAGAAAAAACCCGGACCGCAGCCTTCGTCTCCGAAGGCGACCTACACGACCACCGCTTGCGCGTAAGGTCAAAAAATTGAAACCACCATCAAATCCTTTAGCCAGCTCAACTTGAGTCGGACCAATAGCCCGCGATTTCGTCATATTACGAACTCGGTATGGAAAAAACATTTGCAGACGGCATGATTTCGGGCGAGTTACTCATTCCGTTCGCCAATATGCCAGGATCAACCAATAACAATCCGAATGGTACCGTTGGTGCAGCCCCTTCGGAAGTTGAGCTTCTTGATATTGCATTTGGGCTGAAAGCGTTGTTGCTGCAAACAGAGAATGCTTCCTTGTCGGCAGGCTTTCGCGTCGAAGCACCTACCAGGGATGACACCGAATTCCCAAATGCAACTGGTCCGTATATCGTCGAGCAGGAAGTTTGGAAAGTCACACCGTATTTAGCCCTACTTCTGACACCAAGCGACGATATTTTCTTCCAGGCGTTCGCAGCTTATCGGATGCCCACAACCGATCTCGTCGAAGTCCCGGGAGATGGATCGGGCCCCTTTGCCTTGCGAGAACCGAATTATCTCCAACTCGATGCGCAACTCGGAAAATGGCTCTATCGTAATGCCGGCGGCTCCGGTTTGACGGGCCTGCAGGCGAAACTGGAACTGCATTACACGGGGACTTTCGAGCCCTACAATCCGGAAAATACTTTTAATTTCGGTGCTTCAACATATGGAGGTGAGACCGATACTTTGAACCTAACAACCGGCCTGACGGCATTGTTGAATGACAAGACAACCATTACTGCTGGTATGGTACTACCGGTTCGGGATGTAAAAGATTCCACAATACCTGATAGCGGGGGACTCACCGGACCGACCGATCGCCAGTTCGACTACGAATTTGTCTTGCAGGTCAATCACTACTTTGGCAATTGATGTCGGTGCAATCCTCCTGAGAGTTTGAGAACGCATAAAAACGGGGTGCCTGTTGCGGGCATCTCGTTTTTTAATGCGCCGGGTGACACTGGCTTTGCCAGTGAGAAAAAGGATCTCACGCAGCGGCGCGGCGACGCAGTGAAGTAAAAAGAACGCCGCAATAATTGGAGGAGAAGGGGAGAGTTATCACCACTCATAAACTGCTCAGATCCTGATCAGTGATACGGCCCAAAACCGCTTACGCCGGGTGCCACTGGCGTCTCGCCAGCGTGATTGCTTGTTATTCGTTCGATCTTATCTGATTCTGGCGATCTCGGACAAAGAATTCTGGTGGCAGATGCTGGACTCCAGGGTGGACCTGCCCCTTCACTCGCGAGCGGAGGATCGTGTTCTCCTCTTTGAGGAACTGAACATATTTGGCGAGTTCACGGTCGGTGGCGGAAGCGATCAAAGCCAGCTGTGGGTGGAAAATCCTGGTCATTTCGGTATCTTGTCACTCTGTAATATGGAGCGGTGTTTCACATTCCTTGTACAGGGCTAAGTCCCTTTTGTGAGGTGAAAATGCACTGCGAAATCCGACCCATTCAGAAGCCGGATTCCGTGGCCGTAAGAACCGTTAGAGGGTGCCCAGATGTTGGAGATGGAGGGACTCTATGAGAGATGCAATCGGCCCAAAAATCGCCCACTCGACAATTGGTTTCCAAGACTCACCACTCGTCAAACCGATTTGTGAATTCACAGAAATGTACTTGGTTTCCTTTCGCCTGGGGCGAAAGGAGGCGAAACTCTCGAAAGTAAAATCGCACATAAACCCTTTCTCTGCTAACGGCTTATGCTCTAAGTGCAAGGAAAGCAGTCACTTGAAGAAATGCCCGGGCTCAAACTACGGAACCGAAGGACTGAGTACCATCGTTTTCTGGGCGATCGAGCTACGAAAATTGATTCAGAAGAGTCAAACAACTGACGTAGCGCCATCGGTTCCGTAGACAGTGGCTCGGATTCCGTAAGCTATTGTTCCAACAACAACTTAGAGAATTCGCAACACTCCGGGGTGCCCACTATGGTGCCCGACGATTCGCATCACTTCGCATCGATCCTCCAAGATCTGCAACTGAGGCGCCTCGTCTCATCCTGGAATTCGCTCCCCGAATTCATCAGGCAAGCAATGATGGCATTGTTGGATTCGATTAATGACCAATAAGATTGAGAAACTGACATCACTCATCAGATGGTGAATCCGGGCAGCCTGAATCGACTGTTCCAGATTCACTTGCAGTTTGCCGATGATGAACCTGAAACTCGACTTTGGCATTCGCCAACCCTTCGTGCATCGTTTTGCAAGATCTTGCCAAAGCGGACTGACGGTAAACGGGCATCATAAAATGCATCATGATGGGCAATTCAACCACCGAACCCACGCTCAACGCCCCGTCAGACTATAAATGCCTCTTGCATGTATGCATTGAAAGTCGATAATAGGAATGCGCCCAACAGATGTCCTTCCTACCTAATGCTACGGTCTCACTCCTTCGTTTGATACCCGTAGTCATCTCGAGAAGCCCTACCAGTACAGGCTCCTGCCATGAAATGTGTTTCTCTGTTGATCAACTTGTTGATCGTGTTCTGTGCATTGATCGCGATCCCTCATCACTTGACAGCACAAGAACCGCAGCCTTCGACATCTTTTGAAAAAGACATCCGTCCAATTCTGCGCGAGTTCTGTTTCGATTGTCACGGCGCAACCTCCGAACCGGATGGCTCACTCGATTTAAGACTGATGCGGTTCATGTTAAAGGGGGGCGATTCGGGTCCTGCCATCGACCCAGGTCATCCTCAGGCGAGCTATCTACTCGATCGGGTAAAGAGTGGAGAAATGCCGCCGGGAGAGGCGCATGTTCCTGAAGAAAAAATTGCCACGTTGGAACGCTGGATTGCCGAAGGAGCCAAAACTCTGCGACCCGAACCAGAGACCATTGGGCCGGGAATTCCAATCACACTTGAAGAAAGAAGTTTCTGGGCCTTCCAGCCAATCGAGCGACCGGAACTTCCCACACTCGAGAACGATCAACGCAGCCGCACACCGATTGACCGTTTCTTGCGACACGCGATGCCTGAAGGGCTTTCGTTTTCGCCCGATGCGGATCGATTGACTCTCATCAAACGCCTCTATTTTGATCTCACCGGGTTGCCTCCCACCCCCGATGAACTGTCGCAATGGCAAAATCACACCAGTTCTGATTGGTACCAACAACTCGTCAACTCGTTATTAGACTCACCGCATTACGGCGAACGCTGGGCCCGTCACTGGCTTGATGTCGCTGGCTATGCCGATTCGGAAGGGTACACACTTCGTGATGATGAACGTCCCTGGGCGTGGAAATATCGCGACTATGTGATTCGATCATTGAATCAGGATAAGCCGTTTAATCAATTCATCACCGAGCAACTCGCTGGAGATGAACTTGCTGGTCCGATTGAAGGCGACCTGTCTGCAGAACAAATCGAACTATTGACGGCAACCGGTTTTTTGCGGATGGCGGCAGACGGAACCGGATCAGGAGACAATAGTCCTGAAGCGCGAAACAAAGTGATGGCAGACACCATCAAGATTGTCAGTTCTTCGCTATTGGGAATGAGTGTCGCTTGCGCCCAATGCCATGATCACCGCTACGATCCCATTTCGCAAATCGATTACTTTGCTTTACGTTCGGTCTTTGAGCCCGCGTATGATTGGCAAGCATGGAAAGTTCCGAATCAACGAAGAATCTCATTGTACACAACCGCCGATCGTGAAAAAGCGGCTGAAGTGGAAGCCGAGGTCAAGAAGATCGCTGCACAGAAATCGCTGAAACAAACCGAATATATGGCTCAGGCACTCACCAAAGAGTTGGAGAAATACGAAGACCCGTTGCGAGCTGATCTACAATTGGCCTATGAAACACCCGACAAGGAACGCAATGAGGACCAGAAGGCACTGCTGAAAAAGTACCCAAGTGTGAATATCACTCCGGGAGTTCTCTACCAATACCTGCCGGATGCGGCCGAAGAACTGAATAAATTTGATCAGAGAATTGCCGACATTCGTAAACAAAATAAACCGGAGGAGTTCCTTCGTGTCCTCAATGAAAAACCAGGTCATGTTCCGGTCACGAAATTGTTTCATCGTGGGGATCACAAACAACCCAAACAGGAAGTGACACCCGCGGGACTTTCCATTGCAGCCCCTGAAGGTGCGGGACCAAGCATTCCAGTCAACGATGATCAACTCCCCACGACAGGTCGTCGCCTCGCATACGCAAAGTGGTTGACGAGTGGAAAACATCCCCTGGTGGCCCGTGTGCTGGTGAACCGGGTGTGGATGCATCATTTCGGTCGAGGACTAGTTTCGACACCGAGCGACTTCGGCAAACTCGGTGATGTTCCCACTCATCCCGAACTCCTCGACTGGTTGGCGGATGAGTTCATGCGGGAAGGGTGGAGTCTCAAACATCTTCACCGCTTGATTCTGACCTCGACCGCCTGGCGTCAAGCATCCGTCCGCGATCCCGACATGAACAGAATCGATCCAGAAAATAAATATTACTGGAGAAAATCTTTGCAGCGGTTGGAAGCCGAGATTCTGAGAGACCGCATGATGGCTGCTTCAGGAACACTGAATAAAAAACTCTTTGGGGTTCCCGTTGGCATTAAAGAAGATGAAACAGGGCAGGTGATTGTCGATGGTCCGCAGAAACGCCGCAGCCTCTACATCAAAGTCCGTCGTTCGCAGCCGGTGGCTATGTTGCAGACTTTCGATGCTCCCGTGATGGACGTCAATTGCGAACGACGCCCCGTATCGACCGTCGCTACACAATCATTGATGCTCATGAATGGTGAGTATACTCTCGATCAAGCGGCGAAACTGGCAGCACGAGCTGTCGAACATCCAGAGCCTCTCGACATCTCACAACAAAAATCATTACCACAACTCCCATCGCCTCCCCCCGCAGTCTGGGCTTACGGCTACGGACGTTTTGATGAACAGTCCAAACTGACCGACTTCACCCCGATTCCTCATTGGACGGGATCCGATTGGCAAGGGGGATCGAAACGTCCCGACCCGACCATTGGCTGGGTGATTATCAACAAAGCAGGCGGGCATCCGGGTCGAGAATATAGCGCCATCCGACGTTGGATTGCACCCGCTGCAGGAACACTCACTATCGCCGGCACTCTCACGCATGGCAGTGAACATGGCGACGGCGTGCGAGGACGCATAGTTTCCTCGCGCAGTGGCATGGCTGGAGAGTGGCAAGTCCACAATAGCAAAGCTGCCACCAACGTTGCCAACTTGGACGTTCAGCCTGGCGACACCATCGATTTGATTGCCGACTGCCTTGCACACGAAACCTCCGATTCCTTTTCCTGGCCCTCCACTTTCACACTCCAAACTCCCACCGGCGAGAGTCTGACCTTTAACGCCAGTGAGGATTTTCACGGGCCTCAAACTCTGGAAAGCTACGCTCAATTGCCACAACAAGTTGCCTCGGCATGGAAATTGGCCTACCTACGAGCTCCAACGCCACAAGAGTTGCAAGTGGCCATGCAGTTTGTCGCGAGTCAACTCGTCGAACTGCACGAACACGATCGCGGGACTCCTGATGGAGTCACGGCAGGTCGCCAAGTCCTCATCAATTTTTGCCAGGTACTGCTCAACTCCAACGAATTTATTTACATCGATTAAGATTCGCTCAATCACCTTCCTCACATTCCAAACCTTCACAGATTTCAGAACTCAATTGACATGAACCCATTCTCACGACGCGACTTCTTGTCTCACCAAGCCATGGGTATCGGCTCGGTTGCTCTGGCCTGGCTCCTCAAACAGGAGCAAGCCAGCGCGAAGCCAAAAAGCGTGACGCTGCGCGAACCGCACAATGATCTGCTGCCGCGCGAACCACATTTTGAGCCCAAAGCGCAGGCGATGATCTCGCTGTTCCAGCACGGCGGGCCAGCTCACATGGATCTGACCGATCCGAAACCGGAACTTACGCGCCTGAACGGAGTAGATTACAAGGACGACATCAAGTTCAGTTTTGTAAATGAGGCCAGTAAGAAACTGATGGGCTCACCTTGGAAGTTTCAGAAGCATGGAGAGTGTGGTACTGAACTCTCCGAACTGCTTCCTCACACTGCCGAAATCGTTGACGACATCTGCCTGATTCGGAGCATGCACACCGGAGCAAACGGACATGAAGTTTCCATTCGGTACTTTCACGGTGGCATCCCTGGAGTACTAGGTCGACCGACACTGGGATCATGGCTCGTCTATGCGCTCGGCTCTGAAACCCAGAATCTGCCTGCTTACATGGTGTTGACCGATCCTGGCGGCTTGCCTGTCGATGGTGTCACCAACTGGTCCAACGGATTCATGCCGGCATTATTTCAGGGAACTGTGTTACGTCCTCGCGAACCAAGGATTTTAAATCTCGAACCGCCCGCTCATCTGCAAGGGACATTCCAAAAGCAGAACCTCGAACTCCTGCAAACACTCAATCAACGTTATCTGGAAAAACGCCGTGGCGAAGCGGAGCTTGAAGCCCGCATTGCAAGTTATGAACTCGCTGCCCGCATGCAGACCGCTGCCGCGGACGCGCTCGATATCTCACAGGAAACCGAAGCGACTCAAAAAATGTACGGTCTCGACAATCCAAAATGTCGCGAATACGGAACCCGCTGCCTGATTTCTCGACGGCTTGTGGAGCGCGGAGTCCGCTTTGTCCAACTGTTCCACAGCGGACAACCTTGGGACAACCACAGTAATCTCACAACCGGACTCCCGTCGGTCTGTCAGAAGACCGACCAACCTGCGGCCGCACTCGTTAAAGACCTCAAGCAGCGAGGATTACTCGATAGCACCATCGTGCATTGGGGTGGCGAGATTGGTCGGCTTCCGGTGACTCAGGATCATGGTGATGCTAAAAAAGCTGGTCGAGATCATAACGGCCAAGGATTTAGTATCTGGCTCGCCGGTGGTGGAATCCAAGGTGGATTAGCTTACGGAAAAACTGACGATGTCGGACATCGAGCCGTAGAGAACGTGGTGACCCCCAACGATTTCCAGGCGACTTTGATGAATCAGTTCGGGTTAAACCACGAAGAATTGCTCTATCTCTCCAGTGGGCAAGAGCAAATCATTACCAATAAACGGCCAGCGCACGTTGTCACAGATATTTTGAGCTGAATGCAGCATGGTCGATGTTAGCGAGGAAGAGAAGTCGATTAGGTGATCACGCTCTAGGGACGTAACCGTCCCGGATTGACACGACAATCCTTGTAGCGATAACCGCCATCGACCGGTAAGACCGTCCCTGTGATATACTCGGCACTCGCGGAACAGAGAAAAACGGCCGCTTTACCAATTTCATCAGGCAATCCCAGCCGCCCCAACGGCAATTTTTTGCCTTCTTCCAAGATCTGTTCTGCACTGAAAGTTGCGTGTTCACCCGGCGTGTCGATCCAGCCAGGCTCGATCGCATTCACGAGTATCCCGTACTCTGCCAACTCAACTGAAATGGATCTCATCATATGGTTTAATCCGGCCTTCGCAGCTCCATAAGCGCTACACAGCCCGATGGGAAGTTCCGCCTGCACGCTGGAGATGAAAATAATTCTCCCCGCGGTCTTTTGCTTAACAAAATGTTGGGCGACGAGTTGGCTGAGATAAAACCCGCTCGTCAGCGTCCCTTGAATCGTCCGCTCAAACTCTTCGGCAGGGTAGTCGAGAAACTGGCCGCGTTTGCTATAAGCAGGATTGCTGATGAGTATATCGATCTGCCCTGTTTGCTGAATTGCTTCTGTCACGAGTTGTTTACAACTGGCATGATCAAAAACGTTCGCGGAGATCGGATAGCATTGACGCCCCAAGGCACGAATTTCTGTGGCGGTTTGCTCGAGATCTGTACTTTCAGGCCGATCGTTGATCACGAGGTCTGCTCCTGACTTGGCGAGTTCGAGGGCGCAGCCTTTGCCGATTCCTCGTCCGGCACCCGTTACGAGTGCAACTCGATTTGAATTTCTCATCGTTCCATTCTCAATGAAAGTTTCTGGAGTAATCTGAGTGTATTTCCTAAAAAGTGGTTTTATCACCTCGTCTGTGGATGACCGTCGTGTCACCCACAGAGAACCATGATTCATTGCGGGCTTTGCTCTGATCCGTCCGCCAGCCACCCTTCAACTGCCACTTTTGAAACCGCTTCTAGTTTACACCGAACTCAGTACGAACGCTTGCCAATCTTCGAGTGACTCATGTGTCGTGTTGACTTTGCCGGTTGGCGAATGTTGATCCGAGTTCTCCGAAAGATTTCTCTTTGTCGTTTCGCAACGATTGTACTTAAAAACTCTGGCTTGTCAGACCGCTTCCGGGTAAGACAGAGACAGAGATCAATTTGAGAGTTGGGTGCGCC
>Ga0055584_100006051_pt1 | contig 11857 bp, 8 predicted proteins | sample OSDHelmetaG_FD_58716 | JGI IMG/M metagenome (GOLD analysis project Ga0055584, IMG submission 58716) | Pelagic marine sediment microbial communities from the LTER site Helgoland, North Sea, for post-phytoplankton bloom and carbon turnover... | ecosystem: Environmental > Aquatic > Marine >... | reverse complement strand
GAATTGCGCTACGCCAACCCGGACGGCGATGCGGCGGGCAAGGGTGAGGGCATATACTGGCGTTACGAACAATTTCTCAAAGGGCGCGAGAGTGCGCTGAGTTCCACGCTGGGCGCGAACGGATCTATTTACGCGCTGCGCCGCGAGTTGTTTGAAGAATTGAGTGCTGATATTATTACGGATTTTATTATGCCGCTGCGCGTTTGGCGCCGCGGTTTTCGCGTGGTCTACGAGCCCAGCGCCGTGGCCGAAGAGCAGAGCGGCGGCACTTTCTCCGACGAGTTTCGTCGCCGCACGCGGATTATAGCGCGCTCGCTGCACGGGCTGTGGACGGAGCGCGGAGTGCTCAACCCTTTTGCCCATGGCTTTTTCGCCTTCCAGATGTTTTCGCATAAATTGCTGCGTTGGGTTGTGCCGCTGGCGCTAGTCGTGGCTTTAGCGAGCAATGCCCTGTTATTAGACGAGGTTCTTTATCGCGTGTTATTCGCACTGCAACTAGGCATTTACGGGCTGGCGCTCTTGGGTAATCTGTTCTCCTCTTCGCTGGGTCGCTTTGCCCCCTTCTATGTGCCGGCTCATTTCTGTGCCATCAACGCGGGCGCCCTACTGGGATTTCTCAGTTTTGTCAGCGGACGCCGCTATCGCGTCTGGAAACCTACGAGTCGTAGCTGATGTCTTTCCTACAGCGCACTATTCTGCTCTTACTTGGCGACCTGGTCGCGATTAATGTCGCCTCGGTAATCTTTCTGTGGATGAAATTCGCTGGCGGCGCGCTCGAAATGGTCGAGCAGAGTTGGCTGCGCCTCTATCCGCAGGCACAGGGCGGCCCGACCTTTTGGTATACACTTGGCTATTATTCCGACGTGCTGCCGCTGATCTGCATAAGCTGGTTGCTTTTGTTTTTCTTTTTTGGCCTCTACCGATTGTCTCCATCGCACTCGCGGTTTGACGAGGTGCTCGAAGTCTTCAAGGTCGTTTCGCTCGGCGTCCTCTTGGCTTTTGTTGCCACCTTCGACCGCGGCGATATTCAACTGACGCGTTTTCTAATCTTCTTTTATTGGATGGGGCTCTTTGCTTTTACGGGGTGTGCGCGTGTGTTAGTGCGCAGCTTTGAGCGTCAGCTCTTGCTGCGCGGCATTGGCCGGCGCAAGACGCTTATTATCGGCGTCGATACGCGCGGTGCGCGGCTCCTGCACGATTTGCGCTCGGTTTCGGATCGGGAATACGAGATCGTGGGTTTCGTTCGCGCACACAGTGAGGAGGATCGGCCTGAGGTAGATGGCTTGCCCATTTTGGGCGTGGTGAATGATTTGTCCGACATCATAGAACGAGAACGGATAGAGGTCGTGCTGATCGCGTTGCAGTCGAACTCGCACGAGGAAATCCTCGAGATAGTCGCTGCCGCCGAAGGGTTGCCGGTGTCCTTTAGCATTACGCCGGACCTCTACGATATCGTGACCGGACACGTGCGCACGACGCAGATCCACGGCGTGCCGCTGATGGAGCTCAAACCCGAATTGATGCCGGTGTGGGAGCAGTCTGCTAAGCGCTTGATCGACGTCGGCGTCGCCGTGATCGTGCTGGCGCTTTTGGCGCCGCTGTGGGTAATCTTGGCGACGATTATCAAATTGACATCGAAGGGGCCCATTTTCTTTCGCCAGGAGCGAGTCGGCGTTGGCGGCAAGCCCTTTACCATGTATAAATTCAGATCCATGCGCCTCGATGCCGAGGACAAAACTGGGCCGGTGTGGGTACAGGGTGTAGACCCGCGCGTGACGGGTATCGGCAAAATTTTGCGCGCGCTGCACTTGGACGAAATTCCCCAGTGTCTCAACTTTCTCAGCGGCGATATGTCTTTGGTGGGGCCGCGGCCGGAGCGCCCGTTCTTTGTCGATCAGTTTCGCGAGCAGATCCCCTTTTATATGCGGCGATTTAATGTCAAGCCGGGTTTGTTGGGCTGGGCGCAGTCGAAGCACGAGTTCGATTTGGATTCCACGGATGTCGTGGGCATTGCGCGCGAGCGACTGGAATTCGACTTGTACTATATCGAGAATATGTCGTTGAAATTAGATCTGAAGATTATGTTTCAGACGATTTGGTTTGTTATGGCGGGGAAGAGTACGCGGTAGGGGCGACGCGATGAGTGAAAAGCGCTTGGGCGAGTGGATGCAGCGGTATCCGGCGGTGGTGGACCTGCGGCAGAGGGCGCTGGGGCGCATGCCGCGTATTGCGCGCGAGTATTTGGAGTCGGGCACCGGCGATGAGCGCGGAGTATCGCGCAATGTCGAGCGCTTAGCAGAGGTTGCTTTGTTGCCCCGGGTGATCAAGGGCGAGCTTAAACCCACCTTAGACACGGAGCTTTTTGGCCAAAGGTACCAAGCGCCTTTTGGCATGGCTCCTATTGGCCTGACGGGCCTGATGTGGCCACGCGCCGAGTGTATGCTCGCAGCGACGGCGGCTAAATATTCAATTCCCTATTGTTTGAGCACGGTGGCGACGCAGACGCCGGAGACGGTTGGGCCTATCGTTGACGATATGGGCTGGTTCCAGCTCTATGCGCCGCGCGATAAGGAGGTCTGTCGCGACTTGGTGCAGCGGGTAAAAGACGCGGGTTTTAAAACACTAGTCGTCACAGTCGATACGCCGACGCCTAGCAGGAGGGAACGCATTTTGCGCGCCGGGATGCGCATGCCGCCGCGCATTACCCCGCGCTTTGTCTACGAGGCGCTCTGTCGTCCCCGGTGGGCTTTGAACACGCTGCGTGTGGGCCTGCCGAAACTGCGCGTTATGGAGAAATACGCCACTTCGAATAGCATGGCCGCTACGGCCGACTTTGTCGGACGCGAGGTTGGCGGCACGCTGTCGTGGGACTATCTCAAAGAGATACGCGAATGGTGGCAGGGACCGCTGGTTGCCAAGGGCATTCACCACCCGCAAGACGCCGAGTTGGCCATTGAAATCGGCCTCGATGGCGTGCAGGTCTCTAACCACGGCGCGCGGCAATTCGACGGCGCGCCGGCCTCGATTGATATGTTGCCGGCTATTGTAGAGCAGGTCGGTGGCCGCGTGCCTATATTGTTCGACAGCGGCGTGCGCACGGGCTTGGATATTTTGCGGGCGCTGTCCCTGGGGGCGAATTTTGTCTTTTTGGGTCGAGCCTTTATCTACGGCGTAGCGGCGCTGGGTCAATACGGCGGCGATCACGTGGTGGAAATTTTGCGCGAAGATCTAAAGGTCAATATGATACAGATGGGTTATGCATCTCTATCAGAAATAAAAGCGGGATAGTCTTCCAGCCTAGCGCACGAGCAGTAACGAAAGTAAAAAATATATTAGCATTTCGGCAGGCCAGCGAGAAGGGTCTGCACTTTTAGCTCGGCTCATCTGGCATTATTCAACACTATTATATCCCCCGGCACACAGTCGACAACTTCCAGCCATTCGCCGATTTTTAACGTCGGCCACTCTGTGCAAAGCTCTATATGGATATGCTCTGAATCGGGGTTGTAGGCCGATTCTATTTCGGCCCAACTGCGGTCGGATCGGCGCAATCGCGCGCCGTGCAGATATCCCGTGCGCGCCAGAATGTGGAAATCCAGTTCTAAGGTCTGGCCTTGGGCGGACAATACGCGACTCCGACCTAAAAGCGTGGTAGTATCTAGCTGCAGGCGGTGCTGTTTTTCGCTTAGCTCTTCGATATTGTCCACGCGATAATTTCGACCGCGGGGGGCTGTGCACAAACGGTCTCCCACCTGCACATCGAATAGACCCTCTACTTCGATTGTGCAGTTTTTTTCGTCTACGGCGGCGATGGTGCCGTGCTGCACGGCGTTGGAAAAATCGTGTTTCTGGCCCTCTACTGTGATAGAGGAAGAGGCGCAGGTGGTAATTTTTTTATCTACGACTAATGCTAAGGGGCCTTGGAGATCAGTGCCGTCGGCAAAGCGCGTTTGGCTTTTTGTGTCTACGTCGGGTGACCAGTAGAGGCGGACGTGTTTGCCTTTTTTTGTTTTTAACTCGACGCCGACTGCGGCGCCCTTTGCGGCAATGGCATTGACCCGCGCGATACGGCTTTCGCCCGCGCGCGGTTCAAAGAGCAGATCAATACAGGTGCTTTCTCCATCTTGTGGACGGCGGTGCCAGGTCAATGTGCGAAAATTATAGGTGGATTCTTCTGGCGTGCCCATGATCGCGGTGGCGCGGGCGCTGCGCACGCTCATGCCATCGCTCGCATTGAGTTGATGTAGGTCGAGATGGACTTCATTTTGCACATCGAGCGGCCAACTGCCCTGCCAATGTGTTGGTGTGTCGAGTGCTTGCACATTGTCCATATAGGCCAACGCGGCGTAATCGGCGTGCGGCAGGTCATCTAAATCACCGCGTTGGATATGGTCTCCGGCGAGTGTGCCCGTTTGTTTTTTTTGCGACACATCGGTGAGAAATTCCGGCCCGCAGCCGCGACACAAACGCCAGTGCTCTTGGCCCCCTTTAATACGCATTAGGTCGATGAGAGCGACGCCATCATCGTCGGTTTCAACCAATGCCAGCAGGCGGCGGAAGGATACGCCGGGGCGATACCACTTGTTCTCGCTTTCGTCCCAGGCCCAGCGCTCGGCCTCTATGTCGAGCACTTGTACGCCGGGTGTTTTTATGTAATGTAGCAACCGCCCGCGCCCCATTACGCGCCCACTGTGCACGGCATCGATCACACCCCAGCCGCTATTATGCGTTGCCCAATGCGCTTCCCATGGCTCGATGCTAGCCCACGACTGCGGATAGCCCAAGTCGCCTAAGAACACATAGCCGTGCGCAAAGAGCTGCGTATCGAGCAAGTCCATATGGCGATGACCGGTGGCGTCACCGTAGCAGATGCCGGCGGCTGCGCGCTCGGGTCTTTCGCCGGTGCGTAGGATGGCGATGCCGACGCCGTCGTGGATCGTGGCCGAGTTTAGGGCGGGGTGTTGTCCTTTTTTTATGGCATCGCGCATGGCTGTGACTTCTGCATCGCCGGTATATTCGGCGGCGCGCGCTAGAGTATTAGCCGCTATGGGCGCGTGTAGCACGGGCTGTGTCAGCTTCTTTTTCTCGTTTAATGCCTTGCCCAACTGGGCGGCGGAACCGGGCGCGGAGCCGTCGCCAAACTGAAACCAACTGCGGCCGATGGTGGTGATTTCGACCGGAGCGCGTGCTACGCGGGCGGCGCGCGGATCGGCCGTTAGCGAAGGAAACTCCGCTTCTGGATAGGCCGCTGGGTGCAACGCGCGCAGGTGGCGCAGGTGGTATTCGAGATCAAAGAGGCCGTTGCTGTGTATGCTATTATAGCCGCCAGTGGCTTCGGGGGGTGTGCCATCGGGAAAGAAATTATTAATGCCAAAAGTGCGCAGGCGGTCGGGGCCTTGGTCGTAGAGCCAGGTCAAGGCGTCCTGTCCATCGGCGCGATCTAGGCCGCGCAACAAGACCAATACGGCTTGGCTGACGCGAGGCAAGTTGCTGCGCGCACCGCCGTCTAGACAGCACTGTATCTGGCAGGCGAGCATTTCTTCTATGAGGGCAACTAGGTCGGCTGTGTCGTTGGCACATAGGCCTTGTGCTCGTGCTCGCTCTACTAGCTCGGGATCCTCGTTTAAGGTGGGCCAGATCGCGTCGTAGGCCTGTGCCAGCGTTTCGCTGATATAGGGCACGTCAATGGAATAGCGCAGCATGCCTTTGGCGAGCAGCTCGTCGCCGCCCCAATCCGTTTGCCCCCAAGGCCAAGCTTTTTCTACGCCCTCGGAAGGGCCGTAGCGAAACTGTGGAGCAGAACTGAGGTAGACAATATCGACGGCGTAGCGCAATAACATCAGGACGAGTGTACGTGCCGTGTCGATATCGCCCGATGTGCGCAGGGCGGCCGTTAGCTGACCTATGCTCGCGCCAAAAAAACGCACTTGGTCGCGCGCGTAGGTGGCGGCAAAGAGAAAGAGGTGACCGTCTTGGTCGAAATAGCCGTAGCCATCATCGGCAAAATCGCCCGATGTATAGTCGCCATTTTTTAGTTCGTTGCTGGGAAATACGGCTTTGCAGTTGGGGCAGGTCGAGCGGTAGTCGATGGGGGTATGCGTGCGCTGCCACGGGTAGAAGCCGCCATAGCTAAAGATGGCGGTGCCGCACTGTGGGCAGCCCTGGTGCGCGTTGGCAAAATGTGCGCGCGGCATTTCGGCGGGTGGCAGTTGCTGCCAAAGCTCTTCATCGCTAAGCGAATGCCAGAAACTGATGATTGCTACGTCGGTTTGGGGCACGGGCATATCGAGCAAGGTCTGGCGCGTTTTGTTGCTTCGCCAAGATTGTTCCAACGGCCAGCGACGCGGCCAGCACGTGTTGCTGTGTTGCGTGGGTTGGCGCAACTGGTTGAGCGTGCGCACTTGGACCACAGTCGAAGCGCGTTGGCCATCTTGGCGCGCACCGATGGTATAGTCGCCGCTTTCTGCGGGGGCTCGCAGGTAAAAATAATAGGCGCCGTCGCGCTGGTCGTAGCGCCGATCCAGCTCGGTAAAGGGGGTACTATCTAGGTCGAGTGGTGCGTCGAGGGCTCGTATGGGTAAGCGGAAGGTGCGCCCGGCCAACAGGAGGCGCGGCGACCAGGGGATCTCTATTGTGCTCATAGCAGAACTCGCGGCAGCGGCGATCCGGTGCTACTGGCGTATACGGCATCTGGAGCGCTGCTGCGGAATGAGGGTGCAAATACGGGTGTGCTTGTGAGGCCAGTTATTTTTCTCCGCGTGGGTCGCTGCGCAGCGTTTCAAGATGTCCTTTGAGTGCCTGCACTCCATAGCTGAGCGCGCTACCGACATTCAGAAAGCGATAACCCCAGCGCACTTTTTCCTGTATCTCGCTTATACCCATCAGTGTCGTAGCCGTTATAAGCCCGGTGCCCTCTAGCTTTCTGGGCACGTCTTCCATGATTTCCTGCACTGCCTTAGAGTGCGTGTCGGTAATGGTGCCGACCGTGGCGGATAAGTCCAGCGGGCCGACCATGATTACGTCGATACCGGGGACTTGTTTTATCTCATCGAGATTGTCGTAGGCTTTCTGGCTTTCCATTTGCACGACGAGTAGCGTCTCTTCGTTGGCCGTTTTGATGACCTCGTCCCAGTTGGCGCCGGCCACGCGCGTCCACATGGGCGAGATGCCGCGTTGGCCCTCGGGCGCGTAGCGGGCGTACTGTACGGCGCGTTCGGCCTCTTCGGCGGTGTCGATTTGTGGCACCATTACGGCCACGGCGCCGGCGTCGTAGGCCTTTTTTATAAGCGCAGGGTCGTTCCAAGCCACGCGGATCATGGGGGCGACGCCGCGCATCCTAGCTAAGACCGGAATATAGTCGAGCGCCTCAGTTCCATACGGTAAGTGCTCCGTATCTATCCACAGAAAATCGGGGTTTGTGTCGAGGATACTGCCCGCCACGTGCGGTGTAAATGCGGGCAGAGCAGAACCAAAAATGAGTTCGCCGTTTTGTAGGCGCTTCTTGAGTGGGTTGGGATAGGTCATGGTGTCACCTGAGTATTGACGCCGTAGAGGATGATTCCACCTAGTAAAATGCGATAGATGGAAAAGGTGTCGGTTCCGTATTTTTGCAAAAAGCGCAGCAGGAAACCGATGGACAGATAACCGCTGGCGGCGGCGGCTAGTATGCCGACACCGATATTGAGCAGCCCCTCTTCGCCGAGCCCTGCATCGAGCAGGTCAAAGAATTCGAGCAGGCCGCTGGCGCCGATGGCCGGCAGGCCGAGTAGGAACGAAAAGCGCGCGGCCTCGTGGCGCTTGAGACCGATAAAGAGGCCGCCCATAATCGTCGAACCGGAGCGCGAGCAGCCCGGTACGAGCGCCAGCGCTTGGCATAGGCCTATAAATTGGATCTTCCAGAAGCTAAGTTCTTGCATGCCCATGTTGCGTTTACCGATGCGCTCGGATGCCATCAGGGCTAGTGCCAACACAATGAGCGTGGTGCCTATGATGTGCAAGCCGCGCGCTTCAGTTTCGATTAAATCCTTAAAGCTGAGACCCAGCACGGCGATGGGAATGGTGCCGAAGGCAATGGACCAGGCCAGCAGGCTTTCGGGGCTGTGCTTGAGGTTGCGATAGCGCAGGCCGTCAAAAGCGGCGATGGCGAGGCCTTTGATATCGTTGGCAAAGTAGACAAAGACAGCGGCTAATGTGCCGAGCTGAATAACGGCAGAGAACGCGGCGCCGGGATCGCCCCAGCCTAGGTAGTGCGGCACGATGCGCAGGTGCGCAGTGCTGCTGATGGGCAGGAATTCGGTCAGGCCCTGGACGATGCCGAGGACAAATGCTTGTAGCCAGTTCATTCGGTTTTCCCGTTGGAGTTGTTGCCAAGTTAAGATGGTCGGGCTTTCTTGACAAGCGGAGCTTACGCCTGTGTGTGCAGTTGATGCTCAGAAGCCCAGTCTGGCTTCTGGTTCGGCTTCTGAGCTGGAATTGAAGCGCATATTTTACTTACTTATAGAGTTGTAGCTGGAGGTGTTGGCAGCCGGGTCTCGACCTGGGACATTTTGAAGCTCATGAACGGCATATAATTGATTGCATTTATCACTTAATAATTGGAGAAGGTCATGACAGAGACAGTCACTATTAAGGATATCAAGACGATCCTGACGCAGCCGGCGGGATCGAAGTTGGTGATCGTTAAGATCATTACGTCGGACGACGGGCTTTACGGGCTAGGCTGTGCGACCTTTACGCAGCGTTTTATGGCGGTGCAGGCGGCGATTGAAGAGCATTTAAAGCCCTTTCTCATTGGTCGCGATGTCGACCGGATTGAAGAGATCTGGCAGATGTCGATGGTCAACAGCTATTGGCGCAATGGTCCCGTGCTCAACAACGCCATTTCCGGCGTCGATCAAGCGCTGTGGGATATTAAGGGCAAGCGCGCCAATATGCCGGTGTATCAATTGCTGGGCGGCAAGTGCCGCGAGGGGGCGGCCGTATATGGCCATGCTGGTGGCAGTTCGCCGGAGGAAGTCGTCGAGAGCATTCAGAAGTTCCAGGGCGAAGGCTATCGCTATATCCGCTGTCAGATGGGCGGATACGGCGGCAAGGCCGAGAAAATGGTGAAACCTGAAAATGCGCCGGATGGGGCTTATTACAGCCGCAAAGAATATATGATGAACCACCTGCACCTGTTTGAGCATATTCGCAAAGAACTGGGCTTTGAAGTGGAGCTCTTGCACGATATCCACGAGCGTCTGCAGCCGATTGAGGCGGTGGGTTTTGCCAAGGACATGGAGGAATTTAAGCTGTTTTTCTTGGAAGACGCGCTGGCACCAGAAGACATTGAGTGGTTCCGCAATATTCGCGAGCAGTGCTCGACGCCGATTGCCATGGGCGAGCTGTTTAACCACCCGCGCGAATGGACGCCGCTGATTGAGAATCGCCTGATCGACTTCTTGCGCATGCACGTGTCGCAGATGGGTGGCATAACGCCGGCGCGCAACGTGGCGGCCTTTGGCAATATGTATGGCGCACGCACGGCGTGGCACGGCCCCGGCGACACCTCGCCCGTCGGCCACGCGGCCAACCTGCACTTGGACCTGTGGGCGCCCAATTTTGGCATCCAGGAATGGTGTCGTTTCAACGAACTGGTCTACGAGATGTTCCCCGGTCTGCCGGAAGTGCGTAACGGCTATATGTATCCGAGCGATGGCCCGGGCTTGGGGATCGATATAAACGAAGAACTGGCGGCCAAATATCCGTGTACAAACGACGTGATCCAGTGGACGCAGACGCGCTTGCCCGACGGCAGCCCGGCGCGCCCGTAGGGGATAAGTGATGAAGATTCTCGTTTCTAACTTGGGCAGCACATCGTTCAAATACAAGGTCTTCGACATGCCCACCGCGCGCGTTCTCGCGCGCGGTGGCATGGAGCGGATTGGCGGAGAAGGATCGAAGCATACGTATCAGATTGGCGATGCCGACGAGGTTGAACAGGTGTGCCAGCTGCCCGACCACGCCAGTGCTATCGACGAAGCGCTATCGCGCTTGGTGGGCGCGGGAGGGGTGTTGGCGTCTGTCGAGGAGCTAGAGGCCATCGGTTTTAAGGCCGTACACGCGCGCAGCATTTCCGGTGTGGTAGAGTTAGACGAAGACGTAGTCGGGCGCATGGTCGACTTTTACCCGCTGGCTCCGGCACACAACCCGGCCTACGTGGCGGCGATGCGCCAGTTTGAGCAGGTGGCTCCGGCGGCACGGCGGATCGGCTGTTTTGAAACGGCCTTTCACGGCACGGCACCACTGCGGCGCCAACTCTACGCCGTGCCCTATGCATGGTATGAGAAATACGGCATTAAACGCTATGGTTTTCACGGTGCGAGCCATCGCTATGCCGTCGAAAAGGTGCTCGAGATCGAGGGGCGCAGCGAACTCAAACACGTCAATATGCATTTGGGCGGGTCGTCTTCTCTGTGCGCGGCGCAGGATGGCATATCGTTGGGTGCATCGCACGGTCTGAGTCCGCAGGGTGGTTTGCCGCAAAACAACCGCATTGGCGATCTCGATCCCTATGCGCTGGATTTGGTCATGCGCAACGAGGGCATCAGCTTTGAACGGGCGCTAGAAATATGTGCTTCGGAGGGGGGCTTGTTGGGTATCTGCGGTCATAACGATGTGCGCGATATCCAGGATGGGGCGGCCGGCGGCGACGAGCGCTGTGTGCTGGCTTTAGAGGTCCTGGCGACGGCAGCGCGCGACTATCTAGGTGCGTATATGATTGAAATGGGTGGCTTAGATGCCATCAGTTTTACGGGGGGAATCGGCGAGTACTCGACTATCGTGCGAGGTTTGATATTGCGCGAGCTGGAATTTTTGGGCGTGCAGTTGGATGCGGCCAAAAACGCAGAGGTGCAGGGCGAGGGCACGCTGCACGCAGCGGGCAGTCGGGTACATATCCACGTACTGCGTACGGACGAGGAACTGGTCGTCGCCAAACAGACCTACGAATTTCTACAAGGGCAATAATTAGGAGAAGAGATGTTCGGAGAAATACAAAACGCCGCCGGCGAAAAACTCGATTACACGTTTCATCGGGGCAATGATAATAGCAAGGATATCGTCGTTATTGGCCACGGTGTTACGGGCAACAAGGACCGTCCCTTTGTCGTGGCTTTGGCCGCCGGGCTCGCGGCGGCGGGCATTAACGCACTGCGCTTTTCGTTTGCGGGCAACGGCGAATCGGGTGGTAAATTTGTCGATTCGACGATATCTAAAGAAGTGGAAGACCTCGGCGCTGTGTTGGATGCATTAGCGGGCTGGCGCGTTTGTTTTGTCGGCCATAGCATGGGCGGAGCGGTGGGCGTATTGCGCACGAGCAGCGACCCGCGCGTGAAGTTTTTGGTCTCGCTGGCGGGCATGGTGCACACGGAAGAATTTGCGGCGCGCGAGTTTGGTGATGTGACACCGGACGCCGGCGATATGTGGGAGGACGAAGACTGTCCGCTATCGCAGCGCTATATGGACGATATGAAGGCAATTGCGAGCGTAGTTGGGCGCGGTGCCGATATATCGGTTCCGTGGCTGCTGGTGCATGGCACCGAAGACGATGTCGTGCCTTTGGCCGATTCGCAGGATATCCTCGCGCAGGCCGGCGCCAACGCCGAGTTAATTGTACTCGATGGTGCGGGCCATGTTTTTAGCGATCACGCTGATGAGATGGTGCAGGTGGTCGTTGCTTGGGTCAAAGGGCAGCTCGCATAAAATGGGCACTTTTGACCAGGTCGAATACGAGGTCCGCTGCGAGTGGGGGCCCGTTGGCGTAGAGGAGTTGGCGCCCGTTTCCGATGTGGTCATCGTCGTCGATGTGCTCTCTTTT
>Ga0055584_100006049_pt1 | contig 11860 bp, 10 predicted proteins | sample OSDHelmetaG_FD_58716 | JGI IMG/M metagenome (GOLD analysis project Ga0055584, IMG submission 58716) | Pelagic marine sediment microbial communities from the LTER site Helgoland, North Sea, for post-phytoplankton bloom and carbon turnover... | ecosystem: Environmental > Aquatic > Marine >... | reverse complement strand
GTCGCGCGCATCCATCCAGACGTGAGCTTGTCATCACCCTCGCGCCAATCTTCCCAGGGAAGCTTCTGCGGCATACCGTCGTCACCTACGACCAATTCATCCTTGGTGTAGATCGCGTCCTGACGGTTCGTGAAGGAGAATTCGAACAGCTTGGATTCGGTGATCGCCTGGGTCGGGCATGCCTCGACACACAGATCGCAGTGGATACACCGCAAATAGTTGATCTCGTAGACGTACCCATATCGTTCGCCCGGAGAAACTGGGTTGTCCGGTGTGTTGTCCGCGCCGCGGACATAGATACAACGGGCCGGACAGACCCCTGCGCACAGCTCGCATCCAATGCACTTCTCCATGCCGTCTTCATACCGATTGAGGACATGGCGGCCATGGAATCGCTCAGGTTTGTCGCGCTTTTCGCCCTGACCGCGTGCCTTGTACTCACCGGTCACACGGTCCTCGAACAACTTTGCGAACGTGACGGCGAAACCTTCTAGATACCCCATCAGCTGTACTCCACGATTTCAGATTCGGACCGGGACAGCCGAGCGGTGCGTATCGCACCGAGAAGCAGAGCAGCGCCGAGTCCCATGCCAACGATTCCGACCCCAACCACCACAAAGAGGTTCCATCCCTCATCTCGCCCAACTTGGATCGAAGCGAGAATCAAGAACCACCCAAGGGAGAACGGAATCAGCAGCTTCCATCCCAGATCCATGAGCTGGTCGTAACGGAGCCGCGGAAGTGTGGCGCGGAACCAGACGAAGATGAACAAGAACACAAGCACCTTCAAGAAGAACCACAAGATCGGCCACACCCCGCCGAGCGTGTCGGTGAGGATGGGACCGTGCGGCCCGCCGAAGAACAACGTCACGATGATCGCCGCCATGGTGACCACATTCATGAACTCGGCGAGGAAGAACAACGAGAATCGAAGCGAGCTGTACTCGGTGTGGAACCCACCCACGAGCTCCTGCTCAGCCTCGACGAGGTCGAAGGGTGGGCGGTTGAGCTCAGCGGTGCCGGCAATCAAGAACACAACGAACGGGATGAACCCGAGGCTGAAGACGTTCCACCCACCAACAAAGAAGGCCCCATCGGTCTGGCTCTGCACGATCTGGTTCGTGCTCAGGGATCCACTGGTCAAGAACACTGCCGCGAGTGAGAGCCCGAGCGCAGCTTCATACGAGACCATCTGTGCCGATGCTCGCACTGCACCGAGGAGCGGATACTTCGACCCCGAGGCCCAGCCCGCCAACATGACTCCGTAGATGCCGAGACCTGACATCGCCAAGAACAGCAGAATTCCCATTGGGGGGTCGACGAGTTGCAGAAAGGTCGTCTGTCCCGCAATCTCGACGGATCCGTCACCGTTGGTGAAGTCGCCGCCGATCGGCACGATCGAAAACATCAAGAACGCTGGAATCAACGACAGGTACGGCGCCAGCTTGAAGACGAATCGGTCAGATTGGTCGGGCGTGAGATCTTCCTTGAAGAACAACTTGATGCCATCGGCGAGCGTTTGCAGGATCCCCCAAGGACCGGCGACATTGGGGCCGATGCGATTCTGTAGATCCGACACCACTTTTCGTTCGAACCAGACCATCAGCATCACGGACACGAGCAGCATCGCAAAGACGAGCACGACCTTGAGGACCAAGAAGACAATGTCCTCGCCGAGCCACAACGTCTTCCACGTCCCGTCGAACCATGTGAAGTCGTCGAGATACTCCTGTTGCGCCAACATCATGAGGCGGGCTCCATGTGCACGGACGTGACGATACGCCCTGCGTCGAGCAACTGTGCAACAGAAGCGTTCGGTTGATTGAACTCGACCGCCACCGTTCCCCTGGCGACACCTGCGTCGGCCCGAACAGGGACCGTGATCGATCCGATCTCATTGACCAACGAGACCTCGGTTCCGCCCTCCAGCCCGGCATCGACCAGGTCGTCAGGGTGCACTGAAGCATGGGCGCCGGCGGCCAGACCGTTCAACGATGGGCTGAACGTGAGCATTGTGCCCTCGTCGTACATCTTTCTCGTCACAACCAGTTGATATCCGTCGCGTGCCTCATCGCCATCGATTGGGATCTGACGTGCGCTCGGGACCTCGAGTTCGGTACCTGAAAGGATCGGTGAATCGAGACCAGCAGCCGAGACGGCGTTGAGCGACAGGCCGGCGTGAAGCGGAGACGCCTCCACGAGGTCTGCCCACAACTCATCGAGATCGATGAATCCGAGGTCGGAACCGAGTTGTGCTGCCAATTCCGCAGCGATCATCCAGTCGGGACGGGCGGTGCCAGGTGGCGTCACTTGACGAGCGACGGGACTCACCCGGCCTTCGATGTTGGTGAATGTTCCGTCGACCTCAGTCGCGCTCGCAGCCGCGGGGAAGACGATGTCTGCGCCAGTGGATGTGAAGTTCAAGAGACAGTCGACGGCGATGAGGTGTTCGACCTTGTTGAAGGCCCGCTCGGCGAGGTGGGCATCGGGAAAGTCGGTGAGCGGGTCGCACCCAAGGAGAATCACTACGTCGATTCCCCCGTCGGCGGCTCGGCGAAGCATCTGCTCTGCGTCGAGCCCTCGCTCTGATGGAGCCGCTTCCCACGTTCCAGGGGCCGAACCGAGTGGCCGGCGACCCGGCAGCAGTCCAGGTGCAAGCCCCATATCGAGCGCACCCATGACATTGCCCCGGTGCAGCGCCGGGAGAAAGGTGGCGTTCGGGAGGGACTCGGCAAGTGATGCGAGCGCCTTTTCGATGACGGACGAATCCTCGGCCAATGAACCCGAGCCGTAGACGATGGTGAGCTGATCGTTACGCAATGACGCAGCAGCGTCGGCGATCGAGCGGCCATCGATTCCACCAACCTCCAGCGACGAGCCTGCCAACAACGCCTCGACCACAGCCACCAGCTCTCCAGGCGCGGGGTGAAGCGAATGGGCGGCGTAGTCGCTCAGCCCCGTGGACCGTGGCGTGAGTTCGATCACCGTCGCGTTGTCGTGTTCGGCGGCATGACGCAGCCGCAAGAAGAGCGACCCGTGCGTTTCCTTCGGATCAGCGCCCACAACAAGCACCGTGCCACGGGGGGTACATACTTCGTCGATCGTTGCCCGCGGCAGGCCCAGTGCGATGTGTGCGTCGAGACCATCGCCGAGTTGGGCGTCCACGTTGTCCGTGCGAAGTACGGACTTCGAGAACTTGGCCCACGCATATTGCGACTCGTTCGACATACGAGCACCACCGAAGACTGCGATGCGAGCTGGATCTACTCCGTCGAGTGCTTCGGCAGCCTTTCGAAGTGCGAGTGGCCAGGACGCGGAGACGAGTTGGTCGCCGGTGTCGCTCGGGTTGCCGAGATCGTCGCCGCGAAGGAGCGGACCCGTGATTCGAGCCTCGGAGTTCCATGCTTCGAAATTGAAGCGCTCCTTGTCGCTCAGCCAGCCCCAATTCACGGGATCACTGTCGACACCGAGATATCGAAGCACCTGATTTCGCGAGCTCTGGACGGTGATCCGAGAGCCGACGGAATCGGTGGTGGCGGTCGAGGGCGATTCTGCCAAGTCCCAGGGACGGGCCTTGAACCGATACGGCTTCGCAGTGAGAGCGCCAACAGGGCAGATCTGCACGGTGTTGCCCGAGAAGTACGACGAGAACGGCTCATCGGGGAACGTGTTCACCTCGGTCTGATTGCCGCGTGCCTGGAAGTGAATCAGGGGGTCGCCAGCGACCGTGTCGGCAAATCGCGTGCACCGGTCACACAAGATGCATCGTTCTCGGTCGAGGTAGACGATGTCGCTGATCGGAATCGGCTTTTCGAAGTGTCGTTTCTCCTCGACGAATCGGCTCTCGCCGGGCCCGTAGGCCATCGTCTGGTCCTGCAACGGACACTCGCCACCCTTGTCGCAGACCGGACAATCGAGGGGGTGATTGATGAGCAGGAACTCGAGAACACCGTCCTGGGCCTTCTTGGTGACTTCGCTCTCGGTCTGGACGGTCATGCCCTCCGAAACCGGCAGCATGCACGATGGCTGAAGGGCGGGGCCTCGACCGGTGTCGACCTCGACAAGGCACATGCGACACATGCCGACCGGCTTCATCCGAGGGTGGTAACAAAAGCGCGGAATGTAAACGCCATGGCGTTCGGCGGCATCGATGAGGAGTTCGCCCTTTTTGGCTGAGATCTCGACTCCATCGACGTTGATTGCCACGCCGGTTTCTGTTTGAGGCTCGGTTGCGGTCACGAGTTGACCTCCGCTGGTTCTTCATCTGCCGCGGCGGTGTTTGGCGCGCCAGCGACAAACTCGGAGGAACCCGCAGCGTTCCCGGCGATCTTTTCTTCGAACTCATGGCGGAACCGACGAAGCGCAGATGCAATCGGCGCCACCGACGATGGCCCGAGGGGGCAAATAGTGGTCTGGCGAGGCGGAAACGGTACAGCCTCGAGACCTTGGGATTCATCGGACGCGACAGGATATGGACCGGGTGAGATGTTGTCGCCGATATCGAGAAGGAGATCGATGTCTCCAGGGCGACCATTCCCATCGAGGATTCGCTGCAGGATCTTTTCCTCCCAGCTCGTGCCTTCGCGGCACGGTGTGCACTTTCCACACGACTCACGGGCGAAGAAACGAACGAGGCGAAGGCAGGCTTTCACGGCATCGGTGGTGTCGTCCATGATGACGATCGCACCGGAGCCAAGCATCGTGCCCGCTGCCCCAACCGGGCGCGCTTCGAGCGGCAGGCTCACATGTTCTGGAAACAGCCAAGGCGCAGACGCCCCACCGGGCACGAACGCCTTCAGCGTGCGCCCGTCGCGCAGTCCTTGGCAGTAATCGTCGCCGTAGATCAGGTCCTCATACGTCGTGACACCCTGTTCGACCTCGTACACCCCCGGCCGTTTCACATGCCCCGAGACAGCGAACATACGGGTTCCAGGCGAGGTTTCGCTGCCTAGCTCCTTGTATGCGTCCGCGCCGTGTTCCATGAGCCATGGCAGATTCGAAAGCGTCTCGACGTTGTTCACGATCGTTGGCTGGCCGTACAGGCCCACCGCCGCAGGAAAGAAGGGGGGCTTCAATCGAGGCATGCCGCGATTGCCCTCGAGACTCTCGATGAGCGCTGTCTCTTCGCCCACGATGTACGCACCTGCACCCCAGTGCAAGATGATGTCCACCGAGAATCCACTCCCGTGGATGTTTTGTCCAACGTGGCCTGCCGCGTATGCCTCGTTGAGCGCATCGGCGATCCGTTGTTGTGCGATCGCCATCTCCCCGCGGACGTACAAGAAACACTGCGTGAGACCAATTGCATAACAAGCGATGAGACATCCCTCGATCAACTGATGGGGATCGCGCTCCATGAGGAGGCGGTCCTTGTAAGTGCCGGGTTCAGACTCGTCTCCGTTCACGACGAGGTACCGAGGCCACACATCAGCTGGACAAAAGCCCCATTTGATCCCAGCCGGAAAACCGGCTCCCCCTCGACCGAGCAAGGTCGCGTCACGGGTGATCGTGTGGCATTCGTCGGGTGTCTGACCAAGCGCCTTCTTCAGACCTTCGTACCCGCCGGTGGCCTCGTAGCGCTCGAGGGTGTAGCTGTCCTCGTAGGTGAAACGTTGGGTGACGATCTTCGTACCCGGAGTCTCGACGTAGCCAGGTGCGTGAGCGATGTAGCCGCCAGTGGCCATCAGTTCTCCTCGGATGCCGAAGCCAACCAGACCGGCGCTTCGTGAATGAGTTCAGGGGCGATGATGTTCACGGTCTGCTCAGCGGTGAGATGTTGGCGGGCCAAACCGAGAGTTCCGTGAGATGGAATCGGTTCCCCAGTATTGGCGGTGATCAGCTTGTCGGGCGTGTTCCCAGCGCGTAGCGCCGAGATGATGTCGTCGAAATCATCAGTGGTGAGCCTGAGGCCATATCGGTAGTTGACCTGGATACACGGCGCTTCGGTGCATGCGGCAATACACTCCACATCTTCGATGGTGAACATGCCATCCTCGGTCGTTCCACCAGCGCGAATTCCCAGCGTTTCCTCGGCATGCTGGAGCAGTTCCTCGCCACCATTGAGCTGGCACGAGATGTTGGTGCAGACGTTGACCATGTACGTGCCGACGGGATGGAGCTTGAACATCTCATAGAAGGTGCACGTGCCCTTGACCTCGGCCGGTGTCACGCCCACAAGTTCTGCGAGGTGCGCCATTGCCTCGTTCGAGACCCAGCCATCTTGTTCTTGAGCAAGGTGCAACAACGGGATCAAGGCGGACTTCGGCCGCGGGTAATGTGAAATCATCTGTCGCGCAAGCTCGACGTTTGCATCGGAGAGGCGGCTCATCGATCGACCTCACCCATGATCGGGTCGACGCTCGAAATCACGGCAACCGCATCGGCGAGGAGGCCGTCTTGCATGAGATGTGGGAGTGTCTGCAGATTTACAAAACTCGGCGCCCGGACGTGCATGCGGTACGGCGTTGAACTGCCATCGGACACGATGTACACACCGAGCTCTCCGCGGGGGCTCTCCACAGCTGCATAGGTTTCGCCTGCTGGCACCTTGTACCCCTCCGTGAAGATCTTGAAATGGTGAATGAGAGCTTCCATCGACTCGTCGATCCGGGCCCGCGGCGGTGGGGTGATCTTCTTGTCCTGCGTCCGGTAATCGCCAAGGGGCATCTTGTCGATGCACTGTCGAACGATTCTGATCGACTCCTCGATCTCGGCGAGTCTGATCGCATAACGATCGAAGCAATCCCCGTAGTCGCCCACCGGAACAGAGAACTCGACCTGGTCGTAGGCCAAGTACGGCATATCGCGGCGAAGATCCCAACTGCTGCCAGCCGAGCGCAGGATCGGCCCGGTCGTTCCCAGCGCCAGGCATTCGGCCTCGTTGATGATTCCCACGCCCTGCAGGCGATCGCGCCAGATGGGCTGGCCATTCATCAAGACGTGATATTCCTCGAGCCTCGGTTCGAGCATCTCGAGGTAGTCGAGCAGATCTTGTTGCCAACCCGCATGCAGGTCGGCGGCTACACCACCAGGTCTGATGTAGTTGTGGTTCATGCGCAGGCCAGTGACCTTCTCGAAGAACCGCAGGAGCGGTTCGCGTTCACGCCACCCGTAGATCATCATCGACACGGCACCGAGATCCATGCCGTTGGTGGCCATGAACAGCAGGTGTGATGCCATTCGATTCAGCTCGGTCATGAGCATGCGGATCCACGTGGCTCGCTCGGGAATCTCCATGCCGACCAGGTTCTCGACTGCGAGCGAGAAGGCGAGCTCGGTGAAGAGCGGAGATGCATAGTCCATTCGCGTGACATTCGTGCAGCCCTGAAGGTACGTCAGCTGCTCGCCGGTCTTTTCCATACCGGTGTGGAGGTAGCCAATGATCGGCTTGGACCGGAGAACTGTCTCCCCCTCCATCTCGAGCATGAGACGAAGCACACCATGTGTCGACGGATGCGACGGTCCCATGTTGATGATCATCTTCGAATCGCCGAATTCGTCAGCAGGCGCAAGCGAAAGAGCCGCGGCCTCCTGCTCGGACAGCCGCAGCACCGAGTTGTCGCGGCCCATCACGCGAGCCGCAGTTCCGGCGGCGGCGAGCTCGCCGCCTCCGGCAGTGTCGTCTTCTGTGATCGTCATGTGGTCACCATTGTTCTCATCATGATCGGAGTCCTGATCATGATTGTCCTGGGGCTCCCTTGAACTGCACAGGAATACGCCCCGTGTCGAAATCTTTTCGGAGTGGATGTCCGATCCAGGTCTCGGGCATCAGGATGCGACTCATGTCGGGATGGTCGTCGAAGACGACGCCGAACATGTCGAAGGCCTCGCGTTCCATTGCCTCGGTACCTGGAAAGAGATCGAAGAGCGAAGGGACACTTCCACCCTCACCAACTTGGACCCGGACACGGATCCGTTCGCGTCGTGCATGACTGATCAGATTGACGACAACTTCGAACCGCTCTGAGGTAATGCTGTTCGGCAGGTCCGCACGTTCGCGATGCAGGTAATCGACACCACACAGGTCGATCACTTGGACAAATCCCGCGTCGCGTAACGCTTCGACGAGCGCGAAATACATATCGACGGAAGGAAACAGCACCTGCTGACCAAATGCGGTTCGTACGGGAACACCATGAAGCAGTTCTTCGGTTGGCCCGGCTTCCTCATCGGGTTGTTCTTCGTCGATCTCGAGTTCGTGGACGGGGTCGTTTTCGGCAGTCTCCTCGTCGGGAGTCTCGGCATCACCCATGTTCAGGCCTTCCCGATTGCGACGGCGGTCTGGCCATCGCGCTGCGCCACCTCAATACCGGCTCCACCATCGTTCTCATGTCGACGCCGCATCAACTCGCCGTTCTGAATCGAATCGTGCAGAGTGAAAATTGCGTGCAAGAGGGTCTCGGGTCCCGGAGGGCAACCCGGCGCGTACACGTCGACGGGGACGATCTGGTCGACACCTTGAACGATGGCGTAGTTGTTGAACATGCCACCACTCGATGCGCAGACTCCCATCGAGATGACCCACTTGGGCTCCATCATCTGGTCGTAGATCGTCCGCAACACCGGCGCCATCTTTTGAGAGACACGACCCGCGACGATCATGAGATCGGCCTGGCGCGGCGACGCACGGAAGACCTCCATGCCGTATCGAGCCATGTCGTAATGGCCCGCCCCGGTCGCCATCATCTCGATAGCGCAGCAGGCCAACCCGAATGTCGCCGGCCACATGCTGCGAGCGCGGGACCAGTTGACCAGATCTTCGACACGCGCCGTGATCACATTGTGTTCGAGGCCTGCGATGCCGTCGTCGAGCACGCCTCGCCCGGTATCTGCGTCCTGGAACAATCCCACGTCAGGCTGCCTCGTCGGTGAGACGGCCCTCGCCGCCGACGCGGCGGATCGTCGATCGGGTCGTGCGCTCGGCTGATACTGCGGCCCGCAACTTGTGCACCTGGTGCACGGGACCCCATTCGAGCGCGCCGTTGCCGATCAGATAGATGAATGACTCGAAGACGGCGAATGCGAAGATCAAGATGGCGACGAGTCCAAAGACGCCGAGGCTGCCATGGGCGACCGCCCAGGGATAGAAGAAGATCAACTCGATGTCGAACACGATGAAGATCATCGCGATCAGGAAGAACCGCACCGGAAAACGCTCAGGGGTTTCCTTGGCGGGTTCGATCCCGCACTCATAGGCAGAATTCTTCTTGTCGTTCGGCCGCTTCGGGGCCAGCAATCGGCTCGCGACAAAACTGATCGAAGCAAAGAGGAAGGCAAGCACCCCAAGCGCAACCAGTGGCAGATACTGCACGGGTTATGCCTCCTCTTCGAACTGCTTGACGCGGGCCATGGTTTCGAGATCACGCAGATGCATCATGTAGGCCAGCGCGGTGAAGATCAGGAGTGACCCCAGCGTCACCATCGCTGGCGGGAATCGCAGGTTGCCGAGGTCTCGTACCATCACGACGGAGATGATCGGAGCTTCGTCGTCGACCACGGGAAATGGTGGCGCTTGCCCCTCTTCGACGATGAGCGCCTCCGCATCCACCGCCTGGAGTTGAACGACCGAATACTCGGCTGGATTCTTGATGCGCGCCGAATTGGAGATCCAATGCCAAGCGCGGCGAAGGTTGTCGACGCAGAACGTGCAATCTTGATCGATGTCTTGATCAACGCGAGGTTTACCGCCAGTGCGGAACGCATCGAGGAACCGGAACTCGGCCTGGGAATCGAAGTCGAAGCCGTCCTGTACGAGAATCGCCGCGCCGGCGGTCGACTGCGCCTCACCAGCCTCACCGGTGGTCATGATCTCCCAGCCGTTCAAGTTCGGAATCGTGCCGTCGGCTTCAGCCTGCTCCACGAAGTCGGGAGCCACGGAGGCGACCTGAGAGAGCGTGGTCGAGTTGTTTCGGAGCAAGTTGCGTTGCTGCTGTTCTTCGAACTCGGCGTCGGTCATCCCGGCGAAATCCTCCGAGGACCGGTCGAGCACGACCATGAACTCACCCATCTCTTCGACGCCGGCCTCCAACCCGAGTGCAGCGACCTCGATGCCAAGGCCCTGGAGCGACTCTGGATCCGGAAGATCTCGAGCTTCCTCCACCGATGATTGGCTGATTTCTGCCCGGTTGAAGTCGAGAACCACCCAACTCACGCTGTCGCCGACGAATCCGATGCCACGGATCCACCAGAAGCCTCCCATGATGACCATCCAGGCAAAAAAGCCGGACAGTGCGATCAGCGAGGCGAGGCGGATACCGGAGTTGGTGGCGAGGATGAGCCAGACCGAACCAAAGAGAACCACTGCCCCCGTCCCCACGACGAGAATGCCTCGAATCTGCGGGTCGAAGCCGATTGCGGCCAAGGTCGAGAGCATCAGAGGCTCCTCTCGTAGGCCACGATTGCGGCGATCTGTTCTTCGGTCAGACTCGCTGGCCAGACTTTTTCCACCTCGATGAATTCACCGAGTTCCTCATCGAAGACTTCCTCCAAGATGTCGTCATCGACACGCTGGCTGAAGCCTGGCATCTGCCCACCACCTTGTCCGGCGGTGCCATATCGCTCACCGTTGACCGAACCTCGTCGGATGAAATCGATCATCGCATCACTATCGGGGAACTGTTTCTTCGTCGATCCGTTCGTGAGGTTCGGGCCGAACCAGCCGCCACCTTGCACATGACCTGGTACCTCGTTGCCGTCTTCGTCGGTGATCGTACTGAGCGGCTCACCATCGATGCTGAGGTCGTTGGCGCCGTCATAGGACCAACCTGCCGTGTGGCAGCGTGCACAACCGTAGGCCCCAGCGTCAGCCCTGTTCGTGAACAGCAGTTCGCCGTACGTCAAGTACTCGGCGTGCGATGGGTCGGAGATCTCAGCCAGCCACGCCGCCATGTCCTCGGCCGGGAACAACTCGCCGATGGTCTTTTGGACTTCGGAGAGTTCAGCTTGGGCCTCTTCGATGAGTGAACCCTGGCCGGTCTGCGAAGCCTGAGCCAGACCGAAGTTGGCTTCTCGGAGTTGTTCACTCAGATCTTCGTCTCGACTGACCCACTCGAGGCGAGCACCTTCGACCAGCCCATCCTGCACTGCTGCCTGGACCGCGTCAGCGTCCTTTTGGACCGAGCGCAGATAGACGATGATGATCTCGATCTGCTGCTCGGTGAGGGGTCCGCCACCGGGAGCGCCCCAGGCGGGCATGACTCCGTTGCGACCGAAGTTGAGGGTGTAGGTAATTTCCTCTTCGGTGAATCGCGTGAGCGCGGAGGTGAGCGAAGGAGCCACCCAGTCCACCGACGCCACGAATTCGCCAGAACCCTGGTCGGTGATCGCGAATGCTGCGATACCGCCTGCCCCGCCGCCACCATGGCACGAAGAGCATGACGCCTCGAACGACTCGGCACCTTCTTCGGTCCACAACTCGATCGTGTTCTCGACGTACCCCTCTTGACGTCCGGGTTCACCAAGCCAATACAGCGGAAGTGCGATCCCGATGACCGACAGCAGAACGAGACCCGACATCAAGCTCTGATCGAGCTTGCGGGTTTCGAGGATCTCGTCATCGAAATACGGCTTGCGGTTGGCGGCCAGTTCGATCTCGGCACCACCCTCACCCTTCGAATCGAGAAGGTTGAAGAACAGATAGAGAATGAAGCCAACAATGACGATGGCGAAGATGACAACACCGACATTACGCACGGCGGTCTGAGCAAGGATCATCACGGACTCTGAATCTAGGGGACGAACGGGTGGAGGACTGCGTTTTGCGCTGACCGAATCGGCCAGAAGGTAGATCGGGTGAATCGGTCAGAGAAATCTGAGGCGAATCGTTCCCGAGGATCTAGTGCGAGGAGGCTCCGAGACAGCT
>Ga0055584_100006047_pt1 | contig 11867 bp, 9 predicted proteins | sample OSDHelmetaG_FD_58716 | JGI IMG/M metagenome (GOLD analysis project Ga0055584, IMG submission 58716) | Pelagic marine sediment microbial communities from the LTER site Helgoland, North Sea, for post-phytoplankton bloom and carbon turnover... | ecosystem: Environmental > Aquatic > Marine >... | reverse complement strand
CGGCGCTGCGGGCTATTGCCTGGGAAGGCCGTTTTCTGGTAGTCGGGTTTACTGCTGGCGTGCCCGCAATGCCTCTTAATCTGGCTCTACTTAAGAGCTGTCAAATCATTGGTGTATTTCTGGGCGCTCAACTGCAGCGCAACCCTGATTTCAAAGAATTATTGCTTGGCGAATTAACGACTTATGCATCAAGTGGCAAACTAAAACCGCTGATATCAAAGCGCTATCCGTTGCAAGAAGCACCTCTGGCACTCAGGGATATGCTTGAACGCAAGGTCGTGGGCAGAGTCATTATTGAGCCCTGATGCTGATGCAATAATAACTCTTTAACCGACGATATGGCGGCTCTTATACCCTTGCGCCATTAAGATTGAGAACTTACCCAGATAGGTGAAGTCCAGGCTCTTTCCTGCGTCTGCTTTGGGATACTTTCATCAGCGCAAAACTCCGGCTGCTGTTTATTTTCATAGTCGGCACACAGATACCCGGTATGACGACAACTCGGATTCTCTATTACCCGTGCATAATAAACGGCACCTTGAACAGGTTGGTAATCCGGGTCTTTCCAAACACTGCACATGCTCATTGCCCCTGTGCCCTTGCGCTCACAGCTGGCCAAATCTACTGATGCTGGAGTATCGGAAGACGATGCATTGGCTATGTCATAAACCCGCTGATGCAGTTGGTCGCCTTCGCCGCTCCAGACCTTAATAATCTGTAAACGTTGTAGCGGCGTACCGCTATGGCTTTTACTGCCTATGTCAGCCAGCGCCGACACTAAAAAGCTCGGAGACTGCCCTTTATTCAATAGTAACTTTGAACCCATAGGTACGCCATCTTGATAGGCTTTTTTGACATAGTCAGCTTCGGCACAAAGCGCCTCATTAAAATTCGCAGCCGCAAAAAAACGCGGTTGAATGCGAGTACCGCTAGTGGCAAATACCTCCCTGCTTCTTAGCGAACCAAACAGTGACTCCCTGGTATTTTCTATCGCCCAGATTCCCGCCAAGCCACCTGTACTCATGCGGCCAATTCCAATAGGATTGTCTTTGCGTTGCTCTCCATCATGAACCCATTCGTCGACATCAGCTGCACTGCCATCATGAGCATCTGTACTGCCGATAACACCAAATATATGTGGATTGGCACCCATGCGTTTTTCCTCTCCCAAGCCCGCTGCTAAGGCATAGCGTGTGTAATCCAGCCTAGAAATACAGCCTCTACCTAACAGGGCCCCGCTGCCAAGTCCTGCTTCACAGTCTTCAAATTCAGCGCCTTGCCAATCTCTGTACTTCTCAAAGCCGCACAATTCGTCAGAACCTCCGAGCACATTCCACAAACCGTTTCTGCACTCTGAATCGCCCTTTTGTTGAAACATTTCAACAACGGGCTCCATCTCAGCGCGCAATTCAGCGATTTCACGCTGTTTGACTGGATCTGTTTCGCCTTCGTAATCAAGTCTAAACATCCGACCATTACTAAGATTAGAGTTGTGGGGAATGGCAAGCACATCACACCCAGTGTCACTGTTTTTACAATCCGTTTTCAGCTTTCGCCACATATCGATCATTGAGGGTATATCGGTGGAAGATATCGGGGTCTCTGGCACATTTTCATTCCGAAAAATTACATTATGATGAATCTTTGAACCCTCAAAATTGGCAGAATATTCATAGCCTACAAAAGAGGTGAATTCACACGGTGCGTTCCAATTTGCCGCTGCATCCTGAATTTCTTGCCAGGGATAAGCAACTGCATCACGACAAAGTTGCCTATCTGGACCACAGACGTCTTCACTGCTAGCTAAAAGTCTGAATGCGTTGGTCACCGCTGTTGCAAACACTTCCTGGTTATCGGTTGGTAATGGCGCTCTGACTGATTTGCATGTCTCAGTGTTGTAGGCAGGCGAATCAGGTCGGGTACACATGGCGATAGAGCCTATATTCTCCGCGTGATCGGTAACCGCCGCAAAATCCAGTGGTCTATCCAGACGAGCATCGACTGGAGGGATACCACCGGCGACGGGTTTGAGCGGAATCACCCCACCGCGTGCAAATTGATAGGCATCATCGGGTCGATTTTTTGTGCCAAACAGGGTGGCATCAGCAGACAAGCCAGTATGAATATGCAAATCACCATAATAGGCTCTCTTGTCTACAGCTATGTCGGCGCACGCCGTGTAAGCCGGCGCAGAGATGAAAGAAACCAGCAAAAAACCCAGTAAAAACTCAAAACCGCCAAAACCGGTTGAAATTCGCCCCAAAGCCGACTTCACTAGCCTCTTCTTCATCACTGATCCCTCTTATGGATTTATTCTAATTAGATGGGCACTATAGTAGAGTATGGCGGCGAATAGCGCATTTCGAAAATCAATTCAGATAATACAGACGTATCTGGCAAACTTATGCCAATAAAAAGCCTCCCTATTATCATGATATGCCCAATAGATAGTTTGATGATAAGCTCGGCATCAAATAATTTCAGGAGATTAGCCCATGTATGATTTCATTATTAAAGGCGGGTCCATTGTTGATGGACTTGGAGGCGCACCCTTCACTGCAGACATTGCAGTTAGCAATGGTGTCATCAAAGAACTTGGCCCAGACATAAATGCTGAAGCCAAAGAAATCATAGACGCCAAAGGCTGTATCGTCACACCTGGCTGGGTAGATATACATACCCACTATGATGGCCAGGTCACCTGGGATGAAGACATGGATCCATCTGCCAGCCATGGCGTCACTTCAATTGTAATGGGTAACTGCGGTGTAGGTTTTGCCCCGGTACGACCTAACAATGAAAAAGAACTCATTGAACTAATGGAAGGTGTTGAAGATATACCCGGTAGCGCACTTTATGAAGGTATGCCTTGGGGTGCATGGGAAACCTTTCCGGAATATCTGGAGTATCTGTCGACTCGTCAATATGCGGTGGACGTTGCCGCGCAGATTCCCCATGGCGCTTTGCGCAGCTATGTGATGGGTGAACGTGGCAGCAGACATGAGGACGCAACGGCTGAAGATATTGAACAAATGTCTCAACTAGTTGAAGAGGCTCTGAAGGCTGGAGCACTTGGCTTTACCACTTCAAGAATTATCGGTCACCAGTCCATTAATGGCGATGCAGTGCCCGGCACCTTTGCCGCATATGACGAATTACTCGGTATTGCCCAGGGCATCAAACGCGCCGACCGCGGCGTATTCCAGATTATCCCCTCAAGCACTGTAGGCAGCTCACAAAGTCTTGGTGGAGAAGCTTATACTCAGGATGATGAACTAAAACTTATGGACAATATCAGCCGCGAAACAGGCTGCCCTGTAACTTTTACTTTGTTTCAGATCAGTGAGTGGCCCAACAAATGGAAGGAAATATTGGCGGGGGTCAAGAAAGCCAACTCCGAGGGTAGCCACTTATATCCCCAGGTTTCTGGACGCCCCACCGGCATTGTTCTCAGCCTAAAAACCTACCATTATTTTATGCGCCGCAAGGCATTCTTAGATTTGTCGCATCTGCCGGCAGATCAGCTAATAGCAGAAATGCGTAAACCTGAAGTAAAAGCTGCGATTCTTGCCGATGAAAATATGGCTCATGAAAATCCGGGATCAATGGATAATTTCCTGGGCATGAGCGTGCCGGACTTTGGGCGTATTTATCCAATGGATACGCAAATGGACTATGAGCCGACTGACGACCAAACCTTCGCTGCACTTGCAGAGGCAAATGGACAGGAGCCTCTGGAATATTTTTATGACTATTTACTGGACAATAATGGAGAAAATTTTGCGATTATGTTTTTCTCCAACTTCAGTGAGCATAATCACGATGCGATAAGAGAAATGAATCTTGATCCAAATACTGTGTCAGGGCTCAGTGATGCCGGCGCACATGTTGCATTCATCTTTGACGCTGTAATGCCTACCTACCAACTCACTCACTGGGTTAAGGGCCGCAGTAGAGGAGAACGCCTACCCCTTGAATATGTAGTATCAAGACTCAGCCACAAAAATGCTGAACTCTATGGCCTAAAAGATCGTGGCTCACTAGAAACAGGCAAACGCGCTGACATCAATGTCATCAACATGGATGAATTGAAGTTCGGCGACATTGAAGTGAGAAACGACTTACCCGCCGGTGGAAAACGTATTCTTCAGCCTGCCAATGGTTATGTTGCCACCATGCTCAATGGGGTGCTTACCCGTCGTTTCGACAAAGATACTGGCCAGCGCCCTGGACGCCTGGTGCGTTCAGCCTAAGCACAAAAACGCTGGTAAATAAGGGCTGTTATCAATCGATAGCAGCCCAGTTCCTATCCGGATATAAATTCACAGCTGGCATATAGAGCCACTCTTCTCGATAAGCACGACGCAGCAAATAGTGTATAACAGCCTGATCTTGAAAGTCGCCAGATTCAATTAGTTCATCAAAGGTTTTAAAGCCATCAGCCAGGCTGTTTGGACGTTTGCCCAGCAGAATTTCCAGGTCCTTAATTTCATCTTCTTCAATAGCCGCACCGTAACGACGCCTGCGATCCATGCACTGTATTAAAGTCGTGACATCTTTAGCTCTGGACACCGCGAAAGGATCACTGAGCTTGCTTGCTACATCATGCTGCTGAGCGTAAACCGCTGCTTCTGCCTGCACATCTACCTCCCCCACATTCTCTGGCATTTCAGGTTTCTCAACTTGAAAACCCATTGCTTCGGCCAATGCTTCACTGGTAGCCCGGTCGCCCATATAGCGATAACACAGATACCAGGCAATTGATTCTCTTGGGTGAGCTTTAGCACAGACTGCATGAATGGGAATCATACCTCGCACATTTTGCTGCACTCGATAGTACTGGGCTGCAAAACGTGTGTAGGGGATTCCCGACTCCTGCTCATAGAGTTTAAACAATCCATCGAGACCACCACAGGGATTAAACAGCTCCCGCACACAAATGTTTCCAAGGTCTTCCATTGGGTCACCATAGTGTCCCAATTCCCAATCGATTACCGAACTGACTTTATCTCCCTGGAACATGAAATTAACCGGACCGGTATCGCCTTGCACCAGAGATATTCTCGCAACTTTTTCTGGCACAAAGCGCCTCAACCAATCTACTGAGTAGGTCAGTAAAGGGTCTCGATAATCTTCAAGAAAGCCCTGCCATTGAGAGAGCATTAAATCCAATTCGTTCAATGCAGCTTCAGATGCCGTGATGGGTTTGTAGGCCATAATGTCATCGAGGCCAAGAGCTTCGAGATCTAGCGTATGCATTTTCGCTACCACACGAATAAAGTCTTCCATGATTGCTCGTTGTTGAGCTGGATCTTCTAGTTTATCAATGTCAGAACGACCGAGATCACGCTCAAAAAGTGTTGCTCGTAAATCAGCATTCCAGCCGTAAACTTCTGGCACAGGTACATCTGTATCCGCCAGCGCCTGAATTATTCTGGTCTCCCGTTCTAGGCGACGAGGATCCACATCCTTATCGCTATCTTTTCCTCTTTGCAGTCTTAAGAATCCGTTTAACACAGAACCATCTTTACGTGTTACATCAACCACCCAGGCTTCTCGCCTCGCTACATGGCGGTGAATATGCGTGATTTCTCCCTGTCCGACCTGAGCTATCCATTCAGCCATTCCCTCCGGAAGATCGTGTTCTAGTTCCGTCATATGCCATCCTAAAGTTATATTTAATTAGCGTTGAATTCGACTAGGTTAAACAACGCCAGATAAAAAATCCATCTCTGCTGTTTAAACTCACAGTCATAGTCTCAAATCATTCTAAGGGAAGATATACATTGGCTGGTTGTAAGCTTATTATTTTTCACCTTGGCACAGTAAAATCCCCACTACAAACTATCAATGGAGAACAGCATGAACGAATTTAATGGCAAGGTTGCCCTAGTCACAGGGGCAGCCTCGGGTATTGGTCGCGCCACAGCTAAACTTTATGCCACAAGAGGTGCCAAAGTCGTAGTTTCAGATATCGATAGCCTCGACGGAGAGGCCACTGTTAAGCAAATTCAGGACGCTGGAGGACAAGCTATTTTTGTGAGCGCAGATGTCTCCAACAGCACTCAGGTTCAGGCCCTGGTGCAAGCCGCTATCGATGAATACGGGCGCCTCGATTATGCCTGTAACAACGCCGGCATGAGTGGTGATGCAGCTTTTATAGCCGACATGCCTGAAGAGCAATTTGATAGAGCTATAGCAGTAATGCTCAAAGGTGTTTTTCTGTGCATGAAATACCAGATTCCCCATATGCTCAAGCAGGGCAAAGGCGCCATAGTGAACACCTCCTCCGGTGCCGGGCTAATCGGTTTTCCAGGCCAGTGTGGCTATGTATCAGCCAAGCATGCAGTGGTTGGCCTGACCAAAACTGCCGCTTTGGAATATATCCAGAAAGGTATTCGCATCAACTGTATCTGTCCCGGTAGTACCCACAGCAAAATCGTTTCTGATTGGCTGGGGAACGAGCCGGAAAAAGAAGCTGAAATCGCTGCGCTCCATCCTATAGGCCGTTTGGCAGAACCTGAAGAAATTGCCGAAAGCGTTATCTGGTTAAGCTCAGATGCCGCGTCTTACATGGTAGGCCATGCGTTGGCAATAGATGGTGGTTACGTTGTGCAATAACGAACCTACTGCCATGCGAAAATAAGCCCGCATGACAGTTTTTCCATCAACTATTGCTGCCACCTAACAGTGCATTGTCCATTGTGTATCGAACAACCAGGACACCTGGTTTTATCGAGCCATTACCTTTACGGGTAATGCGCTCATCAGTGGAATTCCCGAGAAACGGTCATAATCGACCTCAACGCTCATCAAGCGTCCAGAATTGGAACCGACCTTGCGTACATCACCTTTACCACCTGGACTCTCCCCCCAGCAGTGGCTGAGGGATACAAGACCGCGGCGCAAGTCTTTATCTGGCCAGGCAACGGCTTCTATTTCATTGTGTGGTGACTGAATTAATACTACATCACCGCGGCTCAAGCCTTTTTCAGCCAAATCATCCGGGTGCATAAAGGCTGGGTTTCCCATATAGCGATCTTTCAAGCCCTCGATATCAATACCATAGGAATTAAAGGTATTGGGAATGCGACGACTAATCATACGAAAATCGTATCCCTCCCGTGCATACTTATCCCCTCGCCCAAATTCCTGAAGATCTTCCATCATCACTGGGTTGCCAACATCGAGTTTAGCCTGCCAGCCTTGATCTGCCGGCTGCACAAGCACCTCTTCGGGGTAGAGAATTTTATCAGGGTTTTTGCGTAACTCATCCAATGGCACCCAGGAATCCTTGGTCACCATGTCTAATACCTGATCAGTAGTCGGTTTGTTGGCCATATCCATCTTTACGATGGGAGTTTCAGTGCCAACAATCGGAAAAGTACCCGCTTTAAGATTGAACTGCAGACCCATATGTTGCCCCAGGCCATAAAAAAATTCCCAATCTTCCAATAAATCAGAGCCCTCTGGTGGATCAACAATCGCTGGTACATATTGGCCATAGGGCTCGGTATAGCCCAGAGAGGGAGAAACACTGTTCAGATTTTCCGTCGACAGGGTTGTATCGGGTTTTTCATAGGCAAGCTTAGGCGCCAGAACAAAGTCTGCCAGATCAGTACTGGCTGTCTGTCTGGGTTCAACAATGACATTCAAGTCCAACGTCTTTAGAGCCTCAAAAGCCTTATCCTGATCTGGCCAAGCCATCATTGGATTACCACCAATAGTAATCAGTGCCTTTATTTGCCCATCTCCTTCTAACAGAATTTCATCAGCCAGTGCCGATGTTGGCAAGCCGCAGATTGAAGGCGAAAAATTCCGTACCCTTAGATTTTTGCCATATCCGTCTATAGGGTATGGAGGCACTGCCTGAGCCTTGTAGTGCTTGCGAGTTGTCAGCACGCCGTGATTGGTAACCTTGTCTTTCTCTCTACGATACACACCACAGACTGTGTTGAGACATAACACCAGGTATTCACTGATATTACTCCAGCCTGACATATTAACCCCTGTAGACGCCGTACAACTGGCCCTTTTGGCAGTTGCAAATATTGTCGCAGCTTGGCGAATTTGATCAGCGGGTATATCTGCTATCTGTGCAACCCGCTCCGGGGTATAGGCAGCTACCTCCTCCCTTAGCCGCCCAAAACCATCAACATACTGATCAAGAAATTCGCGATCACAGAGGCCCTGCTCTATCACTTCTCGAATTATGCCCGCCAATATCGCCGGATCAGTTCCAGGACGAGCCTGAATATGTAGATCTGCCTGCCGCGCCGTTTCGGTGCGACGCGGATCAATCACAACTAATTTAAACCCCCGTGCCTTAGCGCGCTTTAGTCGTCTACCTGGATTAGCATGGGGAATGCCCCCGGAAATTGCCACCAATGGATTACTACCCACCAACAACCAGGCATCACTTTCATCAAACGAAAAGTAACCTCCTAACCAATGCCCATGAGCGGCGGCGGCCACCTGCTTGCCTGGCTGGTCAATAGTGCCACTGTTAAAAAACATCTTCAGACCAAGCGCTTCGTACCAGGCTGTTGCCATCGCCGCCGTAGACGATGTTTGATAAAACAAAGTTCCCGCATAAATTGCCACAGCGCGGGTTCCGTGTTTTTCAATAATTGTTTGGATTTTATCGGCGACCTCTTTTATTGCCTGTGAGGATTCAACCGGCGCCAACTGTCCATCTCCCATGCGTTTTTGTGAATGCAAAAAACGCTTGTCGCTGGTATGTACGGCTGGGTAATGCTTTCCCTTGGAACAGAAAAAACCTTCTGAGTGACTATTTAGTTTGTCACCTTTTGCAGCAATGGGCTTGCCCTGTTCATCTATTTGAACTGTGACAGGACACAGCGCAACACATACCCGGCATAAAGAACGTTTTTCCACAATCAACTCCCATTATTTGAACTCGATTGTAGACACTAACTGCTCAAACTCAATAATTGAAGCTCTAGATTTAACAAAAATTCCGACATATGTGCTTTTACTGAAAAATTCAGCTTATTTTCACCCTATGCGAATAGGAACCCTCATAAATCCAGACAAATGTTCCCCATAGGCTCTAACACACTCTTCTTCGAGTAACTCATAATCATCTACGTTGCTTAGCAACTCCTGTACAATGATTTCTGCACCCATGGTGGCTAAATGCATACCAAGACATTTATGCCCCCCTGCACCGTAGGTTAAATCTCGTTCATAATCCCGATAAATATCAAAGTCATCGGGCCTTTCAAATTCGTCAGCATCACGATTAGCAGAAGCATAGATGTAAAGTATGGCCTGGCCAGATTTTATCTGCGCCCCCCCTAACTCAAAATCATTGATGGCTCTACGGCAAAGCATATTAGTGGGTTGATCATAACGGCAGGTTTCGAAATAGAGTTTTGTAGCCAAGCTCGGGTCAGCCAAGACCGTCTTCTTTAAACGCGGGTTTTGGGCCAGATAATAAAACATGCCAGCAATAACCATCGGCGTAGTTTCCGAGCCGAGGATGATGAAGTTCATCATAATCATCACAAGTTCTTCATCATTGAGCTTTTTGCCATCGATTTCGGCCTCCAAATACAGCTTGGTGTGACCAAAGGCCAATTCCGGATTAACACGTAATTTCGCAACAAATTTGCCAAGATAGCCCAGTAATTCTCCTGCTGCTTTTTGATTACGCTCTGAGCCAGCTCCCTGCTGTCCTTTTTCTCGGTGCAGCATTTCGTCTATCAACGCCCTTGAGCGGATAGCTTCTTCCTTGGGTAAGCCTAAATTGAATCCAGAATTTAAACAGAACACCCGGTTCGCATAATCACCGTAAACATCAAATTGACCCTTTTCAAGTAAAGGTTTCAGCACTTCTTTTGTCAGTTCGCGAAAGCGCTGCTCATGCGCAGCTGCACCGTCTGGAGTATATTCCTTGCGTATAACACCACGCCACCTTCGATGCTCCGGGGCATCCATCGTTGGGAAAGCTCTCAAAATAGGCTCTCCCAGTAATATCTGGCCAGGGGTTACACCGGTAGTAAATGTGACATCCTTTTCATGTTTCATACTAGCTTGCCAGACATCTTCAAACCTGGTTAATGCCCATGCATCATATTTTTCGATATAGTGCGGCTGACCTTCTGAGCGCATGGCAGCATAGAGAGGGAATGGATCTTCCATCGCCTCATGTGAAAACGGGTCGTAATCAACAGTCATGTTCGGGTCTTCCGTAAATTGGTTGTCAATGTTTGATTGGATGGAGCTTGATCAGTGCTCCCTAACCTGTCAATTCATTACGGCTCTTTAAGTGTCGTAATGAAACCTTTCATATGACAGGTCAAAAAAAAGAGGCATAAATGCCCCTTTTTAATCATAAATATAGTCTTTAAACAAGCAATGAAGGCTTACTCGACATAAAAGCTATGATCATACTCCCCAGTAAGAATGGTTTGCGAAGCATTCATGTCAGCCTCCTCCCAATAACCATACATAGTGAGAAGCTTGCCGTCTTCATCAACCGAATAAGTCCATATACCTTCACACTTATAACTGGTTCTGGCACCATCTTCATCAAAAATACAAATTAGAGTTTCATAGTTCGCCACCTGATTGCCAGCTGCAAAAGAAGCCACCATCGCGTAATAAAACTCGATATTACTACTATGATCGTCATACCACTTAGCACGGGCTTCCGGGGTGTTAAACCCCTTACCTTCCGGGTCAACAAATGAAACTCCAAATGGATCACGAATCTCTCCATGTTCAGACCACAGGTCCAGCCATTCCTGTCTTTTACGTTGTGCGTAATACGTCCGCGACAGGCGAGCCGCTTTGCGAGCGGGATGTTCGTTTGCTTCTGGTACTTTGGGCATTCTCATTAGTTTATTCCTTGTCGAAATTATTATTTTTAACGTTATTCCACATAATGCTGATGATCATATTCACCGGTAATTAACGTTTCAGTGGCAATCATGTCTTCCTGGTCCCAATAACCATACATAGTTAACAGCTTACCCTGTTCATCTACGGAGTATGTCCAAATTCCTTCACATTTAAAAGTACGGCGAGTTCCTTCGATATCTCCAGCCATCACTAGCGTCTCGTAATTAGCCACCTGATTACCCGCGGCAAAGGAGGCAACCATGGCATAATAGAATTCCCAAAAACAGTTCTCATCCCACCAACCTTCACGAGCTTCAGGAGTACTGAAACCTGTACCCCCTGGATCTAGTGTTGACACGCCCATTGATTGGGTCGCGAATTTCGCCGGTTTCCGCCCAGAGGCCGAGCCAGTCTTCTTTTCTGCGCTGTGCGAAATATGTACGTGATAAGCGTGCGGCTTTGCGTGCGGGATGCTCATTCGCTTCAGGTGTCTTTGGCATTCTCATTATTTACTCTCCTTTACTGCAGCTCTGTGCAGTTATTTTTATTGTTAGGTGTATGCCTACCTTATTCTACGTAAAAGTGATGCCCATGCAATGGTGTTTCCGATTCAATCGCGGGCTCCTCTTCCCAATAGCCATACATGGTCAGTAACTTGCCTTCTTCATCAACAGAGTAGGTCCAAATACCCTCAACTTTAAAACTGTGTTTTATGCCATCGACTTCACGGCCAACCATAATCAATGTTTCATAGTTAGCCACCTGATTACCCGCGGCAAAAGAGGCAACCATGGCATAGTAAAATTCCTGATTGCAGTGATCATCCCACCATTTTTCTCGCTCCTCGGGCGTGTTATAACCCAAACCAGTGGGATCAAACAAGGATTTACCCAGTGGATCCTGAATACTGCCTTTTTCAGACCATAATCCCAGCCATTGTTCTTTTTTACGTTGCGCAAAGTAGGTTCTGGACAGTCGAGCCGCCTTGCGAGCAAGAT
>Ga0055584_100006046_pt1 | contig 11868 bp, 8 predicted proteins | sample OSDHelmetaG_FD_58716 | JGI IMG/M metagenome (GOLD analysis project Ga0055584, IMG submission 58716) | Pelagic marine sediment microbial communities from the LTER site Helgoland, North Sea, for post-phytoplankton bloom and carbon turnover... | ecosystem: Environmental > Aquatic > Marine >... | reverse complement strand
TAAACGTTGTACCGCTGTTTCAAAAGAAAGGCGTGTTCTTGTTGACGCTTCAAAGAAACAACTTGCGATCACTTTATTTTGTAATAAATCAGGGCAAGGTGTTTGTTTTAAAGAGTGGGCTGTTTCTAAGATAAGTTCTAAATCGGAGCGAGATAAGTCAGCAATGGAAATGATATTTTTTTGGTATAACGGATTATTCATTTTTTCACACTCATATTGTCAGGTAAGTGAAGCAGATAACTGCGAAAATTATATCACTATCATTTCTATTTGTTGTTATTTATCCTCATATTCCAGATTATTTTTAAAGGTCAAATATTCTATTTAATATCGGCTAGCCTGCCTTTCTCATTGAAAAGCGAAGTTAAATGCTACAACTTTGAATTGAACTCCTTAGAACTTTCATGGTAACAATGAGTAATAAAGGTTATTCTCAAAGTCAATCTTTTATCAGGTAATATTTCATGTTGAAATCTTGTGTTTTTATTTTCTCGACTATTTTCTGCTCAACCTTATTGGCTACTCCATGGCAAGATCTACAAATGCTTTTACCTAAAGGTACACAGCTTTCCTATGTAGTGGTGGATGCAAAGCAAAAAACACCGATTACCGCTTTCCAAGAAGAAACATTAAGAACGCCTGCCAGTATTCAAAAGTTGCTAACAGCAACCACGGCTAAGCTTTTTTTAGGCAATGACTTTCATTATCAAACTTATATTAAAGGTGATAAAAGCAAACTGACTGGTGGCCATTATGCTGGAGATGTTAGTCTTTACTTCTCTGGTGACCCTTTGCTAACAAGGAAGCATGTTAGAAGCATGTTGCAGAAATTAAAACAGCAAGGCATTAATGAGATTGGAGGTAACTTTCTGTTAAACGATAGTCGCTTTAATGGTTATCACTGGAGTAGTGGGCAAGCATGGAATGATTTAGGTGTGTGTTATACCTCGCCATCTAATGCCATTATCATTAATAAAAATTGTGTATTAGGCAATTTAAGTGATGCTGGTGAAAACCCTGAAAAAGCGAGATTATTTATTCCTGAATACGAACCCATAGAAGTAACTAGTGATGTTGCAGTAGTAACTAAAGCAGAGCGTAAAGCGCAGTTTTGTAGTTTAAAAGTCACTCGCAACAGTCAGAATAAATACCATCTATGGGGGTGTATGGTGCCGAGAAAACGCCCAATGGCAATGGCTTTTGCTGTCAATGATCCCGGTATCTATGCTGCAAGAATTATTGCTAATGAGTTAAATATTGCTGATATTAAGTTGCAAGGAGAGATCATTATCGACTCCACTCCAGAGAAAATGCAGGATGAAAGTCAAGAAGAGACTCATCTCGTTTCCCATCAATCAGTATCGTTAGATACGTTACTAAGTATTATGATGAAAGAGTCTGATAATTTAATTGCAGATAGTCTGTTTAAAACGATTGGAGCACACTATTTTAATCAGCCCGGTAATTTTGATAATTCAGCAAAAGCCATGAAAGCCATTTTGAAAGAGCATGGTATGGATTTAGAAAATGCATACATAGCCGATGGCTCAGGTTTATCCCGCCATAACTTGATGAGCAGCGAATTATTTATAAAGGTCATGCAGTTTGTGTATGACAACGACAATACCTTAGGGTTGATTGATAGCTTTGCTATTGCAGGCGTAGATGGAACATTAAAATACCACCGGGGCGTTAATACAAAACAGTTGAAAGGCAAAGTTATCGCTAAAACTGGGTCGCTAAAAGGTGTTGCTAATTTAGTGGGGATATTGAAAAGCAAAAGTGGAGATAAGCTTTTTGCGATGATGGTTAATGGCTATCAGCCTACAAACAGTAAAACCGATGCAAATATTCCTCGTAATCCCAAAGCTTCTATATATTTATTCGAAAAAGCATTTTTTGAAAAAATATTAAATGAATGACAGGGTAAAGTTAAAAAACAGGTTCAAGTTACAAGGGAAGAACAGTGATAAGTTAAGGTCAAAAGACTAAAGACTAAAATCAAGATTCAAGTGGAAAGCTAAAATCAAAAACTTTACCACTAAGGAGCACGAAGAAGATCTCAGTGTCCTTAGTGGTCGATTATTTTTTGTCTTTATAACTTGCGACTTTCGCTCTTGAAACTAAGTTCCTTTATAATTTGTAACAGCCGTAGCGCTACTTAATTTCAAACCACTGTGTTGGTCTTCCTTCACTGAACAGAATTACGTCTGTTGAGTCAGTAATATTGCCAGCTTCGTTTACATCACTTGTATTGAGTGGGTAGCTTAATCCATCGAAGTTTAATTGTAATAAATCATTCCCGTTTTTAATTAACAGGCTCTGCCATCCGAAATGTTGGCTTTTACTAATGGTTAAAGGGGCTTGTAAACGAGAAATGCGGCTTGAAAAACGTAAGCCTGTTTCTTGGCCTTCAAACACAAGCATTTCGCATCCAGCTGACGAACACCAATCTAGTAAGACAATAGCTTCATCGATACCATCATTGTTTAAATCAAATCGTATTGAATTGAACTGTGTGTTTTTAGGATCTGTGCGGTGGATCTTGAAGTAACTTTTTACAGCTGCTTGTACTTCATTATCAATTGTATTGTTAGGGTTAATATTTTGTGCGGTGAATTCGCGAGGTGTTTGCTCAGGTTTTTCATTAATATCGCCATGCTCTGCATTCATTTTATTAAACACAAGTGGCGTGTCGAATGCCTCTACAATATTATTTTTATTTATTTCATCAACTGATAAAGTAACACCATCTAATTTAGAAATAATTTCTTCACGTATAATTTTCTTATCTTGTTGAGTCATCATTATCACTAAATGGCCTGGTGTATTACTTTTCCAGTATCCTGTTTTAGTGATTTGTTGGTCACCACTACCTTGTTTATAAACAATAGTATTGTTGCTATTAATAGTGAGGTTGATATCTTCAGCTTGATTAAAGTAATAGCCTGCAAATTGTTGCTCATCTTTAAGACGACCTGGTTCACCACATCCAGTGAATACACCATATTCATTGCTTGCTTTCGTGGTATAACCCCAGTACTTTTTATTATCCATCATGTAACAATGTCCAGGCTCGATCGTCAATAATAAATGCTTCTCTGAATTGTTCTCATTTTTTAAGTAGTTAGTTTGTACTGAACGGAAGTTTGAATTCTCTAAAGTATAAGATTGATTACTTGCTTTAGTGGCAAAATACACCTTGTTATCTTGCATATCAATACGCCAGTATGGGTCAGTACCTTCGGCTTTAAAATTAAACGAATCAACAGATTTGGCGCATTGTAGTGACACTTTTGTGAGTGCCATATGCTGTATATGATCCACTCTCATCTCAGCATCATGCTCCCTGTCATTTTTACTAGGGAAGACAATTTCACCAGTAAATTCAATATAAACAGATTCGTCTTGATTGATGGTGAGCTTTTTGTAAATTGACTGTAATGTCGAATTGTCTTTAATCGCTAATTTTTTTTCAGAATGACAAGATTCAAACACTGCTTGTCCATCTTCATAGGATAATTGTCCTCTAAAGTGACCATCTAAAACATTTGAGAATGCAGTACGTTCGATTGGAGGAGGAGCTACTTTTTCTATTGCTTCTAGTGGTTGGCTGGTAGTAGTTGCACTGCATGCTGATAACAACATTACCAATGGTGTAGTAAAGAAAATAACCCGAGAAGTGCCCATAACTTGCCTTATAAAAATAATATTCGAAAAATAATATGATTATAAAAAAGAAACCATGAGATGTATAGCAGCAGAAAAGCCGCTATCCAATATGCTTAGGAAAGTAGAGGTAATTGGATAGCGTAAGCGTAATAGCCGATATTGAGGCTAAACGGTTTTTTAGTTCATTGATGACTATTCTTCTTTTTGTTGTTTTTTAGCTGCCCAATTAGGCTTACCTTTAGACTTCAAAGTACGGTGACGTTGTTTGCCTAATTCTTCTTTTTTCTTTTGACGTCTTTCTTTTTGTTGACGTTTTAACTCTTCTTCGCGTGCTTTACCTTTTTTAACTGCAGGCTTTTTCGTTTTACGCAAACTGATTTTTGCTTCTTTGTTCTTAGGTCTTAGATCTTTAATCACTCGACGTTTTAATTGTTGATCAGTATATCGTTCAACCTTGCTTAGAATATCAATGTCATGTGCTTCTATTAAAGAGATTGCTGTGCCTTTTTTACCGCCGCGTGCTGTTCGACCAATACGATGCACATAAACATCAGCTGTACGTGGCATGTCATAGTTAATCACATGCGTAATATCAGGCACATCAATACCGCGAGCCGCGACATCCGTTGCAATTAGAATGTTAATCGTACCTTCTTTAAATTGACGTAATGATAGATTACGTTTTTCTTGATCCATTTCTCCACGTAAGTAGTTACAACGAATATTTAATTCATCTAATTGAGCTATTAATTGCGTTAAACGATCACGTGTTTTTACAAATACAATAATCTTATGAACTTGGTCGTGCTCAGGATCTTGTTGCAAAATAGCTGCAAGTAGTTTTAATTTGTGTTCTGGGTTATCGGCTAAATGTACGTATTGCAGAATTTTACCGCTTTCTCTGCGCGTTACTTCCGCATTAAGTTGCACTGGATTTTTTAGTACTTCGCGGGCAAACTCTCGTAGACCGCGACCTTCTAAAGTTGCTGAAAATAAGGCAGTCATTTTACGCCAGCGAGCTTCACCTGCAATGCGATCCATTTCTGCGATGAATCCCATGTCTAACATTCTGTCTGCTTCATCTAGAATTAAACATTCTACTTCTCGACAATCAAAAGCTTCTGCATCTATGTATTCCATCAATCGGCCAGGTGTTGCAATCACAATGTCTACTGAGCCCATAATGATATCTTCTTGTTCTTGGTAAGATATACCGCCAATAATGTTACCCACAACAAGTTGTGTACCTGCCACTAACTTTTCAGCAACTTCACTAATTTGCACTGCTAATTCACGTGTTGGTGTTAAAATAAGAATACGTGCAGAACCGCCTTTTCGTCTTGGATAATCTATTAAGCGTTGTATCGCTGGCAATAAAAAGGCTAGGGTTTTACCTGTTCCAGTAGGCGCGCTCGCCATGATATCTCTTTCATCCATAGCAGGCGGGATCACTAAGCTTTGAATGCTAGTTGGACGAGTGTGCCCCATATTAGCAACGGCGTTTAGTAAATGCTGATCAAGTTCAAGTGAATCAAATGACATGAAGTTTTCCAATACAATAAAATAAAAGAAACATTATAAAGCAAAGATCTCATTAAAGGTAAAATAGTCGAAGATAATTGAGCATAATTTCATGAAATATCGTCTAAAAACACGATAAAGAAAGAGTTGTGTTTAATCGGAGTTTTAAATTGTTTATAAATAATGCGTTAGGATAAGAAAAGCGAAGATTAGAGAAGAAAAATAATTAAATACACGTTACAGTAAATAGCGATAAATACCGTTTGTATCACCCAACAAGATTGAAATTTTAAGTGCCATATATCAAGGATATAGAGATGTTTAATATTGCTTCACCATTAAATCAGGTGACCACAGAGTTTATTGATGCCATCCAAGAAAAAATCGATTTAAAAACCAAACCTCAGGGCAGTTTAGGGCTATTAGAATCCATCGCATTTAAAATAGCATTAACCCAACAAACATTAACACCAAGTTTAATCAAACCAAGTGTCGTGGTATTTGCTGCGGATCACGGCGTTGCCGATGAAGGGGTGAGTTTGTTTCCTCAAGTGGTTACAGAGCAAATGGTATTAAATTTTTTAAGTGGCGGGGCTGCCATTAATTGCCTCTCTAATCAGCATAATATTGATCTGAAAATCGTGAATGCAGGCGTGAAAGCAAACTTTGAGCATATTCAACATGATGACTTTATTAATCAACCAATTGCTTTAGGGACGCATAATTTCAGTCAGCAAGCGGCGATGAGTAAAGAGCAATGTTTAGAAGCAATAAACCAAGGAGCCACAATAACGAAACAATTACACACTCAAGGCTGTAATACCATTGGTTTTGGTGAAATGGGCATTGCAAATACCACTTCTGCGGCAGCGATAATGGCAGCGATACTAAATTTAAGTGGTAATGAATGTGCTGGAAAGGGAACAGGTATTGATAATGAAACCGTTACTTTAAAAGCTAAAGTGATTGATGACGCAATTAAAAAACATCAATTACAAGATGTAGATGCATTAACCGTCTTGCAATATGTGGGGGGATTTGAAATTGCGATGATGGTCGGTGCGATGTTAAAAGCCGCTGAGTTATCCATGTTAGTCTTAGTTGATGGTTTTATCGCGTCGAGTGCCGCATTAGTTGCCAGTGAAATGTACGATGATTTTTTACAATACACGCAATTTTGCCATCAATCAGAAGAGCAAGCACATCAATTATTATTGGACAGTATGGCTGCCACACCAATATTAAATTTAGGCATGCGCTTAGGCGAAGGTTCAGGTGTAGCTGTCGCTTATCCCTTATTAGTATCAGCAGTCACTTTCTTCAATGAAATGGCATCTTTTGAAGAAGCTAAGGTGAGTTGTTGAGTAGGAATAGGGGCGAGTTTCAGTTGCAAGGGAGAAACAAGCACAACTTTCAAGTTGAAAGTGACAAGTTAGGGTCAAAACATAAAAGATCAAAAGCAACCACTAAGGCACGAAGGACCACTAAGAAAAACTTAAAAAAGTAATCTGGTTTTGATCTTTGATTTTGGTTTTTAGTCTTTTAATCTTAACTTGAAACTTACCTTTCCTTGTAACTAATTTTAAATGTTTTATTTTGTAGGGGTTTCTTAGTGGTAAAGTTTTTGACCTTGACCTTGACCTTGACCTTGACCTTGCTTTTGATTGAAACTTGAAACTTGAAACTTGAAACTTGAAACTTGAAACTTCACTGTCTTTGCAAAAAGGAATTATATTTGTTCAAATTTATCAAAAAACAGTGGGTTTTATTTTGTTATGCATTGTCTTTTTTCTCTCGCATACCTGTCTCTAAAAGCACTGATTTTAATGCCTATCCTTTTCATTTAGGGAATACTTATTTTCCTGTCGTAGGGGGAATTCAGGCGTTATTGTGGTTTGCGGTTTATAGCGTATCTAGTTTGCTGTTTGAACACCATATTAGCATCATCTTAATGTTGGTTGCGGGGGTGTTGATGACTGGCGCTTTTCATGAAGATGGTTTTGCGGATAGCTGTGACGGGTTTGGTGGCGGTTATAATAAAGATCAACGCTTAACCATTATGAAAGATAGTCAAATTGGCACGTATGCCGGCATTGGTTTAATTTTACTTTTTGTATTAAAGATTAGTGTGTTAACGAGTTTGGTACAACAAATCTTGCTGACTGAACGTACTTTTTTATTGTTTTTGATTGTTTTACTTAACGCGGCGATATTAAGTCGCTTTAGCGCTTTATGTTTAATGCAATGCACTGATTACGCCGGAATTGGTAATAATAAATGTGAAAGATCGTCGCACCAGTTACCTAAAAATTATCTCTTAGCAGCAGCTTTATTTAGTGCAGTTAATTTGTTCTTTTTGCCGCTACTGTGGAGTTTATTACTGGTCGCGTTGCTAGTTATTAACACTTTTTTATGCCGTTATTATTTTAATAAACAAGTAAAAGGTTACACGGGTGACTGTTTAGGTTTTGTGCAACAAGTTAATGAATTATTAATATTCATGACGTTATTATATTTGTTCTCCTTAGGTGGCTTCTCGTGATTAATCAACAACCTATTACACACCATATTCATTTTGTGCGCCATGGTGATGTCGCTGTTAATACTGATATCTGTTATGGACAACTAGATTGTGATGTTGCTGACTCTTTTCAGCAAGAGCTCGTTAAGTTGAATCATTTTATCCATCAAAAAGACTGGTTCTCAGAAAAGCAAATCCAACAAGCTACGATTATCAGTAGCCCGTTAAGACGTTGCTTACGATTGGCGAAAGGATTAGAAGCCTCATTAAATATGGACTTTGAGTTGAAAACGGAAGCTGGTTTTAAAGAGATCAATTTCGGTGATTGGGAAGGATTATCCTGGGAAACCATTGGACGAAATAATATCGAAAAATGGAATGATAACCTACTAGAGTATCGTTTTCCGCATGGAGAAAGTGCAAGTGAATTTGATCAACGTGTGATTACTGCTTGGCAACAACTTTTACAAACGTTAAATCAATCTACAAAATCTAAGGTTATTATTGTTGTTACGCATGCGGGGGTTATTCGTTCTATTCTTTCGCACTTTCTACATATTCCACTGGCACAAAGTCTGAGTTTAAATATTGATAAGTTAAGTATTTCTAGTATTCGTTATTTACCTGAGCATCCCAGTTTATCGCGTTGTTTAGGAGTTAACTTGACACTTTAATGTAGCTTTCATTAACCTCATTACTTCTTATGACTAGAAGCTTTTATGCATTATTATATTACTTCCGATAATTATTTTTTATTGCTATATTGAACGCCATTCGACTATTTTACTGGACTTAATATGTTTAAAAAAACTGCACTTGTCGCTTCTATATTACTTGTTTCTGCTTGTTCTTCTTATGATGATTCGAAAACAGATTATGTGAATGATGTTGTTGTTCAAAAAACACAACAGCAGGATTATGTTGAAATAGTTGGCAAAGATATTATCCCAGTTGATTTATTAGAGCTGAATTTAGGGCTGAAAGTATCGTTATTATCGGTTACGGCAAGAGTCGATTCTGATACAAATAACCAAGCTGTGAATACAAGTATAGAAAGTGCATCAACAAGTATTTCTGCATCTCCAAGCACAAACGCTGCATCAAATAAAACCTCATTAATGTCAGATGTATTCTTCGATATTGAATATGAATATAAAAAAGCATCACAAACGTCTGAAACTAAAGTTGAAAAAGAGGCTAAAGCCGCAGAAGAAAACTTTGAAGAATATAATACGGCGCTAGTGAATGAGATGAAAGTGGCTCTTTCTTCAGATGGCGCGACACAAAGCTGTGATGAAAACCGTTGCCTAGTATCTCAAAAATTAAGCTTTCCAGTGGAAACAAGTTTATTAGCAGCATCAAAAATAGATGGGTTGAAATTCAGCTTACTTGATACGACTGAAAACGAAAAGTTAATACTAGAAACGATGATTCCAGGACGTTATATTACTGCTTTGTTAGCTGACGATACTACAAAATAATACCAATTGTATTAAATAATTGTTCTAAGTTTGCACTGTAAAAATTTAGAACAATTTGAGGCGTAAGCTGATACTAAGGATTGTTCTCCTTATGAAATTTACAACGATAAAACAAGTTTTTTAACAAGTAAAATAGATTAATTACTCACTATTATCGATATAAATCAGGTTATTTAATGTATTAAAATAGAGTCCATCAGCGACTCTCTTTTTTATTCTCGATTCAGATTAATCACACTTTCTTTGATTTAACTCCGACTATCTTCATTTTCCTATTATTTATTTATGATAAAATTACGATCAAATCAGCTCTCCTGATAAGTTCGTTTTTGTTCCAAGGAAAATGTCATGTCAAACCTTCTTAAACTATTGAGCGCGAGCGTTGCGCTATGTATTACTCTATTTTCACCTAATCTATTTGCTAACTCAGCCGCCAGTTTAGATTTAACTTCTCATGGTATTGGTTATACCGCAATTTTGTTTTTTGGGATCGCGTATACCCTAGTGATGCTAGAGGATGTTATTCATCTTCGTAAGTCTAAACCTGTGATGATTGCGGCAGGACTTATTTGGGGAATGATTGGTTATTACTATACTCAGCATGGCATGAGCCATGAAGCTGAAGAGGCTTTTCGACATAATTTATTGGAATACGCTGAATTATTTTTCTTCTTATTAGTGGCGATGACTTACATTAATGCCATGGAAGATCGTCAATTGTTTGACACGTTACGTGCTTGGATGGTCAATAAAGGGTTTAGTCTTCGCCTAATATTCTGGCTAACAGGTTGTTTAGCCTTCTTTATTTCTCCTATTGCCGACAATCTTACCACTGCACTATTAATGTGTGCCATTGTTATGAAGGTCGGCGGTAAAAATACTAAATTCATTGCGCTAGCTTGTATCAATATTGTTGTCGCTGCGAACGCGGGTGGTGCGTTTAGCCCATTTGGTGATATTACAACCTTGATGGTCTGGCAAAAAGGCATGGTTGAGTTTGGTCAATTCTTTGTTTTATTCATACCTTCTGCAGTGAACTACCTTGTGCCTGCTATTATTTTAAGTTGTTTTATTAATAATGATATTGCAAAAAGTGATGGTGAAGTGGTGCACCTTAAACGTGGCGCTCGTCGTATTGTCGGCTTATTTCTAACGACTATTTTATTTGCGGTTGCAGGGCACTCGTTCTTAGGGATGCCGCCAGTATTAGGTATGATGACAGGCTTAGGTTTATTACAGTTTTTTGCCTTCTTTCTTCGTAAAACACAAAAACATTACTATGAAGTTGCAGTGGCTAAAACTGCTGACCATGTAGAGCATGAAAGATTGCGTTCACTCGGTACTGGTGCGCCTTTTGATATTTTTAATAAAGTCGCTAAAGCAGAATGGGATACTTTATTGTTTTTCTATGGTGTTGTCGTATGTGTTGGTGGTTTAGGTTTTATTGGATATTTAAGTATGATCTCAGAAACCATGTATAGCGCATGGGATCCAACCTATGCCAATGTATTTGTCGGTGTTTTATCTTCTGTGATTGATAATATTCCCGTTATGTTTGCTGTATTAAGTATGCAGCCAGATATGAGCACTGGACAATGGTTATTGGTGACACTAACAGCAGGTGTAGGTGGTAGTTTATTATCAATTGGTAGTGCTGCAGGTGTGGCATTAATGGGGCAAGCTCGCGGAATTTATACCTTCGGTGTACATCTCAAATGGACTCCCGTTATCGCTCTGGGTTATGTAGCAAGTATCTTAGTGCATTTGTGGTTGAATGCGGGATATTTTTAAGATGAGGGGCAAGTTAAAGGGAACAAGTTAGAAGGTGAAAGGAGGAATAAAAAAGAAGTTAATCATTAAGGGCAGAAGGGCACTAAGAAAAGGTAATAAATAGGTTCAGTTGAAAGATAGAAGGTGAAAGCTATAAAGGAGTAAGGGCTTGCCTTTGCTACTTCGATCTTTGCTCTCGGCACTCACTCTTTAGTGTACTTCGTGTTCTTAGTGGTCAATTTAAGATTTTGACCTTAACGTTCGCTTTGTTGTTTGCTTCTTTCAATTTGTCTTTTTTATCATAAAAATGGCATTTTAATGCAAAATAGGTTATTTTTTTATAATGTTGGTTTGTTTTTTGAACAAAATTACTCCCAAGTTAGTATTTTTTAAAATAAGGGTTTAGTTTTTACATTTTATTTCTGGCATAATGTTTTGCGAGATCGACGTCAAATACTAATGAAGCGTATCTTGCAAAAAACAATAGTTTTTGCGACAGTTAAAACTGAGGTTTTTGAGTTCAACTTTATTTTCTAATTAATTAGCATTCGTACTTTTTTTTATGTCTAGAAGAGGTTATATTCCCGCCTAGGTAAAAGTTAGTAAAATGATTTTTAGTTAAAATAGATAAGGTTGATTGGAAATGGCCTTTCATACTCGACTAAGATTGAAAGAATAATGTTATTTTTAATAATATGATATTCATTAATAAATAATGTTATTTTGAAAATCGAGGTTAAAATACTAATTGTTTAACACTGATTTAAACCTAAACAAACGTTAAACAAAAAATTAAGGATGAATAAAATGAAAAAAATACAACAGGGTTTTACTCTTATTGAATTATTAATCGTTATCGCGATTATCGGTATTCTTGCAGCGGTAGCATTACCTGCTTACCAA
>Ga0055584_100006045_pt1 | contig 11869 bp, 9 predicted proteins | sample OSDHelmetaG_FD_58716 | JGI IMG/M metagenome (GOLD analysis project Ga0055584, IMG submission 58716) | Pelagic marine sediment microbial communities from the LTER site Helgoland, North Sea, for post-phytoplankton bloom and carbon turnover... | ecosystem: Environmental > Aquatic > Marine >... | reverse complement strand
GTCTGAAGAGGACAAGGCAATCGTATCACGTGCGCGCAAAGTTCAGCGCTTCCTCTCACAACCATTCTTCGTTGCTGAAACCTTCACCGGTTCTGCTGGTAAGTACGTCACCCTGAAAGACACTATCCGCGCCTTCAAGGGTATTATTGACGGCGAGTACGATCACCTGCCCGAGCAGGCGTTCTATATGGTTGGCGGCATTGAAGAAGCCGTTGCCAAGGGTGCCGAAATGGCCAAGAAAGAGGCCGCATAAGCAGCCTCTTTTCAAGAGACCGGAATTATGACCAAGACCATACAATGCGACATCGTAAGTGCCCACAAGGAAATATTCTCGGGTGAAGCTTCGATGGTATTTGCCTCCGGTATTGCCGGCGAACTGGGTATTACCCCGCGCCATGCACCACTGATCACCCAGTTAAAAGCGGGACCGGTGCGTGTACAGCAGCCAAATGGCGAGGAGGAGTTCTTCTTCGTCAGCGGTGGCATCCTCGAGGTCCAACCGCACATGGTGACCGTTCTGACAGATACCGCCATGCGTGGTGAAGATCTGGACGAAGCCTCAGCCAGGCAAGCCAAGGCCGAAGCAGAAAGACAATTGGCCGACCGCAGTGGTGAAAAAGATATAGCGGAAGCCCAGGCCGAGTTGATGCAGGCTGTCGCACAACTGGCAGCATTAGAGCATTTACGCAAGAATTTAAAGCGCTAGCTATTTACTAAATCTATAAGCCGATTCGTTTTGCCAGGTCGACAATATCCCTTTCGCAATAAGTGCAAACATAACGGTGCCCCTCGTCAGGCCCCAGTCTGAACTCGGTCGTGATGGGTTCATTCTGATTTGATATGCAATTCGGGTTCGAGCAGGTCAGTATGCCCCTGACAACTTCTGGTGCCTCAGCATTGAATTTTCTGACAACATTTCCACCGACAATAATGTTGATCGTTGCCTGTGGGGAAACCAGCGCCACGAGATTTGCTTCCTCGGCCGAGAGTTCCACACCTTCAAACTTGAGAATGTCCTTTTTCCCGCCTTTCTTTGAATGACTGTTAACCAGTATGCTCATGGTCTTGTCACTCGACAGATCCAGCACCCTGAGCACGTCAAAGGCCATGGAGGGCAATATGTGATCGATCACCGTGCCATGCTCGATTCTTTCAACTTTCATGTACTTTTGAGACATTTCAGTCACCTTTGTGCTCCTTAAACACCAATAACCATCGAGAGCAATGCCATTCTCACCGGCACACCGTTAAATGCCTGCTCGAAGTACCTGGCCTGCGGCATCGCGTCGACTTCCGGCAGAATCTCGTTGATCCTCGGCAGGGGGTGCATGACGATCATATTGTCAGGTCCCCTGGAAACCAGTTCCGGGTCGATCCGGTACTTGCCGGCAACCTTGCTGTACTCGACCGGATCCGGAAAACGCTCTTTCTGGATACGCGTGACATAGAGGATATCGGTCGATTCTATCACCGCCTCAGGAGAATGGCAGGCCGTGCCAAACTGACCTGAATCTTCAAGGTGCTCAACCACCTCACCCGGCATCTCCAAGCCCTCAGGTGAAACGAGATTGATGGTATTACCAAATTTTGATAGTGCGAATGCCAATGAATGAACCGTCCTGCCATAACGCAGATCACCAACAAGACTGATGTTCAAACCTTCCAGCCTGCCCATCTCCTGTCTGATCGTAAACAGATCAAGTAAGGTTTGTGTGGGGTGCTGTCCTGCACCGTCACCTGCATTAATGATCGGTTTGGCGGAGAACTCCGTGGCCAGTTTTGCCGCACCTTCGCGCGGATGCCTTAGCACGACCGCATCGGCATACCCACTGACCATCCTGATGGTATCAGCCAGGGTTTCGCCCTTAACGACAGAGGTTGCCTCGGTTCCGGCAAAACCGATGACGCCGCCACCGAGACGGTGCATGGCCGTCTCGAAAGAAAGCCGGGTGCGGGTTGATGGTTCAAAGAATATGCTGCCCAACACCTTGCCTTTGAGACAGTCGTTGACTGCCTGACCCCTGGCAATGTCGAGCATACCTTCGGCCCGGTCGAGAACATTAATAATTTCCTCAACCGAAAGGTCGTGGACCGAGATCACATGTCGCATGATATTCCCTCAGCAAATATGCCACTTGGTGGCTGAATTTTAAATCATTTAAAGCTGATAAAAAGTACTAAATTTCCAAACTATAAACTGAAGCTGACATAGATCATCCCGTATACCCATGTTTTGTCACCACCGGTCCAGTTCCTCGCGGCTTCACCCGGCACGAGCCAGCTAAAAACCCCACTTAAAGACCAGTGGTTATTAATAGAATAATCAAGCATCAAGTTGACTTCATCACCCCAGTCGGTAGTGCCCACTGGATCGCCAAAAATATTGGGCTGATCCAGCGTAAAATTATAGTAGATTGTGTTCACTGTAATTTTGTCATTGGGAAATAACTGCAGCCTTACCATATGGGACTTCAGATTATTGTTTCCCAGAGGATAATTGCCTGTTATTTCACCCTGGTACCAGGTGCCATAATCAGTAAACCCATAGGCAATTGTGGCAAATTCCTCATTCGCATTCGTTGATAAATCATCCCCGTCAAAATGGGCGTAGCGGTAACTAAGCTCAGGTGTCCAGCCAGTATCATTCCACCTGTAAGCGCCTTTCAAAAACCAGCCTTTTGGGTGGGTGCCCGAATAACGGCTCTGGTAGATATATTCACCGCTGAAGCTGAGTTCAGGCGTGCTTGCCCAGTCTGCCCTCAGCGCCCAGGAGTGGTGCCCGATAAAATCACCGTCACTCTGCGTCTGGTTCGGAATCTTGATATAGAGCAGACCTGTGTTAAGTCCTGCTTCGACGAAGCCGTATTCAAAGTTGGCACCATATCCATGACCTTCCACACCGTCAAAGCGGGCCTTGTTTTCCAGGTAGAACCCCTCCGCTTTCCACTCCCCGGATTCCAGGGTCGCCAGGAATGAATTTCTAAAGGTTCTGCGCGCGCCCAGCCACCAACCACCACGCTCACCGCCGTCAGAGTTTCCATCTGCAAGCAAAATACCACTGCCAACAAGATAATCAAAATGTCCGTACCGGATGGTCAGGGCGTCTTTATCCAGAGACTCGAATGTATTCCCGGAGCGCCAGCCCAGGTGCGCTTGCTCAAGATCAAACTCATGGGTGCTTGATAAACCGACAGTCAGTCCACTCGCATCATCACCCCAGGTTTGTGTATATATTCCGGTGACCTCACTGAACAGTGCTCCGCCACCGAGTGGAGTCTCACCACTAAATCCCAGCTCAAAAGCCACTTCCGTCCAATCATCAAGATTGGCACCGTATACATTTTCCGATTCGCCAAAATAGGCGTTATCACCAAAAAAGGTAGCCGTGGCGAAATTCAGATAGAAGTCCAGCCGCCTGCCATCCTCGTCGTAAAGCAGGGTGTTTGCTTTTGCGGACATCGTCACACTGATGAGAAGGCAAAGAAGAAGCCGCAGTGTGGATTTTTTCATTATTCACTGATTCCTGGCAGGCCAATAGTATGACATAGCAACTAACGCTATCAGAATGTTGGCAGTCAGTCCCCCAGGATGATCCCGTTGATGTCGTTTGAGATCAGTGTTCCTGCATTGCCTTTCATGATTTCCGCCAGGTCGGATAGTTGTCCAATGGCGCTTTTCTGACCGGTGTCACGAACATATTCGCAGGCTCCACGGACCTTTGGACCCATGGAGCCGACTGCAAAATCGAGGGCCTCAATGGCGTCCGGGTGAGCGGCCTTGATCGGTCTCTGACCATGTGTTCCAAAATCAAAATAGACGTTGGCAACATCAGTCAACATCACGAACATTTCAGCGTCCAGATCCCTGGAAAGCAGGGAACTGGCAAGGTCCTTGTCGATAACAGCTTCAACTCCATATAGCTTTTGATCCTGATCATACGCGGTGGGAATCCCTCCGCCACCCGCACATATGACAACTACACCGTTATCCACCAGCATACGGATCACATTAAGTTCGATAATTCGCTGTGGCTGTGGCGATGGGACAACCCTGCGGAAGTACTTTCCATCCGCTGCCATTGACCAGCCTTTTTCTTCTCGCAACCTTTCAGACTCCACCTGATCATAGACCGGTCCTACGTGCTTGGTCGGCTTCTGAAATGCAGGATCTGCGGGATCAACCAATATCTGGGTGAGAACCGTCACGATATGATCCTTGAAAGGAATGATATTTCCCAGTTCCTGCTCAATGATGTAGCCGATCATACCGACCGTTTCCGCGCCCAGGACATCAAGAGGGTAAGGGTCAACAGCGGTATAGGCCGCATCCATCAGTGCAAGCAACCCCACTTGAGGTCCATTGCCGTGAGCGATGACCAGTTGGTGATGCTTGTGTACTTCAGCCAGTTGCATGGCCGCAACGCGAATATTTTCGCGTTGATTTTCAGCGTTTAAAGTCTGGCCGCGCTGCAATAAAGCGTTGCCACCCAATGCCACTACCACTCTCATAAATATGTATGCCTTTCAGTATCCGGATGTCACTGGCTGCCGAGTGTTGCTACCAGTAGGGCTTTAATCGAATGTACGCGATTTTCTGCCTGTTCGAACTGGATGCCGGCATCGGATTCGAAAACTTCCTCAGTAACTTCAAGAGCATCCAAACCGAATTTCTCAAAGACATCCCGGCCGACCTCCGTTTCCAGATTGTGGAACGCGGGCAGGCAGTGCATGAAACGAACCCTGGGGTTATCACTTGCGTCCATTAGTTTCGCATTGACCTGGTAGGGAGTGAGCAGCTCGATACGCTCTTTCCATGTTTCGGCCGACTCGCCCATGGATACCCATACATCGGTATGAATAAACTGAACATTCTTGACCGCCTCATAGGGGTCTTCGGTCAGGGTCAGCGTTCCCATGTTCTTCTTCTCGAGTTGACGTGCGAATTCCAGCATCTCCTCATTCGGCCACAGTTCCCTGGGTGCGGCAATACGAACATCCATGCCCATCAGGCACCCGGCGATCATCAGTGAGTTACCCATATTGGAGCGTGCATCACCCACGTAGGCGTATTTGAAGCAGTGCCATGGCTGTGGCATAAACTCACGCATGGTCATCAGGTCGGCGCACATCTGTGTCGGATGAAACTCATCTGTCAGGCCATTGAATACTGGCACGCCTGCGTACTCTGCCAATTCCTGAACTATTTGCTGGCCTGCGCCCCTGTATTCGATGGCGTCGTACATACGGCCCAGCACGCGGGCGGTATCTTTGACTGACTCCTTCTTGCCCATATGTGACCCGGACGGGTCGAGATACGTCACGTTGGCACCCTGGTCATAAGCAGCCACTTCAAAAGCGCAACGGGTCCTGGTGGATGCTTTTTCGAATATCAGAGCGATGTTTTTACCGCGTAGTTTCTGAACCTCGGTGCCCGCATACTTGGCACGTTTGAGGTCCCTTGCCAGGTCAAGGATGTAGGTCAGGTCCCGCTTTGAGAAATCCAGCAATTTTAGAAAGCTGCGGTTCTTGAGATTAAATGGCATGATAGTTTTCCTCTGAAAAGGATATCAGTGAACCGGTTTCAACCGATAAATCTCGTTACCGATCCTTTATGATTAACTCCATCAAGTACAATAAGCGCCGGTGGAAAAATTATCCTGACCTACATCAGGACTTCGGTTAAAACCCTGTCAAATTCAACATGCAGTGAGTTGGTGAGCATGAAAATGAACCCTAATCAACGGGCCCGGCAACGGTCATCAGACCAGGATTTAACTGCATGATACATCATCGGGTTTGCAGTTCAGAGCCGCTTTTATCCTGGATGACCTGGGTGCTGGTATGTATGCTGGTATCCCCGGCCATGGTTCTGGCCGGACCCGCCGGTGACATCGCAGCAGGTGATCAGGCGTGGACACGACGCGCCGACGGGCATCAGGGTTCCCGCGCGGCGGCGGAGCCGATAGAAGCAGCCATCAACGCCTATCAAAGTGCCCTCGGTGCAGCACCCGGGAGTCTCGAAGCACGATGGAAACTTCTGCGTGCCTTTCACTTCAAGGGCGAGTTCGTTCTCGAAGATAAAAAAGCCCGCCATGAACTGTTTATCGAGGGCCGTGAGATTGCCAAAACCGGTGTTCTACAGATCGAACGCGAGTATGGGCTCAGCAAGGGATTATTCAAAATGAAGCCCGCAGCAGTGGCAAATGCAGTCGGCAATCAGGCAGCGGTCGCAGAATTCTTCTTCTGGGCTTCCGCGAACTGGGGTCTCTGGGGACAATACAGCGGCAAGTTAATTTCTGCACTGACGGGGGTTGTGAACAAGATTCGCCAGTTTGCCGAAGTCATGGTGCTGATGGATGAATCCGTTGAGGACGGCGGCGCCCACCGTTTGCTGGGACATTTTAATGCCAGGGTCCCAAAGATCCCTTTCTTAACATGGTGGGTCGACCGGGATCTTGCCATCAGCGAAATCCGGCTTTCCCTGAAGGTCGCACCAGGCAGCCTATTGAGCAAATACTACCTGGCCGATGCCCTGTTGAAATTTCGATCCGGGCAGAAAGAAGAGGCGATAAACCTTTTGCAGGATATTGTTAACAGTGATCCCGATCCCAAACGGTTAGTGGAAGACACCATGGTTATTGAGGACACACGGTCACGACTCTCAAAGGTGTCGCGATAAGTTATTTATCTGCAAAGACTCATTACACGGATATTACAATCAACAACAGTGATTACTGCTCGCTGACCAACTCGCCCAGGGGCCGGTCGTAATAGACAACCATATCTTCAGGCGCCAGTTCCCGTGCACGCACCAGGCTGCTTTCCGCTTCTACCACTTCGCCGGATAAATACTGCGTCTTGGCCAATGCAAAGTGAAGTTTATGGTCGTTATCCTTCTTCCTGATCGCCTTTTGCAACAGGCTTATAGATTCCTCGAACTGATCCAGTTCAAGCGCTTCATCACTTAACTTCAAAAGATAGTAGGGGTTTTTACTTCTATATCTTTCAACCCTTGATTCGAGATCTGCTGCCGACTCGAAGTCTTCCTGTTCGATGTAGACCTCATAGAGATTACTCAATGCAGAGTATTCATTCGAATCGACCTGCAGCGCATGGTTAAAGGCAAAAACCGCATCATCCAGTTGATTGTTACGGCCATAGATCACACCCATGTTCACCCAGGGGTCTGTCGCCTGGTAATCAGCTTCTATGGCGCTGTACATATACGCATAAGCCGTCGGCAAATCATTTTCGAGCAGCGAATCTACGGCGATATTGTTCAGGTAAAGGGCCTTGGCATAACTGTCGTCAATGAGCCTGCGACGGGCAGTTGGATGAATCTTGATACCACTGACATCGACTACCCAGATATTACGATGGGTCTCAATCACGACATTGATATGTTTGACCAAAAGCACGGTATCATCTTCATAATCGGACCATTCCGGACGCCTGAATACCTCCTGGTAACGGGCTTTCAGCCCGGCCCGTCGGGCCAGTGCAACCATCATGTTGGCAAACCCGATGCAGTTGCCCGACCGCGTTTCGAAGGCTTTCGCTGCCGTCAATGTACGTCTTTCATCATAATCAAAACCCAGGACGCCGGAACTGGTGACAGAGTAGGTGAGCAACTCGAGCCTGGTTTGCATGCTAGAGTATTTAAGGATGTAGCGCTCCAGGAACTCTTCCATGGCCGGCGAGACTGCCAGCACGTCTACATCTTCGACATGTACTGCTGCTCCCTGATTGTTTAATGGAGGTGGTGTGAGCTTTCCCTGGTTCAGAGAGGCGCAACCGGTGAGCATGAACGTGGCAGCCAGCAGGAGTTTCAGCCCGCCGGACCGGGGGAAATGGATAACAATGTCGTTTAACAGCTTCACAGTCAGATACTTACGAACTATCTCCTAGACCACGAAAATCCAATTGAAGTTCCTGCTCTCATACCAGGACGGTATAATTTCATCAAACCCGGGTGCCGGTATGAGTTTTTCTCAAAACAATCTCAGTTTTTGAGAAATCTATCAGTATGATAGCCCTATGATGAACTCCTTATCAGGTATTTCAACGCAAATATCAGGCCTTTCGGCTCAAACACTTGAACTGGAAGCCCTGTTCAAACGCCTGAAGTCGGGTCATTCTTTGATTACAGGCAATAGCCGACTCGCTCATGTATTAACCAATCAATACAATCAATGGCGCGCCGATCAGGGTGACCGTCAGTGGCAAAGCCCCTTGATTTCTTCCTGGAATGTGTGGCTGGACAAACTCTGGGAAGCTGCCAGCCTGCAGGGCATGACCGGCACCCTCCGTGCTGTTCCCGGCAACAGACAACTGATTAGCCTGTGGGAAAGCACCCTGAAAAATGAACCGCTGACGCATCAACTTTTACGTCCTGAGTCACTCGCAAATCAGTTATGTAAGACACGCGGCCTTGTCTTGGACTGGCAGCTTGATCGAAATGACCCGGCCTGGTTTTGCGGTGACAATGAAAATCATGCGGCCTTTAACCAGTGGAACAAGGCATTTGAAAAACGCTGTGAAAAAGGTCACTGGATAAGCCCGGAAGACCGTCTACCCCCGCTTTGCAAGGCGCTGAAGGGAGGTTTGCTACCCGCTTCAGATAATATCGACCTCCTGGGTTTTGACGAATTCAGCCCCGCCCAGGCGGACGTGCTTTCAGCGCTGATAAACAATGGTAACGGGGTGTGCCGTCTGACTATCGCATCCCGGCAGAACAAGGCCCTGCTGAGGAAATACAGGGACAGCAAACACGAGCTTCAACAGATGGCGCGCTGGGCTCGCTACTGGTTTGAGAAGGAGCCGGATTCTACCATCGCCATCGTGGTATTGGATTTAGAGGCCAGAAGACAGGTGGTTGAAAGGCAACTTGATGAAATTCTAACCCCCGGTAACCAAACAGCCGAACAGCGTGCAAAACCCTGGAATATCTCTATGGGCGTCCCACTTACCCGTGTGCCAATGATCGAAACCGCATTTGATCTGCTGAAGTTGCTTGATGAGCGTATTGACATACAAGCGATCGGCCGTGTTCTGAGATCCCCCTGGCTGCGGGGTTCTAACGGTGAAAGAAACATGCGCGCGCTGCTTGAAAAATGCCTGCGTGACCAATATCCCCGCCAACTGAAACTGGGTGAGTTAATCTATCGTGCCGGCGAGATTAAGAAACGTAACCACCACGGTGAACTGCTGCCACCCGACGAGCAGCAACCACAACCCTGGAATAGCCCTGAGTTGACGGCCATTCTTGGTGTCCTGAGTCGGTTTAGGAATGACCACAATAGAAGTCTGCCGGCCTCTGCCTGGGCCGAGTCTTTTAACCGCTTGTTGTTAAGCCTGGGCTGGCCATTGTCGGAGGATTTTCCGCAACAGTCCGTCCAAGATCAGGCTTACAATTGGCAGGCACTGCAGTCCTGGCGTGACGGTTTGCGTGAACTCGCCTCACTGGATGCCACGACTAACGGTCTTGAGCGCAAAACGGCAATCATTCAGCTCAAACAAATCTGCCGGGAAAGGGTTTTCCAGGCTCACACACCCAATGCACGCATCCAGGTTTTGGGTCTTTATGAAGTCAACGGCTTACGCTTCGACCATTTGTGGGTGGTCGGCTTACATAACGATAACTGGCCTGCCAGCGCCAAACCCAACCCATTCATTCCAGGCGGCTTGCAGCGCGAGGCAAATCTACCGAACTCAAGCCCGCAGCGTGAGCTTGAGGTCGCAAAGACAATTACACAGCGTCTGCTGGAAACCTCGCCGGATTGTGTTTTCAGCTACCCGGGCCAGATCGATGGTGAAGACGTTTTACCCAGCCCACTGCTTGCTGTCGACACTATTGACGTGCAGAGCGAACCGCCAAGCTGGCAGGGTAAAGACTGGCGCAGCATCATTGCCGACGCTGAAAAACCGCAGATCGGCCCGCTGGGGACACCCGGCCAACTTATTCATTCCACAGCGATAGGGGGCAGCTCTATTCTCAAGAACCAGGCCTTGTGCCCATTCCGCGCCTTTGCCAGCAACCGCCTCGGCGCCGATGGTCTGGAAACACCGGTAGATGGCATTAGTCCGATCCTGCATGGCCTTCTTGTTCACCGTGTGCTGGAATTATTCTGGAAAGAAATCAAAACACAGGCAGCGCTGTTACAGCTGGATGAAGAAACCCTCAGCGCACAAGTCCGTAAACACGTGGACTTTGTCACCAGTGATGATCGTGGACTAAAACAGCGACCGGCCTTTCGCCTTGTTGAGTCAGACCGTATACAACGTCATGTTATGGATTACCTGGCACTCGAGAAACAACGTGAAGCTTTTGAAGTGGTCGCCTTTGAAGAGAAGATTCGAACCGAAATCAACGGTCAGACAATCAATCTGGTGATAGACCGGATTGACCGCGTGGCGGCCGGTGATGAAATCATCATCGATTATAAAACAGGTCTTGAGGACCCGAAGAAGTGGTTTGGTGAGCGTCCTGAAAATCCACAGCTACCACTTTATGCCATCACCGCGAAGAAAAGTCCGGCCGGGGTTGTGTTTGGCATCATCCGCGACGACGGTTGTCATTACAAGGGCGTGGTCAAGCGGGGTGGACTGTTACCCGAACTCCCCCCAAAAGAGACAAAAGCCAATCAGTACCTGGTCGATGCGGGTAATGATTTACCAAAGACCATCGCGGACTGGCGGCAGGTTTTGAAAAACCTGATGACCGACTTTCTGGCCGGTGAGTCTGCCATTGATCCAAAACATGGCTTGAACACCTGTAATAACAGCTATTGCAATCTGCAATCGTTTTGCCGTGTTGGTGATCTTGAACAGCAGCGCAAAACCAGACGGAACAAAGAGCAGCAGGAGTTTTCATCATGAACCTTCCTTCAGACTGGAAACAAAGAGAGCTGGGTTGTGATCTGCAAAACTCCTACATCGTGCAGGCCCCAGCGGGCTCCGGTAAAACCGAACTACTGACCCAACGCTTACTGGCCCTGCTGGCATGCGTTGAGAATCCGGAAGAGGTGGTTGCGATTACCTTCACCCGGAAGGCCGCCGCAGAAATGAGTCATCGACTGGTTAACCGCCTGCAGGCTGCGGCCAGACAGCAAAAGGGCAACCATGAAAACGAAAACCTGCAGCCCCATGAACAGATCAGTCGTGAACTGGCACTGGCGGTTTTGGAAAACGATACCAGGCAGGGCTGGAACCTTCTTGAGCAACCCAGCCGGTTGCGTATCCGCACCATAGACAGTCTCTGTAGTGAACTTGGCCGCCAGTTACCGGTGCTTTCCGGCCTCGGCGGCGGTCAGCAAATCGCAGAAGATGCCAACGCCCTGTATCGCAAGGCTGCCGTCCGTACCATGGCCGTGATTGAAGAGCATAATGACGAACTAAAGACCGATGTCATCCGGGTACTTGATCGCTACGACAACCAGTATGACAAACTGGTGGAACTGCTGACTGTAATGCTGGCAAGTCGCGAACAGTGGATGTCCCACCTGCTGGATTCACGCAGGGGTGATGGCTTTGACCGGCAAGGCATGGAAGAGGCTTTGCGCTTTCTGGTCGAGGCACAACTTGAAGCAGCACGGCATATTACACCTGACAACCTGCTGAGCGAACTGCCACGTTTCTATCACTATGCCATTGGCAACGGTGCGGAAAATTCAGACGCACTGAGGGCCTTACTGGATGTTTGTGGCGGTCCGGATTGTAGTTTTCTCGACCTGCCCACCAGTGCCGAAGCCCTGCCGTTCTGGAAAACCATGATAAGCAGCCTGCTTACCAGTGCCGGTGAATTTCGAAAAGCAGCACCAAACGCCAAAGCCGGCTTTCCGGCACCCTCCAGTGCAAACGGCGAGGACAAG
>Ga0055584_100006044_pt1 | contig 11869 bp, 11 predicted proteins | sample OSDHelmetaG_FD_58716 | JGI IMG/M metagenome (GOLD analysis project Ga0055584, IMG submission 58716) | Pelagic marine sediment microbial communities from the LTER site Helgoland, North Sea, for post-phytoplankton bloom and carbon turnover... | ecosystem: Environmental > Aquatic > Marine >... | reverse complement strand
TGGGTGGTTCTGTTAAACCTGATTTTTTGACGATTTCTTCAAATTCACTTTTTGTTTTACCTTTCTTCTTTTTAAGAATTTTATTCCATTCTTTATCCATATTAGTAATCTTTTTATTATAATTATTTTTGTAAGAATTATAATTACCTTTATATGTTATGATTTTACCATCTTCTATATTAAAAGTATGTGATGTTACTTGATTTAAAAATCCAACATTATGTGAGACAACAACTGCCATTTTTTTATTTACACTAAATACAGTTTCTAAATAATTACCTAACCAAATAACAGCCTCCAAATCTAAATGATTTGTAGGTTCATCTAGTAGCAACAAATCCGGTTGAATGTATAAAGCTTTGGCTAGAGATATTCTCATTTTCCAACCGCCGCTAAATAGATTACATGGTTGTTTCATTGTTAACTCTGTAAATCCTAATCCCATTAGAATTTTCTTTACAGTGACTTCTTCAACTTCTGGTACAATTGTAGATAATTCTTTTTCTAGTTTATAATATTCATTTACAATAATATCACTTTCTTCTTCTTCCATTTCATTAAATTCATCAGTTTCCATAATTTCTTCAATTTCATTTAGGCGTAGTTGTTGTTTATGAAAAGAACCATTGCTTTCTAATAAAGTTTCAATAGGTGTTTTTTCGGTATCTTCAATTTCTTGTTCTACATACAAAATTAATATTTTTTCATTAATTGGTAATTCTCTATTAGCAATCATTTTTAAAAGCGTTGTTTTACCACATCCATTTTTTCCAATAAATCCATAAATATTACTTGGTGCTATAACTAATTCTGAGTTGTCAAATAATTTTTTAGAACCAACAGAAACACTGAACTCTGATATTTGTACCATATTAGATGTACTATTTGATTTTCCTATACTAAGATTAAAATTTTCCATTATGTTCTATTTAATTACTTGTATCGTTAATTATATCAATTTTTTATTGCATATCTTTAATCGAAGATTAAAGATATGCACTAACGGTTAAAAATTGATATATTTTTATTAATACATCTAATTATTAAATATATAATGAATTTTATACAAATATTCTGCATAATAATGATAATCATTAAATTAAAACTAGATATACATATTCTTGAAATTAAGAATATCGCATTATATAAACTTGTTAATATACTATCACATGAAAACCACCCAACTGAAGGTATGTGTGGATTATATGACATATTAGATATATCAAGTCCAATAAATACTGAGCTCATAGATGAAATCAAAATGCCCCGTCCAATAATCATTGATAATATGAACGAAATAAGATTGGAATCTATAGATATAATTTCGCCTATATTGGATATTCAGTCAAATAAAAACATAACTATACATCTACCAAACAGAGAACAAATATATACAGAATAATATTATTCGCTAACATATTTTTTTAATCTAAATTATTAATATGAATAATAGTAATATACCTAATAATCCAAGTTTTCTTGCAAGTATTGGATTAGCAGGCGGAACAGGTGTTATAATAGTAAATGCAACGCATCCAATAGATGTTATAAAAACTCGAATGCAAATTAGAAAAGGAACATCTGGATTTTCTATAAATCAAATGATAAAAAGCGAAGGTTTTTTTTCTTTATTCAGAGGGCTTCCTGTAACATGGTTACGAGAAGCTTCTTATACATCTATTAAACTTGGTGCATATGGTCCAATTAGAGATGCTATTTGTAATAAAGATGGCCCGACACCATTTCACTTAAAATTTATATCAGGATCATTATCAGGTGGAATTGGTTCTTGTTTTGGTAATCCATTTGATGTAATAAAAACAATACAAATGGCAGGTGAAAAAAAAAGTATTTCAGAAATTGTTAAACAAATGTTAGAAAAACAAGGTGTATATGGATTTTCAAGAGGACTTCAAGCCAATATTACAAGAGGAATAGTTTTAAACGGTACCAAAATGGCATGTTACGATGAAGCAAAAAATTTTGTTACAAAGTCAACTGGTTTTGATAGGAATGACATACGGTGTCAATTTTTTAGCGCTGGGATTGCTGGATTTTTTATGGCATGTACAGTAACACCAATTGATATGATAAAAACAAGGTTAATGAATCAACCCATTAATGTTACACATTATAATGGGTTAATTGATTGCTTTACAAAAGTCTTAAAACAGGAAGGACCATTTGCATTTTATCGAGGATTTTTACCAATTTGGGGAAGATTTGCACCACAAGCAACTCTTCAATTAGTAGTTTTCGAACAATTATTAAAATTTACTGGATATTCACCAATTTAAATACTTTTTTTTGTATCATAGTATGGAATATCGTCGGGCATAATATTAGGGAATAACTTATTTGTGAAGATAGCTGTTAACTTAAAATTTACTTTATCGCATTTATCATTAATCTTATTAAATTTTTTTAAATTTTCATCAGTTGTATTTACTTTAACCCAATTACTCATTAATTTTCTTACTCTTAGATATTGTTCAAATACATCTGTATCAATTGTTTTAATATATTGATAGATATCTTTTATTTGAAGACATATAATTGGTTTTACAGTATTGTCAGTACTATATTTTTTTGACTTATTTTTGAAATAAATTCCACGAATTCCATATAATATTGATTTATACTCTTTTGGTAAAATTTCATATAAATTTGTATCAATATGTTTCCCTGTTTTTAAATTCCATAATAGTTTAAATAATTCATATAATTCTGAAGTACATACTTTAAAAAGAGAGTCAACAATACCAATTGTATCATATGATTCTTGAATATTTAATGGATTTACTATTTTTTTAAAAGTATTTAGATTAGAATTTGTTTCTAGATAATTTACTAATTTATCATTTTGATATAAATTTATAAATCCCTTAAAAATATTTTTCTCTGAACCAATTGCTTTATTAAATTGATATGGATATGTTTGAATTTTTAAATAAGTATTAACATTAGTTTCACTTTCTAATTTAATTACAATACCTTCATCTGTACAATTTGTTATATTATCATTAGTTATACTTGTATTATTTATTTTAGCCATATGTTCCTCTAATGAACTAATTGTTTCGGGTACAAAAATATTCTTAAATTCTTTAAATTTTAAAATATCTTCAATACTTTCATAATCAATTTCACTTAATGAATTTTTATTTCTAACAAAAGCTAAACATAGTTTCTTATATTCATCACCAAATTGACTAGTATAATTAACAATATGTTTATTGTCATGATGAATTAAAACAAAATTATAACATAAATCTTTGTTTAACATATTAGTAAAATCGTCTAATGTATCATAACCATCGTCTTTTATTACATCTACGAATAAATCATAATGAGATTTATTATCAACATCATTTTGTGAGAACACAGATTCTTTACTATCTAAACATCTTCTAGTTGACAAATACCACTTGTCTTTATTATGAAATAATGACATTAGTGTTCCCTCATAACATTTATACATTTTCATAGTCTTGTTATTATGTCCAATTAAGTAATTCATTGCATCCAAATTACAAATTGGGGTGTTACATGTATATGATACAATTTGTTTTTCTTCTACATCGATTATTAATGATCTACATTCATTTTTTAAATCTGTACACATACGTTGTGTATCTTCGAATTTAGTATATACTAATAATAATTTTTCGTCATCATAATATTTTGTCATAATTCCTTTTTTAAATAGAGTATTTCGAAACTCTTCAGTATCATTTAAATTTTTAAGGTAATCTGTAATTAAAAATTGCGGTGAGTCCATTAATAATTTATATATAGTAATCTTTAAATTAAAATAAATTACGGATAAATCAAATTTTGTTGTACATAATATAAATATTATATTAGTTTGCTGCCTGATTTAAGAGTACCTGAAGCTACAATCTTCATTATACCATCTTCTTTGTGACTAATCATTATCATCATTTTTTTATCAATACATCCTGGTCTTGATAAATTTAATTTGATTGTCTTCTTATTTACCTGAGTAATTTCAGATGAGATAGACAATGTGCCTATTTGCAAATTCATAACATCTTTTACTTTTGGTGACCAATTTCCATCAAAATCACTAATTAATTTAAAATTTAATTCTACATTTTCATATACATCTGGTAGAGTTCCTTTAAGTCCAATCATATTTCCTGCCAATAAATCATCCTTACAATAATAAGGATCAATATTGGTCCCAATTCCAATTAAACCACCTGGTGCAATTGTATCTAATTCTTCTTGATCTGTTTTAAAAGATAATACTTTTGTAATAATTGGTTGAGAAAATAGTTTACCATTCTTAGATTTTCCACAAATACCAGGTCTAATTTCTACTTCATCATTTATATTTAATGTTCCATTAAATAGACTTCCTCCAATTACACCACCTTTAATATTATTAAAATCATCACCTGCTTTATTAATATCAAAAGACCGCGTTGCCATAAAACAGGCTGGTAATTCTTCAGTTTCTTCTAATTTGAAATGAGTCATAATTTCTTCAAGTAGCCAGTCAATTCCTATATTTTTATTAAAACTAGTTGGGATAATAACTTTTGGTGTTATTTCAAAAGTTTTTAAAGTATCAACTAATTCACTATATCTCTCTTTTGCTGTTTCTTTATTAACTAGATCTAATTTATTTAGACACACAATAACATTCTTAATTCCAGAAAGTTTAATTGCTGCTAGATGTTGAATTAGTTGTGGTTTCTTTTTAATTGGATCTGCAGCAGATACAACCACAATAACAGCATTCATTAATTTAATACTACCTAACATAGTTAGAATTAATTCTTGATGACCTGGACAATCTACAAAAGATACATGATTCTCTAATACACATTTTTGTTCTGTATCCTTAGTAACATAACTTGTTGGTTTTGAATCAGTTGAATACCGATTTTTACCATCTGTCCAAATTTTCATATTTGCATATCCTGGTTTAATTGTAATATTTCTAGTTTTTTCAGAACTATGTCGCTGCGTCTTTACACCTGTTAAAACTCTAACACATGTAGACTTACCATCTGATACTGAACCTAACATACCAATATTTAGTATAGGTTGATTATTCATATTAATATTCATTGTTGAATCCATTATATTATTATAATTAAGTAAAAATATTAAATATATCAATTTTTATTTGAAAACTTAAGAATGCTATCAATCGCACTGCGTGTTTTATTCCAAGTTACATAGTATATACATTCGCTTTTGGTGAAAAACTAACAGGCTATGTCATAGTGCGAAAAATAACTCTATAGAAATATAATAATTATTAATTATTGTTATAAAATAATAATTAATTATTTATTGGTTTATCAGTTTGACGATCAATACCTTTATTTAGTAGCGTATAATTATTGTCTTCGAAATCTATTGTTCTAGTTCCATTTATATCAACAACACCAATGATATCACAATAGGTAGTAACTGAATTATACAAAGCGGTAGTATTTGGACGTTTATTTAATTTTAAAATTAATTGTTGCATTGAATCAATGCTCATATCAATCGGATTACCTAAATTAAACTCTATATATTTTTCAAAATATAGTGTATTATGAATAGTTTCTAAAATTTTATCTAATTCATAATTCATATATTATTTATACTACTTTTTCTTTAAATATTAGGAAGGTTCAAATAATTGATTTTTAGTTAATTCTATCAAATAACATATTTGTTGATAAATTAATAATTTCTCAGTTAATGAATCTTCATTTTCAAACATTGTTTTTAATTTTTCAAGTGTTAATCCTTTTAATTTTTTATTTCTTTTAGGTTTTATATTTGATATTTTATCAATCATTTCTTCAACACGTTCTTTTTCATATTTTAATTCTTCTTTAACATCTTTAACAGTTTGACTTTTAAGATCTAAATTATCTATTTTTTCAATTTCATCAATTCTATCATTGAATTTATTTATTTGTTCCATATTAAATTAAAAACAGATAATTTTTAAATAGAAATATAAATTATCTCTAATCATTTATTACAAATTTACGAAACATATCTAATAAACCATTAACTCCATTATTATTAATTAATTTTAATGTTGAATTATGATCATTACCATCATGACGTAATAGTAAGTAACGAAGTGACCAAAATATAGATAAATTACTTCTACCATTTCCTCCAATATATGTTAGATTAAATGTGTCCATTTGTAATGTCCATAATGGACCCCAAATAGTGGTAACCATATCTTGTATTACATATGCTAACTTTAAAGATTCATTATTCATTGTAAAACCATGTACTATCTTATGAGTAGCATCACACCATAGAGCAAATTTCTCTGTACCATTCCATATGAAAGTTCCAAGAAGACCACCTGTTCGATTTTGCAATGTATCTTCATTTAATAGATCGCATTCATTTGATAATTGCCATTGCCAATCACCATTAGTATTTATTATACTAATATCTGATTCTCCTGTTCGAATATCTGTAATTCGCGTATTATGCGGAATATAATGTGTAATATATTGTGGATACAATATTCTATGAATAATTTTTAATAAATCTTGTTGTTCTTTAAATAATGGATAATGTACATTTAATGCATTCATATATGATTCAAATAAATTATTTTTTTGAATTAATTTAGCGGATACACTTTTATTATCTACTAAGTTAGTTGTATTTATGCTAATTTCCATTATATTTGATATAAATATATATTTAAGTAAAAATATTTAATGATGTATAATATTTTTGATTAATTTACATTTTTAGTGCATTTTCTAAAGTAGTTGTAGCTTTACCAGCCATCTCACGAACTTCTGGTTGGGAAGCATTATCTCGTTCGCTTATAATATAAGGTAATAATTTGTCTTCAAATGGTTTTACATCTCTAGAATCATTTACTAATTTACACATATTATCAATTACAACACAACATTTTCTTCTTATTTTTGAAGCTCTATCTTTTAGTCCTCTATTTAAGATTGGTACAATTACCGCAAGAGTCGATTTTTCAACCTGATTAACAAATGTTGTTTCCATTAATGCATCTATCGCAATAATAGTTTTACTTGGATCCTTATTTGCTTCAACTAGTTTAGGAATTAATGGAATTACATCAGGATTAGATATTCTACTACAACATTTATTTAATGCACGAGTAGATTCTTCTTTTACTTCTCTTTTAGGATTAGATGTCTGTGATGTAATTAATGGGATTAATTCAGGTAATAAATAATCTATTTGTTCAGGTGCACTATCTGTTAATACAGATATAAGTTTAAGACATCCAATAGATTTTTTCCACGATGTATCAGAAATTTTTTCTTTTAATAAATTTAAAATTTGAAATGAACAGTATGGATTAATTTTCATAAATATTTGACCAATAATACGATTAGATAAATTAATAACATTTATATGTTTATCTTCAAATAAATCTAATAAATCAGATAATAAAATAGACAAACAAGGTTCAAATAGATAATTACCTTCTTCAACAGATGCAAGTGTTAAAAATAATCCAAACTCTCTATTCTTATAATTAGAATCATTTATAGAGTTTTTAATTAAATCTAATATAATATCATTAAAAAATATAAGTGTATTGTTTAAATTATCATAATTTATATTTTTTTGCAAAGCTATTTTTAAAATATTTAATTTTTCATCAAAATTCATATCTTCAAAGTCTGAGTTTCCAATATCAGTAAATTGTTTTACAATATCATTATTAATAAATTCCATATATTATCTTATTATTAATTATTACTTTAGAATATTTATTTACACCATTAAATTATTTAAAACATACTTTATAACTTAAAAGATATAATTATGGAAGTTAAAAGTTCAAATGAAATATGTAAATCTTTATTTTTAGAAATTTTAAAAGATAATAATATTGCTAATAACTTTAATGAAAGACGACATTTATTACCGGTATTAGAATATTTAGCAACGCTTACTTCGTTTTATTGTAAATTAGGAAATAAAAATAAATCAGAATGGGAAGAGAATATAACTAGAATTATATATTTACTAGCAGATGAAAATGTTGTAGTTAATAATACATTTTTTAATGAGATAAATGAAATGATGGAGAAAAAAGAAGAAGATTTAGATATACCAGAAGGTGAAGGTAAAATTTTATGTAATGTTAAATTTAAGCTTGCTTATGGTGGTAAAATCCTATTAAATACTACAAACTTTCATGTTCGTAGAGGAAGACGTTATGGTTTATTAGGTCATAATGGTTGTGGTAAATCAACATTAATGAGAGCAATTGCTACTGGACAACTTGCTGGATTTCCAGGTGCTGAAGAATTAATGTCATTAAAAGCATGTTATGTTGAACACGATATTGATGGTTCTAATGCTGATATTCCAACAATTGATTTTTGTATGCAAGAACCAATTTTAGCACAACTTGGCAGAGAAGCAATTTATCAAAAATTACTTGATATGGAATTTACAGATGAATTGATTAATAAACCAATTTGTAATTTATCAGGTGGGTGGAAAATGAAACTTGCTTTGGCCAGAGCAATGTTAATTGGTGCTGATTTATTATTACTAGATGAACCTACAAATCATTTAGATGTAGATAAAATATCATGGTTAGTAAAATTTTTATCTGGACCTGATTGTGAAAATGTAACATCATTAATTGTATCACATGATTCTAAATTCTTAGATCGAGTATTAAGTGATGTAATTCATTATGAAAATATGAGATTAAAAAGATATACTGGGAATTTAACCAAGTTTGTAGAACAATGTCCGATTGCAAAAGCTTATTTTAGTATTCAAAATACTGATTTAACATTTAATTTTCCAAAACCTGGTAATTTGGATGGTGTAAAATCACGAACTAAAGCTATTATTAAATTAAAAAATTGTACATTTACATATCCTGGTGCTCCCAAACCAACTATTTTAAATGCATCAATTCAATGTAGTCAAGCATCTAGAATTGCATGTATCGGACCAAATGGTGCAGGTAAATCAACTTTAATCAAGTTATTGGTAGGTGAATTAAAACCGGATAAAGGATGTGAAGAACCAGATAGACATCCAAATTGTAGAGTTTCGTATGTTGCACAGCATGCATTTCATCATATTGAAAAACATATAAATAAATCACCGATTGAATATATTCAATGGAGATTTAGTGGAGGAGTAGATAAGGAGGTTATGGAAGCAGAACAAGCAAACTTGACAGACTTGGAAAAACAAAAATATTTACAACCATTTATTGTTTATACAAAAGAATTACCACCTGAAGAAGATGAAAGAGGAAATAAAAAAGGAAAGGGTGAAATAGTATATGATTCTATGGAACCATTAAAAAAAGGAGATAAATGTCCTGATGGTATAAAGCCTAGAGTTATATCAAACTTGGTTGGAAGAATATCAAAACATGGTTCGTATGAATATGAAGTAAAGTGGAAGGACTTGGAGTCTGATCATAATTTATATGTTCCTCTTGATACTCTAGAAAAATATGGATTTGATAAACAGGTAAAAGAAATTAATGAAAAAATAGCAGCTGCACAAGGTAATTCAAGACCATTAACTTTTGCAGAAATTCAGAAACATTTAGAAGATGTTGGATTAGATGAAGAATTTTCAAGATATGGTAAATTAGCAAATTTATCGGGTGGTCAAAAAGTTAAAGTAGTTATTGGTGCTGCCATGTGGTATTGTCCACATTTGTTAATTCTTGATGAACCTACAAATTATTTGGATCGTGATTCTCTTGGTGCACTATCAAAAGCAATTAATAATTTTGAAGGTGGTGTTTTAATGATTAGTCATAATGCCGAATTTTATGGCGATATTGCACCCGAAGTGTGGAATGTACCTGGAGATGGATTTGTATATTCATCTGGAGAAGATTATATGGATAAAATTAAACAACAAGAACTAGCTGATAAAAAAGCAAATAAAAATAAATTAAATTTAGGTGAAAATGAAACAGAAATATTAGATGGATTTGGTAATAAGATAGAAATTGAAAAGAAAGTTAATAGTAATGTTGATAGAAGTCAACTTAAACAAATGCAAAAAGAATTTAAGCTTATGAAGAAAATGCAAAATGGCGGTGACGATATTGATGAAGAATTATTTTATAAACTTGAAGAAGATATTGCTATTGCAGAAGAACAACTAAATAAAGAAAAACTAGTGCGTAAAAATAAATTATAATAACAACACACTGGTCGGTTGAATAAAGTGATTAACAATTAGTGTTTTCGCCGAAGGCGAATGTAATACCATGTAACTTGCAATAAAAATTGTATATATATTATATAAAATTATATGATTTATATTTATTATTTATGCCTTATGATAATATTAAACAGGCGAAACAAGCAATTCAAGATTGTAATGCTATACTAATTATTGCTGGTGCAGGAATGAGTGTTGACTCTGGTATATTTACTTACCGCGGTACCAATGGTATATGGGAGAATTCTATTCAAATTGGAAACGAATTATATCGTTATGATGAAATATCAAGTTTAAATATGTGGAATAAATATCCTGAACTCGCGTGGGGTTTCAAAAGTAATTTTTATAAAATGATACAAGATCATGAACCACATGAAGGATATTATACATTACTAAACCATATTCAAAAGAAACTACATAATAATTATTTTATATGTACTTCAAATATTGATAATTATTTTGAACGAGCTGGATTTGATAGTAAAAAAATATATGAAGTTCATGGAACTATGAAATATCTTCAATGTATGGACAAAAAATGTTCTATTCGTAATGGAATTATTGAAGCACAACCTATCACGATACCACCATTTGATCCAAAAACATTTATAGCATATAATATGCCAAAATGTCCCCATTGTAAAAATATATTAAGACCCAATGTAAGTATGTTTGGAGATTATAATTTTTATGGTAAACTTTATGAACATGCTCGTAAAAGAATGGAGATATGGTTAAATGAAGTAAATAAAAATGACCAAAAATTACTAATATTAGAAATTGGTTGCGGAATAAATCCACATTCTCTTAGAATGAATAATGGTATAATGCTTAGTGGTGAATGGAAATTACCAAAAATTAATAATTTACAATTTAGTATTCGATTAAATCCAGAAGAAAATTTAGAAGATACTAAAAATAATACTATTCATATCAATATGGGTGCAAAATTAGGATTAAAAAGTATTCTTTGATATATAAAAATTGGTTTATCAGTAACTTATTCGTTTCACTCTTTGATATATAAAAATTGATATATTTTTATTTACCATATAATGATTAATAATAATGAGTTTTGAATTAAGACTAGATGAGTTATATAATAGTATACATGCAGAAGACAATGTAACAAAATTAGTACTACCGGTTCCTAATATTGAGGTAACTACAACAAATACATATTGGTCTAATATTAAGGATTTTCTTAAAATTATTAATAGACCACCAAAACATTTTATTGATTTTCTATCGGTTCAATTAGGAACAGAAGTAACACAGAAATCAGCATCATTATCTAAAGGACTAATTCTTATAGGTAAACAAAAGAAACAAAAAATAGTTCCACTAATTGAAAAATATATGAAAGAATTTGTTGTTTGTAAATTTTGCAATAGTTATAAATCAAAGTTAAATAAAGATGACCAAATTAGAAAGTATATTTTTAATTGCAAAACATGCAACTCAAATTACTCAGTTTAATTTATTAACAATGCCGCCTAGATGATATTTAGGTGCAGAATCACTCTCGTCTACATATACGTTTAACATACCATCTTTAATCAAATGAATGAAACACTTGTTTGATACCTTGTCTGTATTGGTATATAGATGATGAAAACTTGCCAAGCACCCACTACCA
>Ga0055584_100006042_pt1 | contig 11871 bp, 9 predicted proteins | sample OSDHelmetaG_FD_58716 | JGI IMG/M metagenome (GOLD analysis project Ga0055584, IMG submission 58716) | Pelagic marine sediment microbial communities from the LTER site Helgoland, North Sea, for post-phytoplankton bloom and carbon turnover... | ecosystem: Environmental > Aquatic > Marine >... | reverse complement strand
TCGTGCTCGGCCTCGTCCGCGCGTTGTTGTGCCTTCTGCTCCGCAGTAACGTCGAGGAGTTGCACCACGTGCCACCGTTGCTTTCCGGTCGCATCGGGAACCTCGGTTACCCAGATGCGCACCCAGCGTTGTTCACCGTCCATTCTGATTACGCGTAGATCATGGCTGGTCTGGCTCGCTGAGACGGAGTCGACCGTAGTTCGCAGGATGGTGTCAGTCCGGGCGCGATCATTTGGGGCGATCAGCGACAAGAATTTTCGACCCAGCAGATCTGGCCGAGCTCGCCCGAACAGCTCGCTGGCGGCACCGTTGCCCTCGATTATGAGGCCGGTTAGATCTAGTACGCATTGGCCAATCAGTGCCTCATCCACGCTGCGACTCAGCATGTCGGATCGATTGGAGTTGTAGGGGTCAGTGTCGTGCCAGGAATCCCGTTCCGCGAGCGCCGAAACTTCCTGACTTACTTCGAGAGCCGCCCCCACTGCACCGATGACCGCGCCGGAGTGATCTCGCGACAGATTGCCAACAATGTCCACCCAGATAAGTTCGCCGTTCTTCCGGAGTAAGGGCCGTCGGCGACGCCAACTTTCCGCTTGTTGGTGGGCCACTAGTTCTCGTTGAAACTGTGCGTTGCGACCATCTTCTGCCAGATCAAAAGCATCGAGGTTTTGTCCTACTAATTCTGCGGGTGCGTAGCCGGTGAGGCGCTCGCAACCGGCGCTGGCAAAGGTGATGACATGGTCGGTGTCCACGAGGAACCAAGCGAGATCAGACTGCTGCAGCGCTCGTAGCAGGTCGACGTTGTTCACCATCACCACCCACCATCAGATCCCCCCCAACGGTATCCGCTCTGTGGTGCTACTCCCACTCCTAGATCGAGATATGACCGAGGGTGAACTCTGCACTACCAATGGTTATACCGCTGCGGATTTCGCCGCGAATGTGTGGCGGGTGGCGACTATGTCGCCGCCGCTGAAGGGAGCGGCTATCGCGCCGCGGTTGCTTGCTCCCGTTTGGTCTGCCGGGCGAGGCCGATGCCGAACAGCGCTCCCAAGAATGAAAAGAAGGCGGCTAGGCCAAAAGCAAGTTTCAGGCCAGTAACCATGTCGTCCTTGGTTTCGGTGATGACCTGGTCAAATTCCGCTATCTCCTGCGTCTGGGCCGCAGTAGCGCCAGAGTCGGTGGTAGGTGTGCTGAGTTGATTCTTGAACCCGTAGAGACTAGTGATCTCTTGTTGCTGCTTGGCGGTTAGGTCGCTTACCGAAACTTGCTGCATCTGCTGCGCTATCGACCCGAGCAGCAAGCTGGTGATCAGAGCGCCTCCGAGTGCGCCAAAGACTAGTCGAGCCGCGACCTGAGTGCCGCCGGCCACTCCCGACATCTCCTTGGGAACATCTGTGAGCAGCAACGACACCAGGAGTGCATAGGCGGCGCCCCACGCGAAGCCCTCGACCAACAGCGGCAATGCCAGCCACCAGCCCTGTCCGCTCGTTGAAATCAGCGGTATCAGCGCCACCATGGCAATCGGTTGGAGAATGAGGCAAAACAAACTGGCCTTCACCGGCGGGACTTTGACCCGCGTGATGATCGGTCCCCCAAGTGCCATTCCGATTCCGAGCGGTACCAAGGTCAGGCCGGAGCCCAACGGGTCTTGATCCAGCACGAATTGCGCGTACAGCGGGATTAGCATCAGCAGACCAAAAACTCCGGCAGTCATCGCGGCTGCCGCTGAGGTGCCCCAGTTGAAGGAGATGACTCGGAACAACGAGAACTCCAGTACCGACTCCCGGTCGGTCTGCTGCAGCGACACTTCCCAGCGAGCGAACAGCGCCAGCAGCACCAGCCCCAAGCCCAGCATGATCGGTACGGGAGAAATACTCAGCGGCCAACTAGCTGTGCCACCTAGCCAAGTGTCGCCAGTAGCTGACCACCAGCCAAGACTTGCGGCCTCCTGCAGTCCGAAGACCACCAAACCCAAGCCCAGTACCAGCAGTACCGAACCCAGTACATCGAACTTGCCCTTACGCGGTCGCCCGGGAATCTCCCGCTCGAGAAAGAGCAAGCCCAGGAAAGCCACGACCATGATGGGCACATTGATCAGAAAAGCCCACCGCCATGACATGAAGGTCGACAGCGCGCCACCAATGAGCGGACCTAGCGCCATGGCAGAACCGATGACCGCGGTCCAAATCGAGAAGGCAAGGGCGCGGTTCCGGCCACTGGGAAATGATTGATTGAGCAGCGACAACGAAGCTGGAATAGCCATCGCCAAAACGAATCCCTGAATCGCCCGACCGGCCATCAGCGTCGGGAAGCTATTGGCCAGTCCGGTGATGGTCGAACCGAGTGCGAACACCACGCATCCCAGTAGTAGCGATTTCTTCGGACCAACGAGATCGGCCACTTTGCCCATCAGCACCATGAATGAGGCAGCCACCACCATGAAGATCGTGATGATCAGCGTGGCACTGTCTGCGTCAATACCGAGGTCAGTGACGATCGACGGCAGCGTGACATCGGCAATCGACAAGTCGAGTCCGATGACCAGCAATGCGATGGCCAGAAAGACAAAGCCACCCCACGTTCGGCCCACGGAAGAAGTGCTGGTGTTGTCCTGATGTGTTGTCATGAGTTTCGCTTCTCGCCTATTGCGGCCGTGATTGAGCCATAGTCTGCAGGAATAGCGCGGCCGCAGTGATCGATCGATGCAGTTCCGCGAGATCGATGCTTTCGTTGGGGGCATGGATGAGTGCGCCTGGATCCTGCGCTCCGGTCGCTACGACCGGAAGATTGGGAAAGGCAGAGACCAGGTTGGCGAGGAAGGGGATGGAGCCACCAGCGCCCTGCTCCACTGGTTCGCGGCCAAAGGCAGTTTGCATGGCCTCGGCGTAGGCGCGATAGGCATTATTGCCGGTGGCAATCCGAGTTCCAGCGGCACCAAAGTCTGGCGTAATGTCTGTGGCCACTCCCCAGGGAGTGTGCTGCTGGACATGAGCCTCGATCGCCGCGATTGCCTCGTGCCAGTCGGCAGTGGCGGGAATCCGAACGCTGATCATGGCGCTTGCTTCCGGAATAATGGCGGTGGCCGCTCCCTCAACTGCCGGTGCGTCCAGCCCGGTCACGCTCACTGCTGGTTTCGAGATAAGCCGGTCGGCTATGGTGCCGGTGCCAACCAGTGCGACATCTGGCAGGACGCCGGCTTGTTCTCGAAATCTAGCTTCGGGAATATCGGCACCATGCCACTGGCCGCTGGGAATGCCAGCGATTGCGCAGTCACCATTGTCATCGGTCAGCGAATCCAACAGCCGGATGAGGGCGAGTAGTGCGTTCGGCGCTGGCCCACCGTAGAGACCGCTGTGCAGGGTGCCCGTCAACGTTCGCAATGAAACTTTGACCTGAGCCACGCCACGGAGTTCGGTAGTGAACGTGGGAACTCCGAGTTCCACGCCACCCATGTCATTGATGACGGCGGCGTCAAGCCCCGCAAAGGCCGCTGGTTTTGTTGCCGGCCACTCCTCGAAATCGCCGCCGTGCTCTTCTTCGCCCTCGATCATGATCCGCAGATTGACGGGTGGATTGGCTGCTAACGCGCGGACACAAGTGAGGTGGGTGACAACGCCAGATTTATCGTCGGCAGCGCCGCGTCCGTACATCCGCCCGTCTCGGACCACCGGCTCGAATGCCGCTGACTCCCAGATCGTTGAATCTCCTGCTGGTTGGACGTCGTAGTGCGAGTAGAGCATCACCGTGGGGGCTTCCGGTGCAGCATCGAGTTCGGCCATGACCGTAGGAACGCCCGAACTGCCGGGGACTAGGCTCACTCGACTTGCACCAGCGGTTTCGAACAAGTCAGCCACTGCGGTCGCGCATTCCTGCACTGGTTTCGGGTCAAAGTCCGGAAAGTTGATCGAGGGAATTCGAACCAACGCGGCGAGGTCGGCTTCTGCTTGGGGCATCAGATCAGTGATCTGGGCGATGAGGGCTGCCTGCTGTGCCTGAGGATCGGTGGCTGACATGCCCCTACGCTAGTACTCGCCCCCGCGCGATTCCCGTTTCCGCCGTGGTTCGCGCCTTCGACTGGTGAACTCTGCCAGACTCAAGAGTGGTGACCATTGCTCACGTGTCACGGAGGTGATGTCATGCCCGAGGAGTTTTTCGGGTTGCCGTTACATCCACTAGTCGTGCACGCAGTCGTGGTGCTTATCCCGCTCACCTCGCTGGGTCTCATCGTGATGGCTTCCAGTGGCAAGCGGTCGCAGCGGTACGCGCCGGCGGTCGTGCTCATAGCCAGTGTTGCTGCGGTATCGGCTTTCGCGGCCAAACAAAGCGGCGAGCAACTGCTGCAGAGTCGCGGCCCGGTGCAAGCCCAGCACTACGACTATGGTCATTGGCTGCCGTGGGCTGCCTTGGGCCTGTTGGCCTTGGTGGTGTTGCTGGTACTGATGGACCGCAACAGTGACGGCAACCGGCAGCCCATCGGTCGAGTGTTTGCGGTGGTGTGCGTGGTGGCTGCCATCGGTGCTGTCGCATTGACCGTCCTCACTGGTCACTCCGGGGCAGAACTCGTTTGGGGCTAGTTCAGTTCGCTCCGCACCGACCCCAACAGTCGGCGGAAAGACGCCAGTCGTTCTGCTCCTGCCGGGCCCGCGCCGTCAGCTGCTACCCAGTCGTCCAATGCGCAGTGCGGTGGCAGGTGATCGCAGCCACGGGGGCATTGCTCGGCACCGTCTGCCAACTCACCGAAGGCGGCCAGGATCCGACCGGGGTCGATGTGACCCAATCCGAAACTGCGTAGTCCCGGAGTATCAATGATCCAGCCACCGCCGGGCAGTGGCAGTCCCACGGCTGAAGTGGAGGTATGCCGCCCTCGACCGGTGACTGCGTTCACCTGACCGATTTCTCGCTCTGCGCCAGGAACTAGCCGATTCACTAGCGTGGATTTACCGACACCGGACTGCCCGATAAGTACCGAGATTCGACCAGCCAGCCGTTGCACTAGATCGGTAACTGGACCGTCCTGTCGAACCCGAATGAGCTCCACGCCGAGGGCGCGGTACCCGGTGGCTAGTTCTTCTCCCGACGCTAGATCGGTCTTGGTCACGATCAGCAGCGGCATCAGATCCGCATCGAGGGCGGCAACTAAGCACCGGTCGATGAACCCTTCTCGAGGCGCGGGATCCGCGGCTGCGGTCACGATGCCCAGTACTTGCGCGTTGGCTACGACCACTCGGTCTGTGGGATCGGAATCGTCGGGGGTGCGGCGCAGTGCGGTAGTGCGCGGTTCCAATCGAATGATGCGGGCCAGCGTTCCGGTGGCGCCCGACGTGTCGCCGGTAACGCCGACACGATCACCGACCACGATGCCGCGGCGGCCCAGTTCGCGAGCTCGTACCGCCGACACCCGGCTGTCGTCGTCGGACAGCACTACGCCGTAGCGACCGCGGTCTATTGCCACCACGAAGCCAGGGCGCGCTTCATGGTGCGCTGGCCGATCTTTGCTGCGTGGCCGTGACTTCCGGCTCGATGGCCGGATCTTGACGTCATCCTCGGTGTACTCCCGGGGCACGAGGCTAAAGCCTCCCCGCAGCCTCAGCCGCTGGGTTCACTAATGTTCGCCAGACCTGCGGAAATTCAGCGAAGGTCTTGCTGGTCGTCTCGATGTCCTCGACCAACACCTTGGGCGTGACCAGACCAATGATCGCTCCGGCGGTAGCCATGCGATGGTCCCGATAGGTGGCCCACGAGCCGCCATGTAGCGGTCGCGGATTGATCAGTAGTTCATCGGAGGTGGCGCTGACATCGCCCCCCAAGCCATTGATCTCGGCAGCAAGTGCTGCGAGTCGATCGGTCTCATGGCCTGTGATGTGACCGATTCCAGTCAGTTTGGAGGGAGCGTCGGCCACAGCACAGACTGCCGCCACCGTGGGGACAAGTTCGCCGATGTCGCGCATATCTAGGTTGATGCCACGAACTCGACCGGTACCCCGAACTAGTAGCCCGTCCGCAACCGATTCAGTGGTGGCTCCCAACTGCCCCAGCAGTTCGATCACCTCGTTACCTGGCTGCAAATTGTCCGCTGGCCAGTCTGCGATAACGATTTCCCCACCGGTCACCAGTGCCGCAACTGCTAGTGGCAGGGCGTTGGACAGGTCCGGTTCCACCACGCGATCCAGTGCTCGCAGTGGCCCTGGCATGACCGTCCAGTCGGCTCGGTGCCGGTCCTGCAGGCTTTCCGATACCTCGACCCCGTGTTGGGCCAGCATCTTGCAGGTCATCCGGATGTGGGGGAGTGAGGGGACTTTGCCACCCCGGTGCCGTACCTGAACACCGTTGCTGAAATTCGCCCCGCTGAGTAACAAGGCGGTGACGAACTGACTACTTGCCGCGGAGTCGATGTCAACGGTGCCGCCTGCCACCTCACCGTGGCCGATCACAGTGAAAGGCAGCGAGCCACGACCACCATCATCGATTTCGATCCCCAAGCGAGTCAACGCAGTCAACATCGCCGTCATTGGGCGAGTTCTTGCCTCGGCGTCGCCGTCGAAACGAACCTCGCCATTGGCGAGACCCGCGATAGGTGGCAAGAAACGCATCACGGTGCCGGCAAGACCGCATGCCACCGTGGCTGGTGCGGAGATCGGGCGCGGAGTTACCCGTACTGCCCGTTTCGCCGGATCCGACAGTTGCTCAATCCCGAAACCCAAGGCCCGCAGGGCAGCGATCATTAGCTTAATGTCTCGCGCCTGCAGCGGCAGCCCCGAGATAGTGCTCTCGTCGTCCGCCAGGCAACTCAGTAGCAGCGCTCGATTGGCCACCGACTTCGATCCGGGGACCTGAACGGTTCCGCGAACCGGGTCGGTAGCCACAGGAGCGGGCCACATTTTTGGAGGCATGCTCAGAGGGTATCCGGGTGGGTGGCTATCGTGCCGGGATGGAGGATGCCTTCTTTGTGCCGCTTGCCGAGCGGCGCTATCGACCCACTGACCGCGTGCGCGGCCCCTGGTCTGCTGACCACATGCACGGCGGACCGCCCAGTGCCCTGCTGGCCCACGAGATGTCTGCGGCCGCGCAGGCGGCCGGTTTCGTTGGCCCGGCCTTGCTATCTCGAATCACGGTGGAGTTGTTATCGCCGATTCCGATGGCAGACGTTGACGTGACCGCCACGGTGGAACGACCAGGAAGACAGGTCTCGCTGCTATCGGCAACACTGGCCGTCGATTCCGTCCCGGTGGCGCTTGCTCGAGCCTGGCTCATCCGGCTCACCGAGTTGGAACTGCCTTACCGCGATGCCGGTCCGGTTCCCGGTGAGGGTCGGCCTGGGCTGCCCGAAGGTTGGGGCGGTGGCTACATCGATTCAGTGGAATGGCGGTGGGTGGCTGGTGCCATGGATCAGCCGGGACCGGCGACTGTATGGGCCCGTCCGCGAGTTCCCCTAGTCGTGGGCCGCGAGCTGAGCGGCGAGGAACGAGCGCTGTTGGTCGCCGATTCGGGCAGTGGTGCTTCGTCAGTGCTAAATCTGCGGGAATTCTTGTTCCTGAATACCGAGCTCAGCGTGCACTTGTTTCGACCACCGCAGGGGGAGCGAATCCTGCTGGCGTCCGAAACGAAGCTCGATTCCGGTGGCATTGGTTTAGCCGCGACCGAGTTAGCCGACGATACCGGAATGATCGGTCGGGGTGCGCAAACCCTGTTTGTAGCGCCCAGGGTTACGGAGCATCGCTGATGGCGCGTAATCGAGGAGGCCGGACTCGCAGTAGTTTTCGCGCCCGATAACCGACGAATGCTGGCCTAGGCATCTTGGAAAGTGATAGACATCACCCCGACTTTGGCGGTCGCAGGAGTATCGGGCATCCTAGAGTCAATGCGATCCGCCCCGCCCGGCTGGGACTTCATCCCGTCGCGGACCGCCCCGCCGGGCTACCGAGTGAGGGCGTGCCTGCGAGATACGGAGTGAAGATGAGCGTGCCGGGTCTGGATAACTCCCCGACTAAGAACAAGAAGCTTCTTGAATGGGTCGAGGAGGTTGCCGCGCTGGCGAAGCCAGATCGCGTCGAGTGGTGCGATGGCTCTCAAGAAGAATGGGATCGACTCACCCAGTTGCTCGTGGACGGTGGCACCTTCATCCCGCTGAATCAGGAGAAGCGTCCCAACTCCTTCCTCGCCCGCTCGAATCCGTCTGACGTTGCTCGGGTAGAGGACCGGACCTACATCTGCTCCACTCGCGAAGAGGACGCTGGTCCCACCAATAACTGGATGGATCCGGCCAAGATGCGTGGCATCCTCAACGGCCTCTTCGACGGCTGTATGCGTGGTCGGACCATGTACGTCATCCCGTTCTGCATGGGCCCGCTGGGATCGCGAATCTCACAGCTCGGTGTTGAGATCAGCGACTCACCATACGTCGTAGCCAACATGCGGATCATGACCCGAATGGGTACCGCTGCTTTGGAGCAGTTGGGCGAAGACGGTGACTTCGTGCCTGCGCTGCACACCGTCGGGTACCCGTTGGTGGATGAGAATGGCGAGTCCCGCGAGGACGTTGCCTGGCCGTGCAGTGATACCAAGTACATCGTTCACTTCCCAGAGTCTCGCGAAATCTGGTCCTACGGTTCTGGCTACGGCGGCAATGCGCTGCTGGGCAAGAAGTGCTTCGCGCTGCGGATCGCCTCTGCCATGGCTCGCGACGAAGGCTGGATGGCAGAGCACATGCTGGTGTTGAAACTGACCGCCCCAGATGGCGACGTCAAGTACATCACCGCAGCGTTCCCGTCCGCTTGTGGCAAGACCAATCTGGCCATGTTGGAGCCCAGCGTTCCCGGCTGGAAGGTGGAGACAGTTGGCGACGACATCGCTTGGATGCGATTCGGTGCCGACGGGCGTCTCTACGCCATCAACCCGGAGGCTGGCTTCTTCGGCGTTGCGCCGGGAACTGGTGACAAGACCAATGCGAACGCGGTGAAATCGCTGTGGGGCAACTCCATCTTCACCAACGTCGCCCTCACCGATGATGGCGATGTCTGGTGGGAGGGTCTCACTGAAGAGCCGCCCGCTCACCTCATCGACTGGAAAGGCAACGACTGGACAGCGGATAGTGACGCCCCGTCCAGCCATCCCAACGCTCGCTTCACCGCTCCCGCCGAGCAGTGTCCGTCAATCGCTCCCAACTGGGAAGATCCCGCAGGAGTCCCGATTTCGGCCATCTTGTTCGGTGGTCGGCGTGCGACGAACGTACCGCTGGTCAATGAAGCTCGTGACTGGCAGCACGGTGTCTTCCTGGGATCGTCTATTGCCTCAGAGCAGACCGCTGCGGCAGAGGGCACCGTTGGTGAACTTCGCCGGGACCCGTTTGCGATGCTGCCGTTCTGCGGTTACAACATGGCGGACTACTGGGGTCACTGGCTCAAGATCGGCAACATGACCGACGAGGACAAACTGCCGAAGATCTACCAGGTGAACTGGTTCCGCAAGGACGAAGACGGCAAGTTCATCTGGCCGGGCTTCGGCGAGAACTCCCGAGTGCTGTCCTGGATCGTGGAGCGAGTCGAGGGTCGGGTCGACGCTGACGAGACTCCGATTGGCAACCGCCCGCAGGAAGGTGACCTCTACGTCGAGGGTTTGACCCTGTCAGATGCTGAGCTCGCCGAGTTGTTCGAGGTGGACCCGCAGTCGTGGCTGGCGGAGTGCGACCTCACCGAGGAATACTTCGCCAAGTTCGGTGACAAGGTTCCGCAGCAGCTGCGAGACGAACTCGCCGTGCTGCGCGAGCGGTTGACTGCCGCTCAGGGCTAGTCGCAAGGGCAGCGCCTAGCGAGAGTTGGCAGGACCAGTCAGCCGATGTGGTGGTTGACGCTGTTGAGGTCGTTGACCGGCTGATTGCCTTGTCGCAGCGAACGCCAGGAAACTACAACGGCGTAGCCGAGCCATAGTGCGACGCCGATGAATTTGAGGCTGTCTTCCGTCGGTCCGGCCCAGACTGGCTTGAGCCCGAAAGCGTCGGCTGCGGTGTCGAAGCACACCGATCCGGCCAGAAAGATCACCGCGGCGGAGAACAAGAGTGGCGAATGCCGCTGCAACATCGCCCATTGCGTCACGACAAAACCGATGAACACCATGCCGTAACCGACGACGTAGACGCTTTGGCCGCCGAAGGGCAGCATTGGGATATACCACTCGTGCAGTAGAAACTGGTCGTCCACAGCTAGCAGTAGGCTCCACGCGCCGAAGAACAACAGAAACCGCGATTCCGTTCGTGCATGATTGGCCCGAGCTACGGCACCCGCCAACAAGGTCAGCGCGGCCGCGGCAGTCCACGACATGATGCTCAGGGAGGAGACGGCGCTGCTGAGCGGATTGGCGTTAGCTACCGAAGTTGCATCGGCAAAGAGTTTCCACGGCTCCATCCCGGTCTGCACCGCCAAAGCCAGCAGCAGGGCGAGGAAGGTGAGCGCACCTGCCAGAACCAGCGCGATGATCTTGACGTCACGATGGGCAGATGAAGGTTGTCTTGTCTTGAGCAAAGATCTGATGGCCAAAGCGCATCTCCTGTCTGGCCGGTTGTTCGTGATGGGTGGAATACCGAGGCGTCAACGAGAGCGGCCTAATAGAGAATAGCGCGACATGGCGGAAAAGCTTCCTGCTCACCGCGCAGGATGTCTAGGCTGCGGGTGTGGATTTCTTCGCAACTGCTCTGTCCATTGTGGTGGCATATGGCTCACTGATTGTGGTCGCTTGGGGCTTTGTGGATGCCTACGGCTACAGCAAGGAAGATTTCAAAGTGGTGAATCGGATGCCGCGGCTGATCTGGTTGATGATTCTGCTGGTCAGTTTTGCATTACTGGTCTTCGGTATTGGTGGCAGCATCATCCGAGAACCATTGAGTCTTGGTGGCCTTACCTGGCTGGCCGTGATGATCGCCACGGGCGTTTACTTCTATGATCAGCGGCCCAAGTTGCGCGGCGTGCGTGCAGGTCGGTTGAACACCTAACCCGACTCGTCTGCGGCACGGACCTCCAGCGATTACCTAGTAACAGGGCTTCGGCGCGCGAAAGCGCAATGAAGCGATCACGCAATGAACCAATCAAGAAATGAGGAAGCCCCCGGCCACTGGCCGGGGGCTTCCTCATTTCAGGTTAGTGATTAGTCACCAATGGTGGCCACCATGATGGCCTTGATGGTGTGTAGCCGGTTCTCAGCCTGATCGAAGGCGATATTCGAGCTGGACTCGAACACGTCGTTCGTGACCTCTAGGCCGTTATCCATACCGGTGGACGCTGCCACGTCCCTACCAACCTTGGTGTTGGTGTCGTGGAATGCGGGCAGACAGTGCATGAACTTGGCATCCCGGTTACCGGTTTTGTTTAGGGCCTCACGGTTCACCTGGTACGGCTTGAGCAGTTGGACTCGCTCGTCCCATACCTCTTTCGGTTCACCCATGGAGACCCACACATCGGTGTGCAGGAAGTCAGCACCCGGCACGGCCTCGTCCGGGTCCTCGGTGAGCATGACCTTCGCGCCGCTCTCCTCGGCTCGGGCGTTAGCCGCGTCCTGGACCTCCTTAGACGGCCACAGATCCTTCGGCGAGCAGATCCGCACGTCAGACCCCATGATCGCGCCCATAATGAGCAGGGAGTTGCCCATATTGGAGCGGGCGTCACCCATGTAGGTGTAGGAGACCTCTGAGAGCGGCTTGCCCCCGGCATACTCGGTCATGGTCAGGAAGTCCGCCAGCATCTGGGTGGGATGCCACTCGTCGGTAAGGCCGTTCCAGACCGGAACGTCGGAGTACTCAGCGAGTTCCTCAACGTTGGCTTGGCCAGCACCGCGGTATTCGATGCCGTCATAGAAGCGAGACAGGACTCGGGCGGTGTCGGC
>Ga0055584_100006041_pt1 | contig 11873 bp, 9 predicted proteins | sample OSDHelmetaG_FD_58716 | JGI IMG/M metagenome (GOLD analysis project Ga0055584, IMG submission 58716) | Pelagic marine sediment microbial communities from the LTER site Helgoland, North Sea, for post-phytoplankton bloom and carbon turnover... | ecosystem: Environmental > Aquatic > Marine >... | reverse complement strand
ATCGTTTCATCATCTACAACAATGGTTTTTAGCTTAACCACGGTCTTCTATACTGGATCATAGGGGATATGGATGTTGATCTTCAGACCTCCCGAAGGGCGCAGTTTGATATCAAACGTATAAGCATCATTATAAAGCGTTTTCAAACGTTCCAGCGTATTGTGCAGACCCACCCGCCTGCCCGTTCCTGGCTTTGGCCGATTACTCATCTTACCGGGACCTGTGTCTGCCAGTTCGATTTGTAGTTCATCATCCTGGACGGTTGCCCGGAGACTGATAGTACCGCCGCCCTCATTGGCCGCTATCGCATACTTTATTGAATTTTCAGCCAAAGGTTGCAACAACAGGCTTGGAACCTGTGCCTGGCCGGCCTGCTCGTCAATATCAAATTGCAGGGTCAGCCGCTCGCTAAAACGTGTTTGCTCTATATCCAGGTACAACATCAGGGCTTCAACTTCCTGCTCAAGGGAGATTTTCAATGCCGGATCATTATCCAGCGAGTAACGCAAAAAATGACCTAACTGTGTAATCATCCGATGCGCTTTTTCGTTTTCCTTGAACTTCACCAGGGCACTGATGGTATTGAGTGTATTAAATAAAAAATGAGGGTTTAACTGGTATCGCAACATGCCCAATTGCGCGTTTTTTGCATCGGCTTCAGCATTCAGTCTTTTTAATTGCTCTTCCTTGACCGCTACAGCAGCGTCCTTTCTCTTTCCGTACTCAAGCTCAGCCTGGTAATAGTATTTATTGCCGTAATAAAGTGCCACCCAACATAAATAGACCAGGAAAGAGGAGAAATACCAACCTCCAAAATCTGCCCATATACCCCCGGACCCGGTAATCAAAGTAAAGGTGTAAATGCGCAATATTGTCCAAAGTAAAGACAACACAACGACAGCCAACAGACTCCAGCCAATACGCGCCAACATTGAGCGCTCCCAAACAGCCAGACAGACCCGGTGCAATGGAACGGACAGCAGCATACCCAGGAGGGACTGCACGATGGTGTGGGAGACATGAGACCAGGTCGCCGTGGCATACCATAGTGTGAGGCTGAAAAACGTCACCATGCCGAGCCCTCCCCAGCCGATAAGCTGCATCAACCAGAACTGGTAAGTACGATTGTTGTAAACCGCGCTTGCAACCGTCTGGAACAGATTTGAAGATCGGTTGGTCAATTCCCTGTCACCCTTCTCTTTTGGCCGTTAAATGTAAATGTGATGCGGGTTGCCTCCCACCAAATTCCCTGTTGTCGTGTTTCTGGTCCAACCTGACGCAAACACACTTCACAAGATAAAAGCTATAGATAAACTTAGTCACAATACTTAAGTATGCCTACAAATGATTGCACAGTCTTGAGTACAGGCGATTTGATGCGATGACGGGTTCAATTCTACAAGACCAGACCATCAGCCAGAAAGCTGAGGCATTGCTGTCTGAGATGAACCTCGATCAAAAGGTCGGGCAGATGACCCAGCCCGAGCGGATGAGCCTCAGCCCGGAAGATGTCATGCAGTATCACCTTGGTGGTGTTCTGAGTGGTGCCGGATCAAGCCCTGGCAGCAACCTGCCGGAAGACTGGGTTAAAATGACTGACGCTTATTGGGCTGCATCGATGAACCAAGATGCCCGGCATATGGCCATCCCTCTCATATATGGCGTAGATGCCACTCACGGAAACTGTAACGTCCAGGGTGCGACCCTGTTTCCACACAATATTGGGCTTGGCGCTGCCAATGATCCGGAATTGATCAAGCGTGTCGCTATGGTCACCGCACGTGAACTACTCGCGACAGGCGTTGAGTGGGGGTTTGCACCAATGCTTGCCGTTGCAAAGAACATTCATTGGGGCCGGACCTACGAGAGCTATTCGGAAGACCCAGCCATCGTCGCATCCTTCTCGGGGGAGTTCGTTAAAGGGTTTCAGGGTACTTTTGACATCGATGGTGCGGTGGCTTGTGTAAAGCATTGGGTCGGTGATGGAGGTACAACCAACGGTATCGACCAGGGTGAAACCACCCTCACCCTGACCGAGTTGGAAAGAACACACATGACGCCTTATTACGCCGCCATTGATGCGGGCGTATTGACTGTCATGGCTTCTTTTAACAGTTGGAACGGCGATAAATGCCACTCGCACAAGTACCTGATAACCGATGTTCTGAAAACCAAATTAGGATTCAGTGGCTTTGTCATTTCCGACTTCGATGGTATTGACTATCTCTCCGAGGACTACTACGAAGCAGTCGCCATGGCAGTAAATGCCGGTATTGATATGTTCATGATTTCTGAATCATGGAGAGAGTTTATCGATCACCTGAAACGACATGCACAACGCGGCACGGTTTCCATGCATAGGATCGACGATGCTGTGCGCCGTATATTAAAGGTGAAACTTGCTTATGGTTTGTTCGAAAAACCACGTCCGGTAGAACGGCCTTGGTCAAATCACCACAGCTTTGGTGGCCCGCAACATCGGGCAATAGCCCGTGAAGCAGTGCGAAAATCTCTTGTCCTGCTGAAAAACCAGTCATCTTTGTTACCACTGGCAAAGCATGCCCGGATACTGGTCGCAGGCAAAAACGCGCATAATCTTGGCCACCAGTGCGGTGGTTTCAGCATAGAACTACAGGGTTCTTGCGGCAATGAACTGATTAAGGGTGGTACATCAATATGGGACGGAATCAAACAGGTGGCCTCCACGGCAGTTTTGAGTACCGGTACCGATGGTGCTGATGCTGACCCGGACTTACACGATGTCGCCATCGTCGTTATCGGTGAGTGTTCCTATGCAGAAGGCATGGGAGATGTGCGTACCGGCGATCATATCCTTGTAGAGGCCGGCTCACAAATCAAGGGCATGATGAATGTACGGCAGCCCTACGGCAATACATTGGAACTTGCCAGCCTCCACCCGGAAGACCTGCAAACGATTAAAGCCATCGCTGAAAAAGGGATAGCTGTCGTGGTTGTGTTGGTGTCAGGAAGACCGTTGGTCATTAACCAGGAACTGGATGCGTCCACTGCATTTGTCGCCGCCTGGCTGCCTGGAACGGAGGGTCAGGGTGTCGCCGACGTCCTGTTCGGGGACGTTGACTTCCAGGGCAGGCTTTCTTTTTCCTGGCCGGAATATACCGACAACGTCTCTCACTATAGAAAGAGTGAGCAGAAACCGCTTTTCCCCCTCGGGTACGGACTAAACTATCTGAACTAACTGTCACTGCAAAACCTGGAGCGTTTAAACCATGGCAAACTTGAGCAAATTAATGTCCATTGGCAAATCAGCAAACCTTTTGGTCTGCCTGCTGTTGACAAGCCTGCTTTCCAACGTAGCTTTCTCGCAGACCGATGAGGTCGTTTTCTCCGCCTCCGGCGACGCACCCTGGCGACTTTACCTTGGTAGCAGCAATAACTGGATGGTGCCTGTGAGCGGTCCGGTCACAACATCTTATAAAAGCAAGGTCGTCACGGTTAATAGAATTGACAACGCGGGTAAGGCAGATGCGATTCAGGCGGTATGGAAGAATGGCCTTGGCCAGGTTTACTGGCAGGAAGATAACCCCCGGGATTACCGCGAACTGTCTGCACTGGGCGGTTCCCTTAGCATGGTGATCCGTGTTGATAAAAAGCCAAAAAAATCAGTCGACCTCAAGATGGACTGCGGCTACCCATGTGCCGGTTCACTGGATATGACAAAACTGCTCAAGAGTGTTCCGGAAAAACAGTGGTTTCGAATCAGCTTGAAACTCAGTTGTTTTGAACAGGCTGGTGCAAATCTCAGCCATATCATCTCGCCGCTGGTGGTGGCGACAACCGGGGCATTCAAACTGAGTATTTCTGACGTGCGTCTTTTAAAGAATGCACCGGAAGAATCAATGATTGCCTGCAACTGAATCAGCTATCCGGTTGGTGGTGAAGCAGCAGGTTGCCCCACTCATCCGATTTGACAGACCAGGCCGGTTTGATCCAGGTTGTCGCTACTGACTCTGTCAGGATGTAAGGCCCTTGCAATGATTCACCGCCCTTCAAATTGTGGCGATTGCACGACGGCACTTTTGCAGAAAGCTCAGCCATGTGGATCATTTCAACCCCACAGGAACCCGTCGCCTGCTGTCGTATGTCGATCGATTTCAGAGCTGCCGGAGCCCGGGCACTCAAACGTAAATTAACCAGCTCAACCGGATGCGGCAGACGCAAACCACTGGCCTTTTTATGTGCTTTGTGAAATGTCGCTTCATGATCACCACCAACTGACCAGTTGATGCTGATGGTTGCACTCTGGCCCTTGTAACGAAGCTCAATCTGGCGTCTGAATGTCACGCTTTCGGCCTCGCAGCCCTCATTGGTCAACTGTGTTCTTGCATCGGTTTCGAGTGAATGGAACCACTGTCCGATATCATCGTCGGTCAATGTTGCCATTGGTGCCAGCACTGCCTTTGACAGCTCCCTGCCAGGCTCACTGACCAGCATACCCATGGCCGATAACACCCCTGCCCGGGCCGGAATGATGATACGTTCCATGCTCAGCAACTCTGCCAGGTCACAGGCATGCAGACCACCTGCGCCTCCAAAACATAACAGGGCATAATCAGCCGGATCATATCCACGCTCAACAGAGATAACCCGCAAGGCCCGTGCCATATGTTCGTTGGCCAGCCTCACAATACCCCGGGCCGCGGCCAGTATGTCGCAGCCCATATCTTTTGCTAATGCCTCGACGGCGCGCTGCGCCGCCTTCAAATCCAGCGGCAGGTATCCTCCCAGCAGAGTGGCTTCGGGTATCCGGCCAAGCAACAGGTTGGCATCCGTTACGGTGGCCCGCGTTCCGCCCTGCGCATAACAGGCCGGCCCGGGACTGGCGCCTGCTGACTCCGGCCCCACCAATAACATACCGGCCTTGTCCACCCGGGCGATCGAACCACCGCCAGCGCCAATGGTGTGTATATCCACCGAAGGGATAGACAGCGGCCAGGCACCAAGACGACTTTGACCTGTCAATGCGATTTCACCATTGAACAGGGAGACATCAGTTGAAGTGCCACCCATGTCAAAACTCATCAGCCGTGGAGAGGCTGTTTGCAGTGCAATGCTGCGCGCTGCCGCCAGGCCACCGGCCGGGCCGGACAGCAATAAACGAGCCGCTTGCCCTGCTGCCTGATCTGCCGCGATGGTCGTTCCGGCACTTTGCATAACCGCGATGCCGGCACCGGGTAAACGGGTCTGAAGGCGTTTCAGGTAACGTGAGATAATTGGTCCAACACTGGCATTCAACCAGGTCGCCATACCTCGTTCGTACTCCTTTACCTCTGGCAGGATTCTGCTGGAGCAGGACACAAACCAGTGGTCATTGAGCTTTTCGGCAATACGTTGTTCCTCTTCCGGCCTTAAAAATGAAAACAACAGGTTAATGGCCACCGATTCAACCTCAAGACCCTCAAGACTGCTCTTGAGTTGTGTCAGTTCTTCATCACTGCTCCGGTTGAGCAAGCTGCCATCTGCAGAAATACGGGTGGGCACTTCAAGGCAAAGACCCATGGGTACGGGTGGTTCTGTTTCCGCTTGCCTGATTTGATAGACCTGCTCTCTTTCCTGGCGGCCAAGGGTGAGAACATCTGCAAAACCCTTGCTGGTCACATAGGCAACACGTGCACCCTTGCCCTCCAGCACCGCATTAGTACCAACAGTGGTGCCATGAATAATCTGTAATTCCCGGTTTTCCAGACCCAGTTTTTTCAAACCCTCAATAATCGGATTGGATGGGTCTGACGGGTCGGAGAGCACTTTACAGTGCCGAATACTGCTGGCTTTTGAACCGCGTTCGAGTACGACGATATCGGTAAAAGTACCGCCCGTATCAATGCCAACCAGTGTAGTATCATCCATAGCATCAAATGCTAACATCAGCCAGTTTACAATACTGCAATCTCACAGGTTTTGAGCACAAATGCCCGAATTACCAGAAGTAGAAACAACCCTCAGGGGCATAGAGCCACACCTCCTTGGTCAACGGATTACGCGTGTCATTGTCCGTGAGCCAAGACTGCGCTGGCCGGTTCCCGCTGAGGTCCGCAAGGCCGAGGGGCAGTCGTTTGTAAGCCTGGAAAGACGTGGGAAATACCTGCTGCTGAATCTTCAGCAAGGCGGTCTGATCATACATCTTGGCATGTCCGGGTCCCTGCGTATTCTGCAGCAAGCCGTGGACCCCCAAAAACATGACCATGTTGATGTCGAACTGGAAAGCGGCACCTGTCTGCGCTTTAACGATCCCCGTCGCTTTGGTGCTTTTTTATGGGTGGATGGTGAAATGCATTCGCATGAGTTACTGCGCAACCTTGGCCCGGAACCCCTGTCAGGAGAATTCACCCCGGATTATTTATACCAGCGCTCCCGCAACCGCAACGTGGCGATCAAGAACTTCGTCATGAATGGCCAAATCGTCGTTGGTGTTGGCAATATCTATGCTTCCGAAGCACTTTTCATGGCAGGGATTCATCCACAACGCGCTGCCGGACGTATTTCAAAACAACGCTATGAGGGCCTGGTTGCGGCAATACGTGACGTACTGGATCGGGCTATTAGACGGGGTGGCACGACGTTACGGGATTTTGTAAATTCAGACGGGGCACCGGGTTATTTCGCCCAGGAATTACTCGTCTACGACCGCGCCGGGGGTGACTGCTTCCAGTGCGGTTCACCCGTAAAACAGAAAGTCATCGGTCAAAGGTCAAGTTATTATTGCCCTGCTTGTCAGCGCTGATTCACAATAGCCATCATCACCACCCAAACCGAGCATCTATTTTGAAAAAATCCACACAAGCCGTACACGCAGGTACCCGTCGCGAAAACAACATGGGGGGCCTGAATACCCCGCTGCTGTCTTCAAGCGCGATCGAATACCTGGATGATTCCGAAGTTCGTTATCCGCGCTATTTCAACACTTTGAATCATGACGTGGTCGCCGAAAAAATGAGTGTGCTCGAATGTGCTGAAGCGGGACTGGTCACCAGTTCAGGTATGGCAGCCATCTCTGCCATCCTGTTTGGCCTGTTGGTGAGTGGTGATCATGTTGTATTAACCGAGGGTTTGTACGGCGGCACTCATGCCCTGATCGTCAACGAGTTAGAACGCTTTGGTATCAGCTACAGCTTTGCGAAAACCTCCGTTGACTCGCTTGCAGCAGCCTGCGGGTCTGATACCCGGATGATTTTCGTGGAGTCACCCAGCAATCCCTTACTGACCGTGGTTGATCTGGCGGAGGTTGCAGCATTCGCAAACCCCCGTGGTATTCTCACGGTCATCGACAATACTTTTGCCTCCCCTATCCTGCAGAACCCGCTGGCAGATGGTTTCGACCTGGTCATGCACAGTGGTACCAAGTATCTCGGTGGCCACAGCGACCTGTGCTGCGGCACCGTCAACGGTTCTGCGGAGTTAATCAGGAAAGTCCGTGATCATGCGGTTGCTTATGGCGGCTGCCTGAATGCCCAGGACTGTTACCTTCTGGAACGAAGCCTTAAAACGCTTGAGCTCAGGGTGAGCCGGCAAAGCAGTAACGCAGCCATCGTTGCCGGGCGACTGGATGAAAGTGAACACATCAGTAAAGTTTACTATCCGGGCCTGAAGGACCACCCGGGTCATGAAATCGCAGCACGGCAAATGCAGGGCTTTGGCGGTATGCTGTCGTTTGAGTTGGCAAATGGCATTGATCCAATCAGTTATATCCGCCGTCTGGAACTGGTGAACTGTGCAATCAGTCTCGGTGGGGTGGAAACAACGATTTGCCAGCCGGTAGCGACATCACATCAGAAAGTGTCCGAACAGGAACGCCAACGACTTGGCATTACCGCTGGTTTACTAAGATTATCAGTGGGTATCGAAGACGCAGACGATATTTCCGCTGATCTGCTACAGGCTTTTATTTAACAGGTGTGGCGTGTGATCTTTGTGTGATTGATCACCGCCTGAATCAAGGCTGGATGACTTAACACCATCCACGCCAACATCCTGGCTTACAGCTAACCCCCGGTGTCTTTCTCTACCTCTTCATCCATTTGCTTTTGACGCTCTTTGGTGGAGTCCAGGTAGGATTTTTCGAAGCCCTCCGCCTTGTGCAGCGCTTTGATGGGGCCGCCGATAATACCCTCTTCGATCGGGGGCGGTTTGACTTCTTCAATACCTCGGATATACCAAAGAACTGCGAATACTATGATCAAAAACAACAGCCAGCGCATCATCGCTCTCCCGTCACCTGAATGACAACTTCATGACCTGACTATAGCAGCCTGTCGCCCGCTTGTTCATTTTCCGGGTCGTTCCCGTCTTGGGCGTCACCAGGTACCGGCTCAATGAACTTGATACGCTCGCCGCCGATAAAAACTTTTTTGAACTCGGCTCGACTGACCGAAACGTAACGTTCGTTGCCGCCGATCTCTAACTGCGCACCTTCTTTAATGGCATAACCTTCATCATCAACCCTGACCACCATGTTGGCTTTTCGGCCGGTGTGGCAGATGGTTTTAATTTCAGTCAGCTGATCGGCCCAGGCCAGCAGGTACTTGCTGCCTTCAAACAACTCCCCCTGAAAATCGGTACGTAAACCAAAGCACAGGACCGGGATATTCAGGCGGTCAACGATCTCGCTTAACTGGTAGACCTGGTCACGACTCAGGAATTGTGCTTCATCAACCAGCACACAGTGGATATTCCGTTCTTCCAGTTGTGCCAGCGTGATTTCAAACAGGTCATCTTCCGATGTAAAAATAGTCGCCCTGGCTTGCAGACCGATTCTTGACTTGATCCATCCCTCACCGTAACGGTCGTCAAGTTTTGGGGTGAACAACATTGGCATCAGGCCACGTTCACGGTAATTGTGTGCTGATTGCAGCAAAATCGTGGTTTTGCCTGCATTCATTGACGAGTAGTTGAAAAAAAGTTTGGCCATTCAGGGTTCCAGAGGACTCGTTCTATTTTGCCACAAATTCCTGGACCAGATGCGTCACTTCAGCACGCTGGGTCAGCGCCAACAGCACCATGCAATCACCTTTCTGCGCAGAATTCAGTGCGTATTGAACACCCTCAACCGGGCTGTCGAATAGCTTCACGGCTTCTGGCGGCAGACCTTCTGTAACAGCGAGCTGACATATCAAGTCTGCCACCTGGCCGGGTAGGCGCCCGCGCTCATAACCTGGAAGATCACAGACCAGGAGCGGGGCGGGCTCCAGTTCGCATGCGGCGCTTAAGAAGGCACCAATTTCCTCATTAGTGCGATCACCCGCCTGCCCCATCAACACGATGTTCCGGGTCGCATTAAATGCCCTGACGGTATCAGCGACAGCCTTTAGGCCATGTTCGTTATGTGCGAAATCGATGAAAATCCGTATGCCGTTTTTCTCATACAGATTGCCCCGTCCGGGGTTAACACTGGCATCACCACTAAAGGACTTGAGACCCGTGGCCAGCGATTCGTCATCCACACCCAGCACGGAACACAAAGTCATGGCGCCAAGCGCATTGCTGATGTTGTATCGCGCCACCCCGCCAAAGGTGATGGGGATATCTTCAGCCTTTACAATTTTTCTGGTTCTGCGGCCTTCAGCCAGGACCAGCCAACCATCCGACAGGTAGGCCGTCTGGCCCTGTTTTTCCAGGTGACTCCTTAAAATCGGATAACTGGCATCCAGCCCAAACCAGACAATCCTGTTATCTAGTGTTGCGGCCATCCTGACACTTTCCGGATCATCGGCGTTCAGAATAAGTGGCGCCTCCTTACTCAATGCGCGCCTTACTATAAACTTGGCTTCGGCCATTTCTGCTACCGTGTTGATGCCGTATTCACCCATATGGTCTGCAGCAACATTGGTGATCAGCGCCGCATCAGCACGCTCCACACCAATACCGCGCCGCAACAGGCCACCACGTGCCACTTCAAGCACCACGGCTTCAGATTTTGGGTGTCTTAGCAAGGTACGTGCACCGCCCGGACCGGAGTAATCACCCCGATCCAGTATTTCCTCACCGACCCGTATGTAATCAGTCGAGGTTATTCCGGCACTAAGTCCGGCAGCGGCCAGAATCTCTGCCGACAGTCTGACGGTGGTGGATTTTCCATTGGTGCCGGTGACGATACCGAGGGGAACTGAATTGATGGCTGGCCAGTCAACACTTTCCGGTTCAGGCAAACGGTCAGCTGGCCACGTGATAGCTGTTTTGCCGAAACCTACCGATACCTCGTCATCATCCCAAAGAAAAGGTACCTGGTGGTGGGCAGCGGCAGCTTGCATATTTAGCAGAGCGGGCTTGCTTTCATCGGCTATCAAACGGGTCAAGGTTGAAACGGAGTCTCTCAAATCAGGCAATGGATCACCTGCCAGACTCACAAGGGCCCGGTTGAACGCAATTTCATTGAGTTCACAAGCGGCATACAAAACGTCTATCGGTGCATTAATGACCAGGCTGACGCCTCCATCAAAAGCCCGTGAACAGAAATGTTCAGTTGACCAGCCAACTGCTTGCATTAATCCGACAACCTCTTTTGACCAGGCCGAGATCAGCCGGTCTACAGGTAACCCTTCGATGGTTACGTCGAGTATCGCGCCCGGCAATCCCCAAAAGAGGTTTGGCCCGGTCAGACGCCGACTATCAAGCAATTCGATATTCATGATCTAATAACCCGACAGGCTCTTAATCGGCTTCTTCTTCCCGGGCCACACGCACACCACGCTCATCCCTGACCAGGCGTACACTGGAATCCAGTGAGAAAGCATCCGGATCCGCCTCCACAAAACTGTGTACGGGCTTAGCCATTTCCGGGCTGACAGCCCCGGCCTCGTGGCCTTCAAAATGAATCACCTGGTTCCAGCAGCGCCTGACATTATCGACAAACAGGACAACCAGATCGCCTTCCTTCGCCACATCCAACGCTCCTTCAACAGCCAACACCTCATCGGGAATAATATCAATGGCGGCAGGATCAACTCCGTTGGCCGCCAATTGGTCACGTAACATCTCCGGCACCTCGGCATCACCCCGTCCGCGTCTACTATCATCTGCACGGCAAATATAATGATCAAAGTGGCCGCTGGCCTCGTTGGCAATAGCCTGGATGTCTTCATCGCGACGATCACCCGGTGCAGCGAGAACACAAATTCGCCGACCTGCCACTTCCAGCCTGTCAACCAGCTGACAAATACTGCCGATCGCGGCCGCATTGTGGCCATAATCCAGGATCACACGGAATGGATGTTCATCAAATACATTCATACGGCCGGGAGCCTGGAATATAGTTGTATTGAAGGTGCGCAGGCCATCTCGTATATCATCCAGTGACTTGTCCAGCGAATAAGCCAGGGCCGCCGCAAACATGGCGTTCTGTACGTTATGTGTCGCCTTGCCATCCATCGTTGCAGGTATCTGGTGTGTCCAGACCAATTGGTAGTGGCTGCCATTGTCATACAAGGTAATCATGTCACCATTGAAACCCTGTTCAAGCACCACCGCCCTGCCGCCTGCCCGAACGTGTTCTTTTACAAGCGCATGGGCCGGGTTCATGGTGACATAACAGACATGCTCGGCCTGCGTGTAATCGGCCATTCTCAGGCATAACTCATCATCTGCATTCAGCACAGCCGTATCGCGGGCGACCTCGATAACGATTCTTTTGACCTCCGCCAGTTGTTCCAGCGTGTCGATGCCCTTAAGGCCCAGGTGATCCGATGCAACATTCAGACAAGCGGATACATCGCAACGGCGGTAACCCAGGCCTGAGCGCAGCAAACCGCCTCGGGCTGTTTCCAGCACAGCGATATCAACGGTCGGATCGCGTAGCACAATGTGCGCGGACGTCGGTCCGGTCATGTCACCTTTAACTGTCA
>Ga0055584_100006040_pt1 | contig 11873 bp, 11 predicted proteins | sample OSDHelmetaG_FD_58716 | JGI IMG/M metagenome (GOLD analysis project Ga0055584, IMG submission 58716) | Pelagic marine sediment microbial communities from the LTER site Helgoland, North Sea, for post-phytoplankton bloom and carbon turnover... | ecosystem: Environmental > Aquatic > Marine >... | reverse complement strand
GGACAAGCCGGAGTGGCGGAATTGGTAGACGCGCCGGATTCAAAATCCGGTTCGGGCAACTGAGTGTGGGTTCGAGTCCCACCTCCGGTACTGGGATGAGCCGCCCGGGCAGAGGTTCTGCCCGGGCGGGTTTCCTGTCCCGCAGGCGTCAGCTGATGTCGAATCGGTAGCTGATCTCGCCGCCGAAGGTCACTGGCGCTGCATAGTAGCGCTGCGAGTAACCAAAGAACCCGGTCGTGCCGCCGCCGCCATTGAAATAGCTGCTGCTGGTCAAGTTCTGGCCCCAGAGGGCGATCTGCGCCTGGTCATCCATGAATTCGTAGGAGAGGCGGGCATTGAGCAGGTTGTAGCCCGGGACGCGGCCCGAGGAGTCCTCGGGAAAGGTATTATGGACCTTCGAGCGATACGACCAATCCAGCCTTGGCGTCAGCCACCCGCTGAGCCAGGACTGCTTCAGATTGACCGGTAGCGAATATTGCACTGCGAAATAGCTGGTGAACTGCGGTACGCCGTTGAATGTCTCCCCCGCGCGATCGTAGGGGGTCGTTGCATCCAGTGCCCAAACGTCCTCGAACGCATCATAACGAGAATCGAGAACGCCGATATTGGTCATGATCATCAAGCCCTCGATCGGGCGCACGGTAAGCTCGGCTTCGAGGCCGCGCATGGTCGAAGCAGCCGCGTTGCGGATCAGGCGCTCGTTCTGTGGCACGCATTCGGTCTCCGGGGGCGTTGGCGTACACGGGATCGATCGGTTCGCCGTCACCTGCATATCGTCGTACTGCATGTAGAAGAACGAGAGGTTGAGGGTCATGCGTTGGTCCAGAGCGACGGTTTTGAGGCCGACTTCGAAGTTGTCGACCAATGAGGGATTATACGGCACCAGGCTGCCCTGCTCGACGCCGGCCCCGATCACGGCATTCAGGCCACCGCTCGAAAAGCCCTTGGCGTAGGTGAAGTAGCCCATCAAATGATCGATCGGGCTGTCGCCGAGAAGATCATCCGGAGCGAGAACTTCGATGCTGCCCATCGGGGTCCATGAGGAATAGGTTTCGTCCCCGGATTGCTCGCATGGTTGATCAGGGTCATGGATACATGTCGGGGTTCCGATATTGGCCAAATCGCCGATCGGGTAGATGTTGGAACGGGTGACGCCGCGTGTCTCGTTCGTATAGCGCAGGCCGCCGGTGAGGCTCAGCCACTCCAGAGCGTCCCAGGTCCCTTGGCCGTAGAAGGCCCAATCGCTGTCACTCTGCTTGACAGGGCCATAGGTGAAGGCACCGAGATGAGCCAGGGTTTGCATGGCGGGTGGTGGCGGATCGAGCTGTGTTCTGACGAGGCGGCCGACGCTGGAATCGTTCCAACTGGCAAAAAAACCGCCGACGCCGCTGAGGCGTCCGTCAAACGCTTCGCCGAAGAGTTGTGCCTCGATCAGCGACGCAGTTGCGCTGAAGGGTTCGCCGGGGAATCCAGCGATCGAAACATCCGAAAGCTCGACGACGTTATCTGAAGTCAGGTCCACATCCTCGCGGGTGCGGCTGTCGCGCCCGCGCCAGGAGCCGAGAACTTTGGCATTCAACTCATCGATGAAGCCAATGCTGCCGAAGTTGTAGACCATGCTGCCCCAGACGCCGTAGTCCTGCCCATTATAGAACGTGTTGAGCGGCGTGCCGAAGGTGTAGGGGGTGGTCGCGCGACACTTCTCGTAGAAATCCGGGTTGGAAGCGTCAAGCTGATCCTTGAGCGAGGCGACCGCATCGTCGACCACAAAGCAGCGGCCGCCCGCGCCACGACTCTTGCTGTGGAAGTAGTTGCCATTCAGATTGATTTCGAGATCTTCGGTGGGAAGGATCTGCATCTTGCCGAGCAGCCAATAGGCATCTCGATTATTGTAGTTCTGGCCGGTGACCAGATTGTCGGTGTAGCCACCGGTATTTTCCGTTGAGACCGAGAAGCGGGTAAAGACTTTCCCGTCCAGGGGACCGATATTGATGGGTACATTCAGTGTGGATCTTGTTTTTACGGTTTCGTAATTTCCGGCGCGCACCCAGACCGAACCCGCCAGGTCGGGGCCGGGTGCCACGGTGGTGATGTTGATCGCACCGCCGAGAGTATTCTTTCCGAAGAGAGTGCCCTGCGGGCCGCGCAGGACTTCCAGCTGTTGGATGTCAGCCACGTTCATGATCGAGGCGCCGGAGCCTTGCAGGAAGATGCCGTCGATATAAGTGCCCGCGCCGGGGTTTCCGGACTCGGTGGGAACAACGCCGCGAATCACAGGGCTTCCGCCCAGACCGCTGCGGCCGGTGTCGATTCGCAGGTTTGGTACGATATTCTGCAGTTCGGCAAAGCGCGTAATCTGAGCATCTTCAAAAGTGGAGGCATCGATCGCGGTGACCGAAATAGGAGTTTCTTCGAGGAGTTCATCCCGGCGTCGTGCAGAGACGACGATCTCTTCGAGTTGTTGCGCCCGTTTGCGTGAGACGCCGCCCTGGACGGAGCCGTCTGCTTCCAGTTCTTCGACCTGAGCATCGGTGGCATCGACTTCCTGAGCGATGCCACCGGAGGTGGCTTCCGTTTCGATGCTTTCGATGTAGCCGGGCGACCCGGCGTTTTCCTCGGCAGCGGTCGCGACTGCGCTCGAGGTCATCATGGCCAAGCTCAAGGATACGACGAAAATGCTTTTCATGAACATCACCTCTCCGTTGTGGCTTCGCGCACGAATCTCATAATCTCGCCAGCAGTTCAATCAATCGACCGGCGGTCGCCTTGCTGTGGCGCGTCTCAATCGAGGTCCGGATTCATGCGTCGCGGAAAGGGTTTTTCGGGCAAACTTGCGAGGAATGATGCGGGGAATTACCCGGAGATAACGCTCCATGTTTTTCCGAACAGGGTCGCCGACGACTGGCGGTACCTCCGGGGCGCGTAAGAAAAGGAGAAATTATCGTGCAGGAAGCCGTCATTATTGATGCCGTCCGGACTCCGGGTGGCCGCCGCAATGGAAGATTGAAAGACCAGCACCCCGCCTCTCTGGCCGGTCATGTGCTCAAGGCCATCGCCGAGAGAAATCATCTCGACCCCGCAATTGTGGACGATGTCGTGATGGGCTGTGTGATGCAGGTCGGACCGCAGTCGATCAACGTGGCCCGCAATGCGGTGCTTTCGGCCGGATGGCCGGAGTCGGTTCCGGGAACCACCGTGGATCGTCAGTGCGGCAGTTCGCAGCAGGCGATGCATTTTGCGGCGCAGGGCGTCATCGCAGGTGCTTATGATGTCGTGATTGCTGCCGGCGTTGAAGTGATGAGCCAGGTTCCCATGGGCGCCTCGATCGTGAAGGGAATGGAATTTCCTTTCTCCAAGGAGCATCAGGAGCGCTACAAGGATACCGGTCTGCCTCCGCAAGGGATTGGCGCCGACATGATCGCCGACGAATGGAAGATCTCCCGCGAAGACCTCGACGCTTTCGGTGCACTTTCACAGCAGCGGGCCGAGGCGGCTCGAGATAGCGGGCGCTTTGCCAACGAGATCGTTCCGGTCACCGTCGTCGATCCCGATGGCAATGAAATTGTCGTCAAGGATGACGAGGGGATCCGTCCCGGCACGACTGCGGAAATTCTCTCCGGCTTGAAGCCGGCTTTTCAGGAAAACGGACGAATCACCGCCGGCAACAGCTCGCAGATCAGTGATGGTGCCTCGGCTGTGCTGATCATGAGCGCCGAGAAGGCCAAGGAGCTCGGGCTCAAGCCGCGGGCGCGTTTCCACTCTTTTGCTGTGGCTGGCTCGGACCCAGTCAAAATGCTCGACGGCCCGATTCCGGCGACCGAGAAGCTTCTCAAAAAGACCGGGCTCTCGATTGCCGATATTGATCGCTTCGAAGTCAACGAAGCTTTCGCCTCGGTGGTGCTCGCCTGGCAGAAAAAATTCGACGTCGATATCGAGAAGGTCAATGCCAACGGTGGTGCGATCGCTCTCGGACATCCGCTGGGCGCCTCGGGCACCAAGCTGATGGCGACTCTCCTGAATGAATTGGAGCGGGCCGAAGGTAAATACGGCCTGCAAGTGATGTGCGAAGGCGGTGGTATGGCCAACGCAACGCTCATCGAAAGGATCTGACAATATGGAACTCAAAGGTGCATCTGTTCTGATTACCGGCGGTGCGTCGGGAATCGGTGCCGCCAGCGCTCGGCAGCTTGCCGCCAAGGGCGCTCGACCTCTGATTTGTGATTTGAACGAAGAGAAGGGCGAGGCGATTGCCGCTGAACTCAACGGCGCGTTCGTCAAGACGGACGTTTCCAATGAAGATCAGGTCCGCGCGGCGGTCGCCGCGGCTCTCGAGCTGGCGCCGTTGCGCGGTGTGCTTAATGCGGCCGGGTTGGGAAGCGCTTGTCGGACGGTGAATCGTCAGGGCGTTCCTTTTCCTCTCGACCAGTTCGAGTTTGTGATCAAGGTCAATCTGATCGGTACCTTCAACGTGATGCGACTGGCGGCATCCGCGATGTCGCAGCAGGAGACTGTCGACGCAGACGGTCAGCGCGGCGCGATCGTGAATCTCGCGTCGGTAGCTGCCTTTGACGGACAGATCGGTCAGGCGGCCTACTCGGCCTCCAAGGGTGGTGTCGTCGGTCTGACATTGCCGGTGGCCCGTGATCTGGCCGCGGTCGGCATTCGTGTCAATACGATTGCTCCGGGCCTGATCGATACGCCGATCTATGGCGAGGGCGAAGCATCGGAAGCTTTCAAGGCGAATTTGGGCAAGAATGTGCTGTTCCCGCATCGCCTCGGAAGTGGCGATGAGCTGGCCTCGATGGTCGTCGAGTTGATTACCAACGATTATATGAATGCCGAGGTCATACGGGTCGATGGCGGCATTCGTATGCCCCCCAAATGATCGGCGGTTTCTGATGGAAGAAGTATTATTACAGGAGACGCATGGCCGAGTGCGGTTGATTACCCTCAACCGTCCGAAGGCCAAAAATTCGATCAATAGCGAACTCGGCGTGGCGCTTGTGACGGCGATTGATGCCGCCGACGCAGATGTCGATATCACGGCGATCGTGCTGACCGGTGCCGGCGGCGGGTTCAGCGCAGGAATGGACCTCAAGGCATTTGCGACCGAAGGACCCCCGAAGGGTTTCGACGGATTTTTGCGCAATGGTAGCAAGAAGCCATTGATTGCCGCGGTTGAAGGGTTTGCTTTGGCCGGCGGCTTGGAGATCGCTCTGACCTGCGATCTGATTGTCGCTGCCGAGGGTGTGAAACTCGGCATTCCCGAAGTGAACAAGGGCTTGTTTGCCGCGGGCGGCGGTCTCTTTCGCCTGCCGACACGGGTGCCTTATGCGGTTGCGATGGAGATGGCACTGACCTCGGATCCGATTACTTCGGAAGAGGGCAAAGCTCTCGGTCTGGTGGCTCGACTGGCCGCACCTGGTGAGGCTGCGGCGGAGGCCCTGCGTCTCGCCGAGAGGATCGCCGAGAATGCACCGTTGGCCGTCGCGGCCAGCAAGCAGGTCATTCGCGACACTCGCGGGATGGTCGAAGAGGACGCCTGGAAAATGCAGGGTCCGCTTCTCGGACAGGTCTTTACCAGTGAAGACGCTCGTGAGGGACCGCGGGCCTTTGCGGAAAAGCGCGCTCCGAAGTGGTCTGGGCGCTGACCCGGACTGTCTGGCGACGTTTGAAAAAAACGCCCGTCTCTTCGGAGGCGGGCGTTTTCTTTTTCAGGAGGATTGCGGCGCGAAGGTCCGCAGGGTGTTTTCGTCGAGCATGCCCATCCCCAGTTCCGGGTGCAGGGGGTGCAGGAGAACCTCGGAAGCACCTGCCTCGAAGTGCTCGTGGATCCGCTCGCGGATGCTGTCAGCCGAGCCCCAGGCGACGATGGCATCGAGGAACTCCGGAGAGCCGCTGTCGATATCGTTCTCGGTGAAACCCAGCCGCTTCCATGCGTTCCGATAACCAGGCGCGCGTGCGTAAAAGTCCAGAGCGCTTTTGGCAATCGCACGCGCCTTGGTCGGGTCTTCCTGCAAGAGGACCTTCTGCTCGACACAAAGAGATTTATCAGGCCCCAGAATCTCTCGTGCCCAGCGCGTATGAGCGGGAGATACATTATAGGTATGCGCGCCATCACCTTTTGCGGCGGAAAGTGCCATCATCCGCGGTGCGAGCGCCCCGAGAATGATGGGTGCCGGGTTCGCGGGGGGCACCGAGAAATAGCGCGACGAGGCCATCTTCTCCAGATAGTCGACCATGAAGCTGTAGGGGCGGGAGTACTCGAGGCCGCGAATCTTGGAGACAATCACCGGACTGGAAACGCCAAGACCGAGAACGAACCGACCCGGGAGTTGTTCGGCCAGGGTATGAGCCGCCTGCTGCATCACACCCGGGTGACGATTGTAGATATTCGCAATCCCCGGTGCGAGAACCAATCGATCGGTGCAGGTGCCCAGAAATGCCAGATGCGAGAAAGGGTCGCGCCCAAAAGTCTCTCCGATCCAGAGGGAGTGGTAGCCCAACTTCTCTACGAGTTGGGCCATGGCCGCGGACTGAGGTGAGGTGAGGCCCTCGGGGGCGAACCAGATACCAATTTTTCCTGTCATCTTCTCTCACCTCTCAATAGCCGAGTGTGCCTGCGCACTTCTTAGGCTCCCACAGGGGTCGGGGCAAGCGTTTGGTGCTGCAATCTATCCCCTTGTCGCGAGGTTGGACGATCGCTCGCGTTGCCCCGGGCAGGTTCAGCTGCGCGGGCTCGTCCGAGGCGAGATGGCGTCCTGATAGGTCACGCTGAAGTCCTCGAAGCCTTCGAGTGCTTGTTCGAGGCTTTTGCCTGGAGCGACCTGGTAGGCGTCAAAGCCGCAACGCTCCATAAAGGCAATTTGGTCCCGCAGGACATTTCCCGTGGCGCGAAGCTCTCCGGTGAAGCCGCCCCGGCGAAGGAGTCGAGCGGTGCTGAATCCTCGTCCGTCGCGGTAGATCGGGAAATCGATCGCGATCAAATCGACTGTTTCCAATTCTCCGAGAACTTCGTCGGCGAAAATATCGTTGGGAATCTCGACTCCGAGTCGGCCGGCCCGCTTTTCCAGCGCGTCGTGTTCCGCACGGAAACGTTCAAGCGAGATGATGATATCTCCGTCGGTGATCGGATCCTCGGCGCCAAGCGTGCGGAAGTCGTCTTCGACAATGGTTCGGTTTCGAATGATCGGCATCTGGAACTAGGCCCCGTAGACGCCTTCCCGAAAAGGCTTGTCGCCCAGTCGACGGAAGGTCTCGATGAAGGTTTCTTCAGGAGACTCTCGAAGCTTTACATAGGTTTTGAGAGCTTTTTCCAGCGCCGGAACGATTTCCTCGCGGGAGAAGGCCTGTCCGAGCACCTTGCCCAGGGAGGCATCGTGGCCGGCGGAACCGCCCAGCATCAACTGGTAGGCCTCTTCGCCGCGCTTGTCGATCCCGAGAATACCGATGGTTCCGACGTGGTGATGTCCGCAGGCATTGATGCAGCCGGAGATCTTGAGGCTCATTTCGCCCAGATCATCAAGATAATCGATGTCATCGAAGCGTTGTCGGATTTCCTGAGCCACCGGGATGGACCGAGCATTGGCCAGGTTGCAGAAATCGAGTCCGGGGCAGCAGATGAGATCCGTCAGGCGGTTGTGATTCGGCGTCGCAATATCCAGATCGACAAGAGCTGTGAAAAGAGCTTCGAGCGCATCGCTGCGAACGTCGGGCAGAACGAGATCCTGAGTATGGGTGACGATAATTTCGCCAAAGCCATATTGCTCCGAGAGGTCGGCAACGGCTTCCATCTGCTTGTCGCTGAGATCTCCGGAAGGCGACGCGTAGGACTTCAGGGAGAGCACAACTGCGCTGTAGCCGCTCTGCTTATGGGGGACGACGTTGTTCCGCGCCCACTGCCCCAGAGGCGTATCTTCCGCCTGCATGCCCGCGACCGCCGCATCGGAATCGGGCAGAGTTTCGTAGGCAGGCGGCGCGAAAAATGCCTGCATTCGCTCGACCTCGGCATCGGTCACCTGCAGGGAGGACTCTCGAATTTCTTCCCACTCCTTTTCGACCAGGGCGCTGAACTCGGGGACGCCGAGGGCATCGACGAGGATCTTGATGCGCGCTTTATAGATATTATCGCGACGACCCAGTTGGTTGTAGACGCGCAAAATGGCTTCGAGGTACGAGATGAGGTGCTGGCGCGGCAAGAATTCACGCACGAGCTTTCCGACCTTGGGCGTTCGACCCATCCCGCCGCCGACAAACACCCGGAACCCTAATTCGCCGTCTTCGTTCTCGACGAGTTGGATGCCGATATCGTGCAGTCGGATCGCGGCGCGATCGCTGTCTGCCGAGCCGGTGAAGGCGATCTTGAATTTGCGGGGCAGGAACGCGAATTCGGGGTGGAAAGTCGACCATTGGCGAACCATTTCGCAATAAGGTCGTGGGTCGGCGAGTTCGTCGCGGGCCACACCGGCGAGATGGTCTGTGGTGGTGTTGCGAATGCAATTACCCGACGTCTGGATGGCGTGCATTTCGACTTCGGCCAGTTCGTCGAGAATGGTCGGAACCTGTTCCAGTTCGGGCCAGTTGAATTGGATATTCTGGCGTGTCGTGAAGTGCCCGTAGCCGCGGTCATAGGTTCGCGCGATATGGGCGAGCTTGCGCATTTGTTGGGCGGCCAGAAGCCCGTAAGGAATCGCGACCCGCAGCATATAGGCATGCAACTGCAGGTAGAGCCCATTTTGCAGGCGGAGCGGTTTGAATTCGTCTTCGGTCAATTCGCCCGAAAGTCTTCGGGAAACCTGGTCCCGAAACTGCTGGGCTCGCTCGCGCACCAGAGTGCTGTCGTATTCGGAGTATTTGTACATGACGGTGTCTTAAAGGGCTCCGGAACCATCGGGGCGCCGGAGGCGCGTACTTGGCCCCTCGGCGCGCAGTTTCTCACGAGTCGAGAGCGGTGTCAGCCGTGGACCGTTCATTTCGGCGGGGAAAATATAGGGCTCGGTGATGATGGATTCGGCTTTACGGACCTCTGCGAGACGGTCTTCGGCGGTCTCAGAATCCGAGAAAGTCGCCGCTTTATCCAGTGTTTCCGACCACTTACCGTCAGAATCGAGATAGGCGACGCTGCCCTCGAGGGTCAGGCTTCCCGTGATCACAAAGCACGAGTGGTTGGTGGCAGACATAAGGTTAGTGTCGGGGTCCGAGCCATCGGATTCAACCCATGGACTCGGGTTTAGGCGGATTCTCCGTCCACGGTCGTGAAACCACCGCTTAAAAAGATCAGAAAAAGGATCAAAAGTGTCGCGCCGGCGGTCCCGGCGAGCGTCGCATGAATACCCATTTTGTCGAGAAGGGCTCCCGCAAGCGGGGCTCCGATCAGGCCGGAAGCGCCCATGAAACCGAGCGTATAGACAGAGAGAACACGACCTCGGTGCGATGGCGATGCTTTCTCCTGAAACAGGGAGCGCCCGGCATTCATGAAGATCGCGCCGCTGATGCCCCAGAGAAAAACGCAGGCGAGAGTCGCGGCAAACGGAATCCCCGTAGAAATAATCAGGATAAAACTCGAGGAGCCGCAAAGGGCGAGGGCCTGAGCACGCCCCTTGCGTCGCAGGCCCCGGCGCAGAACGATCGTCGAGCCGACAATCGTTCCGAGCGGGAAGGCGGTCCCGAGAAGTCCCAGCTCCCCCACGCTTCCGCCGTAGTAATTGCGCACCAGAACCGGCAGCACCACAATATAGGGCCCGATCGTAAAGATGCCGACGGCCACGGCCAGAAGAAAAGGAATCCGCAGGACCGGCAGTCGCCAAACCTCGAAGAGGCCGCCGAGCAGGGCCCGGTGGAGTGGCTCCTTTACCGCGGCCGCGGCCGCGGTGGACGATGGCAGAAGCAGGAGCAGTGGAATGCTGCCCAGAATGAGGGTTGCCTGAATTCCAATGGCCGCTTCAATGCCGATGAAGCGAGCCGATGCTCCGATCAGAGCGCCGGCTGCCTGAGAGCCCCACTGGGCGATCAGAAGGCCGGCAACTGCCTTGCCGAGATTTTCCCCGGCGACATCCGAAAGCATCGAATCCCGGGCCGGCATGATGAAGGCCTGAATCGTACCCGCCAGCAGTGCGTAGCCAATCAGGGCAAACAGGGATAGTTGCTTGCTGACCACCAGAGCCAGAAGGCTCAGGGCCGCGATGCCCGCGAGCAGGCAGAGTATCGCAAGAAGCTTGCGACGGTCCACGAGGTCGGCCACGTGTCCGCCGATCAGCACGAAGAAAACAGACGGCAGCATCAGGGCACTTTGCGCTGTACCTACCCAGAGGGGGTCGGCCTTGAGTTCGAAGACCACGAGCGCGGAAAAAATGACCCCCTGAAGCCCAACCGAGGCGAAGTAGAGCGATGCGGCGACCATGAAGATCGGAAAAGGTTGTCGCCGAGGCACGCCTACAGAGTGGAGCTCCCCGCGGGAAAACGCAACTTCAGGTATTCAGCAGGGCGGCACCAATGACCACGATGCAGGAGGCGACGATGCGTCGTGTGCCGAGAGGTTCGCCGAACTTCCAGGCGCCAATGATGGCCGCCATGACGACGCTGGTCTCGCGCAGGGCTGCCACCGGAGCCATTTCGGCGCGGTCGTAAGCCCAAAGGATAATCGTATATCCGATGGCGGCGAGAACCCCGCCGCAAAACCAGATCACGCCGTGTTGGCGCAAATTTGTGCGCAGGACGCGGCGGCGGGACCAGCAGGCGTAGACCGAGATGGGCAAGGCTTCTCCGAGGGCCAGCCAGCCGATATAACCGAAGGGGTTTTCGCTCGCTCGCACGCCGATTCCATCGAGCAGAGAGTAGGCGACGATGAGAAGACCGGTCAGTAGGGACCATAGAATGGCCGGCCGGTTCCGCACGACGCCACCTGTGGCGAGCAGGAAAATGCCCCCACTGATCATCAAGATTCCTGCGCAATCCTGCAAGGAGAGGCTTTCCCCTAAAAGGGGAAAAGCGAGAATGGCGATCAGCATCGGCGCGCTGCCCCGGGCAATCGGGTAGACCTGGCTTAGATCGCCGAGCGAATAAGACCTCACCAGCGCGAATAGATAGATCGAGTGCACCAGAGTGCTGCTCAGCAGCCAGGGCCAGGCCTCCCACGGGAAGGAGGTTTGGGAAATCAGCAAGCAACCAAAAGCCCCGGTGCCCACCATGATGATGGCTTGCGCAAGCATCTGATCGCCGCTGGTCTTGACCAGGGCATTCCAGCAAGCGTGCAGGAGCGCCGAGAGGAGGACGGCTGCCGCGACCAGCGGGGGCAGGGTCATGGGGTCGCGCGCGTCTCAGCCGTCAGCCGAGGCGGTTCGCGTCCCTTGTCCGCGAGATTTGTCCAGTTGATTCTGAATGCAATTCTGGATTTGATCGATCAGCTCTACGATCGATTCTCCTTGCTGTCGGGGGATGGGCGCGGTGCACGAGAAATGAAGCTTAACCCCGCGCGGGATCGGAAGGAAGGAGTTCTTCATCAACTGCCAGGAATTATCGAGGCAGCATGGGACGACTTTGGCCTGTGGGGCCGAGCGCAGGAGCATGCCCAGTCCCGCGGGCTTGAAGGGCTTCAGTTTCCCGTCGCCCGAGCGACTTCCCTCCGGGAAAATAACAGCAGAGACCTCCCCGCGTGAGACGCGCTGGCCGAGTTCTGCGATGACCGAAACAGCGCTGCCCCGATCCTGTCGATCGATGAGCGGATGGCGCCCGAGCTTGAGATTCGTCGAGACGCCGGGGATCCACTGCCCCAGCTGCTTCTTGGTGATGTACTTTCCATTGTTGCCGGGGAAGAACCAGGCGAAAAGCGGGATGTCGAACATGCTCTGGTGATTGGAGACGAAGATATAAGATTC
>Ga0055584_100006039_pt1 | contig 11873 bp, 11 predicted proteins | sample OSDHelmetaG_FD_58716 | JGI IMG/M metagenome (GOLD analysis project Ga0055584, IMG submission 58716) | Pelagic marine sediment microbial communities from the LTER site Helgoland, North Sea, for post-phytoplankton bloom and carbon turnover... | ecosystem: Environmental > Aquatic > Marine >... | reverse complement strand
GAAATTTCGACCGCTTGTAGTGACCGACCATATCGTCGACGCTCACCGGCGTGGTCTCGTCGGACGGAACGCCATCCGGATTGATCCCCAAGGTCGCGACGCTGCTCGTATAGAGCATCCTCGCAACCCCGGCATCTGCGGCGGCGCGAAACAGATCGACCGTCGCGGCGCCATTGGTCCGATAGAGTTCCGCCGGATCCGGCGTCCACAGGCGATAGTCGGCCGCAACGTGAAACAGGTTATCGCATCCCCGAACCGCCGCGCGAAGCGACGCCGGGTCGTTCAGGTCGCCTTCGGCAATCTCGCATTCCAGGCCTTCAAGGTTACGGCGGTCACCTTGCGGGCGAGCCAAAACGCGGACCTCATGGCCCGCAAACAAAAGGTGACGTAGTACCGCAGATCCCACAAAACCCGTCGCACCGGTAAGTAGTGTCGGCATCAGCTATTGTTTCCCTGTTGCCGAATTTCCCGGCGACAATCCCAGATGACATATAGCAAAAAGAGCGGGGCCCCGATGCCCGCCAACAAAATAAAATAGTCGAGCCAGCCGAGCCATGTAATCGGCGCGACAATGTAAAGAATATCCTCGATTTCAAAGCCCGCGCGCACCGTTTGCTTGACGAACGAACGGCCAATACGCTCTTCGGCGTAGATGCGGACGGACATAATCGCCGCGACACTGACCCCGGCCCCAATGCCGAGTAAAAGCCCAGAGGTTCCCAACGCACCTTCACCGAGGCCAAACCCGGCACCGACGAACATCATCACGTAGTTGAGCATGGCCGCCGCATGATCGAAATAATGGCCGAACTCGCTTGCGGTCCCGGTCTCGCGCGCAAGTTCTCCGTCAACATGGTCCATCCATACCACGACGACGAAAACACCGGCACCCCAATGCGCCATCGTTCCGCCTTGGGCGTACAACCCCGCCGCCAGAATGCCGACCAGAATACTCGCGCACGTCACCATATTCGGCGTGACCGGCATCTTCGCCAATCCCCGCGCGGCGAATTTCGCGATCCGCTGATCCAACGCTAGCGGTTTCGGGCGAAGCTCTTCAGTCATTTAGGGTAATGGCTCCAATCGCGGCAGGATATCGCGCTCCGCGTTCTCCGCATCTTCCTGAAAATCAATTTCGATCCACGGTTGCCCGGTAATATCGGCAATTTTGAAGACACCGGGATCGGCGTCTATCAGCTGATCGCGAATCGCCACCTCGTAAATTTGCCCAGTTTCGCCCCGCTCGATATAGGGCGCCACATACTGCGGAATCCGGGCCGCCTGTTCCGCGGAAAAGCGGGTAAATCCGACCCATTCGCCGAAACGGTCATGGGCTATTTCCGGCATTTTGCCGAAATCGACGATGGTATCGCCTGAGAGGCAAATTTTAACCGGTTCCTCACCTGGCTCGATATCGCTGTCGAAGAGCAGGCAATCCTCTTCCACGCCGTTCACCAGGCTCGCCATCAGACGCTGATCGTATAAAACGTCACCATCCATCATGACAATCGAGCCGCCGGCCTGACACTCTTCCCGGACCGCCCATAATGTCGTGATCGCTCCAAGCGCAAAGTCTGGATTCGTTATTGTCCGCACGAAACTTCCCGCTCCGATGCGTTTCAATTCCTCATGGATCATGTCTTCATTATAGCCGACACCGATCACCAATTCGGAAATGTTCAAACTCTTAAGAATTCTAATATGACGTTCCAGCAGGCTTACCCCGCCGAATCGCAATAGAACTTTCGGTGGAAATCCACCGTCCTGCCCCATGCGCGATCCCAGGCCCGCAGCCAACATTACAGCTTTCATCAATTCATCTCTCAAAGCTCGCGGTACCGTGTTCCAGCCTATCGCATTTCTTTCGGAGAGCCAAAACCGTCATACAGCAATCACAAGTTGCGTTAATTATAGTCGAAACGCACTATTAGCGACCACCAGTCATGGCGTCCAGCCCCGTTTCCCCAAGCGGTCTAAAGCTTTCCGTAAACGATCTCAAAAGGTAGGCTCCCACTGCTCGCGAGAGCATGGTAAATCGCCTCCGGAATAATGTGAATGAAGCGACGATTCCTCAATATTCTGTATTTGATACTCGGAGCGGGCCTCCTCTTCTTCGTTATTCAAAATTCGGATACCGATCTTATCCTCGCAAGGCTTAGCGAAATCGGCTTTCTTGGCGCCGTTTGCGTCCTGGCGGTATATTTTGTTGGGTTCTTGATCGATACTGCGTCATGGCACCTCACCATAGAACCCCTCGGGGGCCGCTTCCGGCGGCTCTATGATCTGTGGAAGATTCGGATGGTCGGCGAAGCCTTCAACATCGCGACGCCACTGGGGACCATCGGCGGCGAACCAATAAAAGCAGCATTGTTAAAGAATGTTCTCGGCGTCGGGTACAACCAAGGGATTGCGTCCTTGGTATTGGCGAAGACCATCAATCTGATCGCTTTGGTCGCCTATCTTTGTATTGGTTACGGCCTCATTCTGATATCGCCGCAATTCTCCACCACATTCAAATATTCGGCCGGTATCGGACTAGTGGCCTTCAGCGTCGGCATTTTGGGATTTTTCTGCGCCCAACGATTTCGGGGCCTCAGCCGGACCGGCGGCGCCTTCTTCCGCACCCGATTCGGCAAGCCGTTGCTCAAATGGTTCGATGGCATGAAGTCGTTCGAACACGAATTGCTTCTTTTCTATTCCGGCATCGATGGACGGTTTTCCCGCGCGACGTCCCTCGCCTTCTTGAATTGGATTGTCGGCACGGCGGAGGTCTTTGTCATCGCCGCCTTCCTCGGATCGCCAATTTCGATTTGGGAAGCATGGATATTGGAATCCGCCGTCCAACTCACCCGCGCCGCCACATTTTTCATCCCGCTGAGCCTAGGTACTCAGGAAGGCGCATTGTTCATGGTGACAGCCACCATCACCGGTGATGGGGCATTTGGCATCGCCATCTCTCTCGTTAAACGGCTGCGCGAGATCGTCTGGATTGCTTGGGGCTTCGCCATCGGGTGGCGCTTGCCGTTCACATCGAAAACCGCCCCTTAGGATTGCCCCGACCTACGGGCGTCGAGCCAACCCATCAATGCCGGCAATGCAACCAATCCACCAAGCAATGTAAAACCAATGGCGATGGTCAACAAAATTCCCATGCTGGCGGTGCCGCGATGGGTCGAAACCGCGAGACTGCCGAAGGAGAGAATTGTCGTCAGCGCACTGAAAGTCACGGCGCGTGGCGTACTCGTGCTCAGCAAGGAAACTCCGGTCACGGCGTCCCGCGACCGCATGACCAAATGAATTCCGCTCGCCACGCCTAAACCCATCAACAACGGCAACACGATGACATTGGCGAAGTTGAATGGCAGATCGAACAGAACCGCCGTCGCGACCGTCATCGACCCCGCTACGACGAGCGGATAGAACACCAACAGCGTATCGCGCAGGCTGCGCAACAGGCCGAACAACATCAGGAGGATCAAAACCCCGGCGGTGACCGCCGCTTGAAGGATGGCATCGACCACGGCCCGGCTCGCTTCCAGGATGACCACCGGGCTATCCGTCGCCTTCGGCGCGATGGTTTGCACCGCCTCGATGAAGCGCCGCAACGCCGTGTTATCCTCGACGCTGAACGCGGGTGTCACCTCGATCCGCGCGATCCCACCCGCCGAGAGAAACCGTTCGCGCAATTCCGTCGGAATATTCGACAGACCAACTTCGCGTGCTTCAAGTGCTGTGCGCAATTGCCCGACCAACCGCGGATAGAGCCCCAACAAGGCATCCCGCAATGCGGTGACCGCCGCATCATCTTTTGCCCCTGTCAGAAACGCTTTCAGTTCTCGCCGCAGCCGTACCGCTTCCTTGTCCGGCGACAGTCCACTCAGCTTTTCCGACAACGCAACCAGCGCCGTCAGCTCCTCTGTCACCGATGGCAACGGCTTCTTCGCCGCCGTATCGAATACCGGCAGCAGTATAAAGCCGAGATCGCCAATGATCGCCAATTTATCAGTCTGGTCCCCCGGCACGAAGTTGGAGACGGAAACCGCCTTCGCGACCTCCTCCAATGCCGCCAATTTCGTCGCCAGCGCGCGTGCCTCTTCCAGGCTCGGGCGAATGATCGAGATCGTCTTCGGCGAGGTTTCACTGTCGCGGATCAGCTCCAGTGTCGTTTGCAGCGATTCCGTATTCGGGTCTTGGAGATTTAAGGGATCGAAATCGAACCGTACCTGCGGCGTCATCCAGGCCGCGCCGAAGGCCAAGACCGCCACCGCAACGCTCACCTTACCGCCATGGCGAGAGAAAAATTCAGACGCTGGGGCCGCTTCAGTCTCCGGCGACGCGGGTCTCACCCTCAGCGGTACAACCGCGAGAACAGCCGGCAACAAGGTAAGGCTCATGAAGAGCGCGATGAACATGCTGGTGCCTGAAATCAGGCCGAGTTCGGCGAGCCCTAAATAAGCCGTCGGCAGAAACGCATAAAACCCGATAGCAGCGGATACCGCACACAGCGTCATGGCGCCGCCAACTCCCATCGCCGCGCGCCGCAGCGCGGTTGCACGATCCGGCGCTCCCTGGGTTTCTTCCGCATAGCGCAAGGCGAAGTGAATGCTGAAATCGACGCCAAGCCCGATGAACAATACCGCAAAGGCCACCGACAGCAGGTTGAGGTGCCCAACGGCGAAAGTCGCGAAACCCGCGGTCCAAATCAATCCACAAACCAAGGTCACAATCGTCGCCCCAACCAAAACGGCGGAGCGCAATCCAAAGAACAGACACAGCGATACCATGGCGAGGGACAACAGACTCGCGGTCTTGGCACCTTCAAAGACACTCGACAATTCCTCGGTCGAGAGTGCCAAGCCGCCGGTCAGACGAACTCGAACGCCGTTCTCCGGCGTCAGTCCCATTTCCCGCGCCGTCGCTCGGATGGCGTCCATCGCCGGTGCGGCAGGCGACAGGCTCGACCAGTCCGCGTTCACCCGCACCTGCAAAAAGCGCCGCAGATCGCTCGGCTTCGGCGCCGCGTCCGACATCATCGACTGCCAGGACAATTCCTTGAATTCGCCCGCCCGCCGCGCCGCGACCACATCCGCGACCCGACCGAAAACCTTCTCCAGATCGCCGATGGGTTCGTTGCCGTCGCGCAAGTCGTCAATCGCCAGTCCCAGGACGCCCGACAACCCACGCAAGCTGGTGTCATCGCTCAACGCTCCCAGCAATCCTTGGGCTTGCGAAAGCCGGTCGGCAAGTTTTTCCAGCTCTTCCACATCGCGGTAGAGCAAGCCGTTCCGGCGAAAAAAGGGCTCGCCCGCGAAATCGTAAATTTTCTCCACATGCTCCCGCAATTGTCGTAATCGCGCCGCCAGCGCCAACGCCGCAACATCGGCGCGGTCCGGTGTCGTCGCCTCGACCACGACCGTGATCAAATCGCTGTCCTGCGGGAAGGCTTCCTTATAGGCGATGTAGTGCTGACGGAACGGCAATTCTTCCGACAACATGTCCGTGGTATTGGTGTTGATGGTCAGATTGTCGACGGTATAGGTGAACAGCACATAGGTCAGCGCGCAAATGCCGACGATCACGCCCCAGGCGAACCGACGGACCACGCCGATCCATACTTCCAATATCCGCTTGATTGCGTTCAACACTTCATTCCGTTTTGAGATTTACACCCACGCATGCAGGCAGGCGGGACGATATCCACCGGAAGCATCGGGGACAAGATATCGCGTAAAAGTTTCCGGGTTTTACACGCGCCCCATTTTACACGCGCCATAGAATCGGCGTAATTCTCCCTATGATGGCTTTGGTCCCCTCACTGCCGGAGAAAAGCATGCTACCCCGTTGGATAAAACTTTGGTCGGCCACTCTGATCGTAGGCGCCGTTCTCGCTGCCCCCGCCGCAGCGCAGCCGAGCGCGGCCCTGCAAAAGATCGAGCGGTTCAACGCCACTCTGTTGTCGATCATGCAAAACGCGGAGACGCTGAAATTCGGCGGCCGGTATAAAACCCTCGCACCGATTATGCTGGATAGTTTCGACCTTGGATTCATGGCGCGGTTCTCGGCGGGCGGTCACTGGCGCGGTCTCTCGCCGAGCGACCAGAAAATACTCGTCGCCACGTTCGAGCGCCTCTGGGTCTCGACATATGCCGACCGCTTCGATGGCTATTCGGGCGAGGCGTTCGAGATCGTCGGATCGCAGAAAGCGCCGCGTGACACTCTCCTGGTGAAGTCGAATATCGTCAAGAACAACGGCGAGAAAGTCGCCATTAATTATCTGATGCGGGAAAAGAAAAATCAGTGGTCGGTAATCGATATTCTTCTCGACGGAAAATATAGCGAGCTCGCCAAGCAGCGCTCGGAATACACATCCATCCTGAAGCGCGAAGGCCTGGCCGGTTTGGTCGCCAAGGTCGAAGCAAAAGTGAAGCGCATGCAAAGCAGCGGACAATAGGGAGAATGACCGTGGACGGAAATGACGACGCCAAATTCGATACACTGAAGGGCGGATCGACGGATGCCGCCGCGGTCGAGGCCTATTACGACGACTGGGCCGCGCGCTACGATAAAGAGATCATCAATTGGGGATACACCGCCCCGGACGTCGCCGCCGCGATGCTCGCCGAACACTTGCAACCGGGGGCCCAAGTGCTCGATCTCGGATGCGGCACCGGACAATTCGCGGAAAAGCTCTCAAACCTTCTCGAGTGCCGGATCGATGGGATCGATATCTCCGAGGCGTCCCTGCAACTTGCCGAGACACATGGTTGCTATGCGTCGTTGCGCCGGGTCGACCTGCAACAGACGCCACTGCCCTTCGCCGACAATACGTTCGACGGAGCCGCCAGCGTCGGCGTCATGACCTATATCGCCGATCCGGCCGCTCTCCTCGCCGACCTCTGCCGCATCATCCGCCCCGGCGGCTTCTTCATCTTCACCCACCGCGACGACCGATGGCGGGAACGGGGTTACGACGACATGATCGCGGAGCTGACGGCGCGCGGCCTGTGCGAGGTGCTGAAGATCACCGAGCCGAAACCCTACCTTCCGAAACACGAAGATTTCGCGGAGCAGATTGAGGTTAAATTCGCGCTTCTTAAGGTCTCATAGAAGAAGCTCACCCCTATAGTCCCAAGATCACCTTTGCCGCGATGTTGCGTTGGATTTCGCTCGAGCCGCCCGCGATGGTTTTCATGCGGTTGCTGAGATACATCGGCACGAAGGCGAGCCCCTCCGCCGGGCCGATGGGCGGCATGTTGGCGCCGACTTCGAGCGCATCCGGCTGATAGGGGGCGGCGTAATATCCAAGCGCTTCGACGCCCAGCAAATCGGCGCGCTGCTGGGTCTCTCCATTCTGGACCCGCAGCAGGGACGAGGCCGGGCCCGGCGGCTCCCCCGCACTCAACTTGGCGAGTACGCGTTGTTCGGAAGCTTCCAGCACCATCGTGTCGATGCGGAGTTGCGATAACTTGATTCGGAAATCCGGGTCGTCCCTAAGGGTCGCACCCCGCATCGGAGTTGCATTCGCCAATGCCTCGACCCGGTCCAGGGTGCGGCGAACCTCGACGGAGCCCATGGCAAAGCGTTCGAACTCCAACAGGTACTTGGCGACCGACCAGCCGTCATTTTCCTCACCGACCCGGTTGGCTTTCGGAACGCGCACATCCTCGAAGAAGACTTGGTTCAGCTCATGCGCGCCCGCGATATTGATGATCGGGCGGACCGTGATGCCGGGCGCGGTCATATCGATCAGCAGAAACGAAATACCTTCTTGTTTCTTGCCGTCGGTCGAGGTCCGCACCAGAGCGAACATCATATTGGCGTGCTGGGCGTAGCTGGTCCAAATCTTGGTGCCATTGACGACATAATCGTCGCCGTCGCCAACCGCCATGGTGTTGAGCGACGCCAAGTCGGAGCCGGAGCTCGGCTCGGAATAACCCTGACACCAGAAATCCTCACCGCTCAGGATGCGCGGCAGGTAGTGGGCTTTCTGTTCCTCGGTGCCGTAGCCGATCAACATCGGCCCGCACATCTTGAGGCTCATCGGGATCAGCGACGGACAGCGGGCGCGGGCGCATTCCTGTGCAAAGATATAGCGTTGCACGACGGACCAGCCGGTGCCCCCGTATTCGGCGGGCCAATCGGGCGCCACCCAACCTTTCGCATGCAGGATGCGTTGCCAGGTCATGGAGGACGGCACGTCTTGCCACAGGCTGGTGCGTTTATCCGCCCCCTCTTGCAGCTCTGGCGTCAGGCTTTCTTCCAGAAAGGTTCGGACTTCAAGGCGGAAAGCCTCGTCCGTCGCCGACAATGTAAGGTCCATCTTTCGCGGCCGGTCGTGGTTGTTCTCATAAGAAAGCTATCCGATATGGCCGCCGAGGCAATTCAGGGTGTTCGAATCATGTCCGCGGCCTTCTCGGCGATCGCGATGGTGGAGGCGAAAGTATTCGCCGAGGGGAGCATCGGCATAATCGACGCGTCGACGACCCGAAGGCCCGTGACGCCGTGCACCCGCAGCGTATCGTCGACGACGGCGGTGGCGTCCGTCTCGGGGCCCATACGGCAGGTGCCGACCAGGTGATAACCCGTGTTGCCGCGCCGTCGGGCGAAATCGAGCAATTCGTCCTCGCCGGTCACGTCGGGTCCGGGCAAGGTCTCGCATTCAAAATAGGGCGCCAGCTCCTTGCTGTTGAAGAGTGCCCGCACCAGCTTCAGCCCGGACAGCGTGATCCGTTGATCCGCTTCCGCCGCCAGGTAGTTCGGCTGGACGCGCGGCGTATCCGAGGGATCGTTTGAGACGGCACGCACATAGCCCGAGCTTTCCGGGCGCGGTTGCGCCGCCCCACAGGTCATGCCCGGATGATCGTCCAGCACATAGACCTTACCCTCCATATAGCTCCCCGGCGTGAACAGAATGCGGAGGTCGGCCTCCTCCAGGTCCGGGTGGGATTTGCCGTGTACGAAACCGATGGTCGGACACAGCGCCAGCACGCTGGGTTTGCCCAGCGCCCATTTCGCGACCTCGATCGGCAGGCGCGGCCAGCGGGCCCGTTCGTTGATGGTCTGCACGTTGCGCGCCCGCGCCGTCATACGGACGGAATAATGATCGCGCAGGTTCTCGCCCACGCCCGCTCTCTCGATCCGCATCGGCACGCCGATCTCGCTCAGTAGATCGCGGGGTCCGATGCCCGACAGCTGTAATATCTTCGGTGAATTCACCGCGCCCGCGCTGAGGATGACCTCGCGCCGGGCCTGGACAATATGCTCGCGGCCGTCACCGTCGCGGTAGCACACACCGGTCGCCTTGTTTCCCTCGAGCACGATCTCCACCACCTGGGCGCGGGTCCGCAATTCGGTGGAGCGGCGGCGCAGTGCCGGGCGCAGGAAGGCTTTGGCGGCGCTGACCCGTTTGCCCTTGTGAATGTAGCGCTGGAAATATCCAGCACCGAATTGAAACCCGGCGTTGTAATCCGACGTGCGCGGAATGCCCAAACCCTCGGCGGCATCGAGAAACGCTTCGGCGAGCGGATTGATCCAGTCGATATCGGTGATCGGCAGTTCGCCATCGCGCCCGCGAAATTGGTCGTCCCCGGGGCCCAATCGCGTCTCGGAGCGTTTGAAATACGGCACTAGATCGTCAAACCCCCAACCGCGATTGCCCATCTGCGCCCAGGTGTCGAAATCCGCCCGCTGGCCGCGATTGTAGACCATGCCGTTGACCGAACTCGACCCGCCCACGACCTTGCCCTGCGGTATCGCGATGCTGCGGCCGCCGAGGGAGTCCGACAGCTCGGTCTCGAAGGGCCACACAAATTTATCGCCGTAGAGAGTTTTAACAAAACCCGCCGGGATATGGATGAGCGGATGCCGATCTTCTCCACCGGCTTCCAAAACGCAAACGCTCGCCGCATCGTCTTCCGTTAGACGGTTCGCCAGCACGCACCCAGCGGCTCCGGCTCCGATTACGATGTAGTCGAATATCTCCATTCCCACCCTTCCCAGACCGGCCTAATTTAGCCGCTTCAATTCGTAAGTTGCGATATGTGCGGCAATTCATGCCATTGGAAACTTGGTCCGTTTGCCAAGTATTGAAACCGGAGTCGACGGAAATTCAACGAACATCTTCGGTTCGATAAACTGTCATTTCCGCTCCGCGCCCTATTATCTATCTAAATGTTATTAGGATGCGCCACCGAGCGCTCAAATCATGGAAGGGAAAGACACGATGGATCGCGCCGCATTTGAAGCCGGGTTGAAACAAGACGGGTTTGAACTCTCGGAATCTCGCATGGAAGCAGGCTGCAATAACCCCGAACACACACATCCCTTTGATGCGCGGCTGTTTGTGTTGTCGGGCAAAATTACAATTGGCCGGGGCGGCAAATTGGAGACCTTCGGCCCCGGCGACACCTGCAACATGGACGCGAATACCATGCATACAGAAGACGTCGGCGATGAAGACGTCAGCTTTATTGTCGGACGCCGCGCGGTCTAATCAACCGCGTCGGCCATGCGGTCGTTATTCAGCCGCAGCGCTCGTCACGTCTCCCGCCAGACCGGCCAAGTAAGACAACACCTCGGCGCACGGCACCACATCTGCGTATTTCGAATCCATGTCGAACAGATTGACTTGGTGCGAGAGCGGGGCCCGGTCGGCCACGCAATCGCTCACCACGATCGGTCTGAATCCACCGGATATGGCGTCGCAAGCACTGGCGCGTACGCAGCCGCTGGTCGAATTGCCGACGATGATCGTGGTGTCGACGCCAAGGCCGGTCAGTTGCGATTGCAGGTTCGTGCCGTAAAAGGCGCTCGGGAATTTCTTCACCAGCAGATGATCCGCGTCCTCGACCGGCAGGCGCGGATCGATCTCCACCCCTTCCGAGCCATACAACATATTCTGCACCAACGGCACCTTCTGGCCGAACGTTCCGGAATCGGAGAGGTCCTTGTGATAGGCGACAGTGGTGAAGATAACCGGCGCGCCAACTCGGCGCGCAGCTACGTTGATGGCGTTGATATGCGGGATGTGTTCATCCATGTCGATGAACATCTTGCCCGGCTCCGTGATGCCCCGGCACATGTCGATGACCAACACCGCCGGGCGCTCGCCAAACCCCAGCCGCTCGCTGAAGCCAATATTGTCGTAGTAATCTTGCTGGCTATCGATATCAGCCATCGTGCCTCTCCCTTAAGCTTCGTCCCAAACCGTCTCGGTCAACGGTAATCCCTGAATGTGATCCGGGGTCAACGGATTGTCCGCCGTGACACCCGCCTGCTCCAAAAGCGACGCGATCTGGCGCGTGTGTTGGGTCGAATGCCAGACCGTGCGCTCCATCATCTCGTGGCGCGACGTGCCGCCGAAATAGGTGGGTACCTCGCCGGAGAAATCCTGCCCCTCGACATCCCGCCACCAGTCCCGAAACCGGGTGCGCACCGCCTCTCCAAAATCGGCGATATCGGCGCTCGACTTTATATCGTCGGGCGGCGGCGCGGTCAGCGCCTCGTATGTCAGGGTTTCGCCCTTTTGTTCCATATCCAGGAATGTCGTCGGAATCTGAAACACGTGATGCATCAAGACGCGCCACGACCGGGGCCTGTTCGGTAATTGATCCTCGAGCCGCTCGTCCGGCATTTGCCGCATAAGACGGATCGCCGTCGCCAGAATGTCATCGTAGCGCGCCGCCAATTCCGCCGGTGACAATTCCGGCGCCGTGTCGTCCGGCAGTTCCAGGAATTCAACGACGTCCTTGATCACTTGCGCGAAGACGAACTTATTGCCTTTCGAGACAATCGGGACGCTCCGCGCACCCAGGCGCTGCAGCTCTTCCATCCCGTCTTCCAACACATTGATTGAGTCGAACTCGATCCCACGG
>Ga0055584_100006037_pt1 | contig 11874 bp, 5 predicted proteins | sample OSDHelmetaG_FD_58716 | JGI IMG/M metagenome (GOLD analysis project Ga0055584, IMG submission 58716) | Pelagic marine sediment microbial communities from the LTER site Helgoland, North Sea, for post-phytoplankton bloom and carbon turnover... | ecosystem: Environmental > Aquatic > Marine >... | reverse complement strand
TCCGTAGCTCGGCGCGTAGTTCTTCCACTCCCAGGCATTGAGCGCGACGGGATCGTCGTGTGAGACGCCGCGAATGTTGCGAATCGTTCCCTGGCTCGCCGGTCCGTTCACATGGACGCCGTCGCGATAGTGATCTTCCAGGGTGAGCCCTTCGATCTCGAAGTCATGCACGTTGCCGAGATGGATGGCGAAGGGTTTGCTCTTCCTGACCGTGACGTTCTTCACGCTGATGCGTCTGGCATTTTGGAACAGAATCACGCCGTGTGTGCCGAAGGCCCAGTTCTGTCGCGACGAATGACCGCACGCGTTTCCGTTGAGTTCGTTCTTCGCTGTGGCCAGGGTCGTCCAGATCCCGCCTTCGATGTGGATGTCCGTGTCAGGTTTGGTTTCGTCCGCCACGGGGCCGTCTTTGAACCCGACGAGATTCGCGTTTCTCACCATGCAGGTGTTGCTACCGGGCTTGAGCCGAATCTCCGCTTTGGCATCGGCCGTGAGCCTCTGACCGGATTTCAACACGAGCGGTCCGTTGAGGTAATACGGCTTGTCGCGAGCGGGAATTTGCAGCGAACCCGTTTCGTCGAGCGATGCCTGCATCGCGGCCGTCCAGATTTCCGCGGTCACCTCGCGCTCTTCGAATCCGCCGGAATCGTCAGGCCATTTTTCGGTCCAGGATTCCGTGCGGACGAGATGCTGGAAGACGCTCAATTCCTTCCGGCCTTTCAGCCGAAACCGATACTGCACAATCTCGGCATTTCCATGGAGTCCCTTGCCGCGATAGGAAAGATAGACAAACCAACCGGTCGCCGGATCGTATTCGAGGTCGCCGTAGCCGCCGTCCGGGTAGAACTTGTCGATCGGTTTTCCGCCGAGCATTTTCCAGGACGCGCCGCGGTCGGTCGAAAGGTAAACCGCATTGGCGCGGGGAAACTTCTTGCCCGCTTTCGGTGTGGTGTTGCCGACGCCAATCAGCGTGTGGTCGGTCCACCATTCGGCTTCGCCTTTCAAGTGGGCCAGCGTCCAGATTCGCGGACGGTCCCACACGCCGGTCTGTGGCAGAGTGTCTTTCCAGCGTTGCCAGGTTTTGCCGCGATCATCGGAATGAGTTTGCAGGACGAAACGCCGACCCGGTCCGTCCGAACCGACACTGACGATCCGGTCGCCGCCGACATATTCGAATCCCTTCTCGACGGAGTTGTGCTCAGGCACGTTGACCTGTTCGCTGACGACCCGCCACGACGCTCCGTTGTCGGGCGACTGGATGAACCGACAACGCCAGCGTTGCTCGCCGCCGACGTATTCGCGCAGGCTGGTGTAGATCGTCCCGTCTATCGTGGTGTGGTCGTCCGTTGCATAGCAGTGATCATCGTTGTCGATCCCAACGAAATCGACCCGGCGCAGTTGGCTCCACGTTTGCCCGCCATCAGCGGAATCCGTCTGCCACGTACCCTTGCCCTCGCGATGATTGCGTCCGGTCGTCCGCCAGACATGAAGGATGATCCGGCCATTCGGCGCGGCATAGAGATACGGCTCGAACGCATCGTCGCCGTCAAACGAAATCGGGAAGCCGGCGATCGGCGAGCCATCAAGCGCGTGATCCGCGTTGGACCAGTTCTGACCTCCGTCGCTGGAAAAACGCACATGAATCACGCCGTCCGAGCCGGTGTGTCGCGATGCTCCGCGATAGCACAAAACCAACGTGCCCTCGGCGGTCCGTTCCACGGTCGCCCGGCCGAACCAACGGCCGTCTGCTTTGGCTACGACGTGGGTTTCGAGATCAGAGATTTCAAGCTCATTTGGCTTCCACCACCGATCGAGCTGAGTACGAAGTCTGGCGACATCTTGTTTGTGTTCCGCCAGGTTCGACAAATCATGTTTTTCGAATGGATCCGCTTTCACATCGAACAGGGCCGTTGTCTGCAGATGGCCGCCCCATGGTCCGCTTCCGTCTGCCTGTTTGTGAGGCTCGATGAGTTTCAGGTTTGCCTGGCGAATCCAGCGATAAGCGATGTCTGCAGACGGATTGCTGAGACTGGTCGCATCGCCGGGGTAAATCTCACCGAAGATCGGGCGATTGTCATCGGGCTTCAACTGACCGCGACAGACGGGGAGCAGGTCCACTCCCGGAAGCCGGGGCCGGTGGTTTTCCGCGATATCGGCAATCGCCAGAAGGGTCGGCATCAGGTCGATACTGCTGACCGGAGATTCCCAGGTCGCGGGGCCAATCACGCCATCCCAGCGGATCAGGATGGGAGTGCGGAGGCCGTCATCGAACGGGGCTCGCTTGCTGCGCGCGGTGTGTGCAAATTCTTCCGGGCGATTTCGCTGCGGGGTCAGACCTGGTCGCCATCCGTTGTCGGACACGAAGACGAAAACGGTGTTCTTCAACTGGCCCTGTTTGCCGACATATTGGATCAACTGGCCAACGGTCTCATCGAACTGAGCAATGGATGCGAAGTACGGGAGTTCGTGTTTTTTGACACCCGGACGGCTCCGGGCCAGATCGTAGAAGCGTTGCGGCGAATCGTGAGGCTGATGCGGAAGGTACGGTGCATACCACACAAACCAGGGAGTTTCTGATGCCGTGCAGTCGTCGATGAAGTCATAGATCGGCTGCATAGTGACGCGGCCAATCTGAAGTCCGACGTCACCGTTTCCGTGGGCGACGATCTCACCGCTGGCGAGCTTGCGGATTCCGCCGAACGTCTGACTTCGCGGCGGGGCCTTGAAGATCGTCATCCCCTCGGTGAAGCCGCCGTTTCGCCAATGTCCTTCCCAGAACTTGCCGGTTTGAAGACAGCGGTATCCGGCTCCAGCTTGAAGGATTGTGGGCAGTGTCTTCTGCCTGCGAATGAGTTCGAATTCGCGCTGCCGCGTTTTCACATACGCGTCCGCCGAGGTCATACGGTTGTAACCGGCGCTTCCTGGCGGCCCATGATTGAAGTGGACACCGTGTTGATGCGGATACAAGCCTGTCAGCAGCGACACCAGGGACGGACGACAGACGCTACTGGGCACATATCCGTTGGTGAATCGGGCGGATTGCGCGGCAAGTCTGTCGAGGTTAGGTGTATGGACGCGCTCATCGCCCATAAAGCCGAAGTCCGTCCAGGCGTGGTCATCGGCAATGATGTAAACGATGTTGGGGCGTTCGGCTCTGCTTGCGGAAGTGTCGTCAGCGTTCAGCGCAACAAGCGGCGCGAGTAGCAGAGCAACGGAGAAAATCAGCGAGTGTTTCATAGGTTTACTGGCCTGACAGGGCGCCTCCACCTTTGCGTGCCAGTGGGCGGCTGACAAGAATCTTCGTCTTCGACCGGGGCCCCATGAATGCTTTGGCGAGGATGTCGTCCTCGGTGAAGCGCGCCATGAGGATTTCGCCCTCGGTGGAGCGGTTGCGATCCCAGGAAATGTAAATCGTTCCGTCGGGAGCCTGGAAGCCGTCGGGATAAGACACGGTGACGCGTTCATCCAGCATCAGGCCGCCACGCCATGTCTTTCCCTCGTCCTCTGACAGCCACGCCGTCAAATGCGAGCGATTCCCACCGCCGTAACCAGGCTTTTCTCCAGGGATCTCGTCGATGGTCTGGCCGTGCTTGATCAACAGGATTCGACCTGAGGACAAACGCCTGATGAAGAACCGTGCTCGCGGATGTTTGAAGGTTGGCAATGTTGGCTCAGTCCAGGTGCGACCGCCATCTGAAGAAAATCGCTGCATCACGTAAGTGCGTGTCCGTGCGAGCAGCCACAACCGTCCATCCTTCAGTTCGACAATCATCGGTTCCACCCAATCGGAATCGGGAAACGACGCCACACTTCGCCAGATCCAGTTCTCGCCCCTGTCCCGTGAGATCAGAACGTTGGCCCCTCGATATTTCTTCAGTTCGGGGAAGACTTTGGAATCGATGAATTCAACCGGCAGCAGCCATTCGCCATTTGTAAGAATGGTCGGTTTGCAGAGAACGAAACCGTGACAGAGACGGCGTGGCCTGGACCATTGCGGCTTGCCGGCGTCTGGGTTTTCGCAGGTCGTTGCCCACACACCATCGCGTCCATCCCTCTGCCGGAGCGACTGATTAAAGAACAGCCAGAGCTTTCCCGACGGGTCAGTCCACAGATTGCCAACCAGTGTGGATCGCGGGGGCAGTCCCTGCCTGTGCATATTGATCACCAGCATTGGCTTCGAGAACGCCTCACCGTCCGGATCACTGCGGTTGAGCACGAAGAACGCGCCGGGCCCGTCTTCACCCGCAACCCAGCATGACCAGATGCGACCCCGCGGCGTGCGCGCAATGCCGATCGTCATGCCGTAATCCAATCGGTCGTAGTCGAAATCCGGAAGCGGGTCGGTGTTGAGTACGGGCGGCACCAATGCCAGGTCACATAATTCGCGCTCGGCGAGCGTTTTGATTTTGACCGCAACCTCGCGTTCGAACGCCTCGATTTCGGCTGGCGTTTTCTTTTCAAACTTCGCCTCGGGATGCGCAGTGAACTCTGCGCCGCCGCCTGTCTGGGCAGTGACGGCCGAACAGGTCAGGCAAAGGGTTATCGCGCCTGTTGATTGAATGATTGTTTTTCTCATGTGGTTCTTTCCTACTCCACTGCCAGCTTAGCGATGGGAATTATCGCTAGTTCAGCACTGTTGTTGTTGCCGTGTCGTTCGCCGTTGTTGGAATAGCCGACGTAGAGTTTGCCCCGATACTCGATCGCGTATGGATACGACAAAGCTGCACTCGGATGCGATTCACCGGGACTATCCTCAAACACAGCGTGGCGAATGACAAACACTTTCGAGAACGTGTTCTCACCCGGTTTGCTGACTGCAATGGTCAATGGCGAGCGACGATTTCCACCGTCGGCAGTTGTCGAACAGATTAGATAACGCTGTCCGTTGCTGAGGACTCCCGAACATGGTTTCGAAGCCGCCATTGGCAGGTTGCTCTCGGTGGAAGGCGTCCAGCTTCGCCCGTAATCGCTGCTCGATGCCACCAGCGCGATGGCCTTCCCGCCGTATCGCGCGATGTTCGTTACGCGCGGGCCATCAACGAATATGGTTGACTCTCCCCACATGTTCCGGACTCCTGGGCCACGGGGAATGATCATAGTCTTCCATTTCTTCAGATCATCACCGGCACTGATCGCCACCGCTGCGGGATTACCTTGCCCTACAATGAACCCCGGCATGATCCAGTTGCCGTCGTCCATCTTTACCGGCTCGGTCATTGGCCAGAAACCATCCCTGACGACCGTGCCTTGTGCCCGCCATTGCCCGGTTTCTTCGTTAAGCGCGTAGGTCCGAGTGTGCACTCCTTTGCGAGTACCGTGAAAGGAGCCAAGGAACGCCCACAGTGTTTCACGATGCGACAGAAAGACTCCATGGCTGACGGCGAGATCATCCTCGTCAATCCCCACATCAATCGTCTGCACATTCGACCATGTCTTGCCGCCGTCTTCACTCACGCAATATCGACCTTCTTCAGTGAGCGTGTTTTCGCTTCCCATGTTATGGCCGAACGAGGCATAGAGCCTGCCCTTGTGCCAGGCCAAAGCCACACCATGCAGGAAGCCGTATCCATCCACGTTGCGTTCATACTTCTTGATAACGTGGAACTGCACACCCTTGAGGACTTCGGCTTCTGATGTTTTTGGCAACGCCGAACCGGTCCACAGCATGATTGTTTTCGGCCGTTGGGGAATCCTGTGAGTGGCCATCACCGGCTTGTAAGCGGACGCCATCTGTCTGGCGTCGAGCGGTTTGTGGAAGAGTCGAATCTCATCAAGTGCTCCGACGAAGTTCTGCCGGATACGACCGTTGTCATCGACTCCACCGAATGTCAGCGGAGCTTTGGTCTGTGGAACTGACTTTGTGAGTTCCACCTCTCCCTCCATCTTCCCGTTCACCCACAATTCAGCACTGCCCGGACGAAGCACCACACCGATCAGATGCCAATGCCCCGGTTTCAGCAGCGCAGAACTCTCGGCAGTCACCCAACTTCCCTGATAGACATAAAGGCGAAAGCGATTGTCCTTATCGATCATTACACTCCACTGCCGCTCGCCCAGCGAGTAGCGATTCTTCGCCGCGACCATCTGTTGCACGCCACTGAGCCGATAAGGATTCACCCAGGCCGTCAGTGTGAAACCGGCTTCTCCACCTGCAAGTCGTTCCGAGTCTTTGACTTTGAGTAGACAATCGCCATTGAAAACGAGGCTGCTGCCTTCGACCCCGTCAGCAGCGGAAATCCGGCCTTGCACATGCAGTTCAGATGAATCGGGCGAATCAAGCGACCAGGACTGGTCGGCGGCTACCTGCTTAGGGCAGGGCAGCATCAGAACAACGACGACTATCAGACGCAGCATGGTGTGGACTCGATCGATTGATATTCAGTTGTCAGCGACGACGGGTGAGTTCCGTGAGTTGGTTCATGTTGAATTACTTCTGTTGCAGCAACGGACTCGCGACGACGCGCAGGACGAGGTCGCGAAGCCGATAGTTATTGGGACGCGTGGCGTCGAGAATGTTTCTGATATGTGGACGGTCGGTGATCTCCAGTTCGCGGCCGAGGGCGCTTGTGAGCAGTTTTTCAACCAGACAACGCGCGAGCAGGTTCTGTCGGTTCAATAGCAGCGTTTTGAATTCGACGATGTCCTTGAAACGCTGGCCGCCAAACTCGCCGGTCGAGTCGATTGCGATGTACTTGCCGCCTGTTCGATAGTGGCCGCGCCAGCCGCCGATCGGGTTGAAGGATTCCAGTGCGAAACCGGGCGGGTCGATGTGGGCGTGACAGGAGCGGCAGGCCGCGCTGGCGCGGTGCTTTTGAAGTTGCTCGCGGATGGTCGTTGCGCCGCGGATGTCAGGCTCGATGGCGGGAACGTTCGGTGGTGGCGGCGGGGGCGGTGTGCCCAGCAGGTTTTCCAACAACCAAACGCCGCGGATCACCGGTGAGGTATCGACGCCATTGGCGGTGAGCGTCAGAACGCTTGCCTGTCCGAGCAGGCCGCCTCGACGACGGTCGGTCAGTTGGACTTTGGTGAAACGGGTGGATGGGGAATTGCCAACGCCGTCCTGACGCAGGAGTTGGTTGAGATGTGTAGCGCGATTCACCGAGTCGGGCGCGTCGGAACTCGACTCAGAGAGTCGAGCGACAAGGTCGATCCCGTAAGACTTCGCGAGTTCCTTGTTGACGAACGTGTAGTCCGAATCGAGGAAGCGGGCGATGGCACCGTTCGTGTCCAGTAGATGACGAAAGTAGAGACGTGTCTCGGTGCGCATCGCTGGTTCGAGGCGGTCGTCGTAGTAGACGGCAAAACGATGCGGGTCAGGGGCCATCGAACCGAGTTTGTCCATCCGCAGCCAGCCGTCCAGAAACTCATTCACAAATGCGTCGCTGCGCGGATCTGCCAGCAGTCGTTCCGCTTCGGCGCGTCGGATTCGAGGATCGGTCAACTGCTTCGAATCGGCTCGCTTGAGGAGTTGTTCGTCGGGCGTCGATGCTGTCAGGAAATAGGAAAGCCGCGAAGCGATTTCATAGTCAGTCAATAATTCGTTCTTCTCTTCGCGATAGAGAAACGCGGGCGAACAGAGGATCGCCTTGAGACCTTCGGCAATCGCATTCTCCGCCGAGCCGCCTTCGGCTTCGGTATCGCGCACGAGTTGCACAATGGGCTTCAATTCAGTCGCCGCCACGGGCCTGCGCCAGGCTCTTGAGGCGAACCGCAGCAGCACTTCATCGGCGTGGGCTGACTGATAAGGCGCATCGCCAAAGATGACGCCGTGACTCGGCGGCGGCCATGTTTCGTTCAGCGGGCCGGTCAGTTCCATGTTGTAAAGCCGAATCCGCGGCGACTCGCCGAAGTGGAACGAAATCCAACCGCCGTAGCGTTTCTTCCGGTCCTCAAACTCGGCCAGTGCTTCCGGGCTGTAGGTCGCTTTGGCCAGTTCGTTGAAGTAGTACTGAATCCGATGATTCGAATTGGTCGGTCCGTTCGGAAAACCGAGCCTCAGAAACTGTCCCTTCTCCAGCCAGACACGTGCCTCAAGCCACACCCGCTGGTCGTCCCTCAAATCCCACGTGGCAATGTGACGCTGGTTCGCTTGTTCGTGCGTCGCCGCGAAATCGCGAGCCTCTTTGTTTGCCGGATCTATGCCCTGCAATGTGGCGGTAAACAGCGACAACCGGATCGATTCCGTTCCATCCCAAAGTGGCTTCCAGCGGGTGAAATGTTTTTCCTGAAACGCGTGCCGGAACTTTGCCTCGGCCTCAATTCTGACAAGATACCATCCGCTCACCGGTGCTCCCGATTCGCTGACATCGTCGAGCGGATGATAGCCGCTATAAGGCGCCCCACCGGCGCCGATCCGGCCGCAAATGTCCTGATACGGTTGTGGCTCACCGACCTTGCGAAAATAGCCGGCGGTCTGGCCTTGCTCGGCCCCCGTCGTGCGGTCAAACGGCGGTGTCATCTTCCAGACCTGCGTTTCCGGCCGCGATTCGAAATGCACCGCGCGATCAATCACTTCTTCGGCCGCTTCGAGGTACTTGCGAAGCAGGAAACTCGACGTGACCAGTTTCTCGCCGTTGGTCGCGAAACCATGGTCGCGTTGATCGCCGGGGAATTCACTGGTCAGATCGTCGCCGAGCTGCAAATGCAGCAGATCGCGGACCGTGTTGCCGTACTCGGTGCGATTGAGCCGACGGAGTACGCTGGACCGATCTTTTCGATTCGTCGAATGAAACGCGACGAGCCTGTTTTCAAGATCATGAACCGCGGCCTCGCGTAGTTTCGAAGCCGGCTGGTCATGGTCGGGCGGCGGCATATAACCCCGCTCGATTTGCTCCAACGCCCGCAGCCATGTCGCCGCGTTCTGTTGCGTTATTTCGAAGCCGAGCGGTTCGAGCGATAAGCCGCCAGCTTTGCCTGCGTCGTCATGGCAATCGAGACAGCTCTTAGTTACCAGCGTGGGCAGATCGCTCGCGTGTGAGACGCCCGCTAACAGAGCGATCATCAGCGCCCCAGTAAGGACTCGCTCGATGGAGATTGTGTGCATGCCATTCATACCAGTTCTCCCACGGTTCCCGTGCTGTGGCCGAACCGGTCAGCCTCGACACCGAATCGCTGCGCCATTGTCAGGTACAGATTCGACAGCGGGACTCGCCGCTCTTTCTGGTCTGGCATGACGACATGCGTCTTGTGTTTGTACCCGCCGCCGGCCAGCAAAATTGGCAGGTTGCTGTTGGTGTGAGCGCTGCCGTCTCCCATGCCGCTGCCGAACAGCACTTGAGTCGTCGGCAACAAATCCAGCTCCTGCAACTTGCCAATAAACCGGCCCAGTTGATCGAGTTGATACTTTTCAATCCCGCGTTGCCCCGTCATCAGCTTCGGATCCTTCCCGTGGTGCGAGTAAGCGTGATAACCCTTTGGCTCCAGCCCGACGCCTCGCGCATCAAACCCACCGGGAACTTCGATCGTGGCAACGCGAGTGGAATCGGTTTGCAACGCCAGAGCGATCAGGTCGAAGAGAATGGGTAACTGTTGCGTGACCGTTCCGTCTTGGGGCTCCTTCACGTCAACCGTTGGGCGCGGTCGATGCACCCACGCCTGTTCCTGCTGAATCGCGATCTCCACTTCCCGCAGGGACGTCAGATACTGGTCGAGCTTTGTCCGATCGCGCTTACTCAGCCGCTGATGCATTACGCGGGCCTGAACCGTCACGGCGTCGAGGATCGACCCCTGCCGGTCGTATCTTTCGCTTCGACCGGCTGCTTGTTCAGCGGACTCTTTGACGAACAAAGTCCGAAACACGCGGCTGACTTTCTGTTCGGCGGGTACGAGCACTCCGGATCGAGTCCACGACAGCTCACAGCTTCCGCCGTTGTTGCTTCCCGCCGACGTGTTGAGTACAGGAAACCGAGTCCGCCCGGCATTGACTTCCGCCAGAAACTGATCCAGCGTGACATTCCCGTCGGGCATCACGCCGGCTTCCTGCGTACGCACGCCCGACAGAAACGCATGCGTCGCGGAGTGCCCGCCGGAAATCCCGTGATCGAGATTCGAGAACACCGTGAATCGGCCTCGCAGCGTTTCAAACGCCGTCAGGTTCTCGGGCAGCTTCGCGTCGACGCCAGCGTCAGCGGGAAAGAAGGCGTCAGCGATCATGCCAAACGGATTCGCAACGCAGACAAACCGCTGCCGAGCAGGCGGCTCATCAGCACGAGCCAACGTTTCAAGAAACGGCAAAGTGACGGACACGCCGAGTCCGCGTAGAACATGACGGCGATTGATAAGCAAGTTTGGTTTCATGCGTTTTTCACTACTACGACTGTTCATTTCGCCCCCGTCTTTCGCCACACAGCTCGGCAATCCAGTGGGTAGTCGGTCAAGATGCCGTCAATCCCGGTGTCCTGAACCTGCGTCCAAGTCTTCGGGTTGCGGCGAGCTTCACCTGACCCGGAATAATTAAACACCACCTGCTTCCTGCGTTCGTGCAGCCGTTTCACTTCTTCGCGGGTGGGGGCGAACGCCAGCAGGAACACATCCAGAAGGTCTTCTTCGAGCCGGTCATCGAGACTCTGGCGGTTCACGTTTTGTCCGATACGAAACTTTGGATTGAGGTTCTTCAGCCTCCGACTGATCTCAGCGTTCTGATCGAATGCGAATGACTCGCTGAGCAGGTCATACTGCTCTACAAGCGACACGAGCTTCGCTTCACCGGCAGGCGTGAGCTGCTTGACATTAAGGGCAATGATTGTCGGGCCGCGTTTACGAGCCTTCACCAGTGCGAGCGTTGCATCCAGCGTCGGAACGCGAACACCGGCGAAGGCCGGATCGAACCAACTGCCGGCGTCGAGTTTCTGGACTTCTTTCAGCGTCATATTGCGGACGGATCGACTCGAACCGTCAGTTGTCCGCTCGACATTGTCGTCATGCAGGACCACCAGATGCCCATCTTGCGTCGTCCGAATATCCAACTCGAATCCCATGCCAAGTTCGAGACACGCTGCGAATGCGGGAAGCGTGTTTTCCGGTGCGTGCCGCAAAAGGCCGCGATGAGCAACGCAGACAAACCGCTGTGCCTTCGCAGGCTCGGCTGTGCGCGCGAATGTCTCCAGCCAGGGGAGAACGATGGTAACGCTCGCGGCGTGGAGGAAGTGGCGTCGAGAGAGCAGTTGTGTGGTCATTACGATTCTCGGTTTATTGAAATTCGAGCCTGGTCTGCGGGAGCAAGGCTTTGAGCTTTGCCTGGATCTCCGGGCTGAAAGGATTTTTTCTGGCCGGAACGAGTCGCAGGGACTTCAGAAAGGAGAAGGCCTGCAATTTCGGCAAACGCTCGTCGGGCAAATCGAGGATGCCAACGGAGAGTTCGTCGAGCTGGGTCGCACTGGCGAGCGCGACGAGATCCGGGTCGGCGAGTGCAGCGCGTCCCAACTTGAAGCGGCGCAGCGTGGGGATGGACTTGATCGTGGCGATGGCGTCAGACGCTGGGGAATTGACGCCGTATTCAAGCGCCACATATTCCATCGGCAGTTGGTCCAGGTGCTTGACCAGGGCAGCGCTGGCCTGCGAGCAACTGATCTCCATGCCTTTAAGTTTCTTTAACTTCCTCAGATGTTCGGCGCTGGCATCGGTGATGTTCTTCGAATGCCACAGCTTGATGAACTCAAGGTTGGGGAAGTTCTCGCAAACGTAGCCGAGCCCTTCGTCGTCCAGACCGTTGCTGTGGAAGTTGATGTTCCTGAGCCTCGTCCAACCTTTGAACCTGGCAAAGCAATGGCCTGGGAAACGAGCGCCACGCGGTGAGAAAAACTCCAGGTTTGTCAGGCCGGCGAGCTGTTCCCAACCCGCATCGGTGGCTGCGCCAAAATAGGCCAGTTCGAGATG
>Ga0055584_100006035_pt1 | contig 11877 bp, 13 predicted proteins | sample OSDHelmetaG_FD_58716 | JGI IMG/M metagenome (GOLD analysis project Ga0055584, IMG submission 58716) | Pelagic marine sediment microbial communities from the LTER site Helgoland, North Sea, for post-phytoplankton bloom and carbon turnover... | ecosystem: Environmental > Aquatic > Marine >... | reverse complement strand
TTAGAGCAGGCCGCTCATAACGGTCTGGTTGCAGGTTCGAGTCCTGCCGGGCCCACCATTCTTTTTCCGCCAGAGATGCCACCAAACCAGTGATTTATATGAATGGCTGTTTTGCGGGGCAGTCCGGCACTGAATTGATACATCTTCGTAAACAGAGACTGGAATTAAGCGGGGATATCGCCCAATTAGCGCATTCGTCTCTGTTGGCCATTTTTTGCGACCAAAGCATGGGAGGCGAACGAGGGTTAGCTTTTTTCTTCTGAACAAAATTTTTGGTTATCGGAGGGTAAAGCACCGGCCCAGCTTACATAGTGATTTGAGAGTACAGAGGAATGCGGACGGTATGAAATTTTATATTCGCCAGTTCAGTCGATGGCGGCAAAAGGTACAGCGCAAAGTTCACCGGTAATAAGGCTTACTAGATGATATTGAAATTGCCGTGGACATAACGCGGCTGCCTCGGTGATGAGTGGACGCATTTCACTATCCATTAATTCTCTCATCATAGATGGCCGATATCTAGCAGCGCTGCCTAGATAAAACATAGCCATTAACGAATATAAGAGATGGTGATATTTGGGGTCTTCTAAGTTTACGTGATATTGATAGCCATTCCTGGTCAACATCGAACAAATTGAATATTTAGAAAATTCCCTCAAATAGGCTCTGTATGCCTTCGTAAGATTTTTCCAATTTTTTGGTCTTCTGGTTTTTTGAGTTTTGTGGATTACTCGTCCATCTTTATTGACACCCTCTGTAAATTGATCTCGCCGATTTCCTTTCAACAAGCGGCCAGCGGCGATCAATTTCTCGTTCTTCTTCTGATATGAAATTTCAGCAAACAAAGTTGTCTTAAAATCATTGGTGCAAAATTTAATGTCAACAGGAAGAAACTTGGCGGAATGATCAGTGTACACCCCTGAGTAGAGACCGTGTAATTCAGGAATATTACTTAAAATTTCTTTCAGCTGAATGGTTTCATGTTCAGTTACTTTACCGCCCAACTCTTTAGAAAATTCTGACAAGATGTGGATTGAGGCATTTGCCCGCCGAGCAATTGTGATGCCAGGTGGGGCGTTGAACGGAAGGGACGCCCCGTGGTGTTCTATCTTGGTTTCAAGTTCTAAACCGCGCACGGAGAGGAAACACTTAGCAAGATTCAGCATCCCATAGTAAAGCAATGTTGCCTGCGCCGGGAGTTGGCTCACTTCCGCTGCACGATAAAAACTATCTGCCAACTCAGCATAAAATATTGCTCGTTCGTGGTTTCTTTTCCGAATTCCTTTTGTCCTGTTTTTCGCTCGAATTAGAAAGCTATAGAGATAGGCCCACGGATCAGCTGTTAAAGTATGGCTTTCGCCAGGCTCTATTAAAATATGGCTATATCGAACAGGCCGATAATTGATTAGTGCTTCTAGTGTCATCCAAGCGTATTGCTACGAAACGCAATTCCTATATTCGTAAAATTTTCATCGATTGCTACCATGAAGTGTATCTGAAGCAACGATTCGTTATGCCAACTAATCAATTCATCTCGCGCCCCCTTCTGGGACAACTGGAACTAGCACTGGCTCGTTTGGTTTTGAATCCACTACAAAATTACGCTCATAACTATTTTCACATAATTACTCACGAACCTCGCTGGAGACTTCCTCAGAATTTCCCGTGTATCGTTTCAATTCGCCCATTTCTGTTAACGAGATGCTTCTGGGAATGCCAGCTAAGGGGGATTCTGTATTTTTCTCTTCCTACTCGCGCAGCCAATTGGCCCGCAATGTTTTGGCTGCAAAGTTCTTCAATTATACGAGGGCTGAGAAACCTTAAAGCTAAGAACCTACTGAGGTCTCCCTCATCTACATTGAAGCGTTTTGCTAGTTCTCTAACTGTCATGTCTTCCCCATAGACGAGTTCTTCCCAACACTTAAAGGAGCGCGCGATCAATTTGACTAGTTTTTCGTTGGGTTCGCTTTGCATCGTAGATCCAATGAATAGCTTGGTTTCGATACCTCGTTGTTGCATGGAGATCAGCGCGTCAATTTTGATTGGGTCGATCACGCTCTCCAAATTCCTGTCGTTTTCTCCAATCGTTTGTTCCAAAAGCTCAGGACCCGAAATCTCAATCTCCACCCTTGTTGGACAGAGACTGACTCGCTTGATCAAGGCTCCTAACAATTGCGATGAACTTTCAACTGCCTCCGCCCCCAATAGTGCCGACAAGCTTGTTGCACCTTTGGTGAGTTGATTGATCTGACGAGATGAAAAGGTCTTTGATGCGAAAGCATCCATAAGTCGCTTTTCGTCCGATAGAAAATCGCAGACAGTGTTTAGAACGATTTCCTCAATATGCTTTGCTGGTATACGCCAGCCGTCACCGCCATCGCTATGGCCATGCGTGAGACGCTTGGAAACGTAATAACGATATTTGCGTCCCTTCTTGTTCGTATAGGTTGGGCAAAGGGGCTCCGTTGTTTCATCGAACAGCAGGCCAGTTAAGAGTGACTTGGTCTGAGAATTCCTGGGAGAGCCGCGTTCACGGGTATTTGCACTCAGCAACTTCTGGACGGTGTCCCAGGTTTTTCGATCAATGACTGGCATATGCTGACCAGGATAGTTTTCACCCTTGTGCGGAACGTCTCCTGCATAGAGTGAGTTGTGCAGCATCTGATAGAGATTTCCCCGAGAGAGGGGCTTTCCTCCGGTGAGTTTTTTGCCATATCGCCGGATTTTGCTGACAAACCCCAGTTGATCGATCCTGACCTTCAGCTTCCTCACACTCTTCAGTTTTATGTATAGGTCAAAGATCTGCCTGACTTTTGCAGCTTCCTCTTCATTGATCAGGAGTTTCCGGTCCTTAGCGTCAAAGCCCAGGGGCACCGGGCCACCCATCCACATGCCCTTCTTCTTGGAGGCAGCAATCTTGTCGCGGATCCGCTCAGCGGTGACTTCGCGCTCAAACTGGGCGAAGGATAAGAGCATGTTCAATGTCAGCCGTCCCATAGATGTCGTGGTGTTGAACTGCTGCGTTACGGAAACGAATGACACATCGTTCTCATCAAAAGCATCGACGATCTTTGCAAAGTCGTTGAGGGCTCGTGTGAGCCGATCGACCTTGTAGACAACGACCAGGTCAATCTTTCTGGCACTGATGTCTTCAAAGAGAGACTGCAGGGCAGGGCGCTTCAGTGTGCCCCCTGAGAGACCGCCGTCGTCATATTGCGTCGTGACCAGTTTCCATCCCAGACTGGCCTGGCTCTTGATATAGGCTTCGCAGGCTTCTCGCTGCGCGTCGAGTGAGTTGAAGTCTTGATCCAGCCCCTCATCGGTGGATTTGCGGGTATAGATTGCACAGCGGATCATAGTCCAAAGAACCTCGGGCCTGACCATCTGGCCCCGGTAATCGTGCGAGCTACTTCAGAGAGCGATCTGTAATGCTGATTGCCATATCTAAAACCTTTGTCGAGAACATCAATGATATGGGTTTTACCATGCCATTCCCTGACCAAGCGTGATCCCGGCGTTACCTTCTTCGATTTCGGTATCGATACAGTTTTGTTAGAACCGGCGTGGTTCTCTTCAGCGATCTTCAAAAGTTTACGCTTGGTCTCAGGTTTCAATCCGCCGAAGGCTTTTGCCTGAATGTTATAGGCGGTGGCATATTCAAGAAGTCTGCGGCTGATGCCTTTCGGTGGTGGTCTTTTATAGGCGGCTTCCCATTTATGAATGAGGTCTGCTCTCGATAACGCCGGGATTGCTTCAAGCTCTTGCTCAACCCTTTCCTGTTTAGTCGTCATCGTCCTCTCCTACTTGGGAGCTTTGACGATGCGATACACCCGTCCGCGTGCGGCATCCGTATTCGCTTCAACGGTGAGCTGGAGTTTTTTGCGAATGGTGGCGCTGATATAGGCGCGGATGCTGTGTGGTTGCCAGTCAGTGGCCTTATTGAGCTCGTCGGTGCTTGCACCCGTCTTTCGTTTCAGTAGACGCAGGACAGTTTGATGTTTTGAGTCCCGCTTTGTGTTCGCTGCGTTTAGAGGTTTGTCGCCGATTTGCGCGTTATTGCTCATCTGTTTTCCTTTGGTTTCGGCAGTGCGCCATCGCACTGCTTCCACCGTCGGAAGCCCTGGAGATATTCTCAAACAGGGCAGGGAGGCCGGATCAGCGTCCCGTCAGCATGGATGCTTCCTTTGCGAACGAAGTCCAGTCGGAAGATCAAATTCTTTGATAGGAGATGGAATGGCTAATGTCTTAGAGACGGTGTTGTAACCTAAAGTCTGCGCAACCATTCTTCGAGCGCGCGTGTCGCTCTTACATCATCCCGGTTATAGGTCAGGATGGAGTTCTTCAGTGCTTCTTTTTCGGAGGGGTCTGACGCATTCAGGAAATTAATGAATTGGACCACCGACCATTGTGATCCCGAACCGTCATCCTCCCACTGGAAATTGACGAGATCGGGGTGTTTGCAGATATTCTTCAACCCGTAACCGGAAACCGGCAGGACCAGGTTTGCTTTGATCGCTTTCTGAATGTCGTATAGTGGACCATCACTGCCCAAGAGCCAGGTGACGGTCTGGTTTTCCGTCATTTCATACTTTTTAGCGTAGGTTTTGATCTGGTCGCGTTCGTAGTTGGCAAAATGGATCAGTTTCAGATCTGGCCATCGTTCCCGGTAGGTCTCGACTTTTGCGAGAAAGGCGAGCCAGCCGGCTTTGTCTTCTTCAATGGAATCTGTCCATACATAGTCGAAATCAGATTTTGCATAAGGCGGCAGCAAAAATCCCCAAAGGTACACATGCTGATGGCCGCCGCCGGTTTGTGGATTGGCTTCTATGTCAAAATGAACCCAGGTTCCTTCAGGTAAGATGATCTCGTTCAGCTTGGTCAGAGCACCGGTTTTCCAGGCCTTGGCCTGAAGAACGGCTTTCTCTTTTCGGGCGCCCTTCAAGTGGGGAATATCAGGAATATCTTTGGAGTCCGCTTTCGCCAGTTGTGAAATGGTTTCCAGACCTGCATCCCGAAGCCCGGCTAGGCTCCGTCCGTCGACGCCATAAAGAAGGGACGGGTCTTCTGCCTCGACGAATTCAGGTTGGCAGATATTGTAATAAGGGCATGAAGCGCATTTTGTCTCGCCGTAGTGAGCTTCTGGGCGCTCCGTTGCCAAAAGGATTGTGTGGGCGGTGTCGATATACCTATCCAGTTTGACGTTATATTTATCGCCGACAGTTTCGGTCAGTCCCGTCCCGAGATAGACCAGCCCGTCATGTTTTGAGCCGAGCAGTCGGCGATAAAAGGCGAGCTGTATCCCGATTTTAGAATTTATCGATTGTGCAAGTTTGGCATCTGCTGCCTGGTATGTGCCGTCTTCTTGGTGCAGGAGAAAATCCGGTTTTCCGAAAAGCTGGTTTTTTCGGTCAAGCAGCTGAGCCTGATAGATGACATCGACACCGTCTTCCATCAGTGCCTTTGTATGCTCAACCGATTCAGCCTCAACGAGATCGTGCTTAGCCGAAAGCTTATTTTTTACGGTCTCTTCGTGGTCGAGGCCGAGTTCCATGATAAGGGCTTCAAAAGGGTCTGGGTCGCCCTCGGTCAGACCGGGAGGCTGATTTCGGTCATACCAGAAACGCCTGGGACAATGGCTCAGGGGAACAATGTCAGAAGCGTTTAGAAGAGGCATTGATGACCTTTTGTATCTGTCGCTGACTGAAGAACGCTATCGTATTAGCGGGGTGTTCTGGTGTCATTATCGACTATTTATCATCGGCACTGGCGAGATACTCCAATGTGGTGGCATAGGCGTTAATACAGCTCGATTTTTCTCTGATCTGGTGCGCCAAGATTAGATATTCCTCGGCGCTGATACACGCGGCCTGCCCCGATGCCGCAAAGTCGTGGGCGGTCTCGATTTCGGCAGTCATCTCGGCAAACAAATGCCGGATCAGTTCCTGTCTTTCATCATCCATGAGTACACATTCAGGGCTAACGGGTGGCCATGCATGCTTCCTTCGCAAACGAAGTCCAGTGAATTGTCATAAAATGCGGTCACCAACCTGAGGGAAATGTATGAATGCCGTTGCGTTCGTAGTACCTGTCGCGGTTTTTATTTTTACCCAATATTCGGACTGTTAGTTCAGGAATTGTGTTGCGATCTTTTTCCATAAACCAGCGCAGGAACTGAGAGAAGCTGTCGACCTGATCATTATATTTGCTGTTCGGAAATGATAGAATCTCTTTCATGAATTCATTTAGCCAGGGAGCCCCCGTGGGCAGATATATTCGGCCTTGTTCGATGAGGTGAGACACCGCGGCAAGACGTGCTTCTTTATCTGTATCGACATCAATAGCTTTGACGGGGATATCTCTTTCGTGACCGAGTATTTCGTATAGCTGTCGACCAGAAGACGCGTTTTCGATCAGCAGCAAATCGGCACCGTATACGCGTGCGTGAGATTTGGCCTTTTTTAGCAGCAACGGGAAGTCCAGCCGTTCCCGAAGAACGTGCAGTAAATAGGCCCTTTGCTCCACAAGACCGAAGGTAAGGCACACCGAATAGCTACTCCCATCATTGGTTGATACGGCGCAGTCCCAGCTCTGCACAATATACTCGAAACCGTCCCAGTTATGGGGATATTCGTGATAGCGCAGCCACTCCTGACGAACCAGATTGCCCTCGAGCGGGATCGGATCCTGTTGGTACTGGGCGGCAAAATTATAGCTCCCGAGTAGGCTCTTCTGCTGGTCCAGGAACTCCTTGCTGAGCCTGTCGGGGTGCATCAGGTCGCCTGGCTCCCTGTTAATGAAGTCATCGGGTCCGTTGCCAATCTGTATTCGTTCACTTTCGAATGCAATCGCGGGGATGGAGACTTCGTGCCAATCACTGCGTTCTTTTAGAAAACCGGCGAGGTCATCCATATGAGTCCGCTGGCTGACGATAACCAGAATTCCCTCGTCCGGATTGTCAAAGCGCGAAGAAACAGTACTCGCAAACCAGTGATTGACAGAATTTCTGATTGTCTCTGACGTAGCGTCTTCCGCTTTGATTGGGTCGTCGATGATGATGATGTCGCCGCCGCGCCCTGTAAGGGTGCCACCTACAGACGTCGCAAATCTAAAGCCGTTCTCAGAAGTCGTTGCTTCATGCGTGGTAAACTTGGACTTTCCGAATACCGTGGCGGGAAAGGCCTTTTTGTACCAGGTCGAGATCACGATCCGCTGAAAATCACGGCTGAGTTTCGCCGCTAAATCGTCCGAATAGCTGATGCAGATGATCTTTTTCGTGGGATCCTGGCCAAGACACCAGGCGGGCCAGGCAACAGATATGATGAACGATTTGAGGCTACGGGGGCAAAGACAGATCAGTAGCCTTTTCAATTCTCCCTCGTCACACCTGGTCATCAGCCAGCAAAGAAGCTGAATATGCCAATTTGTATCGAGAATCTTTCCCGGATGGACTTCTTCGAAGGCTTTCAGGAGGAAGGAAAGAAAACTCGCTCTGATGAGTGCTGAAATTTTTTCATGATTATCGGACATATCATTTTTCCCCTTTGGTTTTCCTTGGTGCGGATTTCAGAATTTCGGATTTGAAATTCTCAAGGATCTGTTTGTCCGCGGCGGAAAGGCTTTCTTCGGGAATGGAATCGGGGTCGTCCTGCGTTACCCTAACGATAAGGTCGAGCAACACCTTCATTGCGGGAACGTTGCCACCAATTGCTTTTGCAGCAATGCCTTTAACGAGTGCTTTCTGTTTCGAGATTTTTTTGGTTTTTCCGGACTCGCTAATGACAATTTTCTCGCCTAATTCATCCTGTAGATCGGACTTCAGATTTTTAGTGCCTTTCGGACGACCTTTCGGATTGCCGGATTTTCCTTTTTTGAATTGCCCTGACTTAGGCGGTTTGCCGTAGCCGACGTCGAATTCCTCAGACATTGGTTGCCTCCGTACCTTGCACAGCCGGTTCGATGATTTGTGATCTTTTGAGGGCTGTTTCGGCGAAGGTGAGTTTTGTCTCGGCGTGACGAGCCAAGCCACCTGTCATGGTTTCCCATCGCTTGATTGCGACGTCGACATAGGCTGGGTCGAGCTCGATTCCATACCCTCGACGTCCAGTTTTCTCGGCGGCAAGAAATATCGTGCCGCTTCCCGCGAACGGATCGAGGATGGTGTCACCACGATTTGAGCAATCCATGATGGCATCTGCGACCAATGAAGTTGGTTTGACGGTCGGGTGAAGAGCGAGATCGGCATCTCGGTTTTTGCCAAACGAATTCATTCCGGGATAGCGCCAAACGTTGGAACGATTGCGCCCATGGCGGCCCAACTCAACATTATTTATGTGAGGTGCCGTACCATTTTTAAAGACGAGGACCTCCTCGTGTTGCGAGCGATACAGGGAGCCCATGCCGCCGTTAGATTTGGCCCAGATGCAGATGTTCTTTAGTTCGTCATAGACAACGCTTCCGGCTGACAGAGCATGTGAGAGGTGTCTCCAGTCCATGCATATAAAATGGAGGGACCCATCGCTGGTCGCTGCAGCGAGATTATTAAAAACTGTTTCTAGAAAACCTGTGAAACCGTCATCTGACATCTCGCCGGCCGCCATGGCGAACTCGCGGTGCTTTGCGGATCCAAGTCCCGATACATGCCCGGCGATCGGTACATTGTAGGGTGGGTCGGTGAACACCATGCTGGCCTTATCGCTTCGCAGGAGTGTGGTGTAATCGTCCTGGTTAAGCGCGTTACCACACAGTAGGCGGTGATCTGTACCAAGGAGCCAGAGATCCCCGAGCCGAGATATCGAGGGAGTAGCACTGGGCAAAATCGGATGGTCATCAAATTCATCATCCTCGTCCTGTTCCGCTAATACGATGTCGATCTCGGGCGCTTCAAAACCTGTGAGTTCGACGTTGAAGTTTACCGATGCGAGGAAATCAAACTCGGCGGCAAGTTTTTCTGTATCCCATTCGCCGAGCTCTGAGACTCGGTTCTCGGCAATGATAAAAGCACGGATTTGCGCCTCGGACAGATGGGTTATCCGAATAGCTGGTATGTCGCCAAAGCCGAGCTCTTTGGCTACGTCTGCACGCAGCTCACCGGCGACAATTGCATCGTCGCCATCAATCAGTATTGGAACATTGAAACCAAATTCACGAATCGCAGCTTTGAGCGCTTTTCGTTGTTTCTTGGGGTGGGTATGAGCATTGCCCGGATAGGGCTGTAGCTTATCAACGGCAACCATCTCGACTGCGAGATGGTTTGATGCACTTGCTTTGTTGAATTCAGGCCCGCTCTGGTATTTGCTACCGGGCACAAGCGCAATTTTGTGCGCCGTTTCGTCTATCGTCTCGTTCGCCATCTGACCGACCACCATTCCTGGCTGTCGACCTGCACCTCTGCCAATTCAGGGTGCGTGAGCCGACAGCGGTTAAACCCGCTGCCACACTCCTCGCGCCCTCCTTGGCATTATGAGGAAAATAGCAATCTAATAGCAAGATGTGGTGTTTTGCTGGTTATGTCAAACTAAATGTTGACAATCACCTGATTTATTTTAATTCGAGCAATGATGCTGCTGATGTTTCAAGCGCATCAGCGATTTGCTGCAGGACTGTCACCGTTGGGTTCCTGATACCGCGTTCGATGCCGCTGATATAGGTACGGTGCTTGCCGCATTCAAAGGCAAGTGCTTCCTGTGACAGGCCTCTGGCGGTGCGATACCGCTTAATGTTGAGCCCTACCTGACGACGAATATCCATGCCTAGATGAAGGCAAAAATGTTGACTTATCGTCTACAGACTATGAGTCTCATTTCACTGGACTTGGCTCGCGAAGGAAGCAATCAGTCGTCCATGCAAGCCGGCTCTATAGAAATTGCAGGGCAGGCGGTAAACGGTGAGAGGAAAATACCATGGACGCTGGGTATCAACATACAACGCCACTCCTGATCAGTGGCTCTATTGCAGATGGGAGCATCAGCAAGCTGCAGCGCGTGCGTTTTGAGAAGAGCGGAGATTTAGCACAGGTTTATGATGAAAACTGGGTTCAGAACCTCGTGCAGCTGCATCCCGAGCTGTTGCCCGTAGAAGAGGTGGAACCTGCTTACAGCGAGGTGATTTCTGTATGCACTGAACTGCCGACCTCCAGCGGCTATATCGACAATTTCTTTATAACGCCCAGCGGCAATCTGCTGTTTGTGGAATGCAAGCTCTACAGAAACCCGGAGGCCCGCCGCGAAGTTGTCGCCCAGGTCCTGGATTATGCGGAAAGCCTGACCGGCATGACTTATGAAGAGTTGGAAGATGCTGTCAAAAGAGCAGCGCTGCCTGACGGATCAAAACCTGACTTTTCTCTTTATGACCTTGTCCCCGATGATGCAGAGCTCGATGAACCAGCATTTATCGATGCTGTATCTCGCAACCTTAAACTTGGCAGAGGATTGTTCTTCATTGTTGGTGACGGAATTAGGGAAGACGTAGAGACGCTAACCGATCAGCTGCAGTCTCATGCAGGGATGCACTTTGCCCTCGCATTGATGGAGCTGGGCCTGTTTCAGCTACCAGATCAATCCGGGTTTGTTGCTCAGCCTCGTCTGATCACACGCACAGTCAATATCGAACGAGGTATTGTCCGTATAGAAGGTGAAGGGATTTCTGTAAAAGCGCCAGAACAACACCAGCCCACCAGCAAACGGCCACAGGCGCAAACGCTCAGCGCTGAAGAATTTTACGAGTGTATGGCTAAACTGGATCCGGCACTTCCTGGTGAAATTAGGGCATTCCTGGAGCTCGTTGAACCGCTTGGGGTACGCCCCGAATTCAGAAGAAGCATGATCCTGAGATGGAGGGCCATTGACGGAACAGCATTCAACATTGGCTATATCATGATCAACGGTGAAGTCTGGACAGATATGATCAATACAGTCTCAATTGATCCTAGGGTTCATGCCGCAACCGGTAACTACCTAGCCGAACTAGCCACCGCAATTGGGGGCTCGGTCAAAGCAATACAGAACAACGAACTGAAGAATTATATAGCGATTGATAATAAGGCCCTGCAGATCACTCAGCTGCTCAAGTATGGAGACGAGTGGGCGGTTAGAATTCAGGAACTTAGCCAGGCGGTAAATGAGATTCTGGACACCTGACAAACTTCAAAATTAAATTTGTTTGGGTATTATTGGCTTCTTGCTGACATTTAAAATTTTGATCAGACAATGAATTTTTCATCAAATTTAGACTTGAAACATTATGCGGCATGGCGTGAGTCCCGGAATATTCGTTGCTCACTTGGACGACGGCCAATTTCTTAATTCCTCATTCTTACCATAGAGGAGAGTGTTGACCACGGGGCCACATAGCATTGATAAACATACATTTTTTGACTCTTCTAAACATAAATGTTGAATCTCCTGATTTGGCCACCTATGTTAGCTTTATTGAAAGCGAGAGTTGATGCTCAAGTTTTATCGATTAAATTCGGCAAAAACGCATAAGAGGTTCTCAGCGACTACTCTGAGGGCCTTGCTTTCCGCTATGCTTGTTTTCTCAGTGTTTCTTGGTCCGTATTCATACGCCGCCGAGCGTCATGCTCAACACCATGAAAATCCGATGTCGATGGATCATCATGGCGACGGGGAGCAGCATGGGCAGCCTGATGGTGAAGACCATTCGGGCGTAGGTCATGCTCTGACCCATTGTGGATCAACAGCATGTTCTCCCTCGTTTGTTGGAACCCCTGACCTGCCGACTGCGTTCGCGAATGTGTCTTTTCGACTACATTCTCCGTTCGCAGATGATCTCGACCTCCCGTCGCTCTATTTAGATGGTGACCCTCCCGTCCCGCGAAGCGGCTTCTCCCTTATCTAAAACAGCTCTCATGTAACTTCT
>Ga0055584_100006034_pt1 | contig 11878 bp, 7 predicted proteins | sample OSDHelmetaG_FD_58716 | JGI IMG/M metagenome (GOLD analysis project Ga0055584, IMG submission 58716) | Pelagic marine sediment microbial communities from the LTER site Helgoland, North Sea, for post-phytoplankton bloom and carbon turnover... | ecosystem: Environmental > Aquatic > Marine >... | reverse complement strand
CCTTGCCCTTGATACTGAAGTGCAGAAAGCGGCTCAAGTAGCTCTCGCTGATCGCCGAGAACCGCAGAGTCTTGGAGCTGCCGGAAGCGAGTGCCTGAGGCGCTACGTCGATATTGAACGGCTTTACAGACACCATGAAGTCCTCAACGTCGGGAAATCCCGGTGCCGAAATATTCAACACGAAATCGAAGGTGCCACGCTGTGAACCCGGTTCTAGGCGAGCATCCATCTCGGTCTTGAGGAGAGCATACTCAAAGCGACGAAGGGTGGTGCGCTGGGCATCTGCTTTGGCGTCCTTCTCTTCCCTTTCCGGGGGAAGCCCCACAAAAGCACCGGTGCCGTCCTCCTCGACCAGTTGCTTGAGAACACGCCTCGGACGGGACGGGTAACGGTCACTGCGGAGTTCGACCATAAATTCCACGTTCCGGTGGAAGGCCGCCTCCGTGGCGTTGGCCGAGCCGAGGAACCATCTACTGTCCTTGTTCACGGTCCGAAAAACGAAGAGCTTGGCGTGCAGGTGTTGTCTTTGCTGGTCGGGATTGCCGTCCTCCGCGATATCATATGTTTCGCCATCGATGATCAGTTCATTCAGGTGGTAGGAATGAAACTGCTCCCGCACGGAAACAGGAATGGGTAGTAGATCGACCTTCTCGCTCAACACGTGCAACTCGTTGGTAGTATTGTCGCGGATGGTTTGGAGTGCCTTGGGATGAAGAAAGCGGGAGATGACAACGGCGTTATCGCTCTTTTGAGACTCCAAAGGGTTCTTTTTGTGACCCGGAATACCAATCGGGTGGAACAGAAGGCTGTGGAAGTTGTCCGGAGCCTCGAATGCTATTCGCTCCAGCTGATCGAAAAACGTGGAAGTGTCTGGAATCGGGCGCTGCTTGTGAAGCCATTGGAAGAAGTCAAGCAGCGGGCGATTCTCGTCCAGCTTCTTCGTTCCAATCACACCGTCCAAGCAACACGCCACGTCCCAGCTGCGATCGAAGGTCAGATTACGACTCAGCACGATGAGTCGGAAGCAGGGAGGTGCGTCTTCTTCCTTCGCTCGATAGCGAATCAACCAGACCTTGGGGTGGAATGAGGTAAAAGCACTGTCGGGGAGGATCGGAACCAAAGCCTCCTCCATGAAGGCGTAGAGCCAGTTCGGTTTTGTCGACGGGACGTGCAGTTGCCCCTTCTGATGGTAGATCTGTACCCGCTTGGAGAACTCTTTGATCGCTTCGAGAAGTTGAATGCGGGCCTCGCTGACATCGCCTTCGAGCGTTTGCGCGTACACGAGCGCTACCGGAATCGAAAGGAGAGTCTGGAGATCAGCGCTGTAGGTGGTCGCAATGGCTCGGTCCAAGGTATGACCGTCCGGGGGACGCAGCAGCTTGCCGTAGTCGAGGCGGTCGTTTTGGCAATCAAGCAAGGTCGCCTCCTTTCATCTCAGCATCGTAGATATCTCGCAGAATCTGCAGCACTATCGGAAGCCGGTAGTTGAGATCCCGGATACCGAGCCAGTCTGAGGGATGGCCCTCCCGATTGTCCGATCGAAGTCGAGCCCGAGGCCCCTTGTTCTGCATCTCCTGTAAACGCACGAGTTCGTCGCACTTTCCTAAATCCGGGCAGCCCTGCCGGGTCTGCTCGATCCAGCGGGCCACGAACGAATTGGTGGGGCCGATACTCCCGGACCGGGTGCCTACCAATCCCCAGAAGAAATCGTTGTCCCAGGAATCGGGGAAGGGATTCATATCATCCAGCCACTCCTCCCACTCCCCTTCAAACTGCTCCTCGAGAGTGGGATCATCCGCCCCACGCTGAAGAAGACAGTTGTAGCGGATGTGAGCCCCTTTCATGACCTGCCAGAAGTCGCGCGCGTGCTCGACCGTCGCCGTCAACCCGGGGACTTGGATCTTCTTGATAAAGGGTAGCTCGCAAAACTCCTTGAAGGGAGCATGGACTGAAATCTGAAGAGTCTGCTCGAGCCATTCGGGGTGCAGCAGGATTTGTCCGATCAGGCTGTCTGGCTCCTGGTCGGTGATGTGCTGGCGAAGCAAACGCGCCTCCTCAAGATTGAGGTCGATCCTCAGGGTCTCCCAGTATTCTTTGTCAGGACTCTGAACGGCGACACGTGGCGCTCGGTTCTCGTATGACTGCGTGGCGTCTCCGTCGTCTTCCTTAGTCCCCCTCAAGACTTGCCGCAGGGAAGTCTTCCCCTCGCTCAGCCTAGCGCTGAACTCGCTGAGGCTAGTGTCAGGAGTGACGAATCCAAAGGTCCTCAAACCATTCCAATAGATCGACGACGGTTTCCGAACGACATCTCTCTTCCAATCCGTCTTGAAGGTTCCTCCGATAATGCCGAGCTCGCCTTCCCCTTCATGGTTCTCAACCAGCTTGATGCGGTCCTGCTTTTCACTGACACTCAGGTAGCTTTCCAGTGTCTGCTTTCTGCCAGATCGTTGCATGAAAGCCTCAATCCGGTAGGCAACCAGCGTGAAATACTTCGCGCGTGTTTGAACCGTCGAAATCCCCGGAAACATCCGGTCCGAGAAGGCATCGCGGATGACACCAATCCCCAGTTCATCGACCACGCCCTGCTTCTTGAGCAGATCGAGCACGGTTCGCACCTTGTCGCGGTGCTCCGAAGAGAAATCGATCCAGCCGAGGGAAGACATTAGGCGCGTGCTTTGCTTGAATCGATAGCCCTTCAGGCTGATTCCTCTTCCTTACCGATGATCTCCTTCAACGTCGTTCCCGACTCGTCCTTCCATAGCTCCGGACCGGACCTCGGTCCTCCCGCGATGATTGCAGCTGCGGCGCTGGGTGATGCGAACGGACAGTCTGCGGTAAAGGTCAACTTGCCCTCACCCGCATCCACTAGCATTTCCTTATCGATAAGCTCTTCTCGCTGAGAGGCATACCCCTTCGACAAGGCCGGAGTGGTAGTTGGGGATGCGTCCGATCCGGCAAGAACCATGAAGCCCTCATCCGTCCTGACGGCCGTCGCACTGAGCCCAATCTTGGGCATCGTGATATATAGCTTCCCTGAGTCAGCAAATTTGGGTGAAGCGGCCTCCTTGAAGTAGTTGAACCCGGCTGTCTGGGCCACGAGCTCAAGGTTTTCAACAAACTCCTCCATTGTCGCCTCCTCGGCCCGGGAAAGCGTCTTCAGTGGTGGCGTCTTGCTGTTGGCGAGGGTGATCCGCTTAGCCTTCATCGCCCGTTGAATGAGCTGAATCTCAAGCCAGAGCACGTGAGACTTGCTGAGGTTGTCGTCCTTGCTCGAGAACAAGAGAATATCTGAGATCTCGAATGCCAGCCCGGAGGGATGTGCCTGGACCCGCTGCGCGACATCCTCGCTCTCCCCAATGTAGAGACGGGGGTGTCCGTCTTCAGAAAGGCCACGCACGAGGTAGACCCCGGGACTTTGGAACTCCGGCCACTTTCCGGACACCAGATCCTTGATCCGGCTCAAAGGCATCTGGAGGGCTTGCCCCGTCCAGTTGACCAGTTCGTAGTATCGGGGGCCGGATGGAGTTCCATCAGGCAGAAAGAGGCGGAGTTGCTTTCCGTGGGTAGTCATTCGAGGTGCTTCAGATACAAAATTCAACTAACATTTAAAGAGATAAGGGGAAAGCAAGATGAGGACGGTATATGAAGCTATAGTTTCTTTGGGCTTATACATACAATTTCGATCTCGATTTCCAAAGTCACAGCAACGCGGATTTAACGTGGCTCCCCCACTTCCCTCTGCGGGAGCGACACTTCGATCAAGGCACCTGCGGTCACAAGGTGAATGAACACCTTGGGCATTGCATTCTCGCCGAAAGCCCCTCGGTAGGCCGCAAGCTGTCCAGAATAGCTCAGCGCCTTTTCTTTCCAGTCCTCCCGTTTCCCCGGGAAAATCTTATGATCGAAAATAACCGGGCCACTGCTCGTCTCGACCAGGTGATCGATGAAGCCACTCAATCGCTGGCCGGCCTTGTTGAGATAGACGAAAGGCACTTCGACTCTTTCGGAGCTGGGCTGGAAGCGCTCGGCGATGCAGGAGCGATAGCGCTCGACAGCACCCATGACCTCTTCCGGAGAAAGACTGTCCGCGAGATCAAAAGCCTGTAGGATACCATTCGCCCGGGACTCCCGAGCCGCGGTATCATCGATGGGATTGAGGATCTCGGAGGCGAGGATCCGATGCATCGCCTCGCCCACCTGACCCGGATCGGGGCTCCCCTTCCAAGCCAGCCGCTCGCCGAACTCAATGATCTCTCCGATCGTAGCCTCCGGGACCGACGGCTGTCCGGAAGGAACAAGCACGGCGGGCAACTTCTCGGTGCGCTCAGCGGCTCGAATGGGAAAAGTGACTTCGCTGTCCGGCTCAGGAAGAGGCGGCGGCTCCTTCCACTCGAATGTTGAGACATGAACCGGAATCGGCTCGGAACCCTTGAGTGAAACACTTCCGCTTTCCTCAAGAGCGAGCAGCGCATCGGCGGCAGTTCCGACCAGGCTCAGCCACGGATGCTCCTTGCCCGGTTCCAGCGGAAGCACAAGGCGGTCTCGCGCGCGCGTGATCCCGACGTAGAGAAGGCGCAGCTCCTCGTCCTCGGCGCGGCGCAGGGAATCTCGTCCAGTTTCCGAATCCTCCATCTTTTCCCGAGTCTCAGACTGGCTCTTTCCGAAGGGATTCAGCCAGAGGCGGAGTCGCCGGTCAGCCAGCGGATCATTCAACTCGATCTGCTCTTCCGGAGCCAGGTTGACGCTCCGGAGGGAAAAAAGCCGGGACCGAATGTCGCTGTCGAGATCCGCAGTGATCACGACCGGCCACTCGAGTCCCTTGGCGCCGTGATAGGTGGAGAGGTGGACGGCATCGGCTCCCGGATCGAGCGCCTGCTCGTCCTCTCCACGCGCTTCGACCTCGGCCAGGTAGGCAAGAAGACCCATCGTCGTGACCGGAATCCCGAGATCAGCGCATCGATCCTGGTAGTCACTGAAAAGACTTCGCAGCTGCTCGAGGTTGGCTTCCCGCTGCCGATAATGCTCGGTGGTAGGCCCCCACTGCGCAACGATGCGGGAGGTGTCAGCTGCCAAGCAGGCAAGCTCGAAAAGCCTGAGAGGAGACAGTAGATCGATCGTTTCCCTGGTGCGCACCTTTTCCAGCTCGATCAGCGCCGGCGAAACGAGTCCTCCCTCCAACCCCCACCGGGAAAGGTCTTTCCCGTCTTCTTCGGCCTCTCGGACAAACCGGATCCGCTGCTCGATCCATTCCTCCGTGGGATGATCGTTCTCGAAAGCGATGATCTCTGCGGTTGCCAGCGAATCCCGTGGGTCGAGCAATCTCCGGAAGCAGGCCATCGCCAGGCGGCACTCCGGTGTCGCCAGTAGCCCGGCGCTGCTGATGGCCACCTCGATACCACGCCCCCTCAACGCCTGCGCGATCGCCTGGGCACGGGCGTGTTTGCGAACGAGGACAGCGACATCACCTGCCCGGAGAGCTCGAGATTTCCCCATGGGTTCGTTCTTCGAGACGGACGACTTGATTGACACGGGTTCGGCGCGACTCAGAATCTCTTCTACCAAATCTGCCAACACGTCGGCCTTCATGGGTAGTGTGAGCAGTTTCGGCTTCCCGTTCTTTTGAATTACACCCGTAGAAATCCTGGCAACCTCGATCGATGCCGGTGATCCAGACGGCGTCTCACGATGTGCTTCAATGATCGTTTCATCCTCGGGAAGATTGATCCGTTCCTTGAAGGGGGCCGCAAAGAGCGCATTGGCAAGCTTCACGAGATCGGGAGTGCTCCGCCACGAGGTATCCAACGGCGCCAACTTCTTCGCGCCAGAAACCGCCTCCAGGATCAACTGCGGATCCGCGTCCCGGAACTCGTAGATCGACTGCTTCACATCTCCCACCCAGACAATCCTCTTCGCACATTTCCCGAGCTCGGAAAACAAGGCCAGCTGGATCGGGCTGGTATCCTGAAACTCGTCCACCACCAGCAAATCAATCTCATCGGACAGGACCTCCCGACAGTTTTCGCTGGACCGCAAAAGATCGAGCATTTCCTTCTCGATGTCCTGAAAATCGACCGCTCCACGCTCCCTCTTCAAGGCCTGGAACCGCTCCCCCACGTGCGCCGCGATGTCGAAGACGCCTGCCAGATACTCCTCAAGATCCGCATGGAAACGGGGATGCTCCTCGAAACGGCTCGCGGCGATGCGAACGGATTCAGAGGCATCGACCTCAGCCTTGTTGGGAGTCTCGCTCGACAACTTCAACCATTGCGACCATGCCAGTCCGCTGCCCACTTTTCTCTCGGCGCCGACAAGGAATCTCCGGTATCCTTGCGATCCTTTCGTGCTTGGAGTCTCCGACATATCACGGAGCGCTGCAGCGATCGCTGAGGCGAGTTCCTCATCCAGGCCTTCGTCCACGGGTGGGTCAAGAAGGGACTGCATCTCCGCCCAGCTGGCAGCCGCCATCTCTGGCAACCGCTCCAGAGCAATGTCATTTGCACGGGCCGCGCCGACGAGGGAGGCAATCGTCTTCTGGTAATAATAGACTTGTTTGAAATTGTCCCTCTGCCCCAGCCGCTCGGCGAGCTCCATGAGTTCGACCGTCGACTGACTGCCCAGGACTTCATCCATCGACTGGTTGAGGAGATGGATTCCCTCGGTCTCGTCGAGGACGCCGACCTCCGGCGGCAAACCCGCCTCGAATGCGAATCGTTTGAGGAACTCGAGGCAGACGCTGTGGACAGTGCCCACGTAACCCTCCCGCAGACGGATGACTTCACGGTGCCGGCCCTCTCCGTAAAAGCGGACCTCGAGCCGTTCCCGGAGCTCGGCGGCGGCAGACTCGGTAAACGTCGTCGCCACGATGCCCTCCGGTCGAGCGCTGTCTTCCATCACGGCGTCGAACACGGTCTCCACCAGTCGATAGGTCTTCCCCGTGCCGGCGCTGGCGGTTACGAACTCGATCTTTTCTTCTAAGCGGTTCTCGGCCATCCAGTCAGTGCGTCAAAATCATTGTAGGTATCGGCTCCCTCCGGAGTGGCCCAGTGTTCCAGCGGAGGTGTCCGATCGGGTTCGGTGTCCCCCGTAGTCACCTCGATCAAGCCGGTCTGGAACTGCGCCTTGCGCCAGTTCCAGACCTGCAAAAATTCTTCCCAGCATCCGAGCCACTCGGAGTCGTCGTCCTCATTCGTCCGGCTGACAGGGAAAGCATCTGGAAAAAATGTCTTAGTCCGGGTCAGGAGAGCGGCGTTGCCAAAAATGAAGAAGGAGATGTTCGGATCGATGCCCTCCGTTTCCCGCAGGAGGTGACCATAGACCGCAAGCTGCAGATGCCGATTGTCCTTGAGCTCCGCCTCCCGCTTCGCTCTCCCTCCCAATTTGAGGTCAATGACGGCCGTGGCTTCGGGGGAACTTACCACCAGATCGATCCGCCCGTTCAGTTCTCCATCGCCAAGAGGAACGCCCTTGACGACTTTCTCGACTTCCACCGAGGTCACGCTGGCTTTCTGGAGATGCTCGACGAGACGCCACAGGGCCTGACGGGCCGTGTGGAGCAGGCTGTTCCGGGCCGCTTCGTAGCCCGACAGGAGATACTGGGCTCCGCACTCAGCCAGCACGGAGAGCCAAACCTGATCGATCCAAGCTTGCAGCGCCGGCTGACTCATGGCAGTCCAGTCCTCCTGCGGCTTTCCAGTCTCCAGATTCGGTCCGAGTAACTTGCCGGCCAATTCGTGCAGGAGCGTCCCACGCCGGATGGCATTGTCGCCGACCCCGAATCCAAACAGGGCACCGGTTTCGAGCCGGCCCTGGTAATTGAGCAACCACTGGTAGGGGCTTTCGATCGCCTTCGAGAGCGAGGAAAAAGATTCACTTTCCCGTGGAATCAGCAGCGAAGGGTCGGACAGCTGCCACCAGCGCCGGGGCTCGGGCAAGCATCGGACTGGAATTGCCTCGCCCGGAATCGCAGCGGCCGCATCTTCGTCGACGGTGGAATCCAGTTCTGCGCGGATCCTGGTCACGATGGGAGCGGCCCGGTTTCCCTTTTCTCCGGTCGAAACGAAAATCGTGATCGATTCGGTCGCCTGGAGAACTGCGCGATGGCCTGCCTTTTCTTCCGCTTCGAGCAGCGCCTCCGCGGACACAAGTTTGACCCCGTGCTCCGCCAGCCAACTCCGTTCGCGAGTCGTCCAGGGAGACCGGCGAACTCCGGATTCCGAAGGCTCCCACCAGGACAAGACAGGAAACGGTTCCAGGATCTGCGCGGGTGAGGAAAAGGTCTCGGGTCCACCCAGCTCTCCCCGAAGGCGTGAGCCTCCCTCGGCTGTCGAAAGCCACAGACTCAGTAGCCGTTCCAATTCCTGAGGGGTAAGCCGCTCCAGTCTCCCGATGGCACGCGCAAAGCTCTCGATGGCACGCGCGGTGAACAACCAACCTGGCGCCACCTCTGGCTCGTCCGATCGCTTCGCCACTCCCACGGAATGCATCCATCCGGCAAGCCGGGACGCCACGCCAATGACGACATCGATCGGCGCCCCTTTTTCCCGGGAATACTCGGGCAACTCGAGCCAATCGGACATCGCCCTCTCGATGCGAGAAGCCCAGTCCGGGTCGTCGGCAGACTTCTCTCGCGTTCTTTCGATTGCCCTCCGCCACTCCTCGTTGTTTCTGCCGGGCATTGCATCGATTGCCCTGGCTAGGCGGAACCGCAAACCCCTTGGAACCGGGCCTTCCGGATGAAGCAGAAATTCGAGCCAAGCCTGCGGATCGAAAGGTCCCCAGAGCAGGCGCAAGCTCAAGGGAAGAAGCTGGGAAAGAACTCCCCCGGACTGGTCCTCCTGCGCCCCGAGAAGCGGTAGATCGCGCTGGCCGAGAAATTCGTTCAGCCGATTCCGCCCCACCGGCGACGCGATCAGGGCCGACTTGCCCGAATTTCCCTGCTCCAACCCACGCTGCGCTATCGCACGGGCGAGGTCGACTTCCGAGCGCCCTTCGATCAGCCGGACGGTTCCATCGGCCTCGCTTCCGCTAACTGCCGAGATTCTCAGGAGACGTGCCTGAAGCACATGCAACTGGGATCCGGCTACAGCGAGTGGCTCGACGGGAAGATTCTCGTCATACCGGGCTTCCAGCCGATCCAACAGCTCGCGCCACTTGGCGGGCAGTGTCCCCGGTGGATCGACCACGACGATCGATTCGATTCCGGATCGCAGCCCTTCGGAGAGGGCCGAAAGAACCCGGTCGAGACGCTCCGCCGGTCCGAGCCGAAAGGCGTCCTCGTTGCTCGACGCTTCCTCAACCGCATTGAAAGTAGCGAGGCGGGACGGTTTTGAGTCTTCAGAAACAAGTTTCGGATCCCATCCGGCCAACCGAAGCTCGTCTCGCCAACGGAGAAAGACACGGGTGGTTGAGAGGCTTTCCACTTCAAAAGAACGACGATAGAAGGCGCCGGGGTCCCGTTCCAACTGCACCTGCAAGGTCTCACGATAGGAAATCAACCGCTCGATGGCGGTGCCTCCGTCCACCGGTGGAAGCCCGAGAGTTACTTCCAGGGTATTTAGGAGACCCTCAGGACCACAGACCAGTCGCCCCGGTTCCATCCATCCGGAGGGAGACGGGGCACCGTCGAGAGAGATGCCAAACAAGAGATTCACAGGATGTAAGCTAACAGATCAAGAATTGCATGAGATAGAAGATTCTCCGCGAAGATGTATTCACTATCACTCTTCCCTCTCTTCTTCCTCCCGCAAAATCTCATCCATCGGCATGCTGAAATCCGCCGCATCGGCATCCGCCATCCGCATTGCTCGGATCTTGCGGCTCATGGCTCGCTGCGAACCGCGAACTCCCAAATCTCCATGCGAGGCAGTAGCCGCATTGTGCGCGTGGATATTCATCTGGGCGGCCGAGGCAATCGCGTCCTGCCCCGCGGCGAGGAAGAGAAACTCCCATCCGTTCTTCTTCTGCCGCTTCTGGATCATCTCAGCGATGTCCAGCCAGGTGTATTTCCTCGAAGCGTTCTCAAGCCCGTCGGTGAAGATGGCGAAGATGACCTGGTCGGGTCGCTTTTGCTTCGGAAGGGCCTTGATCCGCTTGCGGAAGGCACGAATCGTCCTTCCGACCGCATCGAGCAAGGCGGTGGATCCGCGGGGACGATAGGCCTCGGTGTCAAGGCATGTCACCTCGCTGACAGGAAGGTTGTCGATCGGCAACTCATACTGGTCGTCGAAGAGGACAAGGCTGAGCCGGGCGATGCCCTCAACTTCTTGCTGCTCGCGGAGAAACTCATTGAAGCTGGAAATGGCCGCCTCAGTGTGGGGACTCATCGACCCCGACATATCGAGAAGATAGGCGATTTCGGTGACGGGCGGTGTGGTGGATTTCGTGGTCATATTACAACAGTTCCTCATAGGGTAGGACAACCCTAGGGTGATGCTCTCAAAAAGAGCATCGGACCACCACTGGGTGACACTTGGTGTATAGTCCCAGTCATGCCATCAAAAAAATCTGCCTCTTCTCTGACAAAACCTATTGGCCGATCCGGCAACACTCGGCGCCCACTCGAGCGGATCTTCGCGATCCACGAAGCGATCCAGCGGAGCCGCTACCCGAACTGCCGCCAACTGGCGGAACAGGTCGAGGTAACACAGAAGACAATACAAAGGGATATCACCTTCATGCAGAACGACCTCGGGCTACCTCTTCAATACGACCGGAAGAAGCATGGCTATTTCTACGAACGGCCCGTGCATGAGTTTCCCCTGATGCGATACAGTGTCGAGGATGTCGTCGCTCTCTTCCTTGCCCGCAAAGCTGTAGAACCACTGCAGGGCACCGCACTGGAGGCGACGCTACGCGATAGTTTTCGACGACTTTCGAGTGCCCTCCAGGGGGAGGTTTCTTTCCGCTGGTCGGACCTCGATGAGGCATTTTCGGTGAAGGACTCCGGGGTTGTGCCTGCCGATGTCCGCCTGTTCGAGAAACTGGCCCGGGCCGTTCTCGAATGCCGGGAGCTTCGCTTCGATTACCGCAAAATCGACAGCGAAGAATGGAAGTCTCGGAAGCTTCGCCCCTTTCACCTGGCCGATTTCGATGGGGGGTGGTATGTCATCGGCCACGATCCGGACCGGAAGGCTCGCCGCACCTTTGCCCTGCAACGCATGAAGGCAGTCCGGGTCCTGCAGACCCACTTTCTGCGTCCCGGGGATTTCAGCCTTTCCGACCACCTCGGGGGAAGCTTTGGCGTCTGGCATCGCCCCGACGATAAAGGAAAAACTCATCGTGTAGTACTGCGATTCACAGGATGGGCCGCCCGGATGGTCTCGGAGCGACGTTGGCACCCGAGCCAGGAAACGAAGTGGCTCGGAAAGAAAGAAGAAACACTGGAAATAATGATGGAACTGAGCGGATTTGAGGAGATCAGTCGCTGGATTCTAAGCTGGGGCCCCCAAGTGCAAGTGTTGAAACCGAAGGAACTGAGAGATGCCATTACCGTCGCACTCGAAGAAACCATGACCCACTACTCATGACTCCCCCCTTCCCCAACAGCTACTGGCTCGAGCCCGGCCGGATTCTCTGCGACGAGTATCCTCGATACTTCGATGATCTCGGAGACCATGAGGGCATGACCGATCGTCTTCTGAGATTGATCCTGTAGATGATCCGGACACCCCTGCCACCGAGTCGCTTCAAGAAACTTGAAACACGCCACCCCCCAAAAAGACTGCTAACCCGGGTAATAAGCGGCGTCTTCGACCTGTGACACGAAAGTGTCTACAATTTGTGTCTACGCACCGCTCTCTGAAATATTTCAGGCGGTGCAAACTGTTGATTTTAAGCCACTTAAAGTGGCTCCTCCGGTTGGATTCGAACCAACGACCTA
>Ga0055584_100006033_pt1 | contig 11878 bp, 9 predicted proteins | sample OSDHelmetaG_FD_58716 | JGI IMG/M metagenome (GOLD analysis project Ga0055584, IMG submission 58716) | Pelagic marine sediment microbial communities from the LTER site Helgoland, North Sea, for post-phytoplankton bloom and carbon turnover... | ecosystem: Environmental > Aquatic > Marine >... | reverse complement strand
GGCCGGGCGGCTCGACAGCCACGGCGTGGACCTCGCGCTGCTCAAGCGCATCCCGTCGGGCGCCGGGCTCGGCGGTGGTTCGAGTGACGCCGCGGCCGTGCTGACCGCCCTCGACACGCTCGCGCCCGGCGGGCCCGAGCTGCAGCCCCTCGCCGCCGCGCTCGGCAGCGACGTCCCCTTCTTTCTCGTGGGTGGCACCGCGCTGTGCCTCGGCCGCGGGGAACACGTGACACCCATCGAGCAGCCCGCATGCTTCGAGCTGACGCTCGGGCTCCCGGACTTCGGCGTGCCGACACCGTCGGTCTACGCGGCGCTCGACGCGCCGACCCTGCGCACGCAGCCCAACCCGGGCGAGCACGTCCGGCACTGGGCCAGCCGGCTCGCGCAGGTCGACTCGGATGCACTCGAGTCGATCTATCGCAACGACCTCGAGCGCCCCGCTCGGACGTTGCATCCGCCACTCGACGACCTGTTGCAGTCGCCCGCCGTGCACCTCTCGGGCAGTGGATCGACGTTGTTCCTGTTCGGTTCGGCTGAACAGGATTCCGGTTTCGTATGTGCACCGTCTTCGATGCGAAGAATTCGACATCGCTCGAAAAACCGCTAACGATCGGCTGATCCAGACCGGATCATCCATCAGTGGTTGTGGATCCCAGACAACGGGAAGACGGAGAACGGCTGTGGAGATCACCGAGATCCGCGTGAAGCTCGCCGACAACGCCCAGGAGCGGCTGTTGGCTTTCTGCACCGTCACATTCGATGACGCCTTCGTCGTCCGCGACGTGAAGGTCATCGAAGGGCCCAAGGGTCCGTTCGTCGCCATGCCCAGCCGCAAGGTGACGGGCCGCTGCCCGCGGTGCCGCGAGAAGAACCACCTGCGCGCCAACTACTGCAACAACTGCGGTGAGAAGGTGAACCACCTGCGCGCGCTGGACGACGGGCGTGGCCGCCCCCGGCTGTACGTGGACATCGCGCACCCCATCAACCAGAAGTGTCGGACGAACATCGAGCAGACCGTCATCGAGGCCTTCCGCAGAGAGCAGGAGAAGGCCCGGGAGCCCGGCTACGTGGCGCCCGACATCGACGACGTGATCGAAATCGTGGAGCACACGCGCGGAGGCGTGGAGCGTCGCCGGGCCGCGACCAGCTCGGCCAACAACGCGCCCCGCCGGGACACCCGCGGCGCCCAAGCCGAGTAGACCGCCGTGCTCGTCCACGTGGTGGGCGCTGGCGCTGCGGGCACAGCCCTTGCGCGAGCCCTGCGCTCCCTGCCTCCCGCGGACTGGACGCTCGGAGACGTCGTCTCCCGCAGCCAGGAGCGCGCCGAGCAGCGGGTCGCGCTGATCGGCGGCGGCCGACCGGTCGGCTTGCCGTCCTGGCCGGATGCATCGCCCGACGAGCCCGCGCTGTTGCTGCTCTGCGTCCCGGACCGCCACATCGGCAGCCTGGCAGCCGACCTGGCCTCCAGCCCCTGGCCCGCGGGTTCCGTGGCGCTGCATGTCTCCGGCTCGGAGGCCGTCGACGTGCTCGCGCCCCTGCGGGAGCAGGGTCTGGCCACAGGCAGCCTGCATCCGCTGAAGAGCTTCGTGGGCCCGGCCGACGGCGACCTGACCGGCGTCACCTGCGCCGTCGAGGGCGATCCGCAGGCCCTGGCCCTGGCCGAGGCCCTGGCTCAGGCATTCGGAGCTCACGCCTTCCGCCTGGCTCCTGGAGGACGCGCGGCCTGGCACGCCGGCGCCGCCCACGCCTGCAATCACCTGGTCGCCCTGGTGGACCAGGCCCTCGACCTGATGGGCCGCGCAGGCCTCGATCGGGACACCGCCCGGGCCGCCCTGCTTCCCCTGCTGGCCGGAACCGTGGAGAATCTAGGGCAGCACCCACCGGGCCAGGCACTCACGGGTCCGGTGGTACGTGGGGACGCGGGCGTAGTCGCCCGGCACGTCGCCGCCCTGGAGGAGCCCGGGCTGTCCTCGGACATCCTGAGCGCCTATCGGGCGTTGGCGGGTCGCGCGCTGCACCTGGCCCGGACCCAGCGAGATCTCGACGCGGAGCTGGCTGATCGCGTGGAGGGCGCGCTGGACCCGGACGCCCCCGGACCCGGCTGAACGCCCCTCGAGCTGCTCGACATGACCACCCGACTCGTCGCCACGGTGCTGGTGACCGACGTGGACTCCCCCGCCCGATACCTCCGGCAGCCCGCCGAAGGTGTCGACTATGTCGAGCTGCGCTTCGATGCCCTCAGCGAGCCGAGCCCCAGCGCAGTCTCCGCCGTGCTCGGCCTGCCGCGCACCGTGCCGGTCATCGCCACCTGCCGCCCGGTGTCCCAGGGCGGGTTCTTCGACGGTGAGGAGAGCGAGCGCATGGCGCTGCTGGCCACCGCCGCCGAGGCCGGCGCGGACATCATCGACGTGGAGGACGGCTGCCTGGCGGACCTGCCCGAGGGCCTGCCCGGCGACCGCATCGCCAGCTGCCACCTGTCGCGCTTCGTGCCGCGGCTCGAAGCCCTCGCCCGACGCCTCCTCGCGCACGGCACGACCTTCGCCAAGCTCGCGGTGCCGGCGTCCACGCCGAAGCACCTGCTGGACCTGCTCGACCTGCAGGCGGCCTTCGCTGATCGCCTGAGCATCGTGCCCACGGGCCGCCTGGCCGAGGCCGGCCGGGTCATGGCGGCCTCCCGCGGCGCGCCGTTCGTGTACGGGGCCTCCGACCCCGAGGCGCGCGGTCACCCGGACCAACCGACCGTCGAGCGCCTGCACGACGTGCACAACGTCACGAGCCTCCCGCCGGACACGCGCTTCTTCGCTGTGATCGGCAAGCCCGTGGCACACAGCATGTCCCCCGCCTACCACAACACGATCTTCCGCGGCGTCGCCCAGTCCGCGCGGCTCGTACCGATGGAGGTCGACCGGCTCGAGCAGGTGATGGACCCGGCCGAGGACCTGCTCCTGGACGGCCTGGCGATCACGCATCCGTTCAAGCGCGACGCGATCGACCTGGCCCACTCGGTGCTCCCCGGCGCACGCAACTCCGTGGCGGCCAACACCCTCGTGCGCACGCCGGCTGGCTGGCAGGCGCGCAACACCGACTGGAAGGCCGCCTGCGATCTGTTCCCGCGGCTGCTCAATGGCTGGCTCAAGCAGCAGCGCGCGGGCAAGGCCTCGGACGGTTGGTTGGACAAGGTGCTCGAGGGCTGCTGGAAGAGCGGCGGCACGCCACGCGTGAAGCGCACCGAAGACGACCCGACCCCCAAGGTGCTGCTACTGGGCGCCGGAGGTGCCGCACGAGCCATCGCCGTCGCGCTCTTCGAGGAGGCGGAGATCGAGCTGGCGGTGTGGTCCCGGCGCCTGAGCCACGCCCGCGACCTGGCCAGCCAGCTGGCCGAGAGCCTGCCGGCCGTGGCGATCCCGGAGCCCGGGCACATGCCGGCGGACATCATCATCAACGCCACGCCCGTGGGCATGCCGGGCGTGGACATCGCCGAGTTCGACGGCTTCACCCCGGAGAACTTCCGGCCCGGCGCCGTGGCCGTCGACCTGACCTACGGGAAGGCCCGATCCCCCTTCCGCGCGGCGGCCCGTGCGGCCGGGGCACCGCTCGTGACCGGGGAGTTCTTCTTCGGGCTCCAGGCCCGCCGGCAGTCCGAGGTCTTCACCGGGACGGTCCTGGCCGCCGACCTGCGCAAGCAGGCCGCGATCAACTGCGGAGCGGTCAGCTGAGGCGCCCCGGCTGGCGCCCGGCGGCCCCCGCCGTCCGCACGCCGCAGAAATCCCAGGAAGACGAGCAGCAAAGACGGGCTCGGATCCACAGAATGACGACCCCTGCCGCAGGAGGTGCTCGATGAGCGACACGCCGCCACCCGTTCCTGATGCCACGACCGTTCCCGACCAGCTGCGGGTCATCATCCGGCCGCTGCCGAAGGTCGTCTTCTTCTACCTGACCTGGCTGACCTCGCTCATCATGGGCGTGCTGCCCGGTGACCCGGGGCCGACGCTGGGCCTGATCTGGATGAGCGTGTTCTTCTTCAACCTGCTCGTCATCTCGTTCGACTTCAACGAGGAGCGCTCGGTCATCTTCCTGCTGGGCGGCATCGCGTCGGTGCTGGGGCTGCTGTACTTCGGCGTGCTCGGGTCCGTGGGCGCGTGGTTCCTCGACCTCGGCCCGGCCATGAACCGCACCTTCTACTGGATGATGTTCAGCGGCTTCTCGCTGGTGTTCGCCTGCGTCTGGCTGAACACGCGCTTCGACTACTGGGAGTTCCGGCCGAACGAGGTCGTCCACCGCTACGGCATCTTCCCCAAGATGAAGCGCTACAGCACCGAGGACATGCGCTGGGACAAGACCGTCCCGGACATGCTCGAGCGGCTGATGCTCGGCACGGGCACGATCATGCTCACGACCCCGCACGAGCGGCATCCGGTGGTGCTCGACCACGTCGCGCGCATCGGCAGCATCGACGATCGCATCGCGGACATCCTCGGCGTCAAGGCGGTCGTACAGCGCGACGCCTCGCACACACCCAACTCCTGAGTTCCGCGCAGTGTCCGACGACCTCTCTCCCAGGGATGCGCCGGAACCGGAGGCCACCAGGACCGGGCGGGCCGCGGTCCACGCCCTCTCGCTGACGTTGCTCGGGGCGTGCACGGCCCTGATGCTCGCGACGCTCTCCGACGCCGTGCTGCTGCCGGAGGTGGACCGCACGCCGCCGCGTGCGCTGGGCTTCTTCGTCGTCGGCTCGTTCCTGGCCCTCGGCTGGTGGCTCAGCCTGCGGCGCGCTCAGGCCGTGGACGGCAGCAGGGTGATGCTCTACGGCGGCGGCCTGCTCGTCGGCGCCGGCGTGAGCCTCGCGAGCCTCGACCCGCTGCACGGCTGGCTCGTGGACGCGCTCTCGCGCGGCAGCCCCCTGCCGTACCCGGTGATCATCGTGCTCGCCGTCGCCGGCTGCGCGGCGCCCCTCGCGATCCCCATGGGTGGCCTGCTGGGCCTGGCGTTCGGCCCCGGCGGCCGGCGGGCCGTGGCCTGCTCGTTGGGCGGCGCGGCCTTCGCGCTGGCCTTGGCGCCGACGCTCATCGGTGAGCTGATCGGCGCCCGCAACACGCTGGCCGGCATCACGCTGCTGGGCGCGGCCTCCGCCCTCTCGATGTACGCCCGGGCGCCCTGGCCCACGGGACCGGCGCGCCTCGGCTCGGGCGCCATGCCCACGCTCGTGGTGCTCGGCGCCACCGCCGCCGTCGCGGACCATCTGGCGGCTCCGCTCGTCGACCTCGGCACGAACGTCACCTGCTTCCTGGCCGCCGCGATCTGCCTCAGCGGAGCGCTGGCCGCGCTGCTCCCCCAGCGCCTGGCGTGGAGCCCGCTCGACTTGACGATCGCGCTCGGCGCCACCTGGGGGCTCGCCGGCGACCCCATCGCCTACGCCTTCCCGACGATCGGTCTCCAGGAGTCCCTGGGCCGGCTGGCGTACGTCGGCGTCCCGATCGGCATCTCCCTCGGCCTGCTGCTCTCGCGCCGGCGGACGGGCCCCGGCGTGGGCTGGTTCCCCTTGATGGCGCTGCTGCTCGTGCCTGCCGTCTCCTGGCGACTGCTGCCCCAGCTGGGGCCGGGGCCGCTGCTGGGCCTGCTCTCCGTGGGCCTGATGGTCATCGCGCTCGTGTCGCGTGAGCGGCCCACGCTGGGCCGCTGGCTGATCGTGCTGCTCGTCGGCGGCGTGATCTTCGCCAACCCGCTGCCCGAGACGCGCGGTGGCCAGCGGGCGATGCTCGAGTGGCGCCTGCCCGACGGGCGGGCCAGCCTGCTCCAGGACCCAGGTGACGGTCGCAGCCGCATCGCCATCGACGGCGTCGCCGCGCTGGGACGTCACCCGCTGCAGGAGAGCCGGCTCGTGCACCTGCCGATGCTGCTGCAGGGAGCGCCCGAGCGCGTGCTGCTCGTGGCCACCGATAGCGGCGAGGCCGAGGCGGCGGTGCTGGCCCACGGACCGGCAGACCTCGACTGGCTGCGCCCGTTCCCGGTGCCCGGCGTGCGGAGCCTCGACCCCGAGCCGCCCGGTCGGCGCCGCCCCCAGGGCAGCGAGCGCATGTTCCTGAGCGGCGAGGACGTCCCCTACGACGTGATCGTGATGATGCCCGACCCGCGGGTGCGGCGGCGCGCGGGGCTCGTGGCGACCCGCGAGTTCTACGCCCTGGCGCGCGACCACCTCGAGCCCGGCGGCATCTTCTGCCAGTGGTGGGACCCGGCCTTCATGGCGGCCGAGGACCTCGTCGCCGCCCTGGCCTCGGCGGACGCCGAGTTCGCCACGACGACCTTGCTGGTGGACCACCCGCGCTCGCGCCGCGGACTCATCGGTCTGCTGGGCCTGAACCGCGACCTCGGCCTCCGCCCCCAGGAGATGCGGCGTCGACTCGACCGGCTCCCGACGGTCGCTGCGGAGCTCGACGCCGTCGGCCTCGACCCGCTCACGATCGCGTGTCTCGTGGGCCCGGCCCCGGAGGTCGTCCCGCTGCTCGCGCCACACCGCGAGGCGCTGGTGGACGAGCGCTCCAGGCTCGGCGCCCGGGCCGGGCTGCACCAGCTCTCCCAACCCGAGACGCTGCACCGCGGCCTCGACCTGGTCGCCGAGCATCGCGCCGCGCCGCTCGACTGGATGTTCGTCCCCGGGCAGCACCTGAACCTGGCGCACACCGAGACGCGAGCGGTGTACGACGCCTTCACGCAGCTGTTCAGGGGGGCGCGCACGGTGGTGCGGGAGCACGGCCTCGATGCGCCGGCCTTCGAGGCCGAGCACCTCGGGGGCTTCCCCGGCGTCGAGGAGCAGTTCATCCTCGAAGCCCTGCGCGTCGCGCCCGACTGGCCGTACCTGGAGCGCGTCGTGGTCGCGCGCGCGGCCTTCCTCGAGGCCGTCGGCTATCCCGGGGCGGCCGTCAACTGGCTGCGCGAGGCGCTCGAGGTCGACATCAAGTCGACCCGGCTACGCGTGGAGCTGGCGCGTCTGCTCGAAGAGGACGGCGCCCTCGACCAGGCCGCGCTGCTCTACCGCTCGATCCTGGCGCTGGCCCCCGAGCACGAGTTCGCCCGCGACGCCCTGAAGCGCCTCGAGGGCTAGGCCGGCCGTCGCGACTAGCCGGCGGGCTCTGCGACCGTGTCGTCATCGGGGCCGCTCACGTCGAAGCCCAGGATGCTCCAGAACGTGCCGTCGGGAGACGTGCGGCGACTGAAGAGCCCCAGCAGGAACCAGTTGGTCTCGATACCGTTCAGCCGGTCGCTGTTCCGGCCCCACAGGGGACCGACATAGAACCAGCCGTCATCGTCGTCCTGCATGTTCATGTAGAGCGGGAAGACCCACTCGCGCACGAAGGGGTCATCACCGCGGCCGCGCCACGACCGGAGCGGCGACCAGGCCTCGTTGCTGAAGAGCGTGAACGCGCGAAACTCGCGCCGGTCGCCCACGTCGTCGTAGCCGAGGAGCGAGATGATGCCGAGCAGGTTGAGCAGTTCGAAGCGCCGACTCGACGAGCGCCCCAGCGCGCCGACCCGCTCGCCCTCGGCGGGCAGCCCCCACTCGGTCTTGAGCAGGTGCGCGAAGCCGAGGATCGGGAGCAGCGTGAAGCTGGTGCGATCGTGCTGGTGCTGCCAGTCGTAGATGAGCAGCAGGCTGGAGCTGTAGACGTCCTCGCTGCGGCTGCGCTTCCAGTTGAAGAGCGGCGGGATGACCCAGTCGCTGCGTTCCTCCGCCGACGAGGTGTAGCCGTAGAGCGGCCAGAAGAAGCGCGTCGTCTCCGCGTCGGACACCCGGCTGTAGAAGATCGGGAACAGGAACGTCCGCTCGTAGTACGGCGGATCGTTGGTGTGCCACCAGAGCGGGAAGACGTGCGTCTTGGTGGTCTCGTTCTCGACGTCGCGCCCGATCATCCAGAGCAGCGCCGACCATTTGTATGAGTCGCCGGAGTCGGACGAGTCGTAGGCGAAGACCGGCGCCAGCCACGGATCCAGCGGCACGCGTGGCTTGCGCACCGAGCCCGGCGCGTCGAGGCGGGGCGAGGTGCAGGCGGAGAGCGCCAGGGCACAGGCCAGGGCGCAGAGCAAGGCGACGGGCGGGCGCGTCACAGGGGGCCTCTCAGGGAGAAGCCGAGCATCATAGGCATCGGCCCCCCCGGCGAGGAGGGGGCACCGCGCCCGGGCTAGCTGCTGGGCCCCGGGCGGACCCGTCTGGCCAGGGTCCCCAGGTGCCCCTTGAGCAGGCCCCATTCGTCCTTGGTGAGGAATCCCGTGCACAGCAGGACCACGGGAGCGACCAAGGCGGCCCCGATCCGCACCCAGAATCCGGCCAGCGTCCCATCGGCCGGCGCCCACGCCTCCACGGCCCAGGCGCCGCCGACGAAGACGGCCCCCACGTGCGCCAGCCGGCCGAGCTCCCAGCTCTGGGGGTAGATGCTCCGGCTGAGCATCAGCGAGAAGACGACGGCCGAGCCGTAGGCGATGAGCGTCGCCCAGGCCGCCCCCATCGCTCCGAAGCGCGGAATGAGCACGATGTTGAGGGCGATGTTCAGCGCAGCTGCGAGCACCATCGAGAGCGCCGTGCGACGCGTGCGCCCCGTGAGCTGGAAGCCCACGCGCGCCACCTCGTTCAGCCCGAAGAGCACGTAGCCCGCCGTGAGCACACCGATCGGCCCAGCGGCCCCGGCGAACTCGTCGTTGGAGCTCGTGTCGAACAGCCGCGTGATGGCCGGGCCGGCCATCGTGATGCCGAAGCCCATGGCGGCGCCGACGCCACAGAACAGGGTCGCGATGCGCGCGAACTGCTGCTTGGCGTCCTTGTCCTTGGCGATGTTGTAGAACACCGCCGGCCACATGCTGGCCATGGGCAGCACGAGCGCGAACTCCACGATGCGCGCCCACTTGTCGCCGTAGGCGTAGAGGCCGTTCTCCTCCGTCATCCCGTAGTAGATCAGGAAGCGCCGGTCGGAGAGCGAGAGCACGAGGGCGGCGATGGCGCCCGGCATGAGCGGCAGGCCGTAGCGCACCATGGCGCCCATGAGCCGCGGCGCGAAGGTCGCCGTGCGCAGCTCGGGCAGGAAGCGCCAGGCCAGGCCGACGCGCAACACGGCCGCGGCGAAGGCCGACCACGCCATGCCCACGAGGCCCATGTCGAACACGCGCAGCGCGAGGATCGTGCCGATGACCTGCACGAAGAACTCGCCGAAGCTCATGTAGACCACCGGTACGCTCTGGAAGCGCAGCTTGAGCACGCCCTCGGCCGGGTAGGTCACGACGCGCAACGCCTGCGCCCCGAGCAGCAGGATCATGATCAGGCCGTCGTTCGGACGCTCGGTGGTGGCCTCGGCCAGCTGCGTGGAGAACAGCATGCCCAGGCCGCACACGACCACGGCGGCCGCCATGGACCAGCCGATGGCGGCCGAGATGATGCGCCCCTTCTCGTCCTCCGGGGGCTCTCCCTTGTGCAGCGAGCCGCCCGTCTTGAGCGTCCACATGAGCGCGGCCGTGATGCCGTGCGCCGACACGAGGCTGACGAGGGTCGCCACGAGCAGCAGCGCTTCCCAGTACCCGAGGTCCGCCTTGGGCAACACGGACGTATAGACAGGGATGAGGATCATCCCCACGCCGCGCGACAGCACGCTGCCCACGAGCAGCACCGACGAGTGCTGTGCGAGTTTGCCCAGGTGTCCCGTGGCGTGTCCCTCGTGTCGGAAGTCGGGTCGCGGCCGGCGGGTGCTCGGCCGACGCAGGACGTGTCAGGAATCCTAGGCGCGTCATCGGCCGGAGACCACGTCGGGGCGAAGCCCGATTCCGGGGGACACACGGCAAGGGCGCGTCATGTGGGTCAAGAGCCATGCGTCGCGCGCCGTCGGTGGCCCACACCGCCCACGTTCGGCTTCAAGGAAGCCCCGTCCGGAGTCCGATGGGGACGTCGGTTTCTTTGGAGAGAGCAAACCCATGAACATCAACCATCAGGCCCTCGTCCCTTCGGACGACCAGCCCCACGACGACGACCAGCACCCGGCGCAGAGCAACGTGCAGGGCTCGCCCGCCGAGCAGGACCTCGTCGACACCGTCTACGAGACACCTGTCGTGGGACAGACCCCACGCCGACGCATGACCGGCCTGGAGGGTCTCGTGGCCCTCGCCATCATGGTCAGCCTGGCCGGCATCACGGCGCCGATCGTCGGCGGCAAGCTCGCCGAAGGTCGCCTCGACCAGACGCTCGTCGACATGCAGCACATCGTCGATGGCATCCGTCAGTACTCGAAGGACACGCTCTTCCTCCCCACCGGCGTCCAGGGTCGTACCGACCTGACCTGGCTCCAGGGCCAGGGACCGCTGCCCCAGGGCGCGGACCAGCTGCAGGGCGAGGTGCGCGATCTGGCCGACGTGCTGACCAACGACAGCATGGGTGGCCGCGCCTGGCAGGGCCCCTACGGCCAGGAGACGGTCGACCCCTGGGGCCACGCCTACATGCTCCAGGTGGCAGGTCTGGTGGACAGCGGTCACCCGGCCTGGGTGGTCTCCGCGGGCCCTGACGGCGTGCTCGAGACCTCGGCGCTGGACCGCAAGCCGGTGGGTGACGACCTGCTTCTGCCCATCAACTGACGGCGGGGCTTCCGCAACAGCTGGGACCTCGGGCATAATCTGGCGCTTCCAGACGTCCTGAGTCCGACCCAGTGCTCGGAACCGCCCTCATGCGCCGCATCCTCAGCCTGCTGCTCCTCGCCACCACCACGCTGCTCACCGCCTGTGTGAGCGACGATGGCCCCACGGCCCAGTTCGTGGGTGATGCCGATGGCGGCATGGACGTTGCCCGCGAGCACGCCTACACGATCCTGACCGAGGTGACGTTCGACGGCGAGACGCAGCCGGCCGGCTTCACGGTGGAGTTCGCCCCGCTGCCTCTCGGCATCGAGGACGAGCGCCCCTACCCCGTGGGCACCGTGCTCGTGCAGGACTCCGCGCTGGAGAACCTGGGCTTCATCACTCCCCGTGGCCGGGCTTTCGCCTTCGACACCGACGGCAACTCCCACGACCGGGGCTTCGGCAAGCGCGAGGCGCAGATCGCCACGCTGCTGGGCCGCACGAGCGGTGTCCTGCGCCTGCGTCGCGTGAGCCCGCTGGACGGCTGAGTCGGCCGGACCGTGCGCCCGACCTGGCGCCCGACCTAGCGCCCGAGACGGCGGTCGTTCGCGTCGCGCAATCCCTGCGGCAGGGTCTCGGGCGCGTGGTGTTCACCAGCGCACACCCGGTCACGGAAGACATAGGCCGTCGGTCGGCCATCCGTCGGCAGCCCGAGGCGCTCGAGGTGTTCGGCATCCACGGCCGGATCGAGCCACTGGACGACACGGCTCGGCAGGTAGGTCGTGGAGGCGGCCTTGAGCAGCGCGTCCGACACCGAGTCGCCCTGCTCGCCGACCACCACGATGTGCAGCGGCGGATGCAGCACGAGCTCGATGCTCCGACCGTAGGCCGCCATGGCGTAGCCGTAGCGGCGGAAGTCCTGGGCGTGGTGCTCGAGCGCGCGGGTCGCCACCTCGGCCAGGCTCGGTCGACCCAACAGCATCGACGCGCGCAGGAAGACCTCCGCGGCCACGGCGCCCTCGAGGATCTGCGCGTCGCGGCGACCCACCCGGGCCTTGCCGTCCGCGCGGCTCGTGAACTCACCGTTCGCGTCCACGAAGGTGTTCGCGATGTGCTCGATCAGGTCTTCGAGCGGCGCGAGAAAGCGCGCGTCGCCGGTGAACTGCACGATGTGCAGCAGTGAGCGGGCGACCTCCGCCTGGTCGCGCAGGTAGCAGTTCAGCTGCGGCTGCTGGCCGTCGTGGGAGTGGTACATGCCCTTCCCACGCCGCCAGAGCTTGCGCATCAGGTTCTCCCC
>Ga0055584_100006032_pt1 | contig 11878 bp, 12 predicted proteins | sample OSDHelmetaG_FD_58716 | JGI IMG/M metagenome (GOLD analysis project Ga0055584, IMG submission 58716) | Pelagic marine sediment microbial communities from the LTER site Helgoland, North Sea, for post-phytoplankton bloom and carbon turnover... | ecosystem: Environmental > Aquatic > Marine >... | reverse complement strand
GAACCTAATATATATGCATAGATAGCTAATATAAGGAATGAACAAACACCAATTAATATAAAAAATGAAGCAAAAACATTATATTTAGAAGAAATCTTATGACTCTTGAACATCTATGACTTTTTTTGCAACAACTACATTATTAATATAAAGGTCATCCCCTTTCTTAGTATATGTTAACAAGATTATTCCAATAATATTAAAAAATGATGTTACAAAAATTTTTAAGATAACTCTAATCAATTTAAAAGATATTTTTGAAATTTTCTCATTAATATACTTACTCGCTAACAAGGATAATGCAGATAAGTTATTGACAGTTTGGTCTATGCTTAATATTTCAAAACCAAACCTACTAAAAACATTATGTATATATTCTTTTGAAAACCGTCTATGCATATTACCGCCATCAAACCATATAAAAGGAACTGTAATTAATATCTTACCATTGACCTTTAAAACTCTATTTATTTCATAAAATATTAAGTCTAAATTTTCAACCTGATACAGCGCCTGAAAACTAACAATGTTATCAAACTCATCCTTTAGAAATGGAAGCTTCCCACCATCGTAATATATATCTGCCTCCAGATAAGATTTATTTAATTCAAGGCCTATATAAGTATCACAATTAAATAGATCTAAATAAGGTTTATTTCCGCAACCAATATCTAAAATTTTGCCATTAAATTCTTTAGAATTCTTACGAATGTGGTAGTACAATTCTGCTCTTTCAAGATAACTCGAACTGAGAAAAAACTCTTTAGCCCCTGGGTTCCATTCATTACTATTAATCATTAGAGTGTCGTACCTAATTTAAGCACTAAAAGCCATTAATCTATTGATTATATACTCAACCTATGAATCGCACCTGAAACAATATCCACCCAATTTTTTAAACTAAATTTTTGGACTTTAGAGCTCTTCATATATTTGTTTATTGCCACTATATATTCTAAATACTCATCATCCGACATATTTTTTAAATGAACATAAAGGTCTTCAAATGAATTAAAATCACGATAATCTATAAAGCACTCTTTGGGAATAATCTCGCTAATGTTTGGTGCACCATAATATATTGGGACATTCTTAGCAATAAATGCATCAAAGATTTTTTCAGAAATATAGTCATTAACTTTATTTGTATTTTCAAAGCATATTGAAAATTTGTATTGACTTAAAGTTTTATGCTTATTTTCTGCCACTCCTTGATAAGATAATGGCATTAACTTTTTTGGTTTTTTCAATTTAAAAATTGTTTTTCCACGAATTGCAAAACTATACTTATCCCATCCATATCCCCATAAATCAAAATCATTGAAATTATAATTTTTAAACCAATCAATAATTTCTCTTCTCAAAGTATATAACTCTCCATCTAATTTTGAGAACAAATTACTATTAACCAAAACACACAATTTTCTATTCAAACAGTCTTTCACTTGAAGTTGCTCAAAACTTGCTAACCTTGTTGATGGATAAGGTAGATACTTAACATTATCAATTAATGATGTTTTCCAAGTCAATATTAAATCAAATTCATTATGTCTATTTTTTTTATAATTTTCTTGGCAAGTATTATCGGGCTCCCGCAAAAGAACAATAGAATAAGTATTGCCTCCAATTAATTTAGATACACTATGAGGTGGTATGTCCAAAAAAAAGCACACATCAGGACTAATCTTTTTTTTGTTAAAAATATCTATACTGTGAACTTCAAAACCTACTTTTTTTAAATGTTTTGAAACAGCCACATATTCATTAGAATCATCAAAATCATTAATAAATTGATCCCCCTGAAGTCTTTTATCATAAGCAGTATAAAAGGCTATATTCTTTATAGTCATTTTTTATAGGGCACAAAACAAATTAATTTTAAATAGTAAAATTTTCTTAAATCTTTGTCTAAGAGATCATAAACATAATTTACTATGAATAAAGTTAATAAGGTTGCATATGCTGCGCCCAACGCACCAAAAGACTTAATCAAAAAATAGTTTAGAAGTATATTTACAAAAACACCAAGAAGATTTTTAACTAAATATTTTTTTTCATAGTTCTCTGCATAAAGAATTTTCACAAAAACTGCGCTAATTGAAGCAAAAATAATACTAAATGACAAGACTCTTAAAATTTTTGCTGATTCTAAATATTCTCGACCATAGAGGATATCAATAATCTCATTGCTAAAAAATGACAATGATATAGCAACTAGTATTGCAAACCAAACAACGCCTCTATATAAACTCTCTAAAAGTCTTAAATACTTCTTTTTACTTTCCTCCTTCAAGGAAACAATTTTTGGGAAGAGAGATGCTACAATAACTCCAGGAACAAAAAATAGTATTTCACTCACTCTAAGTGCTGCAGCATAATAACCTACATCTTCATTTCCAAGCAAATGTTTAATCATAATTTGATCGGTTCTAGTATAAACATATGCAGTTATTGCAATAAAAAAAAGAGGCAGTGCAAGCTTAATAAAGAATCGTGCTATTTTTTTATCAAATCTCCAGTTAAGAAAAGATAGTTTTTGCAATCTATAAATATAAAAATACCCAAAAGAAATAATGATGCTATCTAGAACTAAAGCATAAGCAAAATAAATAAGCTCAACTTCATAATAAATCAAAATAATTTTTAAAATTGAAGAGAAAAGAAAGGCCGCTGTATTCGAGTAAACAGTATATTTTGAAAGTACCTTTGCTTGAAAATATGAGTCAACTATTAAACCAAAAGTTGTAAATAGGACTGTAATGGACAAAATGCTTATAAATAATCCGGTTTCGAAGTCTTCTGTAATGTTAACTAAAACTGCAACAAACCCAATTACTATTAAAGAACTAGCTATATTAATTGTAAAAGCAGTTCCTAGAAGAGCATCTTTGGCCTTTGGAGTTTTTACTATTTCTCTAGTAACTATTCCATCTAGTCCGAGAGCTGCCACAGAGACCGCAATACTAACATAAGTAAGAGCGTATGATAAAATACCAAATTTTTCTGGACCAAGATATCTAGTTAATAAGATAATCACAAAAAAACCAATAAATAATCTTATGACTTTTTCAAAAAAAAGTGCAAAAGTATTATTAAAATATTTTTTGAATTCAGTGCTGAAATTTAATTCCATTCTTGCCCTATTTTTTTATGATTTATTAATCAAAAAAAATTTTTTGCTACATCATTCATAGGTGGCCTAGGAAATTCTCCATCATAAGCACATTTTACATGAGTAAATAAAAGCTTATTTTTCTCTCTGCTATTATTAAATATTTTTGAAAAGTCTTCCATTCTAGTAATGACTGATGAGTGACAAGTAAATCCTACATTTTGAGCAATTTTTATGTAGTCAACATGTTTTTGATAAGTTTGTTGACCGCCTGTACTCTTATTTGATTCATTATCAAACAAAATATAATGCAAGTTAATATCCTTATTATATCTACCAGCAGTTGTCAAACCACCCATATGCATTACGAACTCGGCATCTCCTCCACATACAATAACTTTCTTTCCTGATATTGCTGCACCTAATCCCAAGCTTAATGCTCCACCCATATTACCAGCCATATAAAAGTTATTTGTATTAGGCATAACACCATACATTTCTCTAGAAGTATTTCCAGTGGTGCCAATAAACAAAACATCTTTATTTTCAAATATACTATTTAGTCTTTTTAAATAGGAACTTCTTGGAATATATTTACTTAAGTCTAGAGTATGTTTATTTAGCAATTCAACTTTTGAAAAGGAGTCTTTTTCCATCAAACAAATTTTGTTACTTTGATTACACTGATTTATTTGATTAATAGCACCATCTAAATTATCTTTTAATAACTTAATTGGCTCATAACCATAACTATTTACCAAGTCAGGTAGATGCTCTGAAAGATGCTTATGTTGAACTTCGCTGTCGCCATCTTGGTATATTCTCCAGCTAACAATAATTGGGAATTTAACATCGTAGGGATTGAGTAAACTAGTAATGCAACTTCCTAAATTAGTAAGTCCAGAAGACTGAACAATTACAATAGGTTTTTTACCCCCCATTTTTAGACCAGCTGCCAAAGAACAAGCTACCGCCTCACTGGCGCAAGGGGTATATGCTATTTTATTGCCTTGATTAATTGAGGCATTGATTAAATTTTTTGCAAAACTGCAAGGAACAACGCACAAATGGGTGTAACCCTTTTCTATCAACTTACTTAAAAAATCATTTGTATTTAGCAAGAAACTTTAATCCTTTTATCAATATCTAAAACATCTTGATGGATTTCTCCAAAATGGCAAATTACTGAACCACTAAGTGAAGATCGAGGTGAATACAGAACTACTTTTTCATCGTTTGGAATTATTTGACCTTCCAAATAAGTACACAAAAGCGGCTGATTATCTTTTCGAACTATATCATGCCATTTTTCAAGTGTAAGTTTTTTACTGTTTTCAACTCTCTTTTTAAAAACATGGTGATTTTTCATAACTCCATAAAGAGAAGCAATAGCATGGTATGGGCCTGTGGTCATTTTATTTGCTTGGGTGTCCAGATTGAAGTAAAAATGATCTAAAGACTTGTAATTCAAACCATCTTTATATGCTACAAAGCACGCTCCAGTTAATCCAAAAAGACCTTTGCAAGAACTAAATGCCATAACATCTGCAAGGTCGTGATTTTCTTCTAATCCAATTGATCCAGTTGCATCGACATATAATTTTGCATTACATTCTTCTGCTTTTGTTTTTACTCTAACTAAATCAACCTTAAAAGCAATAGAGGTTTCTGTATATGCACAAAGTATCCAATCAAATTTTTCATTAATATTATCTAGGTCTTTGTACTTACATGTAGAAATATCACAACCAACTGGAAGTAGCTTTAAGAGTCTATCACTATAATACCCAGTTGAAACTACAAGCACCTTTCCGGATATAAAACTATGCGCTGCAAGCTCTAGAGCAAAAGTAGCCGAGCCTTGGGCCATAATGACTTCATCTTGACCACTTAGAACTTTGATCCATCTAATAACCTCTTCTGACATGTAAGTGTACTCGTCATCACCCCTTCCAAAAAGGGGTCTAATATTTTCAAGATTTTCGTACAATACAACTGCTGGTCCTGGAGTAAGCATCAACTTTTGATTATTAACCTCGGTGATGGCTCTAAGTGCATTATTTCTTAATTGGCTACTACTGATTCCCTTTGTTCTGTCAAAGATTTTTATTTTTTCTTCATTGATTGAATTTGAGTTATCATCACCATGAACCAATAAATCGATTTGATTGGCCTCTAAAACCTTATCATCAACTACCCATGGAACTGGAACTACTTCACAGACTGCACTTAAGGCCTCTAAAACTTCTTTACGGTATTGGTATGAGAGCTCAGGCTTGAAGCCTTTCTTGGAAAAAACCTCATCATCTGTTGTTAAACCAATAATGACATCTCCATATTCAGAGGCTTTTTTTATTAATCTGATATGCCCATGATGAATCAAAGTACATGACATATCAACCATTATTCTCTTTTTGTGCATGTGAACTCCTTATTTAGTTCCTGGAATAATTTCTAGAATTTCTTCGATTGACATACAATCTATTTCAGCATCAAGAGTTCTCCCATCCAGTAAAATTGATTTAGCAACCTTCAACATAGCAGGATATGCTGATCTGAGCATATGGTTTGCCGAAATCACTACATTTACTCCCATGTCAACAAACTCCTCTATTGTCACACTATTAAAACTCGTAGGAACAACTACCACAGGTGTTTCTTTGTCTTTCGACCTAAATTCCTTCATAAATTCAATAATCTCGCTAGGTTTTTTTTGTCGAGAATGAATCATGATTCCATCAGCTCCAGCCTTAATATACTCATCAGCGCGATATAGGGCGTCAGACATTCCCTTTTCAAGGATCAGAGATTCGATACGAGCAATTATCATAAAATCTTCAGTAATTTGAGCAGCCTTACCAACTCTAATTTTTGCACAGAAATTTTCAACAGAATCCTGAGTTTGCTTAACTTCGTTACCAAACAAAGAGTTCTTTTTTAATCCAGTTTTATCCTCAATGACAATTGCACTAACCCCAGTTCTCTCGAGACTTTTAACAGTAAATTCAAAATGCTCAATTTTCCCACCTGTATCTCCATCAAAAATCATTGGTTTTGAAGTTACTTCAAAAATTTCATTCACAGTATTTAACCGAGAAGATATATCAACTGCTTCAATATCGGGCTTTCCTTTGGCAGTTGAATCCGTTAGGGAACTTGACCAAATACCATCAAAACTAACTGATTTTCCATTTTTCGTAACTTCAGTGTTTTCTGCAATAAGAGCACTCAGTGCATTATGGGCTTCAAGAATAGTAACAATTTTTTTGTTATTTATTAGATACTTTAATCTCTGTAACCGATTAACCGACGCAACTCCTAATCTTATTAATTGATCTTTTATGTTCTTATCACTTATATCAGAACTGTATGGTATCTCAACTAGCATTCCATTCCAATTGCTTAATAATTGAATTACTTCTTTTCGATAAATTGACTGAGGCCCCTTAATCCAATCATCACCATGCACCACAATATCAGGCTTTAATTTAATCAAGTTATTACGGTAACTTGCATTTTCTTGAGGAACAACATTAGAGACCATTGATAAGCTCTCAATAACTTCTAATCTTTGCTGATATTTTAAATAAGCAACATCATTCAACTCATCAATAGCATTTGATGTAAGAAGCCCAACTGTCACTTCACCATGTTTTTGTGCCTCTTGCAAAACCTTAATATGGCCAGAATGCAGAAGATCTGCAATTAACGAAACATATACTTTATTCACTATACAACTTCCTAAAATCAAATAGTAAATTATATCCTGAAGTTTGGTATTAAGGCTCTAGCCCAATAAAAAAAATACTTCGCTTTTGATGAGACTCATTTAGTAAAAGTCTTTAATTGTTTTTGTTATTTTGATAATTTCATCATTTGTTAACTGAGTCATAGATGGAAGCCATAATCCATTTTCACCTACATTAAATGAGACGGGATAGTTTCCTGTAGCTCTATATGCTAATTGAGAGCTGATAGGTGGATACATAATTCGTGTACCTATATTTTTTTTCTTCAAAAAAATTTGTAAATCGTTACGTTTTTTTACAAGAACATCGATAAACCAAGGTGCAGAAGTAGATAGGTCTTGGTGAAAAAAATTGATCTCTTTAACATTGCTTAACTCAGATTTATAAAGATTATAAATTTCCTTCTTTCTCTTAACTCTGTATGGCAACTTAGCCATTTGTGCAACACCTATACATGCCTGTAGTTCGGTAAACTTAAAGTTATAACCTATTGAATCATGAACATCCACCCCCCCAGAAGTCCTTCCGAAGTCTTTTAGTAAGCGTAATTTTTTGGCAATTTCATCACTATTTGTAATAATTGCTCCTCCCTGACCAGTTGAAATGATTTTAGGCGCCGAAAAAGAAAAGCTACCTACTAATCCAGCCGAACCAATATGTCTACCATCAGGATAAAAAGAACCTAATGATTGTGCAGAGTCTTCAATTAAAACTAGCTGTTTAACTTTACATAATTTTTCAAACGCTTCAATTCCAACTTTTGGATATCTACCGTTTGCAGAAACTAAAATTATTCCTTTGGTTTTAGGGGTAATAGCTTTTTCAACTAAAGAAATATCCAAGCAAAGCGAATCGGGCTCAACATCAACAAATACTGGCACAGCACCAAATAATTTTAATGAGTTAGGAGTTGCAATCATAGTATAGTTTGGAACTATAACCTCATCTCCAGCCTCAATTCCAGAGGCCATAGCAGCAAGCGATAGGCTTATAGTTCCATTATTTACAACAATACAATGCTTAGCTTTTGTATAGGAGGATATCAAATCTTCAAAATGCTTAGTACGCTTGTACTCAGTAATAAATCCATCCTCATCCATGTAATCACAGACTGCCTTTTTTTCCTCTTCGCCAAACCAAGGCCTCATTTGCATTATGAAATCATCAGACATTTTTTATAACCTCAACATTTAACCTATTAGTAAGCCAATTTCTTTATCATTCCGAGGAAAATAATCATCAAACAAATGAAGTTCATCTATCTTAGATTGAGAGTCTATACAAATCATATCACTTAATCTAAACAAAAAATCCAGAAAACATTCATACAAATAGCTTAAATTTAATTTCATCAGTTAAATTTTCTTTTATCAGTTTCAACATCGATAAATGGGCCGTTTTTTGATTCAATAATTTGTGTATCGTTTTCTAAAATTTCATAACCATGTCCCCCATAACAAAAAACGGCAAGATCGCCTTGATATAAAATATAATCTTCAATAAATTCCTCAGCCTCACTATACAAGAAGACTTTCACAGAGCCTTGCTTTACATAGATTGTCTCATTAGTTCTTTTGGCAACCCTATCAAATTCTTTGTGAATATGTGAGTCAAGCCTTTTTCCTTTGTCATACCACCAAGATCCAACTTGAACAAATAATTCGCCAGGAGTGATAAAATTTAACCCTTTTACCCAGTCACTCTCTCTATAAATTATAGAAATGATTTTGCCTTGATTTTTTATTGTTTCCATAACTATTCCCGATTATCTCTGCCTGATAAATGTGGTTTTTTTGCCAACCACTTTATACCAATATCTTTATTGTTCCAATTTACTGAGAATTGCTCATCAGCGTCAATATAATTTCCCTCATAGGCTAATTTATAATGGTAGACTGCAGTTTTACTCATTACATAATATGCGTTCCCAACTTGAGGTGGAATTAAAATAAGTTTAGGCTGCTTATCATTAATTATGAAATCCTGCCACATTAGGTAACTTGCAGAGTCTTTCCTCATATCTACAACTACTTGTTGAATCTCACCAAATACACAGGAAACAAGCTTCCAGGACTTATTATCTCCATGAATACCTCTTAAAACATTATGCTTAGATTTAGAAAACTTATCATGATTAAAGTGAAGCCCTGGGGTAATTAAACTTTCAATTTTGTGTTGAAGAAATGATGTCCAAATATTGCCTCTTGAATCTTTAGATATTGATGGTGTGATAACCCAAACACCTTCAATAACTTTAGATTCTTCAATAGAAAAATCAAATTTCATTCTTTACCGCCAAAATAATCATTTTCAAGGTCATATTTGACCATGCCTGATACAAGCTCCTTGAATGAAATATTCCTCTCCCAACCTAATATTTTTTCAGCTTTAGCAGAATCTCCCAGAAGTATCTCAACCTCAGCTGGTCGAAAATACTTTGCATCAACTTGGACAATGACTTTTCCTGACTTTATATCAATACCTTTTTCATTAATTCCGCTTCCCTGCCACTTTAAATCTATGCCAATCTCATTAAAAGCTAACTCAACAAACTCTCTTACTGAATGCGATTCTCCAGAAGCTATAACAAAGTCATCAGGTTTATCTTGTTGAAGCATTAACCAAGATGCATAAACGTAGTCTTTTGCATGGCCCCAGTCTCTTTTTGCATTAAGATTTCCTAGCATTAATACTTCTTGTTTGCCTTGGTAAATTCGAGATACTGCTTTTGTAATTTTCTTAGTGACAAAAGTTTCCCCCCTTCTGGGTGACTCATGATTAAACAAAATTCCGTTACATGCAAATAATCCATAAGCTTCTCTGTAATTTACAGTTACCCAGTAAGCATGAAGTTTTGCAGCTCCATAGGGTGATTTTGGATAGAAAGGCGTCTCTTCATTCTGAGGCTCAGTTCCTGGAATTCCTCCGAATAATTCAGATGTTGAAGCTTGATAGTATTTGCAAGAGAGTTTTAATTCACGAATTACATCTAACAACCGAATGGCCCCAATAGCAACTACATCAGCGGTATACTCAGGCACTTCAAATGATACTGCTACATGAGACTGCGCACCTAAATTATAAACTTCATTAGGTCTAATTTTATTTAATAATCTATGAAGATTGCTTGAATCAGTTAAATCGCCATGATAGGTATGAAGTCTTGGATGTTCTAAAAGATGATCTATACGATCGGTAGTAAAAACTGAAGCTCTTCGAACAATACCATGAACCTCATAACCTTTTTCTAAAAGAAGCTCAGTAAGATAGGATCCATCTTGTCCGGTTATTCCTGTAATAAATGCTTTTTTCATTTTATTAATATCTTTATCATAAGCTCTCTATTTAGATTTTTGTTATAGTATGATTGATTTCGATGTATTTAAATGTCAAAATACTGACGTTTAGTATTATAAAGTATCTCATTAATTTTATTAATGGTAACGAAAAATCATAATTTTTTCTTTTTATTGGTAATTATTTTTAAAAATACTTGTCTATTAATTTCATAAACAAATTCATATTAAAATTGTTACTTTAGATTCAATTATAAGATTTTTAAAACATGAAGAATAAAAAGCTTGATTTTAATAACAAGACGATTCTTATAACTGGAGGAGCTGGCTTTATAGGAAGCAATCTTGCGTTTTATTTTCAATCTAATTATCCAAAATCAAATGTTGTAATTTTTGATTGCTTTAGAAACAATGATTTGTTTGCCAATGGAAATCTTAAAAGTTTTGGACATTTTGAGAATTTGATTGGTTTTTCAGGTGATGTGATTTGTGGGAATATTAATAATAATGATGATTTATCATTATTAAATGAATATAAATTTGATTATATCTTTCATCAAGCAGCTATATCAGATACACGTGTATACAATCAAGAAATGATTTTACAAACCAATGTAAATTCATTTTATAAGCTCTTTAATATTGCCAAAAAGGATAATTCAACCCTAGTTTATGCAAGCTCTGCTGCAGTATATGGCAGTCTCCCATCACCTCAAAGATTGGGTGAAGAAAAACCTGAAAATCCCTATGGTTATAGCAAATATGTGATGGATCAGATTGCAGAAAAATTGCGAAAACAAAATCCAGATTTCAACATTGTTGGTTTAAGATATTTTAATGTTTATGGCCATAATGAGTTTCATAAAGGAAAAACTGCCTCAATGGTGATTCAGTTAGGTCATCAAATTTTGAGTGGAAATGCACCTAGGCTATTTGAGAACTCAAATAAAATCCTTAGAGATTTTATTCACATTAGTGATGTAATTCAAGCAAATGTTAAAGCTTGTGGGGCGAACGGAACTTATAATATTGGAACAGGCATTCCAAGAAGCTTTCAAGACATTGCAGACATCCTTCAAAATCAATTAGGGACTGATTTAGGTACTGAGTATTTTAAAAACCCTTATGATGGATATCAATCTAATACAAACGCTGATATAACTAAATCTATAAAAGACTTTAACTTTAATCCAAGCCTATCCTTAGAAGAGGGAATTTTGGAATATTTGCCAGAGATTAAAAGACTTCATAAAATTTCTGATCATGAATAACCTTTTAGGACACTCTCCCAAAATTCTTATCATAGGTGATCTAATGATTGATCACTACCTCTGGGGTTCTTGTGAAAGGATATCCCCTGAAGCCCCAGTTCAAGTTGTTAGTGTTAAAACTGAAAACTTAACATTAGGAGGCGCTGGCAATGTTATTAAGAATCTCTCAACTCTTGGAGCAAGAGTTGATGTCATTAGTGTAATAGGTGATTGTGAGACCTCAAAAAAATTAATAGAAATGTTAAAAGAGATTAGATTGGACACTAAATTCCTAATTAGACAGAAAGATCGAATCACAAGTAGAAAGAGCCGAATAATCTCTGACCAACAGCAAGTAATTAGATATGATCGTGAAAGTACGGATGAAATTAGCGATTTGTCTCAATCCAAAATTATCCAGACGTTCAAAGAAGTTGTCAGTGACTACGATTTAATACTCTTGTCAGATTA
>Ga0055584_100006031_pt1 | contig 11878 bp, 6 predicted proteins | sample OSDHelmetaG_FD_58716 | JGI IMG/M metagenome (GOLD analysis project Ga0055584, IMG submission 58716) | Pelagic marine sediment microbial communities from the LTER site Helgoland, North Sea, for post-phytoplankton bloom and carbon turnover... | ecosystem: Environmental > Aquatic > Marine >... | reverse complement strand
ATTGACCGGTTCACGAAATGTTCGTGAAACAGTTCTATTCCCAAGAGATAGAAGCAGAGTAACTCCTTAATCTTCTACATAATCATCAAGTAGCGGGTCTGCCGAAGAAGTCATTGCCTTTTGACGCTCAACACCTGGTTTGAAATACTGATCAGAAGAAGCAGTTTTATTCAATTTGTTCTTTTGTTTTGGATTTTTACTATTATCATCTGAATCTAGTTCAAAATCCAAATCTAAATCTTCTACTGCATTCTTGATTTTCTTTTTTGTTGAATCATCAATCTTAGGTTTCTTGAATTTCCATTTCTTGGGCATCCTTAGCAATGAAGTTACACCGATTCCCGCTAATAGAGAACTACCCCCTACAACAATTAGATCAACAACATCGCCTCCTCCCGTAATATCAATTTCATCATCGGTAGTCGAGGCAGAGTCCTCGCCCTGGTATGGATTACATTCTATGCATTCAACTTGGCATCCCGTTGAATTCACCGCCGGAGAAATTTCTAAATCTGTATTTAGACATGCATCATCCATATTTCTAACACCATCCAAATCGCTATCAGCGAGTTCCCAACATATGGCTCCTGCAAGGAAAGTGGGTCGACTTTGATTATTGCTCGAGTTACTCCCACACAAATATTCAATGTCATCTAACCAACCATCCAAATCACTGTCATAATTAGGACATCCAGATTGATTTGAACAGTCCGTTAAACCACTATTGTTGCTAGATTCATTACATGATTCAAGATTTGAAATGGTTTGTTCCCATCCTTCTGAACAATTGTTGTAACTGGAGTTCAGCCATTCGTAATCAGAATAACAATATGAAAGCGATAAATTTGTTATGTCCCATCCGGTTTGGCACGCTACTAAACTGTTGTTTGTCGCACTTAGCATATTTGAAAAATCTGTCAAAATTGTTAGTGGAGTTGAATCGGAGTCATCGATAAGTGAACCAAACTCTTCCTCCTGTTCATTAGACCATGAATCCCCATCAGTGTCAATAATTTGCGACTGGTTATACATTTCTAGAAGCAAATAATATTCTATCATTCGACTATTGTACAAAGAATAGGGTGTTGAAATAGAATTAGTAGGATCGGAACCGAATACATTTTCTTGTTCGTCACTCCACCCATCAAAATCAGAGTCATCATGTGGGCATACTTCACCAAAAGAAACCCTATCGGTTATTCCCGATGGGCGGTAAATAGAATCAACATCTACTGGCTCAACACTATATTCTATCCAATAGCAACCATGAATTCTAGAGTTGAATTGCCCAACATCGGGATGTTCAATCATTACAAATCCATGAGTCGAAGAATGTGTGTCGTTGTTACCTGCATCAGCAGTTGAGTTAAATACAAACAAATTGTTTTCTGAATGATGCTTAATTAGTGAATGATTTTGATTAGTACTCCATAGTTCCAGTTTCAAATTATATCGATTTTCTAGGTCTAAATTCGTAGCGCTAAATATTATTTGAATCGTTAGTTCCGTACCGACAGGAGTTGAGGTTTGCAGGTCGTACCATTCACCAGATTGATTTTGAGATAAATTATATATTTCGATGCTGAAAGTACCATTGATTGGTAAATCTCCTTCTGAGATCAAAGATTTCGGGTTATCTTCAAGATATTCATCAATAGTATAATTAGTGGAGTATTGGCTTAACACAAGGCAATAGAAAATAGCGCAAACAATAGTTAGTAATTTATTCATTTTTATCCTTCCTTTACTTATTCTTCTATCGGGTCAATTTTCAGCCACCCATTCCAGGCTTTGATTCGGTCTTGAGGAATACTTGCCAATTGTGGGTCATCAGCAATATTTTCTTCATTCCACTGATTTACTTTAGGCATACTAATCCATGTCCAATTAACATCTTGTCGCAAAGAGGGGAGGGGCATTGCAACATTCGTTGGGTCGATGAGAAGGGGTCCAAAACGATAAGTCGGAGCTAGTTTGGAAATTGGTGCCTTCCTGTATTCGGGTTTAAGACGTAATATACGCTCTGGTACAAGTCCTGTTCTAGCAGTCAGTTTTGCTAGCGGGTCGAATACTAATGTCATCTGGATTTTCTCCCCCGGAATAATTGATAACTCATTTGAGTATTTTATGAACGGGTGATTTGTGTCGCCATTTGAGTTGGCAATAGAATAAAATTTAGTATAATCTTCATCTATGAAGTAACCCAATACACCATCTAGTGTTCTTTCGATAGATCCAACCGATATTGCAACAGGAGTTGTATGATTGCTAGAATCCATGATTTCAATTTCTAACTCGGCTCTTGCAATACAAATGGGCTTTCCTGCAAATAAAGATGGTAAATTCTCAGATTCTGTAGGATTGGTGTAAATGGTATCCATTGTTGAATCCAGTAATTGCATGAATGATGACAAGATTCCTGGTTGTACATTATTTTCACTTCTGGCAACATCTTCGAGACTTAATTCAATCAATTGACTAAACAACATATTCAAGTGCTGATTTGGAATTTCATTTGGCCGACCTAGTCTTGTTTCTTGACCGGGAGCAGGGTCCCAACTTACCCTTCCACTTTGATTTAGTCCATCAAAAATATTTCTTTCCATTAGGGACAATTGGCCTAATGATTCTCCTGCATAATCAAAAACCTCCATTGCCCATTCAAGATGGTCACATAGGATAAACCCACATACTGGATTGATCTCTTCAATTCTATTCTCTGCATCAATAAATCTGAACTTAGCACGTGCTGGCGAAGAGAACCGAGGTTTATTCAGGATAAATTGATTATCTTGCTTGGTTTGTAAAGTAAGTGAAATTTCAGGGACACATGAATTGGGCATATTTGGGAGAGTATTGATTGTTTGAGTTTGACCAAACGCATCAATAATTGTTATTTCTTTGATTTCAGAAATACTTGAAATGACGCCACTGCTCGTTGAAGTAACTTGTTCGAAATCTAAAGTGATACTAGAGATGTCGAGTTTAGACAACTCTTTCGCTAGATTGTTTAGGCCAGATATTTTTCCAATTCCTAATTTTGAATTCTCTACTTTGAATTGATTTATTTTATCAACTAAATTTAAGGCGGAATTGGTGGTTAATGGGCTCCTAAATGTTTCTTCAACCCAAGCATTACTGATGAGAAGTTCAGTTAGAGTATTTTGTTCATCTTTCAATTCGAAATCTGACTTTCCTAGTTTCCATCTGTCAAAATCCAACATATGTTTCCTGTATTTTATATCTACAAATAATGGAATCCATGCCTGTGACCATCCGTTTACTCCTTTAGTAGATGGAAAGTTATCAAGGTTTTTTGAGTCAAGTACTAATTGTTCAATATAGTCAAACATATCGTCAGGCTGTGAGTTCAATGATGCTACTGATGCGAAATGATGTATTGCAGACATCTCTTCAATTAATCCATGTACCTCATTAGGGATTCCTCCATTATCTGGAATTGGATTACATTGGCCTGAGTTTTTGTAGTCGAAAAAGCAATTTGAAATTCTGCAATTCAAACCTTCACCGTCATGGAATCTATCCTCATCATGGCGTGTTGAACGTCTCGTATTAGTTAGGTTCATTACTGGTTTTCTAGAATAAAAGTAACTGGGAGATGAGCCAAATGATTGTTCATTTAATGAGATGGGTCCCTCAATTATTGGTTTCCCATCAGGAGTTGATTCTACTTCATCGGGTTCATCAGTATATTCTCCTTTGATCGATAAGAAAGTATTACGATGTAGAGTCTGTTCAAATGCAAAATCTCCATCTTGTAGATTAAGCTCATTTCTATAACCTAGGTTGAAAGAAGTTAAGGCACGCTCCAATTTTGCAAAATCAACATTATTTGTGGGGTTATTATCTTCATATTCTAGCGCAAGTAAACTTGCTGTTGCTTCTGCAGAATTACGGCCGACTGCGACGTCCACATCTTCCTTGACGAATGAGTTCTTGTTCGTTTTGAATTCCCCACCGCCGCCGTTCCATTCTACACTGATTATGCTGCCATGGAATATAGATTGTAATGGCCAATCCTGTGAAACATAACTGGGCAGAGGCGAGTTCTCAGTTTCATCTGAATTATTTTTTTCTCGTTCTGGAACAGCATGAACGTCTACTATTTTCTTATCCGGAGTTATGTTCAAATCACCCTTTTTTGAAGATTTATGATTCATATTTCTTCCCTCCTTTGGATTTAATAGTTTGCGAGTTTGTAGTGGATTGAGATTTTGCTATTTGATTCAGAATTGATTTGTGATCTACCGACCAACCCAATTTTTCTAGGTTTTCAAACCAAGTAGACTGTTTAGTAGTTGTACTTGCATACAGTGGGTCAGCCGTCTTTTCGCTATACCATCCAGCTACCAGATAGTTGAGAGGACCTATCACATTTTGTTCGGGAGAGTCGTGGAATGTGAAAATGTCTTTGGCGCCATCGTAAGACTCCAACCAAGCTAAATCTTCTTCTGTCTGGGTATCGCCATCATCAATGGCTGTAATCTTAGTTTTTACAACACCTGGGCTCTGCCATTCTTCAAGTGGCGTAACTTGGCGTGAAGTAGATTCAATAATCCATGCTTTTGAATTCCAACCATTCTGTGATGATTTAGGCCACTGGCGTATAACAATCCATCTGTCAGGTAAGGGCGAAAATTCATGTTCACCAGTCGTCGAAGTTGGATTTATTTCTCCCATCAATAGGGCGTCTGGTAACGACCAATGCAGATGAATGCCTTTTTCGAGACCAGATGTATTCTTGTCGAAGTTATTATGGTGGTTTGTTGAAGATTTCATTCCTAAGCCGTCGGTTAGGTCCTTACGAATCGTTGTGGAAGCGGGGTTTTCGTCTATGACTAAGGCTTGCACATCTACAGGTACTAGTATTCTCAATCCCGAATATTTTTCACTATCAAGTGTTGATTGGTAATACTCTGATGATTGATAGTCTAAACTTTCATGATCACGTTCCTCAGTATTGTCTTTAGAAAGTCCCATCATTCTCCTCCTCCCTTATTTTCTATGAAATTATACAATGTTGGAATAAAATCTTGTTGGTATGGAAGTTGGAGCATCTGTGTTGCGATTAATGCACTGTCTTGTGTGCCAAAACCTGGGTCGTTGTTAGCTGAATTTATCCAATTTTGTAGGCTGTTAAATAGGCCAGTAATATCAAGTACAGAATCGTCATTTGTATTGCTCCTGGTTAGAATGTTTATCTCCCTATTGACTCCACCACTATCTAGATTCAAACTACCATCGGAGTCTTTCAGTTTAAGATTAAACGAGGTGGAATCAAAATTAGATGTTGAATCAGGTCTTCCATCTACCCCTATTCTTAGGGATTCACTTGGTTCTTGAATTCGTACATGAGATGGGACATCATTGAATATGCACAGGAGAATACCGGGGGATAATCTCTCTATTCGTAAAGTCTGAACCCAGTTTTTCCTATTCCATGATGCTTGAGAACTACTCGTACTTACTTCGATGCTATTTGTACTAAAATTTGGGTCCTTGTACGCTGAAATTTCTAAACCGGGGAAATCTCTAACGATTGTTGATCTTAGTAGCATTCCAGTCATAGAACCTCCTGATTTTGTAGCTTCAAGGTTTCCATTTCTTGAACGCGAATTGTTAAACAAATCTCGATAGAATTTCCTAGAGCTACTGCCGAATTGATTTGTATCCTTCAAAATCGATTCATAACGATTGGAATCAGCACCTTCTTCAGTTCCCTTTATCCATTCAATATCTGATTTAGAACGCATAGCTACACTTAGTGCACCATCGATTAGAGCATCGAGCCAATTTTGGTCTACATGGAAAAACCGTATCGATTCGACAGGTAATGCTGCATCAGCCGGGATCAAATATTGGAAAGGGACACCCTTTAGCAACCTAATTCTAGCAAGGCGTCTAACCACCTGTTGCGAAGAATCATACACCTGAGATGTCTTATTCTCACCCACCATTATTTTTCACCGCCTTTTATCTTCATATTGTCTGGATTCGGACTCGTTGGATTTGCAACCTTTGAAAAGTTAATCTTCGAAATAATGTTTGCCAATGATTCAGAATCCAGATTCTTTTCTTTGAGTCGATTATTCTTCTCAATGTCGTGAGCATTGCTTTTAGATTCAGTAATCCATTGATGAATAGCACCTGTCAAAACAGTGTCTTGCAGAGCCATCAACCTTCCCAGTTCGAAAGCGGATGCATGGGAAATATCCCAGATGCCTAGTTCTTCAACAATTGCTAGTGCTTCGTCAGAAACAGCGTAAGGGAATTCTTTGGGGTGATGGTTTTCAGGAACAGCTGTAAATGGACCTCGGTACAATACTTCATCCGTAATTCCATCGGCTCCTACCATTTCTGTTCTTAGATAGCTGTTTGAGGTCATTCCTGGAACCGAATCTGTACCTAGAAGAAGTGGTTCAACATTGTCTTTAGTTTGCGCTCCAAATGCATCATTAACAACATCTCCTAATGGGATTAGATCTCCTCTCGAAACACCGTTTAGTTTGTCACTGTTCACTCTAACACGCAATCCTTCCATGCGTGATTGGAAGTCGCCATCGACTTCCGAAGTTGAAAAACTCCAGTGGTGTAATAATACTAGTTTTTCTTCAACCTTAGCGGGACTTGAACCACCTTTTCCTCCCTTTACACCTTTGTTTCCGGAACTTTTATTGCCAAACAATGAGAAATTTGGAACTGCAAGTAGTGTTGATAGCAAAGCACTCATTCCCTTATTGATAGTCGATGCTCCACTAGTAGATGTAGCATAATTTAGGGGGACATTATCTGGTAATAATTGTTCATCAAATCTGCCTTCAAGTGAAACTAAGCATGCATGATATTTCTTGGATTTTGATAACACACGGTTTGACATAACTACTGAGAACCAGCCATCGTCGTCATTTCCACAATTTTCTTTATCGCTAGGATTGACCCTGCGCACATGGGATAGGAGGCGTAATTCATCTACGGTGGGTGCGACAGATTTCAGAATTGCAGAATCGACCCTAAGTGCATCAACTTCTAGGTCATCATGGTTTCCATCATCGATTCCTAATTTCGTCATCGTACTAGCATTATTTGCAAAAACCCCGCTATACGTGACACCATCAATTATTTTGTCAGAATTGATCTTAAGTTTCTTTTCGCCGTTATGGATGCCGAGAACTCCATTAGAATCTGTCAATTCATCTTCAGTAAATACTAACAAAGCAATCCATGGGTATGAATGAATATTATTGGCCGTTTGAGTGTTAGAGTTGAAAATACTTCTTTCCCAAGGAAGTGTTTTTCTTCCTAAGGTGATGAAGGGTACGTAACTTTCAGTCGGAGCATCAGCATCATTTTTTGGGGGATATACAGAATGGATATCTGGAAGGTCTACTGACCATCTTGGTCCTGAAATCGTAAATACTCTTTCTGAATCTGCAGAATAAGATTCTGATCCATAGTTTGCATCTACACTAACATTTTGTTCGACTTTCAGTTTGTATTTACCTGGTGAAAGAGGGCCTACTACTCTGTCATAGAGTATATATGTACCCAAATCAGGAACATTATCTTCTGGCATATTTTTCTTCCTCCATGTCCTTTCCATTTTCTAAGTTTGAGATTTTGATTAGGGCTGTCCCCTCATTTGTTAATGCGCCTTCTTCGACAATAGTGTCCCAGTACTGATTCATCATAGTATCTGCCCAAATTTCTGCTTTACCTTTCATAGCCATCAATGAATGTATAGAACCTTTCAATTCTGTACTAACTGTAAACTTATTTATCTGATTACCAGATGTCGGTAAATTCCATATCAGGGCTGTAAGTGCTCCGTTTTCAATCGATTCAAATGGATCTTTCAGTTCTACTCCCGAGTGAGTATATACTGCAGTTTCGACTGCACTGCTATTCAATATTACAATGAATGTTTCAGCATTTTCCCCTGTCTCAAATGTAACTACTTTAGCCCCTTTCAGTAAACTCCTTGCTCGAATTGAATTCTTATAATCGGTTGTTAGATTGTCAAATCTGACAACTCCTCCTCTACAAATTAACAATGTGTTTGGAATTCCAATTATCCTTGATTGTGCTTGGAATCCAACTGCTGTTGTATTGTCTGTTGAACAATTAAGCGAAATAGAATTACTTCCTAAATTCAGGTGGTTTGATGATTCAGAAATATCACCATAGCCGAAGAGATAAATTATTCGTGAATTAATGGGAATATTCAATTGATGAGGTAGGAAGTGTTGAGGAATCTCTGATGATGTAATTAGGTGGCCCGAGTTAGTAGTAAACGCCACTCTAACTGCTTGATTTCCTTCGATTGAAATGATTCTAGAGTCGTCAATAGAGCTTTCTCCTAAGTCTACGAATAGGTGCTGGCCCGATTTAATTTTGATACCTCTATCAAGTAATTCCATACTCATTTCATCTAGTATTTCGATGTCATCCTGTATTTCAGGAGCATAATCTTGAGTAGAATGACTGGTTTCATCATTGCTATTCTTACGTTTGATATCAATAGGACCAACACGTAAACCCTTCTTGTTTCGAGGAACATTAATTCTTGGGAATTGGTTGTTATCCATCGATTCAGATACCGATGTGAATACAGTTACTGGCAATTCAGATACTCTTTCAGGCCGATAATTTGCTGAAAGTATAACTTTTGGTGATAGAGTTCTTTCTTCAGACTCGGGTTTAGTGATTCTATCGGGATCAAAATCTTCTTCCAACGGTGTAGCAAAACCTACATCTCCTGATATTGATACTACCCTAGGTACTGCTCTGAGCCTGCGAATAACTTTCTCTGTTATTTTTCTCGACATCATGATTCACCTTCATTTTGAGTGCCTGAATTTTCTATTTCAGCACGGAAGTTTTTGCACGCAACTTCTACATTTTTGTCAGATAAAACCGACATGATTTTGTTTAACTTCTCACTAGTACCCTTTACTGGATTTGAGTTGGGTCCTAGATTGCTAGAAGGTAGTTGGAAAGGAATATTAAATGGGTTCTGGCATTCTTCAACTAGATTTTCAAATGAAATCTGAGCGCCAGGATCCTCGTTGTATGCTTTTGCTTCGATTTTGACACCAGAAAGGTATGTATGCATTGCTTTAGGGAATGTCTTTGGGTCTTCATCCGACCACAATGCTGTTGGATAGGATTTCACAGTTCGAATGAAATTGAGTTCGCCCATTAGGTTCGAATCTAGGGGTAACTCATTATCATCTTTGATTTCACAAATTTCAAATGATACAGATGAATCAATAATTGAACCTGCTATTGAATTCAACGAAATGTCATTTCCATCTATTCCAATGTTACCGCCTTCAGGATTTGATGGTCTTATTCCTTTATTTGGTTCATTATTTACATCACTAATCCATGTGAATTCTATGGCATTTATACTTGAACTTGGGAACTTTGTTTCCATTTCCAACTCAAATTCAGGGGTCAGTAACCATGGATCAGCCTCGTCTCCATACGGACTTTCATCGGATTCCAATAACTTGACCTCTCCACGTGCAATCTTTGCCTCGAACCAACTATCATTCGCAAACCAACTTCCGATTCCCTGTGAATATTGATCATTAGATAATTGCCTCACATATCGATTGATGAAGGTCTTGAAATCGATTTGAGATGCTTTAGGAGTGTTGTCGCCAAACGGAATTACCCATGTTTTACCTAATGCTTTAGCAGTAACTTCACCATGTATTTTTGGCCCCCTAACTCCAACTCCTGCGAATAACTCAAAATTATATTTCTCTTTCCAAGATAGATAAATTGACACTCCAAGATCAAATTCAAACCAGAATGGGTCGAAGTAAATCAACCCATCAAAGTTCATTCCAAAATTGACATACAACTTATCGCCAGAGTATACCACAGATGTCCCTGCACCGAACATTAGGGCGGAGGAGCAGATTGTGAAATAGCAATTACCTTCAACATGCACAAGGTCTCCTAGTTTCCAATAAATCCTCAATCGGGGTACTTGTGGATAATTAGCAGGAACTAGGAAATTAGGATGGTATCCACCAATACTTACCACAAATTCACCAGTGTCGAACCATTGTTTGTAGGCAATTCCACCTTGGACTTTGAGTATTGGTAATCCGATCCAAGAATAGTCTTGCAACATAACTTGAACCAATAATGTGTTGTCTTCACTATCATAAACTGCTTGGAATCCGGCACCTAGCAATAATGGTGGATTCGGGAAATAAAATATATCGGCAATACCAATGATTCCAACACTGAATGAACCTGAGCCAAAGGTGGAATAAATTATCACATCGGCATCCAGAATGAATGATTCTGGCATGTCAAATTTAGCTCCAATGGCTAACCAATGTTTGCCATGTTTGACCGGGAAATGTGGTTTTAGATTGGTTAACATTTCTTGAGGGTCACTGACTTGTGAAGGGGACGAACCTTCGACGATATTGCTAAGACTTCCTGCCGCATCACTCAAGGTCTTAATGAATGGATGATCATTGAATTCTGATAAGACAGGTAATTTCATTTCTCGATTTATTCCAAAACCTAACATCAGTGATTTTATCGGTTTGAATAGATATGGTTTTTTACCCACTGCTGCAATTAAGAACATTGAAACATATCCCGAACCATCACTCATCGACGGAATTCTTGCAAGACCTGCAACTGAAGTAATTGTCAGACCATTCATTCTTACTGTACAAGTCCCCATATACTCTAGATATTTGAGAGCCCAAGTCATATCATCTGGCCATATAGGGGGAGTTACTATGTCCGCATTTGACATATTCCCGCCGCTATTGTTACTGTTAGGCCTGACAATTATTTTATCTTCCAAGCGACTAGGTAAAGAGCCACTGATTGGTGGTGTTCCATCAAAATATGAGTAATCAACAGATTTCAGCAAGCCACCTGAAATTTTCATACTATCAGAGTCACATTCAATATATAGCCCCTTCAAATCAAAGGACCACTCATTGAGGACCCAGAAATTAATTATTGGCATGTCGATTTCAAAATCATCAAATGTGAGTTTGAATTTTTCTTTTTGTTCGACATGCCCATCGACCAAAATTTTCAATCTGTGATTAATAAGAGGATAATCACATAATCTACATGTTGTATTGCGATCTGCTTTGGGCACTCCATTACAACTGCAGGATATTGGGTCTTGGTTTTCCCAGTAGTAGAGTCCGAATTTTTGGATGTAAAGCGGTCCCATTTTCTTTTGAACCGGAATCCAAAATATGCCATCTTGTACCAATGATACATCTACTGGATTTGACCCATATTTCCAAATTCCTATGTCCAAGAATAATTTTGCACAATCCTCTTCCTTTTCTCCTCTGAGCAAACTTTGTGCAAGACTGTTACCTCCATCCGAGTCATCATCACCCTTCAAGAATAATCCAAAATCATCTAATTCAATCTTAGCTCCGAAATTACAGAAAGGTAAATTTGTTTGATGCTTGTCAACAATTTGATAATCTAGAGCGAAAACAGTTGAAACTGTATTTAGTTGTAATTTTTTGTCGATTAATGGCTTATCATCCTTATTTTCCAATCGAATTCCAAGGCCGCCTACTTCAATGCTAAGATGTTCTGAAATCGCAGATGATGGTAATGCATTTGGGTTGTTTTCTGGATCCCAGTTTGCGGAATCCCAAGTAGCAAAGTAGAGATTAATTCCGCCCTGCATATCCGGTACTTCTGTCCATACATTGGGCTCATCCTCCGTGTAAAAGTTGAGTAATAATTTACCGATGTTTACTTTGATATCGTTAAAGACAAATTGTAAACCAAGTTTTAATTCACCTGTGCTTTCATTACCATCTACTAATCGTATTTCAAA
>Ga0055584_100006029_pt1 | contig 11881 bp, 13 predicted proteins | sample OSDHelmetaG_FD_58716 | JGI IMG/M metagenome (GOLD analysis project Ga0055584, IMG submission 58716) | Pelagic marine sediment microbial communities from the LTER site Helgoland, North Sea, for post-phytoplankton bloom and carbon turnover... | ecosystem: Environmental > Aquatic > Marine >... | reverse complement strand
GTATACCGTATACCGAATTGACTGTATCGACCCGCAGTGTGATTGTAAAGTGTACAGCGATGGCTTAGCGCGCCCAGTGCCATTAGCCAACCTTCTAAAGGGAATACGAGCATGACAATTCCGAGCGATATGACGGTCATTGAGGTCACCGAGCCGGGTGGCCCAGATCGACTCCAGGCAGCGACCCGTCCAGTTCCGTCGCCAGCGGCGAATGAGGTTCTAATTCAAGTGCATGCGGCTGGCGTCAATGGGCCTGATATCGTGCAGCGTCGCGGTCACTATCCGCCGCCCAAGGGCGCATCGGACCTGTTGGGCTTGGAGATCGCCGGTGAAATTGTCAGCGTCGGTGCGGATGTTACTGCTTGGGGCATTGGCGAGCGTGTTGTCGCGCTGACCAACGGCGGCGGCTACGCCGAGTTTTGCTGCGTGCGCGCTGACCATTGCCTGCCGGTTCCAGGTAGCCTGGATTTTGTTCAAGCCGCGAGTATCCCGGAGACCTTCTTTACCGTTTGGAGCAATGTGTTTCTACCCGGACGTTTGCCGTCTAACGGCGTATTTGTCGTACACGGCGGCGCCGGAGGGATCGGCTCTACCGCCATCCAACTTGGTGTCGCCCAAGGCGCACGTGTGTTCGTAACGGTGGCCGATGATGCACAAGCGCAATTTTGCCTAGGCTTGGGTGCGGAGCGGGCTATCAATTACGCCAGCGAGGATTTTGTCGAGATTGTGCGGGCCGACGCGGGCGGCGCCGATGTCATCTTGGATATTATCGGCGGCGATTACTTTGAACGTAACATTAAGACCTGTAAGCCGGATGGGCATATCGTGCAGCTCGCGTTCAACGGCGGCTCGAAGGTCAGCGCGAATCTAATGCCGATCATGTTGAAGCGGCTGACCTATACCGGCTCAACATTGCGATCACGCTCAGATGTGTTCAAAGCACAAGTTGCGGCGGAATTGGAACAACAGGTGTGGCCAAACATCGCCACTGGCCAGATCAAGCCGGTGGTGCACTGCACTATGCCGCTCGTGCAGGCTAGCGCAGCACACGCCCTTATGGAATCTGCGCAGCATACCGGCAAGATTGTGCTAACTCCGAACTAGATTTCGCCAGCGCCGGGAGTTTCTGGGCGCTGCAACAGCGCAGCAACTGCTGCACTGATTTCTTTGGCGCCAACTTCGTTCGGGAATACCGTCTCGATGGTGCCATCTGCGGCAACTAGATAGCCAAACGCGGTGTGCCCCATTAGGTAGCCACCAGCGGATTCTTGCTCGCGCGCATATGCGGCCCCGAAGCTATTCGCGGCCGCACGGATCTCCGCATCTGTACCGGTCAGACCGATCAACTCTGGGTCAAAGTGGTCGATATATGCGAGCAACCGCTCTGAGGTATCGCGGGCCGGGTCAACGGTGATAAAAATACCGGCGAAGCGTGCTGCGGAATCGCCCAGAGACGCTTTCACTTCCCGCATCTCTAACAATGTTGTTGGGCAGATGTCCGGGCAATGTGTGTAGCCAAAGAAGACCAGCAACACGCGGCCCGTAAAGTCGCTGGCGCTGGCGCGCTGGCCGTGCTGGTCGAGCAAAGAAAACTGCACTGTATCAGCGCCGCTAACGGATGCCGGAGCTGGCTCCACATAGCGCACTGGCGCGCTAAGGAATTGACCCAACAACAGCCCTAGAACGAGTGCGCTAACCCATATTCCCCATATGTGCCAGCGTGACGAAGGCTGGCTCGTAGCGGAGGTCATATGCCGGTCTAGTGGCAAATCCACACCCCCCGGTTACGCAGGACGGCTCTGGCAAAGGGTTGCTGACGTAGCTTGGGAACGACGCGTGGCGTATCGGCTGGCGCCGTAACGATGGTCCATCCTGGCAAACTCGATGCACGCGCGCCCCACCCCGCCTCGCCTGCTAGAAACTCTCTGAGCGCGAGGTTTGCGTCAATACCGTGCATCAGCACTGCGTATTCGGCGTGGCCGTCCGCGTTAAGATTCTGGCTCGCCTGATGCAGTTGGTACTGTGCTCTTGCCATTTGCTTGAATAAGTAAAATGCGCCGTGGCCAAGCAAAGCGGCATGGCCACTGGTAATACTCAGTCCGGCCGCAAACAGCACCAATGCCCAAGCCCAGGTGCGTACAGCTGGCTTGCGTACGGCGCTAGCGTGTTGGCTCGCATCAGAGTCAAATTCCGGATTGATGGTGCTCATTGTACTGCCATATCACTTAAGCGCTGTGAGTAGCGATTCGTAATAATACGCCATTGCGGTGGAACATCTGCGTCCCCAGCAAAGACGGCGGCACTGCTGCCCGTTTTCTCGCGCTCGTTCAAGCGCTGCTCGATATTTTGCAGATCATCGCGCAGCTTGCGCAATGCTACGCCGGAAATGTTGTCCTGTTGCGAATCCAACACGCCATCGAGCTCGGCAAGCAAGGCATTAATAGCACCCTGATTGATGCCTTTTTGTGACATTGAGTGCCGTGCCATGCGTAAATCAGCCCTTGATGATCTCAGAGCACTAATAATGTCCGGCGCATAAGCGTTGCCGCCACCGGCACCCCCCTCCTCCTTGCTGAGTCCCGCCTCGCGCGCCACCGCCCGCCCCTGCGCCTCTATTCGTCCCTGGGGATTGGCTAGCTTGGCGATCGGATGGATTCTGGCTGGCTGTTGGATGGGCACCGCTAGCGCTTGTCTCAGTCTGTGCATTGCCAGGTCTTGTTGGGTTTGCTTGGCCTGAGCTGTTCGGGTCTTTATTAAGCGTTTGCGCTTGTTGCAATACGCGCTCTGCTTGCGCTAGGCGTGCTGCCGCTCGTGCTAGGTTGCTGGTCAATTCACCAGCTCTCCGATTCGCATTAGCACCGGGGAGTCCGGCGCGCAGCTCGTTTAGTTCGTGTTGCGTCGCGGCGATTGAGCGCGCCACTACCTCTTCCATATCCGGCTTTTTGGCGGCGCTATCATTCCGAATAACGGCCCGGGTAAATTCGATGCGCTCACGCGTTCGGGCGTTGCGAAACCGGCGCATGGCACGGCTAATTCCAGCACGCGTCTTACTCGACGCGGTACTGGGTAGTGCACGCGTCATCTGTTCCAAGCGCTGACGCAGTTCCGCAAGGGTTTGCAGCTGCCGGGTCTTGGTTTCGACCACCCTCGATTGCGATTGTGGTGTCGGCTGCGGGCGTTCGAGTTCGCGTGCCACTATCTGTTGATCCTGGGCAAGCTTGTCCGCCTGTTGCTGCGCTTGATTAACCGCGGCGGCAAGCTGATTTTGTCTTTGTTGGTTCAATACCGACTCAGCGTTGCGTAGCGCTTGCAGTGCCGCTCGGCGCGCCTCGAATCGGGCTTGTTCTGTGTCAGCCGGTGTGCCCGGCCGGTGCGCCTCGGACTTTTTATCGTCGCTGCCAGCGTCAGGCTTGCGAGTATTGTCTTGCGCCAAGCGAGCGTCCTGCTCGGCTGTTGCGGTTGGGTCGCGCGGCGTTGACGGCGTACTGGCTTGTGCTTTGCTTTGTGCTTGAGCGCCACTGCGCCACTGCGCCCAGGCGAACCGGGCTTGCGGTTTTGCCCACCAGCGGGCGCCGGACTGGCGTCACTGGCAGCGCCCTGGCTTGGCGTGTCTGGCCGTTTTTGCGCAGCGCGCGTATCCGCCTGAGCTTGTTGTCGAGAAGCTTGACCAGAGCCAGCATCATTGGCCGCGCGCATGGCTTGCGCCGCATTGCGTAGCTGCTCCAAGGCTTGCGCCACGGCAGTATCCTCACGCTTTGCGGTCAGTTGTTGCAGACGCCTGATCAGATCTTCCACCGCTGCTGCCAGGGCTCGCTGATTGTCTCCGGCATTGTTCCCAGCGTTGCGTTGCAATTCGCACTGCTGGCGCTCTGCAAGTTCTTTTAGGCGACGAGTCACCTCATCGACTTGCTGTTGTTGCTGGTTGTGATTGCCGCGCTTTACGTGTGCGTATTGGCTGCGAAATTTGTCCATCTCTAGCTTGAACAAGTTGTTGAGTTCGTTGGCGGCCTGACTACCGCCACCGCCGCCCGACTGATTGCGCTGTGACACTTGCACCTCGCGAAAAGCCGCATCGGCGCGTTGCAGATGGGCCAGTGCCGTGCGCGCCGGAGGTAAGCCTTTCTTTACCGCAGTCTCGCGCAAGCGGCCGACGCCCAATTGTTCTCGGTTTCATAAGCATCTGCGAGACGCTGATGCAACTGTGAGTCCAGTGGTTGCACAAATAGTGCGCGCTCAAGTGAATCACGTTCACGTGCTGGCCAATTTAATTTTCTGTACAGATCGGCAAGCGCTTGGTGTGCACTGAGACTGTCGGCGTTCACCGCAACCATCGACTCCAATGTGACAGCGGCTGCACGTGGCTCGAGTCCCGCAGTTTCAAGCTTCGACAAGGCCCAGTAGGCGCTATCTTCATCGGCATGTTGCGGTAACAATCGCATCGCTTCGACCAGCAATGTTCTCGCCTCGGCGGTGTTGTCGTTGTCTTGCGCGGCGCGCGCTTGCGCCAATAACTTCGGGTAGCTGTGTGACTCGTTCGAGTCTAAAGCGAGTGCCGCCTGTGCAAGACGTTTGTGCATGAATCTGTCGAACACCTGATCAAGTTCTTGTGCAGAGGTGGCAAGCACGTCTTTGACCATGCGCTTGAACGGATGGCCGAGCTCGAAACCGCGCAACATCTGCACGATGGCGTCGAAGCCTGCCTCGTTAACTATGAATTCGATAAATAGCGATGCTTGGTAGTAGTCGTGCACAAGTTGTTGCTGAGATGCGGGGCGCAAGAAGGTTTCATTCATTTGACTTGCGCGCGGAAGTTTCTTGTCGACGAAGGCTTGCACAAAGTCCGTGCTTAGATCGCCGCCCCAACCGGTTTTCGCTTGGCGTTCCTCATATACGGCTAGGCCCTCAGAAAACCAGCGCGGCATCAAGTGTCCGGTCATCGATAAATGGAAGCTATGGGCAATTTCGTGCCACAAGAACGAACCCCAATTTAGCGGGCCAAACGCGCCTGCACTGGGTGAATCAAGTGCAATTACACGCCCAAATGACACCCCCAAAATGCCAATTCCAACGACGCCTGCTGTGCGTACGGAAAAATCTTCATGGTGCGGATAAAACTCTAGCCGAATCGGTGTGCGAGGCTTATGGCCATAGCGCTTCGTATAAGTTTGAATGCCTGCTCCGCCAAGGGCAGCGCCAGCGGCGCTAAAGCATCAATCTTGGTCTTATGCGCAAGTAATTCGAAATGTTCTGATTTTCGTAATTTAAAGTCAGCGTCAGTTTGATCGAGCAAATCCAGGGTGTTTTTGATGCGCACGTTAAATGGGTCGCCCGCAAACGCAACTTTCAAGCTGCGCCGGCCTATTTCATGTTGCCCGATGCGAGTGCGGTTGATCCCCGCCGTTGCGTGTGAAGCCCATGCTTGGCGGTCGACATTGTGTGCAATGACAGCAAATTCAACCGCATCGGCGTAACGACGGTTGCTTTCGGAGAGTTCCGCCAGGGTTTGATAAATTTCAGCGTAACCCGGGCTGCGCGCACGCACGTCATTGACAATGTGCTGTGCGGTCTCGTCTTCGCCAGCGAGATAGTAAAGACCTGCGAGCAAGCTCAGAGCTTTATACGAGCGCGGATTTATTATCAACACATCTCGTAAGGTGCTACGGGCTGCGAAAAATTCCTGCTCTTCGATCTGCAACTTTGCGCACAAGGCCAAGCCCGCGGTAAATTCAGGTGCATCTTTTAACAATGCGTCCAGCGCAGACGCAGTGGAACTTGCATGGTCAAAATGCAGGCTGCGCACGAGTTGCAGGCGCGCTGACGGGTCAGTTGGTGACAGTTCGACCGCTTGGCGAGCATAGTCGATGGCTTCGGTGTTGTTGTAGCGCGACAGCAGCAATGCTGCTAGGGCCGTGTGTGCGGCGCTGTCTTTGGGGGGCCTTGTCGATAGCAGCGAGAAAATAGTCCACAGCTTTGCGTAATAGTCGTGAATTTTCTCGGCCAAGCACCGCTGCTGCGCGTGCCGCGCCGCGTAATTCCGGGGCGGAGACCTTACTCAGATCTTTTGCAATCGGGCCGAGCGCTGTTTGCGCAAAGCGCTCGGCCAGATCAGGATCTGCATCAAGTAATGATAGTTTTGCCAAGCCAGCGTTTGCTCTGGCACGAACCGTTGCGCTCACCTCGCTTGCACGTTGTAGCGCCAACGCGGCTTCGGCAGGCGCGCCGCTTTGGGTCAAGGCGTCGCCGAGCAATAGCCAAAGCTCGCCATCGTTGGGGTTTTGCTCGATTTGTTTGCGTGTTGACACAATGACTTGGCGGGCTTTGCCAAGTTGCAGTTGTGCGCGCCAATCACGCACGGCAAATTCTTGTGCGCTGAGATTAGTGGGTACGCATATGCTTGCGATGTTATGAAGTTGTGTGTCATTGCGCTGCGGTGAGAACATTTCTCGACCATACTCTTGCGCTTCAACAAAGGCCCGACTGACGCTGACCGTATCGTCATCGCGTGCAACTTGCAGTTCAACTTCATAGACACCGGATGAATCCGCAACAAATTGCCCAGCGCCGGCGTCGGTACCGTCAAGCGCCGCGATAGACAAGACTTTGCGTTCGCCATTGGGTGTAATGACCGTGAGCTTTGCTCGCGCATCAGCGTGTGGCGTATATGTTTCATCCAACACCCGGGTGATAATTTCGACATCGGTGCCTACCGCCACAGTAGGTGTAGCGACGGAGACTTGCGCTTGGGTGCGCGCAGAACGTGCCATCCAGCGCAGCCATTGTTGCCAAAAATACTCATGCGTCAGATCTTCGAGCGCGATCGACTTGTCCATTTGCCAGCGCCATAGATCTCGAACCGGCAGCGCCGCCACATGCCCTTCCCCATAGTCTTGCTCAGCAAGAATGACCATCGCTTGGGCTGTGCCGTCGGCATGACCTTGCCACAACAAGCGCGCGCCTGGCTTAATATCATCGACCACGCCAACGCCGCGTCGGCTAGCAAAACCTGCCACCCATTGTGATTGCGCGGGTGTCAGCATAGACGCGGGTACACTGCCAAACACGATCACGTCATATTTAAATAACTCTTCGCGCGAACTCGGAAAGCCATCTTTGAGCGCTGTCGGCGAATCTACACCGAGGCGATAAAACTTGTTTTCGGCCGTGCGCACCAGTGAAATCAGGCGAATTGTTTCGTCACGTTGCAGTGCGCGGCGCAAGAACTTAACTTCAAAGCGCGGCTCGCCTTCTACATGCAATACATGCAAGCGCGCAGCAGACACGTATAGCAAGGTGGAATCGATATTGTTGGCAGTGTTTTGCTCGCCATCAAAAGCCTCAACAATAACTTCGACTCGCTACAGCCCGGGCTGCTTGAGTGGCACCTGAAAGCTAACTGCCCCACGCCCCTGTGTATCAAAGGCAACCACCTCCTGCCCAAACAATAAGCCATCGATCTGCAAACGTACTGTGGCGTTTCGCCCGCCCGCGCCGAGGCGCTGCACGCGCGCGGCCACGCTTGCGAGTGCTCCCAGCGGCAATTGTGTTGGAGCACTCAGTGCGGTGATTTCCAAATTATCGCTGACGCGCGTGTCGCCAACACCAAGCACATGCACACGCGCTCCTGCCGCACGCAGTTGCCGGATCTGCGCACCGTGTTGCGTTGATAAGGGAAAATCGCCGTCGCTGACCAAAACGATACTTCCCAAGGAGGCTACCGCGACGCGGTCTCGAAGTTTTGTCAGCACATCGCCGAGTTGCGTTTGTGCTTGCGTATAAGACAATTCACTTACGTCAGTGACGCGGGCCGCTGGGGTGCCAGTGGCGTAAATTTCAAGCTGCGCACGGTCTGCCGGCACGCGACTGTTCCCTGGTCGGTCGACTAAGCGAGTCTCCAGTTTGGCAATGAGGCTACCGACATGCGCATGGCGGGGCATTCCGGGCGCATCATGTAGGCGCATGCTTGCGCTTGAATCAACTAATACTGCGGTGTTACTCGGAATGCTTTGAATTGTGGTCCCAACTAAGCGCGGCTCTGCCAGCGACCAGACAGTTAAAGCGAGCAGTGTTGACCGAAGCACAAACAGGGTAATTACGCCCCGCCTACCGCGTCGCGTGCGTTCGGCCCATGCATATGCACCCGCGGCAACCAATGCTAACGCTATTGCCGCGAGGATGTATTCGACTGGCCACGTGTGTTGAAGCGTTAGACTGTGCGACTGCGCACCGTCTGCTAATACCAACGAGCCTAGCGTTTCGATGATAGTGCCGAACATCGTGTGTAGTTCAGTAGCTCATCGAATAAATTACAAAATTGATGCCCATCTCATATGCGTAGGTTGAATATTTGAGCGGGTACTGGGGATGGTCTGCCCATGCCCATCCATCTCCAAGATCGGTATTCCAATTAATCAAGACCATCAAGCGGGCGTCGTCGTCGAAGATCCCCCTTGCGTGCGGCACAACACCGTCATACTCGTGAGTTTGTCCCCCGGTAGTGCCTTGGTAAACATTAGGCACTTGCACAATAGCGGGAATTTCATAGAAGGCGTGAAAGACTGGATGGTCGAGCGGCACATCGACAATAGCGCGTTCGGGAAACAACTCACGCATTTGCTGTTGGAAGTTCTCCCATTCCCAACTACCCCAGAAGTCATCTACGACCAGAAAGCCGCCAGCGTTGAGGTAATGACGCAAAGCATTGCGCTGCTTGTCGGAAAGTGTGAGGGAGCCCACCTCGAATATGTATAGAAATGGGAATTCGTGTAAGCGCTCGATATCGAGGCGCAAGGCGTGCTCGTTATTGAACGCATCTACGCCTGAGAGTCGCTCAAGCGCAACTAGAAATTGCTGGTCCGCTTTGGGGTAGTCGACCGCCCAGCGCGGTCCAAAATCTTCATCCGTGGTGGTCCCGTAAATTGCTCGACTGAAATAGAATTCGTGTTCTAAGGGCGACGGTTGCGGATCTCCTTCGTTCGCCGACACAGTTGACGCAAACACCAACAAAGCGCTCCCTAGCCATGTCACAATGGCCGGTCAAATCACTCTTCTACGGCGCAGTTTCATGCCAATTTTTCGTTCCCTAGTCACGGCCCTTGCTATCACCTTGGTCGCGGCTCCAGCGCTACGGGCTGGCCACGTTGATGATGGCGCCTACCCCTATGTTACCGAGATCACCGTAGAGCTACGGGCTCAAGAAAAACTCTACTCGCCAGTGGCTCAAAGAGCACTCACGTTTTCCGAAAAAATAACTACGCGCAGCGTGCGCTATAAGTTCTGGGCCTCCGGTCTATTAAGCGTCCAGAACGAACCCGACGATGATAATCCACACGGCCCGCTGCGCGACATTGGCTTGATGGTACACGAGGTCGGCATCAATCGAATTGGCAAGTCAGAGTTGCGCCTGGAGTTGGACAATGGCAAGCCGGTCCTGGTTCTCGACCAAGATACGCAATTGGTGCGCAGAGACGGTAAAAAAACCCCTGGGGTGCGCTTAAAAGCGCGCCTGCCAGTGAAATTCCGCAGTGGCTCGCTGGCTGATTTTTCCAAGCGTGCTCGAATCACTATCGACTTGACCAAAGCTGGCGAAAAAGCCCTCCGCAATGCAATTGTAGGCTTGCTGCAGCATCTCTATACAAGCAGACGTACACAAATCAACGAGGGTTTGAAAGATAATGGCCTGGTGCTGGAGCCGAACAGCGTGAAATTCAAAGTCGATTTCATCGGCGCGCGCAAATTCAAAGCGAGTTTTGACAATTCGGCTAAGTTTGCGCGCGTACGCTTGCCTGATATACGCGTTTCGATACGCGCTGAAATTTCTCAGAACTACGAATAGTGTCGCAGTCTACCGGTCACCGGGGCGCGCCCGACAGACGCTCAATTCAGCCGCGTCGAACCGGCGGCGCAGCGTGTCAGTAGTGCGCGCACTTGAGTTGCGTCTTGCGCTTTCGGGACCATGCCAAGATAGCGTCGGCAATCAGCCATAGCAGCCTCATTGTGGCCAACTTGCGCGTACAGAAAGCCGCGGTCGCGGTAGTGCGGCGCGAGCGTCGGCTCGGCGTGCAACAACTGGTCACTCACGCGTAGCGCGCGTTCCCAATCCTTTGCCTGCACATATATCTGCTTCAGATTGCGCAGCATCCGTGCGACCACTTCACGGCGCGAGCACGGCGTGAATACCTGCTCCAGATCTAGGCCGGGCCCAACGCGCCCGCCGAAAATTTGTTCTAAACGTTGCACTAAAGCGGTGCGCGATGGTGTCTCCGCTTGGCGAAACACATCGATAAACACCTCTGTGGGCGCCCCATCAGAACTGCGATGTGGATCTCGAAAGCGCACCAGGAAATGGCCAGGGAATGATATTGGCGCGAGGTCTAAGCCAATGCGCCAACCCAATTCCAAGTACACCGCAGAAAGGGTAATTGGAATGCCCATACGGCGATCCAATACATCGTTCAAATAGCTATTTCGCGCATCGTAATAGTTACTATCATTGCCGCGAAAACCGAGCTGTTCAAATAACAGTTCGCGCAAACCTTCGAGGCCATGGTTGGTGGTTGGGATCTGCGCTGCTAGGTCATCGAGACGTTGTAGCTGCGCGTCGACATCGAGGTCGGGATATTCGCCTTGCGCAATGGTGAACGCGAGGCGCGCTATATCCAGTTCATCATCCGCAACGTTGAATGCATCAGCCCACATGCTCATGGCGCGTAGTTTAAGAAAACGCTATCGTTGCGAGATCCTAATTGATTGTCGGATTGCATCATCATGCCTTGGTTTGTGCACGCTCGAATCGGTGAATTGCGCAAGCTGGCGGCGGCGCACGATGTTGATACAGCGCCAGCAACGCTGGTCCAGCCTGAACTAGCAGAGCTAGACACGGCTAATATACGCGCGCTTCGCCCACAACCGAAGTCGCCGGAATGCGCTCATCTTAGCGCTACGCCGGGAAAAACTGTAGCGCCGCTGGCACTTGCGTCAAGCAGCGAATCCGATGGACTCGATTAACGCCAGCCGCGTGTTGTTCACGCAAATTGATGATCTACCGCGCAGAATTATTTAGCGTAGAGCAGTGCTGCTGCCGCACGTAATGCTTCTGGCGTTGTCGCAGGCAATGAGCAAACGTCACCAGAGCACGCGAAGGTAGCGGCGGTGGGCATCTGCGGGTAACGCACGTTGGGGTTGCTCAGTGGGCCTTCGCGCTGGTCCCACCATTGCGCACGCTTGTGCAACGCAGGATATGCGAGCACTGCCGCATACAACTTCGCTGCAGCGGCATCGTCTTTATTGCCAACAACGGTGAGATGTAGCGGCTCATGTTGTAATTCTTGTTCCGCCTGTACGACTCCCGGTAAGTAGTAGGACGCTTACAGCACCGCGTCCGATGCAAGGTAATCCATCCCCGCCTCGGCCACTTCGCGATAGCGTTTGTCGCCGGTGTAACCGCAGAGATCGTTAAAAAAGCGGGTCGTCAGCACGTTGTCGTCTTTTTGCTTGATGGCCTGGTGCATGAACTTCCCAGCTGGATTTGCAGCAGCCAAAAAACCACCCGTGGCTGGGTCGACCAAGTGCTTGACCATGAAGTCTGCGGTTGTGCGAGCCTCACTCAGCCACTGCCGATCACCGGTTGAGCGGTGCAGATGGAGCAAAGCGCGCGCCATTTCTAAAGAATCTGCTAAGAACGGCCCACCTGTGTCGTTCGCATCGTGGCCAAAGCCGCGGTTGCGCAAGCGGCGATTCTGCAACACCCAGCGTGCGTGGCGGCTGGCAAGATCCAACACCGTTCGATCCTGGGTTGCATCAAAATAAGCGACTAAACCGGCGATGGCTTTACCGTTCTCACGGCTGTAGCGGCGTTTATCGACCCCGGGGTTGAACGATGCGC
>Ga0055584_100006028_pt1 | contig 11884 bp, 10 predicted proteins | sample OSDHelmetaG_FD_58716 | JGI IMG/M metagenome (GOLD analysis project Ga0055584, IMG submission 58716) | Pelagic marine sediment microbial communities from the LTER site Helgoland, North Sea, for post-phytoplankton bloom and carbon turnover... | ecosystem: Environmental > Aquatic > Marine >... | reverse complement strand
GGCCGTCCGAGGTCACCTGCCGCGTCGCCGATCGCCTGGCTGACGGTGACGACCTGATCGATGGTCTCTACCGCGCGCGAGACCTGCAGCGCGTCGCGCTGGCCGCGCTCGGGGATATCGAGCACGTCGGCGCGGTGCCCTGTCGCCACGACCGGCACGTCCAGCTCCGCACCCATCGCCGCCGCCGCCCATCCATCGGGAACCAGCATGTGGGCATGGATCACGTCAAAAGGCCAGCGGGAATACACGCGATGCAAGGGTCGCCTGATGGCGAGCAGCATCGCGTCGCAGTTGTAGGGACCGAGGAGGTTGCGCGGCAGCGTGATCTTCGTCGGGTACAGCACCGGGATGCCCTCGAAACGATCGCTTCCGGGCACCTCGCGGTATGCGCTCCACCGTGGGAGAAGGGGTGGAGCCCAGCCCTTCGGCGACACCACGCGCACATCGTGGCCGCGCGCCACCAGCGCCTGCACCTGCTCGTGTACGAAGATTCCCGCAGTGGGGTTCACCGGGCTTGGGTACATGTGGCTGAGCATCAGGATCTTCATGTCGGCTCCTGTCGTGCCAATCCGATGGCGATTACCCCGAGCGCGAAGACGATCCACATCGGTGCGAAGTGGATCGAGCTTGAGGGGCCAAGGCTTCCCGCGAAGAACCCGACCAGCGAGATCGCGCCGGCCAGCGTCAGATACCTGACGAAACGATCGGTGCGATGGGTGGCGTGATGAATTTGTCGCAGAAGGAGCCGAAAGTAGAACAGGCCGAATAGCACCAGCGCAATAAGCCCGCCGTTGACCGTGACCTCGAGCCACCAGTTGTGGAGGTTCGCCACCCGGGCGTCCGGGTTCCGCGATTTCACGGCGGTTTCGGCGTTGCCTGCCCCCACGCCGCGCCCCTTGGTGTCCTCAATCAGGTCGATTCCCTCGGCGGTAAGCGAACTGCGGAGCGCCCCCGACCCCGCGCCGGTCTCTATCTGCGACGCGAAGACCGAGAAATCGAACTTGGTGACGACGCGTTCGGGGAGCTTCACCACGCCGGAGCCCTGGATCGCCGGTATGACCAGCGCCGCGGCGAGTCCCGCGATGACGGCGGCTCCCACGAGGCGCCCGCGCATGCGCTTGTCCGCCCCAAGTACAAGGAAGAGCGCGACAAAGATGATCCCGGTCGCCAGAAGGTTGGACTTGCTGCCGGTGTAGAGCAGCGCCATGAGGGCGATGCCCGTACCGATCAGCCCAAGCGCCCGAAGCCGGAAATCGCGATAGATGAGCGGCAGTACCGCGAAGTAGGGCAGCGTGAGCGTGAGGTAGGTCGCGAAATTGTTCTGGTTGCCGAAAAGTGAGCTGACGCCGAACAGCGAGGCGGTCTCCCGGCCCGGCCGAGTGGTCGCGAGGCGCAGTCCGAAAAGGACCTCCGCCGCGGCCACCAACACCGCGACGATGAACGCGCCGAGCAGCAGCCACAGCAGGGTCCGGGTTCGCTCTTTCGTTCGGCAGACCAGAGCGAGTGCGATGACCAGGGCGCTCATCATCGCGAGGAAGGTCGTCCATCGCACCGCGGCGACAGGGTCCTCGCTCCACCCGATGGACACGATCGACCACGCCACCCAGATGCCGAGCAGCCCCGCGGGCACGGCGACCGATCGCGGCATGCTGAGCGTGCCGCCCATCAGCAGATATCCCGCCGTGCCAAGGGCGAGCACCACGATCAAGATGCGAAAGGCAAAGACCTCTTTGGCCGCGGGCACTCCCAGGTTCGGACCGGCGACGGCCGCGACAGCGGCGGCGAAAGCGAGGACAGCGCCGAGGCGACGCAGTGGCACACCGCGAAGCAGTACGACCAGGAGCGCCATGACGCCAAGCGCCAGGCCGGCGATCGGCTGGAACGCGGCGAAGATCGCGGCGATGAACGCTCCGGCAACCGCCCAGCCGATCACGTTCGGCGAGAGCGGAATGGGTGTGCTTTGGGTGGACACGGCGCGCGAGCGTACCAACGGCCCTAGCCGGCGGCGGCGGTCGCCAGGATCTCGGCGACGCGGTCGGCGTTCCGCTCGAGACTGAACGGCTCTGCGGCTCTCCGGCACTCCTCCGCGCGAGGTGGGTGGTCAAGCACATCGGCAAGCGCGTCCGCGATGGCCTGCACATCGGTGGGATCAACGTGGCGGCCCGCACCCGACTGCGGAACGATTTCGCGTGTGCCGCCGACACTCGTCGCTACGACCGGGCGCCCGGAGGCGAGGGCTTCCAAGGCAACCTGTCCCAGCGGCTCCACCTCACTGACCAGTGAGAGCACGTCGCAGGCCGCCATCCAGCCGGGTATCTCGTCGTGGGGAATCGCTCCGGGGCGTATGACCGAGTCGGCAATCTCAAGATCGGTTGCGATTGCGTCGATCTCCTCCGCCAGGGGGCCATCTCCGACGAATGCCAGCCGCGCGTCCCGCGTCTCTCGCAGGCGCGGCAAGGCTCTCAGCAGACGAATCGGGTTCTTGCGCTCCGTGAGACCTCCAACCGCCAGGATGAGCGGCGCGTCGGCATCAAGCCCCAGAGCGCTCTTCGCCTCGCTACGGTCGGAAATGCCGAAGCGGTTGAGGTCGACGCCCATATTCACGACGTCCACTCGTGGCAGCGCCAACTCGTGCTCGGCGAGCTGACTGCGGAGATAGTCCGATACGGGAATCAGCCTCGCGGCCCCCTCGATACCCGGCCGACTCGCCCGACGAATCGAGGGCCGCTCGAGATTACGCACGTCCTGACCGTGGGCGGTGAGGACCCACGGCACACCGTGGGCGTGGCCTGCCACCGCGGCGATCGCGCCGGTGGGAAAGAGGTAGTGGGCGTAGATCACATCGGCCCTGGCGGCGTGTGCGATCGCTCGCGCGCCGAGCCTTCCGTACTTGAGCGGCGAGAGGATCGGGCCCGCCCGCCGAGATCGGATCACCACCTCGTCGACATCGTGACCCCGACGGCGAAGTGCTTCGCACATGTCATGAACGAAGATTCCATAGTCGGGATCGCGCGGCCCCGGCGCCATATTGGACAGGCACATCACGCGTAGGCCCGCGCCGGTCATACCGGAGCCTGAGAGTCGTCGGGAATCAGATGCAGCCGCAGTGCGCTCGTGGTCAGCGCCGCGGCGAGCACTACCCAGACATACGGGTCTTCAAAGAGTGCCGAGTAAAGGAGGGTATGCACGAGCGTTCCGACCAGGATCGCGAACATCGCCCATTCAAACCAGGCCCCCGCGGTGCCGTCGCGCGTGCGGCGTATCAGGGCGATGGCGACGGCAATGATCAGCGCGATGAGGAGACCGAAACCGATGAGTCCGCCTTCCGCGAGGACCGTGACCGGCGCGTTGTGTGAGATGACCACGCGGGTTCGCGCCTGCTCGCGGGCACTCAGACTCTCCTGGTAGAGATCGGCGAAGCTGCCGAGCCCCGCTCCTGCGACCGGATTGTCGCGCCAGATCTCAATTCCGCCCTGCACCAGGTCGAACCGGCCCTCGGAGACCTTCTCCAGTCGGTCCTGTGAGGTGGCAGCACGGCGTATCTGCTCGCTGGTGCCAAAGCTGACGAGCGCGAAGAGTGCGATCAGCATCCCGCCGACCAACGCCGTGCGCTTTGCCCCGAATGCCCGCCAGGCCAGCATTGCCATCGCAATCATCAGCATCAGCGCGCTACTGCGTGAAAAGGTCACGAACAGCCCCGCGGCAAGGATGGCGTTCACCCCGAGCAGCAGCAGGATGGTGCGCCTGTCTTTTGCGACCCACGCGAGGGCGAGAGCCGCCACCACCGCCACCACCAGGAACCGCCCAAGGATGTTGGGGTCGAAGAAGATGCTGTTGACCCGGTAGAAGCGCGAGTAGACGTTCGCCTGGATGAGGCTCTCGTTCCAGAACACGCCGCGCAGCGCGTACTGCCAGATCGCGAGCGCCGCGATGGGGACGGAGATCACGATGGTCGTGGTCGCGAGGATCCTGAGCGCGGAGGCGTGCTTCCACAGGGCGATGACAAGTAGGTAGAGCACGGCGAAGGGTACGTAGAAGAAGACCAGCTTGATCGCCCCCTCCTCGGGGTCCGCCGACCAGAGTGCGGAGAGGGCGATGAACCCGATCAAGGCTCCCACCAACGGGTCGACCCAACGCGCGGGGGAGTGCAGGATCAGCTCCATGCCACGGAACCGCATCAGCACGACTGCGGCGACACCGACGCCGATGACGATGTAAAGCGGGATCAGCAACTTGGCGCTCTCGCCCCCGATGGCGATTGGCAGCCGAATCGGTAGCGCGATCGCGAGCGCGACGAACCAGACCCACGGCCAGGCGATAACGGCTTTCGCGAGTAACCACAGAACCACCAGGGCGAGCGTCACTCCCACAAGCATCGCCACGGCACCGACCGGGCTCGTCGCCCGGTCGGCCAGACTGTCACGGCTGGTCTCGGGCAGCAGGCTCGCCGCGATTCCGGCCCAGGCGAGAAGGGTCACAAGCAGCGCAGCACCACGGGCCCACTCGAACTCTTTTCCTCGCCAGCGCGGAAAGAGGAGAACGACGATCCCGATTGCCGCTGCGATGGTCGCGATGTCTCTCACCGCGGAGCCGCCAACGGAATGAGTGCCTGTCCCTGAGGGGTTGTCGCGACGAGCCAGAGTTCGCCGGGGGGGCGTCTGCGTGGAAGCGTGACGCGCGTCGTTGCCATGGGCCCTGATGCTCGGCCGCCGACGCGCGTGCCCAGCGGCCGCCCCGGGTCCTGCCCCGGGGTCGCGTTGCGCTCGTACAACGCCAGCTGGACCGGGGTGTTGGGCGGCAGCGCCTCGCCTTCGGCGTTCCGCACCAGCGCGCCGACCTTGTCGCCCCGGGACGGTCGCGCAGGGACGGGTACTCCGGACACGTTGCTCACCCAGCAGCTTGCGCTGCGCGTTGCGCCGTTTCCCGCGCCGTCGCGGATACGCGCCTGAATGCGATAGAGGCCCGGATCCAGCGGCTCGCCGCCCTGCGTTGCGCTCCAGTGCCAGGTAAACAGCTGTGACTCTTTGACCGGCCGCGGGCCGATGCGCCGCAGTAGCGCACTCGAGGTGCGCTGCACCTCGACCACCAGCCGTGCGTCATCGTCTGCCTCGATCTGCACGCGGCACCGACCGCGCTGACGGCGCTGGAAGGCTGCGGAGCGCACCTCGAAACGGGCGAAACGCGGAGCGGTCGTATCCACGGTGATCGTGCGGCTTACGTTGAACTTCCGCCTGCCTGCCTCGGCCCGTAGGCGAAGCGCGTAGGTCCCGTCGGGCACCGTGTTCCCCTGTTCATCGGTCCCGTCCCAGGTAACTGGGGCCAGGCCGCGGGGCTTACGTTCGTCAATCAGGGTCTGCACCACCCCGTCGTCGTCGCGCACCTCCAGCAGCACGTCACTCGGCTGGCGGACGCGAAGCAGCACCTGCGCCGTATCGCGCAAGCCGTCGCCGTTGGGGCTGAAGGTAACCGTCGCCTTGAAACGGGTAATGATGGGCGGGGCGGTCGGAAACGCGAACGGCAGCGCGAAGATCGCCGCGCCGGTAATCGCGAGAGCGAGAACGGCGACCGCGACCAGCCGTCGCGAGGTCCGCTCAGGGACCAGTCGGTCTACCCCCACCCGTGGGACTCAGATACGCCGAAAGCCAAGACAGATGTAGAAGCCAAAGCGTCCGACGGCGGTGCGTGAGAGACGCTGCTCGGCGCTGCGCACCGAATTCAGCCGGTAGGCGCGCCCGATCTGCGAGCCGATTCGGCCCCCCGGGCGAAAGAAGATGCCGCGGCGGCTGACCGCGACCAGCCCGGCTGCTGCGCCGTGCCCTTCGAGATCCGACCAGCTCTGCCAGTTGTCAATCGGTGCGAGGTTCAGCGTGATACCGGGCACACCGCGCTCGGAGAGCCAGCGGCGGGCGCCGGGCAGGCTGCGCCGGTTGGGGGTCGAGATCACCAGCAGGCCATTGGGCGAGAGCTGCTCACGAAGGGCCTTCAGGCACTTCCTGGGGTCTTCGAGGTGCTCCAGGACATCCGTAAGGGTGATGAGATCGAAGGGGCCCTCCGGGGGCTCGTACGCGCTGCCGACGATGGCGGTGAGCTTATCGGCGACACCGAGCTCCTCCAGGCGCTCCTTCGCGATCTCGACCGAGTCCGGGGACAGGTCTACACCAACGCCGCTGTAGCCACGGCGCGCGAGTTCGTCGAGTAGGAACCCCGTTCCGCACCCCACATCGAGGACCCGGCCACCCGGCGCGCTGTAACGGGCGATCGTGTCCATCACCAGCGACATCCTGCTCTGCAGGTGCCAATTCTTGCCCTCTACGGCGTAGAGGCGCGGTGCGAGGCGGTCGTAGTAGCTACGGACCTCTGTTAGCGGTTCGTTCATCGGGTCCATCTCTCCGGCGGCGGATTCAAGGTTGCGAGGCGGGAAAAGCGATCGAAAGAGGGCTTGGGGCTGAGATCACCACGGAGCAAACCACCGGTCCAGAACGGGTTGTCCTGGAGGTTGAACCACACCACCGCGTCCACGCGCGGCCGCCGGGCGGCCACTCGGTAGGTCTGATCAAGCCAGGCTGCTTGCTGGGTTTCGCTCACAAAGTACCGATGGAAACGGTTGTAGGAGGTGTGGTACCCGGTTTCGGTTACATGGATCGGCACTCCACGCCACACTTTGTCGATCGCTCGCTCAAGCCGTCCCAGAGTCCGCCACGACGGGAAGAAGGCGGCTTTGGCGGGCGAGCCGATGGGATAAATGTGCTGGCTGATCGCGTCAAGAGGCGGTCGCTCGCGGCCCATATGGGCCAGGAAATCGAGCGCTGAGGTCGACGCGTCGAGCCCGCATGTGTTCGAGCTGCTGCTGGACGGTCCGAGCACGCCGCCGATCACGATCGCATCGGGGTTGCCGGCTTTGATCTCGCGGTAGCTCAGCCGCAGCATCGCCGCGTAACGACGGGGCGCGGTCCGCACGATCTTCCGTCCGACCTTCCGGCATTGGGGCGCATAGAAGAATGGCACGTTGGGCTCGTTCCATACCTCGATGCGGCGGACTTCGGGGAGCGGTCGCTCGCCGGGCGCTGCCGAAAAGCTCCCGTTGTAGCGGGTCGCGAGGGCCCGCGTGAAACGCGACACGTCCGCGAGCCGTGGCGCGGCGTTCGTTCGTCGCGAGCGCGATGCCCACTTCGGGGTGCGGTAGAAGGTCAGAATCGGCACGATGTTTCGCGCCGCGAGCCCACGGACCATCTCGTCGAGTTGCGCCCAGTTGTACGCCGGGTCCGCCGGGTCGCGCGGGTTTGCCGGCTTGGTCGGCGCGATGCGCCGCCACAACACATCGAGCCGGGTGATCTTGGTGTTGCTGCTCGCGAGCAGGTCGAGGCGCTGCTCGAGTGCGGCCCCCGAGAAGTTGGTGAGGTTGTCATCGTGAAGGCCCACAACCGCCGCATTCGCATGCGATGCCGTCAGCAATGTGCCCGCGGCGACGATGGCAAGCACCGCGCGCCTCATCGCACCCGCCCCAGACGAACCCGCTGCAGTCGTCCCCGCTGCTCCAGCCATGCCACGCGCGTGCCGTTTACGGCGAGGGCCCGGATGCGACCCCCGGCGCGACGCTGCGGGGTCAACGCCCGATTTCCCCGCCCTGCCCAGATCGTGCGACCGACGCTCACGGCGATCGAACCGCCTCCCACCGCAACCTGGCCCGGGCGCCGAACGGTTCTCAGCATGAGGCGTCGCGTCGTTCCGTCATTCTCGTACCGATAGATCTCCCACCGACGGCCGCGCTGCGCAAGCGCCACCGCGCGTTCGCCATCCATCCAGAGTCGCCTCACCGCCCCCGGCGGTGGGGGTCCGGAAAATCCCGGCATGGCGCGCGCGATCGGTCCTTCGCGGGTGGAGATTCGAGGTCGCAGGAGAAACCCGCGGTTGTCTTCTGCGACCGTCTGGGGGCCGAGAGCGTAGATCGGGTTCAGCGGCGCGAAGTCCTCGCGCTGGACCACTCCCGTTTCGAGCCTCTCGATGATCGACGCCGCGCCTCCACCCGCGAGCACGGTACGAGCGATTTCGCCGTCAAAAGCGACCGCGCCGGGTCGCAGTGCGTCAGCGCGGCCATCGGAGTAGACGACGCGCTCCTCGCCGTCAGGCGTGCAGCACCACACGACGGGACCTGCGAAGCCCTTTCCGCTGGCGCCGGTAAGGAGATCTCCCGCCGTGTTCAGTGCAAGAAGAGGACGCGCCATCGGCCCGATCGACGTGCGCACGATCACCTTGCGCTCCGGTTTGCGCGCAAAGCCGAAGCGGTTGCGTGTCAGGCGGACGGTAGAGACGCGCGCGCGGTAGTAGGTGAAGCTCGGCTGCCGTACGGCACCGGACTCGGCGATGGCCAGGGTCCGACCGTTGAGGGCGAGGGTCGTGCGCTCCGCGCGATCTACTGTGGGCGCGGGCGCCGATGCCGCGTAGGGAGCCGCCAGAAGCAGCGCAGCGCAGCACCCGAGCCCAAACGTGGCGCCGCGCCTCAGCGGAGCCTCTTCAAGGCGGTGATGGCGTCGCCCAGCAACCCCTCACTCTCGGCCGCCAGTGCGGGGGCGACAAGTGGAGTCAGATTGGTCAGCTGAATGTGGCGCGCACCCGCTGCGACGAACTCGCCAAGCGTCTCCGCGATCTCGTCCGGGGTGCCATGAAGTGCGGTGTCGTGCATCACCTCGACCGGGACGCTCCGTGCGATGCGCTCCGCGCCGGCGCGGTCGAACTCGGTCGGCATGAAGGTCGTTAGGCCGAACGCGCCCCGGCCCAAGGGGTGTTCGGCGCCATGGGCGGCGAAGGTCTCATCGGGGAGGGTGAGGGCGATGAAGCGCATGAGGAACGACGCGCCGATGGCGTCCAGCGCCTGCTGGTCGCTCTCGGCCACGACGACGCGTGCGTAAAGGCCGGGTGTGATGTCGTTCGCAGAGCGCCCCGCGTCTCCTGCGGCGCGACGCACCTGCTCAAGCATCGCGGCGTACTGCTCGGGTGTTCTGGCGAAGGGCAACCATCCATCCGCCTGCCGTCCGACCAGTCGCAGGCCTCGCGGGCGGTGCGCGGCGATCCAGATCGGTGGCGGAGAATCGCCCACCGGCGGGAGTCCCACCGACGCGTTCCTCAGTGTGAAGTGATCGCCCTCGAAGCTGATGGGATCGGTCTGGTCGAAGAAGCGCCGGATGATTTCGACGCCCTCCTCCAGCCGTCCGACCGGCGCGCCCGCCGGAACGCCGAAGGGCGTGAGGTTGAGACTCTCGCCGCTGCCGAGGCCGAGCATGAAGCGCCCCTCGCTCAGGTGATCCAAAGTCAGCGCGGTGCGTGCGATCTGGGCGGGGTGATTTCTGGCGAGGTCGGTCACTCCGACCCCCAGGCGGACTCTGCTCGTGCGCATCGCTGCCGCGGCGATCATCGGGAAGGGGTCCATCCAGACATGCGGGCTGGCCTGCTTCGCCGCCATCGGTACCAGGTCCGGGGTCCAGATAGCGTCAGGAAACCAGTGCAGCAGGTGATCCGCCCACCACACGGCGTCGAACCCTTGCTCCTCGCGGCGCACCGCAGCATCGATGACTGACGCCGCGGGAGGGCGCACGGGTCCGAGGGCGGATATTTCGAGCGAAGGCGCGTCGCTCACGCGCTTACGCAACCCAAAGAGGCCGGCGATTCATTGGGTGGTCTTCTCCGCCACAACCACGCGCTCGATGACCAGGTTCCTATCGATCCCCTTGAGCATGTCGTAGACGGTCAATGCCGCGGCGGATGCCGCAGTCAGGGCCTCCATTTCGACGCCCGTCTTGGCCGTGGTCGCGGCGGTCGCGGTGATCTCAATCCGCCCGGCGTCCGGGTGGGCATCGACTTCCACGGCGACCCGCTCCAGCGGTAGCGGGTGACACAGCGGAATAATCGTGGAGGTCTGTTTGGCAGCCATGATGCCTGCCACGCGCGCAACGGCGGCGACATCGCCCTTCGGGACCTCGCCGTCAAGCATTGCTCGGACGGTGCTCTTCGCAGCGCGGACATCGGCCGTCGCGACGGCACGTCGTGGCACCGGCGGTTTTCCGGACACATCGACCATGCGCGCTCGGCCACTCTCGTCCAGATGGGTGAGTCGGTCCTCTGTCACCGCTGCGGGTCCACGCTGCGCTTCGCGGCGATGTCGGATTGCTGAGCCGTGAGCCATTTCATGATGTCGTTCTCGCTTACGACGCGTCGGATCTGCTCGGCCCGCGCCCGGCGCTCCGCGCGCGGCATCGAGAGGGCTTCGTGAAGGGCATCGGCCTGCGCGCTGACATCGAACGGGTTGATGGAGACCGCGAACGAGCCAAGCTCCTCATGCGCCCCGGCATTTTCGCTGAGCATCAGCACCCCGTCGCGTTCGTTGACCAGCGGCGCTTCCTTCGCCACCAGGTTCATGCCGTCGAAGATCGGGTTCACCATCAACACGTCGTAGTGCTTGTAGAGCGCGACGGCCTTCGCGAGGTTGGACTCGAAACGCAGTTCGATCGGCATCCAGTCGGTGTTGCCGTGTTTGGTGTTGATCAGACTCACGCGCTGGCGGATCTTCTCCAAGTAGGTCACGTACTCAACGACGTCTTCGCGGGTCGGTTGGAGGAACGCCATGAAGGTGATCTGCTCCAGGTACTCCGGATGCTCTTCCAGGAATGCGTCGTAGGCCTTGAACCCACGAAGAATGTTCTTCGAGAGGTCTGCCCGATCGACCCGCACCACGAGAAACGCCCTGCGCCGCCGCAGAATCTGGGCTTCCTCGCTCCGAACCGCCTCGGTCTTCGCGAGATCCTTGAAGCGCCCTGCATTCACCGAGATCGGATAGCTGCGCACCCATACGGTCCGGTCTTCGAGGCGGACGGACTGGGCTGCGTAGTCGACGGGGATGTCGAGAAGATCCTCGCAGCACAAGAGGAAGTTCCGCGCGTATGCGCGTGTGTGGAAGGCGACGATGTCGTTTGCCAGCAGGCCTCGCAAGATCTGCTCCCGCATTGCGGGAGGGAGAACGCGCCAGTAGTCCGGCTGGGGCCACGGGATGTGCACGAAGAAGTGCAGGAAGGCCCCGGGATGGGCGTCGCGGATGGTCGCGGGCGCGAGATAGAGGTGGTAGTCGTGCAGCATCACGACGGCATCCGGAGCGGTCTGGAGTTCATCGATGACCGCATCGGCGAAGGCCCGGTTCACGACCGTGTAACCCTCTTCCCAGGCCTGCAACTCCTGTCGTCGAATGTCGGGATGATTGGAGAGATCCCACAGGTAGTGCTGGATAAACCACAGCACCGGGTTCGAGATCACGTTGTAATAGCGGTCGTACGCCTCCTGGTCGACGACGACAAACCGGCCCAGGTTGGCATTCTTGGTCGACGGGAGCTCAAAGCTTCCCCCATCGTGGCCGGCGGCCATTTCCCGGTCGCCGTCAGAGAGGGCAGCGGAGATCCAAAGGGCCTCGGTGTGGGCCGTCAGCCCGGACAGGGCCGCGACCAGGCCACCCCCACCACGTTCGGGGACCAGGCCGTCGTCACCCCGCTGATAGGTGACCGGCCCGCGATTGGAAACCAGTACCAGCGGGGACATACCGGGAGGTTATGCGAGTTGGGTGAAGATGCCCAACCAATCGCGTAGCAGCCTTGGCATCAAGAAATCGTGCCTGACGTACTGCTTTCCCCGGCGAGCCATCTCACCTGCGGCATCCGGGTCGTCGAGGACCCTCAGGATGCGATCCGCACATTCCTCAACCGAACTGACGAGGTAGCCGGTTTCGCCATCCACGATCTGGAGCGGGATTCCGCCGACATTCCCCGCGATGGTCGGGCGCCCCTTCCAGAGAGCTTCGGTCACGGTGAGGCCGAAGCCCTCCTTGATCGACTTCTGCAGCACCACG
>Ga0055584_100006027_pt1 | contig 11884 bp, 11 predicted proteins | sample OSDHelmetaG_FD_58716 | JGI IMG/M metagenome (GOLD analysis project Ga0055584, IMG submission 58716) | Pelagic marine sediment microbial communities from the LTER site Helgoland, North Sea, for post-phytoplankton bloom and carbon turnover... | ecosystem: Environmental > Aquatic > Marine >... | reverse complement strand
CCCCTCGTCGAAGCCCTCGAAGCGACGGCTGAGTCGCTGCTCGAGCGCCACATGACCACCACCAAGGAGTGGTTCCCCCACGCGTTGGTTCCGTGGACCGACGCCCTCGACTACGAACCCGACTACGAGTGGGAGCCAGACGACGCCACGATCTCGCCGGCCGTTCGCAGCGCCCTGTTCGTCAACGTGCTCACTGAAGACAACCTGCCCTACTACTTCCGCGACATCGAGCGGATGTTCGGTCGCGACGGTGCCTGGGGCGAGTGGGTCCGCCGCTGGACGGCGGAAGAAGGCCGCCACGGCATGGTGATCAACACCTACCTCCAGGCCACCCGAGCGCTCGACCCGATCGAACTCGAACGAGCCCGGATGATCCAGGTGCAGACCGGCCAGGTGCCGGAGCCGCCCACCGCAGCCGAGGGACTCGCCTACGTCGCGCTGCAGGAGCTCGCGACGCGAATCTCGCACTTCAACACCGGCTCGGTGCTTGAGGATCCTGTCGGTCGCCAGATCATGCGCCGCGTGGCGTCGGACGAGAACCTGCACTTCCTGTTCTACCGCGACGCTCTGACTGCCGTCATCGAGATCGACCCGTCAACAGCCGTCATGGCGATCGAGAAGCAGGTCACCGACTTTGCGATGCCGGGTGTCGGCATTCCGGGGTTCAACTCCCATGCGAAGGCCATCGCCGATGCCGGGATCTACGACCTCGCCATCCATCACGACCAGATCCTCCAGCCCGTGATCATGCGTGATTGGGCCCTCGAGTCGATCGAAGGACTCTCACCCGAAGCCGAAGCGTCGCGCGAGCGGCTGGTGAAGTACATCAACCGTGTCGGCAAGGTCGGCGCTCGCATCGCTTCTCGCCGCGAAGAACGCGCTGCGCAGCCCGAGCCCGCACCGGTCTGAGACGGCCACGCTCCAACCCGAGCACGGCCTGAGAGTCAGTCCTCGGTTGCCCGGTAGGCGAACGTGTCGTCGAATCGGGACTGAATGAACGCGCCGGCCGTGATCGGGGCATAGCGCGGCGGGTCCTCGGGGGAGGTGCACGACGCGAGACACTCGACGGGAGTGTCATAGGCGGGGTCGATGAACACCGGCACCGCAAAGCGGTGGCGATCGGTCGGCGAGAGCACTCGGTGTTGCGTCGATCGGTAGCGGTCGTTGGTCCAACGTCCGAGCAGGTCGCCGATGTTGACGATCAGTGCGTCGTCGGGAACCTGGACGTCGACCCACGTGTCGTCGCGGCGAAGCAGTTGTAGTCCGGGCGTGCCATCGGTGGCGAGCAGTGTGATGCAGCCGTAGTCGCTGTGGGCACCGCATCCGAGTTGGACGTCGAGTTCCTGTTCGCTCACCGGCGGGTAGTGCACCATGCGGGTGCCGGCGAGCGGATGCACGAACCACTCTCGGAAGAAGTCCGTCGGCAGTTCGAGGGCCTCGGCGATGAGGCCGAGGACTGTGTCGGCTGTCTGCAACGCCGCACTCTGATACCGCTCGACGGTTGCTCGGAAGCCGCTGATGTTCGGCCACTGGTTGGGCCCTTCGAGTGGAGAGCAACCGGGATCGTCGGCGGATCGCTCGATGCCGAAGTCGAGGGTCTCCTTCGCATCGCCCAGAAGGTCGGGCTGGAGTCGTTCGCCGCCGAAGGTCGCGTAGCCGCAATGGTTCTGCGATTGCTCGATCGCGATTGACCGTTTCGCTTCGTCGGGAAGTGCAAAGAAGGCGCGGGCGGCGTCCAGCATCTCGAGGCGCAGCGGCGCATCGATGTCGTGTCCGGTGAGCGCGAAGAAGCCCGTACCTCGGCACGCATCGTCGATGGCGGCGACCAGCGCGGCGCGCTTTTGTTCGCCATCGTGGGCCGCCGCGAGGTCGATGGTCGGGACGGCGTCATTCACAACACTCACCCTACGACGCACCGCAGCGGCGCAAAGCGTTTAGATTTCCGCCATGCCGTGGCTCGTCGCAGAGGATCGTGTGGTGGCCTCGCTCGAGGTCGCCGACAGCGCGCCGACCCGTCGGCGAGGCCTCCTCGGGCGCGATGGGATCGAGGGTGCGCTGCTCCTCACTCCGGCGCGTTCTGTGCACACGGTCCGGATGCGGTTCGCGATTGATGTCGCACATGTCGATGAGGAGATGGTGGTGTTGTCTGTGGTCACCATGGCGCCCTGGCGGCTGGGTCGCTGGCGGCGTCGTTGCCGTCACGTGATCGAGGCCGAGGCTGGTGCGTTGCGCCGGTGGGGGATCGAGCCCGGCGTGACGATCGATGTGAAGGCATGACCGGCACCCTCGTACTGGTGGCGACACCGATCGGGAACCTGGGCGACCTCGCGCCCCGTGCAGTCGAGGAGCTCGCGGGAGCCGCTCTGATCTGCTGTGAGGACACCCGTCGCACCGGTCGACTGCTCGCCCACGCCGGCGTGCAGGGCGCGCGTCTGCGTCGCGTCGACGACCACACCGAAGCCCGCGCCGCGACGGAGGTCATCGAGCTTCTCGCCGGCGGCGCTCGGGTGGCACTCGTGTCCGACGCCGGGACCCCCGGCGTGTCCGACCCCGGGGCCCGACTGGTCGATGCGGTGCTCGAGGCGGGCCACAATGTCTCCGTCGTGCCGGGTCCTGTGGCTGCCGTGGCCGCACTCGTCGCCAGCGGTCTTCCGACCGATCGATTCGTGTTCGAGGGGTTCCTTCCGCGTAAGGGGCGAGAGCGAGGGGCGCGCCTCTCAGCAATCGCGGCCGAACCGCGCACGACCGTGCTCTACGAATCGCCGAACCGGATCGGGGCCACCCTCACCGCGTTGGCCGAGGTTTGCGGCGGGGAACGTCGGGCTGTGGTGGCACGCGAGATCACCAAGCTGCACGAGGAGTTCGTGCGCGGCTCTCTCGTTGAGTTGGCGGCGTGGGCGGACTCCACCCCAAAGGGGGAGATCGTGCTCGTGGTCGAGGGCGCCGCTCCTGCGCCCGAAGCGACCGACGACAACGTGGTCGCCGCGTTGCGCATCGAACTCGATGGGGGCAGTTCTCGCCGGGACGCAGCGGACTCGGTGGCCTCCATGTTGGGGGTCGGCCGTCGCCGTGTCTACGAGTTGGCCCTCGGCATCCCTGGGGCTGTCACACCCCCTTCGTAGCATTCGGTTCATGGAACCCGTGCTCGTGATCCTTCTGGTCGCCTCTTTGTTCATTGCCGCCGCCCTTGGCGTCGCGGTCGGCCTTCGCCTGGTCAAAGGACGCCAAGATGCAGAAGACGATGCGATCGTCCGGCTGGCTGCCGAGCTCGCCGCTCGGCAAGACACCAACGTCGATGGAGTCGTTGAGCGGGTCGTCGCCGTCGCCGGCGAAACGTTCGACAGCCGGCTCAAGACCGGTGCCGCTGAGCTCGATCACCGCCGTGAAGCCATCGATCTCCGACTCACCGGCACGCAGCAGCGCATCGATGAGCAGCTCGGCGCGGTCGTGTCATCTCTGCAGTCCAAGATCGAAGAAGTCGACAAGCTCGTGGCCGAGAGGGTCGGTGGCATGTCCGACACCATGGATGCCCGTGTCGGCGGCATGTCGAAGAGCCTCGGGCACCAGGTCACCGCGATGGGCGGCGAGCTCCAGCAGGTGCGTTCGCTCGTGGCCCAGCTGCAAAAGGAGCGGGCTCAGCAACACGGCCAGTTTGTCGAGAGCCTCGAGGCAGCCACCCGTCAGCAGAAGGTGCTCACCGAGACCACCCAGCATCTCCGCGAGGCGTTGGCCAGCCCCCAGGCCCGCGGTCAGTGGGGCGAGCGCATGGCAGAAGACGTGCTTCGTGCCGCCGGCATGCGTGAGGGTCTCAACTATCGCAAGCAGCGGATGATCGAGGGCGGCACCAAGCCCGACTTCACCTTCTTGCTGCCCGACGACCGCAACCTCCACATGGACGTCAAGTTCCCGGTCACCAACTACTTGCGCTATCTCGAGGCGCCGAGCGACGCCGAGGCCGTGGCGCTTCGCGATCGCTTCCTGAAAGACGTGCGCGAGCGGGTGAAGGAGCTCAGCGGGCGCGGCTATGCCTCGGCCGACACGACGGTTGGCTACCTCTTGCTGTTCATCCCCAACGAGAGCGTCTACGGCTTCATCCACGAAAACGACATGACGCTGCTCGACGATGCGCTCGGACAAAAGGTCGTGTTGTGTTCGCCCACCACCCTCTTCGCCGTGCTCGCCGTGATCCGTCAGGCGATGGACACCTTTGCCGTCGAGCGGGCAACCGAGGAGATCCTCGATTGCCTTGCCGGCTTCGGTGAGCAATGGCAGAAGTTCTCCGGCCAGATCGACAAGGTGGAGAAACACATCGACACCTTGAGCCGTAGCTTCGCCGACCTCTCGGGCACCCGCCGCCGCCAGCTCGAGCGCCAGCTCGACCGCATCGACGACGTGCGTTCGCGGGCCGGCGTCGACGACAACGGGCCGGTTCTCGGTCCGCCGTCCACCCCCGTATTGCGAGACGTCACCGCCAGCTGAGCGCGCCACTGCGGAATTGGCATCGTGGGGCGGAAGGCCGCCGGTAGCCTCGGTGGCCATGTCCACCCCTGTCCTCGTCGCCGTCGCCTGGCCGTATGCGTCCGGATCGAGGCATCTCGGCCACCTCGCCGGCGCCTACCTGCCGGCTGATGTGTTTGCCCGTCACCAGCGTCGCGTGGGCAACGAGGTGCTCATGGTCTCCGGGTCTGATGTGCACGGCACCCCCATCACTGTTCGTGCCGACGCCGAGGGTGTGACCCCGCGCGACATCGTCGATCGGTATCACAACGAGTTCGTGGCGCAGTGGGAGCAGATCGGCATCTCGTGGGACAACTACACGACCACCGGCACCCCGCACCACGCTCGAGTGACGCAGGAGATGTTCCTGGCCCAGTTGGCCAACGGCCACATCGACAAGCGCACCTCGGACCAGTTCTACGATCCGGAGGCCGAGCGCTTCTTGCCGGACCGGTACGTCGAAGGCACCTGCCCGAACTGCGCGTACGAGGAGGCTCGGGGCGATCAGTGCGACAACTGCGGCCGCACCCTCGACGCAACCGAGTTGGGCAATCCGCGGTCGAAGATCAGCGGTGCCACCCCCGTGCTGCGGGCCACCGAGCACTTCTACTACCGCTACTCCGACTTCAACGAGAAGGTCGCCACCTGGCTGAAAGCCAAGGAGGGCTGGCGGGCCCATGTGTTGAACTTCGCACTCGGCTGGACCGAGGAAGACGGCCTGCTCGACCGGGCCATCACCCGCGATCTCGACTGGGGCGTGGAGCTGCCAGTCGACGATCTCGGGCCGGGCAAGCGCATCTATGTCTGGTACGACGCGGTGATCGGCTATCTGTCGGCCGCACAGGAGTGGGCCGCGAACCAGGGCGACGACGACCGGTGGCGCCACTGGTGGGAGAACGACGAGTCCCGCCACGTGTATTTCATCGGCAAGGACAACATCCCCTTCCATTGCCTGTTCTGGCCCGCCCAACTGATGGGGGCCGGCGACCTTCATCTTCCCGACGACGTGCCCGCCAACCAGTACGTCACCTTCAAGGGTGGGAAGGCTTCGGCCAGTCGTGGTGTGGGCCTCACGATCGAAGAGGGCCTCAACCTGTTCCAGCCCGACGGTCTGCGCTACGCCCTGGCCGCGAACTTCCCCGAGCAGGCCGATACCGACATCTCGATCGAAGAGATCGCTCGCCGGATCAATGAGGAGCTCGTCGCCACTTGGGGCAACCTCGTCAACCGGGTGTTGTCGATGGTCAACAAGAACCATGGCGCCCAGCCCACCAGCGACGGCCGCGCTGCCGAGGACAACGCAGTGCTTGCAGCCGTTGACGCCGCGCTCGAGAAGGCCGGCGCCCAGATCGAACGCGTGGAGCTTCGTGGCGCCCTTCGGACGGCCATGGACGGCGCCCAGGCGGTCAACGCCTATCTGAACGCAACCGAACCATGGAAGCTCGCGAAGTCCGACCCGGAGCGGTCGGCAGTCGTACTCGCCACTGCGCTCGATGCGATCAACGGCGTGCGCATTGCCTTCACTCCGTTTCTGCCGTTCAGCTCGGCCGCCCTCGACGAAGCCCTCGGGCCGGTCGACGGTTGGCAACGGATACCGGTTGCGCCCGGCACGGTGATCGAGAAGCCGACGCCGCTGTTCACCAAGGTCGATGTCGACGAGTTGCTCGCCGACGACTGACGGAGAAGAAAATGGCCTGGGTCGACCAGCACTGTCATCTCCCGCCCGGCCCCGATGGGGTCGCACAGGTCGCGGAAGCCAACGCCGCAGGCGTGGCCCGAATGCTCACCGTGGGCTGCACCCTCGAACAGAGCCAGGAGATGGTGGCGATTGCCGAGCTCCACGAGGGGGTTTGGGCCACTGCGGGAATCCACCCCCACGATGCCAAGGACGGCCTCGATGGGATCGAGGCACTGCTGGATCGACCTGAGGTCGTGGCGGTCGGGGAGTGTGGCCTCGACTATCACTACGACCATTCGCCTCGCGACGTGCAGGCCGACGTGTTCCGGCGCCAGATCGCCATCGCTCACAGCCGCGACATGCCGCTGGTGATTCACACCCGCAGCGCCTGGGACGACACGTTTGAAATCCTCGATGCGGAAGGCACGCCGCGGCGCACAGTGTTTCATTGCTTCACCGGTGGCGCCCCCGAGGGGGAGGAGTGCCTGGCTCGCGGTGCGCTGCTGTCATTCTCGGGAATCATCACGTTCCCGAGTGGAGGCGATCTCCGAGAAGCGGCAGCGAACTGCCCGCTCGATCGGCTGCTCGTGGAGACCGACAGCCCGTACCTGGCGCCTGTGCCGCACCGCGGAAAGCCGAACCGGCCGGCGTTCGTGCCGCTCGTGGGCGCCGCTGTCGCCGAGGCCAAGGGGTGCCCGGTCGAGGATGTCGAGGCCGCGACCTGGGCGACGGCAGCAGCTTTCTACGGCTTCGACGAAGTCTGAAACGGCGCAGTCCTCGTCGTTGAAGGTTGCAATTGTGTTACGACGCTTCTACCGTCGCGCGCCGTACGACGTCTGTCGTCTTCGTGACGATGGCCAGTGGGAAGGACGGAGCTGTGGTCGTGATGCGCCGCGTGCAACCTCGCCGCAGCCTTCTCGCGCTCGTGATCGTGGCCTCGATTGCCTCGCTCACTGTGCCCGCTGCCGCCGTCACACCGCTCGTGCAGGCCGACGTCGCCGCGTTCACGTCGCGAGCCGAGCAGTGGACACTCGCCCGCAGCGCCTACCGCGAGAGCGCCCACGAACAGGCCCTGACGCTCGCCGCCGAGGCGCGCCAGGCTGAAGAGGATCGCATTGCGGCCGAGGAAGCCGCTCGGATCGCCGCTGCCGAGCGCCAAGCAGCCGAGGAGGCTGCGGCGCGCACCACCACGACCACGACAACGACGACCACTGCTGCGCCGACCACCACGGTCGCCGCGCCGGACTCGCCCCCAACTCCGACCACCACGGCAGCGCCGGCCGCGGGCGACCCGACTCCCGCACAATGGGCGGTCCTTCGCCAGTGTGAGTCGAGCGGGAACTACAGCATCGTCAGTGCCAAACAGCGCTACCGCGGGGCCTACCAATTCTCGCAGGCCACGTGGGACTGGATCGCCGGGCTCGATCATCCGTCGCTCGTCGGCGTGGATCCGGCTGCGGCCGCACCGGCAGACCAAGACGCCATGGCGCTCGCGTTGTGGCGCCGTCGAGGTTGGTCTCCCTGGCCGATCTGTGGGCAGCAGGCCGCTGCGGCCTGACCATAGGTGACCCATTCCCCGCAAGATCTCCGAGCGCTCATGGAGCGACACGGCCTCGAACCGCGTCGCGCGCTGGGCCAGAACTTCGTGGTGGACCCCAATACCGTCCGCCGCATTGCCCGGCTGGCGGAGGTGTCCGACGGCGACCCGGTGGTGGAGATCGGGCCCGGCCTCGGCTCGTTGACGCTCGCCCTGGCGGAATTGGGCGCCGACATCCTTGCCGTCGAAGCCGACCGTGGTCTCGTGCCGGTGCTGCGTGAAGTCGTGGCCGATCTCTCGGTGCGGGTCATTGAAGCCGATGCCCGCGAGGTCGACTGGGACACGCTGCTGGCCGACCACGAGCGATGGACGCTGGTGGCGAATCTCCCGTACAACGTTGCGACTCCGCTGGTGCTCGATCTGCTCCGCGACGTGCCTCGCATCGGCTCCATGCTCGTGATGGTTCAGCGCGAGGTCGGCGAGCGACTCGCGGCGAAGGTGGGCGACAAGGCGATCGGGATTCCGTCGATTCTTGTGGCGTACCAGGGGGTGGCCGAGGTGGTCGCAAGAGTGCCGCCGACGGTCTTTCATCCCGTGCCCAACGTCGAGTCGGTGCTGGTGCGCATCACCCGTCATGTCGAGCCGCCGGTGGCGATCCCGCTCGATCGGATCGAACCGTTGCTGCGCACGGCCTACGGACAGCGACGCAAGATGCTGCGCCGATCGCTCAGCAACATGATCGATCCAGCGGACTTCGCTGCTGCGGGCGTCGACCCGCAGGCGCGCCCGGAGACGCTCGACCTCGACGCCTGGGCTCGACTCGCCGGTCAGTCTCGCTGACGGTCCCAGAGGGCGGCCATGGCACCGAACAGGTCGCCGATCCTCGAGGGCGTTTCCTGGCCGAACTCTCGATAGCAGGTGTTGACCAGGGTCACGATCCGTTCGGGTTCCCCCCAGTCCGACCACTTGTCGAACGAGAGATCAACGGCCGCATCGCTGACCGACAGGCCACGGTCGAATCTGGCTCGACACTCGGCGTGGCAGTACTCCAGATACGACCGGATCTCGGCGAGGCCGTGGAGGTCGGTGACCGGGCCGTGGCCTGGCACGATCGTCTCGGGTTGCCACCGCTCGATGACATCCAGCGCGGCCAGCAGGTCTGGAATGCTGCCGGCCCACAGGATGGGGTGCCCTTCGACGAACAAGATGTCGCCGGTGTAGACGGTTGAGCGACCAGGCACGTGCACCAAGACATCGCCGCCCGTGTGGGCGGGCCCGACCTCGACGAGGTCGACGACGGTGTCGCCCACGGTTCGCTGCATCGATCCCTCGAAGGTCGTGGTCGGCGCCGGGCGGTTGATCCCCTCGAACTCGAATGCGCCGAAGCAATGGGTGAAGAATTCGCCGGTGACCCCCATGTCCGGAGCTGCGGCCATCAGCGCCACCATCGACTCGGGACTCTCATGGGCCATTTCCTCGGCCGCGGTGACGGAGGTGATGATCTCAGCGGGCACCAGTTCGTTGCCGTTGCAATGGTCGCCGTTGCTATGGGTGTTCACCAGCGTCGAAATTGTCGCCTGTGGCGCAATGTCGTCGAACGCGTCGAGCATGTTGCGGGTCAGCGCAAGATCGAACAGCGTGTCGACGAGCAGGGAGTCAGTGCCGTCGACGATCAGGCCGGCATTGCTCCAACCCCAACCGCCATCGGGTTGGATCCACGCCCAATTGCCGTCGCCGAGATCATGGAGTCCGTGTGTGAAGGGACGGGTGCCAAGAGCCATCCGCGCACCCTAGTCTTCGCCGGTGATCTCCATTTCGGCCCCAGCGAAGCTCACGGTGTCGCTGGCGATGACCGGTATCCGTGACGACGGATATCACCTGATCGACGCCGAGATGGTGAGCCTCGACCTCTACGACACGCTCGAGATCAGCGACGGAGATGGGCTCGAAGTGGTCGGGCCGGCCGGCGTTGAGCGCATCGGTGCCGATGACGACAACCTGGTCCGCGCTGCACTTCGCCTGTGCGGCCGCACGGCGCACGTACGACTCCACAAGCGGATTCCGGCGGGCGCGGGCCTGGGTGGAGGCTCGTCCGACGCTGCGGCGGTGCTTCGCTGGGCCGGCTACGACGACGAGGTCGGTGCGGCCATCATCGGCGCCGACGTGGCCTTTTGTCTTCGGGGCGGACGCGCCAGGGTGCGCGGAATCGGTGAGATCATCGATCCGCTGCCGTATGAGGAGCGCACGTTCACGTTGCTGACGCCGCCGATCGGGTGCGCGACCCCAGAGGTCTACGCAGCCTGGGACCGACTCGGTGGCCCGACAGGGGCCAACGGCAACGATCTCGAGCCGGCGGCACTGGTGGTTGCTCCAGAGTTGGCGCAATGGCGCGAAGAGCTAGCCGAGGCGTCGGGACATCGACCACGACTCGCCGGTAGCGGCAGCACGTGGTTTGTGGAAGGTGCTTTCCCGGGACCAGGCCGAGTGGTTGCGACCACAGTCGCACCCCACTGACACCGCCAGGTCGGCAGGGCGAGGCCCTACTTGTTGCGCTGGTGGCGCGTCCTACGGAGCATCTTCTTGTGCTTCTTCTTGCGCATGCGCTTGCGGCGCTTCTTGATCAGTGAACCCACGGCTAGCGACGCTACCGCGTGATGTGCCGAGGCCCACCCCGAGGCCGTCGGAGATTTTCAAAGAAATCGACCCCGCAGGTGTAATCCGCGCCTGTGGTGGGCGTTGTCACCGTTGTCGATGCTTCGTCGACGACCGATCCCCCGAAGAGACTGTGACCTCAAATGATTCCATCGATTTTCACTCCATTTCGCAAGCTTCTTGCGGCGGCTGCGCTCATTGCGTGCATGGTCGCCACGTTGGCGGTCCCAGCTGCGGCGGGATTCGGCGATGTGGTTCCCGATGAGCAACCGGTGCGGCTCGCGCTCTCGCTGCACTCCATGGTGAACGACGCGTTCGATCGGGCGCTCGACGTTCCCGACATCGAGGCCGTGGTGAAACTCGACTGTCAGCCCCGGCGCTCCGATGCTGAGGCTGCAGTCGCGTGCGAGTGGCGCGCTGATGACGATCTTGGTGTGCGGTCCTGGCAACTCTGGAAGCTGCAGGTGCGACCCGAACGAGGGGGGCGGACGCTCGTGGCGCAACTCGGCGCCGATGCCACCGCCCATACCGACCTCGACGTCACCGTGCCTGCTGCCTACCTCTATGCCGTGCTCGGCCTCGATGCCGACGGAACCGTGATCGCTCGCAGCCGGGTCGACCCAGTGCAGCTGAACGTCCGTGACCACCAGGTGGAGCCGATGCGGCTCGAGTGTGCTGCGCATCCGATCGACTCGGCGCCGGGCGCGGTCGTCGGGTGTGAATGGAACGAAGTGAGCAATGACGCCGCGGTCGGCTACATCCTCTGGAAGAGCGTGGACGGCGGCGAGCGTGCAGAGATCGCTCGGGTCGGCCTCGAAACCACGCATGTCCGTGACGACGAAGTCGCACCTGGTCATCGCTTCACCTACGTGGTCACCGCAGTCGACCAGGCCGGGGCGATCGTCGGTCAGAGCCGCTCGGAGACGGTCGGCATTGCGGCCCGCGATCGCGTGATCGAGCCGGTCCGCGACGCAGCTGAGCGCGACCGTCGGTCGGCGCGGGACTGAGCGAGCACGGGCCCTCTCGCCGCGGTGTCTCGTGCCTCGCCACGGTCTTCCTGTCTGCCACCGGCTCAGCGCCGCGATGGGTCACGCTGGAGCTCCGTGGATGACGAGTCGAACGACCACTCCCTGTTCGACGAGCGAGAGCTCGTCGAACAGGCGCGGGTCGACGCCGACGCGTTCGCCGAGATCTACCGACGCTATGTGGTCCGCATCCACGCGTTTGCCTGGCGACGCTGTGGTGACGCCGCGATGGCTGAGGACGTCACTGCGGCCACGTTCGAACGGGCACTGCGAGGTCTCGGTCGTTTCCGGTGGAACGACGGAGGCATCGGGCCATGGCTCTTTCGCATCGCAGCCAACGAACTCACGGATCAGCATCGCCGCAAAGGTCGCCGCCGAGGCGACCGCGGGCAGCGAGCGGCTGACCGTCTGCACGATCGTGTTGCCCTCGACGATCTCGATCGCATCGAGCGCTCGGACGAGATCGAGGCGTTGCGGGCTGCGCTCGACGAACTC
>Ga0055584_100006026_pt1 | contig 11884 bp, 11 predicted proteins | sample OSDHelmetaG_FD_58716 | JGI IMG/M metagenome (GOLD analysis project Ga0055584, IMG submission 58716) | Pelagic marine sediment microbial communities from the LTER site Helgoland, North Sea, for post-phytoplankton bloom and carbon turnover... | ecosystem: Environmental > Aquatic > Marine >... | reverse complement strand
CGGTGCACCGCGCCAGAAGCCCCGGTATCTACGACACCATCATCTTTGTGTGCCTCGGAGTCCGCCTCTTCCCCACGGCGATCTTTATTTAACCGGTGTGGCTCTGTCATAACTTGATCGATACCATGATCGACGTGCTCTGGCTGAGATGGTTTGTCCGGAAGAGCTCGTTTCACTGTGCCAGACGCACCGACGCCGTCAGCCCGTGCATCGGGGTGCACCTTGGGGCTCGCTGGATCCAGGGTATGATCCTGCTGAGGCGTTGAGCGATCGGGCTTTGTACGTGGCGACTCATCTGATGGCGTCATAGCAACACATTCCTTTTTGACTAGAGGTGAACAGACCTCAACATTTAACACCCGCTTTATCCGTTTCGCAGAGAGGGTCTTCTGTGGCGTTCTTAATCACCATGTATTGGTGAGACGCCAGTGCGTAGGCCTCGCCTAATCCAGGATTCAGAAAAACTTCAAGATATTCAGCGGTGGCGAATTCATCCGCGTCTGACAAACCAGACGAGCCAGATTCGGGCGTGGTTATCGCGCAAGGGGTTTCGAACTGAATGGCTTGCCCTTCAGACAGTGTATCTGTCCGGTCTCGAAATAGACGAACCACGGTCCCGGAAACTCTACACTGGCCAGGGAAATCATCCGGCAAGATGGCGTCAGAAATTTCGAGCTGGAGATGAAAATCAGCCGTGAGGCGAATTGCATAATTCGGCGGCGGCGCGGCGATTGCCACGACCGCGACCGCAGTAAACAACGCCCCTAGCGCACTGAAGACCAAGCCGTTTGAAAATGTTGGGCGACTGACCATAGCAATCTCACTCCCTTCGTTCTGCGCATACCATGCGCGACGTTAGGCAACGTTGCATTGATCAGGCGCAAACGCCTCTAGATGAGAAAAATCGACTTACCAGGGTAAAACCGTGCCATCGAAATTGAAGAACGTGGCCGTATCCGCAAGCGTGGCGCCCTCAATGACAGCGGCCATCTCATCGACCGCCAAGGTGGTCGTTCTGAGTGGCATACGACCCCGAGCTGCGGCCATCATATCCGTATCTACTGGCCCCGGATTAACCAATACCACCGCAATACCTTGCTCCTGCAATGTATAAGCGATGTTCTTCATCACCATATTCACTGCCGCTTTACTCGCGCGATAGAAGGGTTGCCTATTGCTCCGCACGCTACCGATAGAGCCTTCGCTAGAGCTAATAACAGCGACCTTTTTCTCATCACTTGCAGCAACGTGAGACGTGAAGGATTCCGTCATCTTAAGCGGCCCTTGCACGTTGGTGGCCATAACCGCCGCAAAGGTCGAATAATCGATGCTGCCAAACCGCTGTCGTTCAGGCCGACCAGTGATGCCTGCATTGTTGATGAGGACATCAATTGCTGTGCCCCCATACTTGAGAGCAAGAGCATCGATTTCTGCGAAATCGTTCACATCGAGTTCTTCAACTGTAATCTTTGAATTCGCGGCTGCCAGCGCTTGCAGATCATCTGCAGACGCTGGATTTCGAGCCGTCGCAATCACGGCATGCCCGGCATCAGCATAGTGACGGACAAACTCCAGCCCGATCCCTCGGTTCGCGCCCGTCACAAGCACGGTTCCCGCCTCAACCCATGCCGGTACCGCAAGGACCACAACGCCGGTCATTACGGCCATATATTGACGAAGGGCGCACTTAAGAACCGAGGTCATATGCGTTTCCTATTTTCGGGTAAAAAGGCGCAATTAGCGCTTCGCAATAATCCAAACCGCGTGAACGATGCCAGGAATATAGCCCAACAGAGTAAGAATAATATTGATCCAGAACTGGCCACCAATCCCGACCTGCAGAAAGACGCCAACAGGCGGTAGAATAATTGCAAAAATAAGACGAATGATATCCACCGAGGTTCCCCTAAAATTTCTTGGCAAAATAACAACGATTCGACCCAACAATTGTAGCAAATACTGTAGGCCTGACCAGACGCGATAGTAATAAACCTTGCAATGCGACCGTTGCATGGCTTTGCCTTTTCGCCGAAAGTGTCGCCATGGTTGAAACTCTTATTTTGTATTCCAGTATCGCGATGCTATCCGTTGGCCTCGGCACCCTGGCTTGGATAGATTTCAAGACTGGCTACCTGCCTGATAGCCTTCAGGTTGCATTAACAGTCGCAGCAATCGCGGTTCTCGCACTCGGGTCTCCAATCGGGATAACGTGGATGGGTGCAGCACTTGGCGCGATTATCAATGGTGGTGCGTTCTGGAGCCTGCGATGGATTATGACGCGCATTAAGGGCCGCGAAGCCATGGGATTCGGCGACGTTAAACTCGTCGCGGTCGGAGGGCTGTGGTTAGGTCCATGGGCCCTCCCCTACATCATGGCCCTATCAGGCCTTCTTACCCTCATAGCCGTCGGACTCGCCGCCCTAATTTTACGCAAGCCAACATGGCAGGGCGAAATTCCATTGGGGCCAGGAATTGCTGTTGGTATTCTTGCCGCCTATTTAGCCGCGCTTGCCGGCATCACGGGCATCGTTGGTCCGGCGCCGTTATAGACCGACAATGAGTTCAGCCTCACCCCACATCGTTTGCTACGCCCCTCCTCAGAATTCTCCGGTAGTCGGCCCTCTACCCTATGACACCGCATCACACGTAACGTTTGGATGCTTCAACAATCACGTCAAAATCAACGATGAAGTCCTATCCGTATGGGCCGGCATTTTGACTGCCGTCCCGAACAGTAAACTGATTCTCAAATGCGCAGACATGAGCCAAACCGGATTGCGAGAACAAGTTGCAAGAACCATGTCGCGTTTCGGCATCATGGAAGATCAACTTGATCTAAGGTCATCCTCCCCTCCGGGAGAGTTGCTGGAGACATACAACGAAGTCGATATTGCCCTCGATACCTTTCCCTATTCAGGTGGCCTGACGACATTGGAAGCACTATGGATGGGCGTGCCCGTGATAACGAAAACAGGTGGAACTTTCGCAGGGCGACATAGCACGTCTCATCTTAGCGCAGTCGGACTCACTGATTGGATCGCAGACGACGAAGAAACGTATATCAAGATTGCAACTGATATGGCTTGTGACCGGGACGCGCTAAAAAGTCTACGAGCCTCGCTGCGAAATAAGCTTCTTTCATCGCCGATATGCAACCACATTGAGTTCACGCGCACGCTCGAGCGTGCATTCACGATGATGCGAGACGACCTAGCAACCCACGGCACAAACACGACGGGTCACCGCATGGTTGATGTTTCAGCGAGCGATTAGTTGGCTGGGTTCTCTGTAATGCCTAAGATTGGCACAAGAAAATCTGCGAATAACTTGTTTGCATAGGAATTAGGGTGGGGGTCAGGAACCGTCACCCAAAGCTCGCTTGGCCTTTGCCCCTGCACTGCGGGCAGAAGCGAGACATACTCAACGTTAAGGTCCGCTGCCAACGCTGATATTTTCTCCGACACCTTGTCAAAGGGATACGGTTCCAACTCCCGTAGCTCGGGGTAATCTACAACAATTAGCGGAATGTTATTGGCTCTGCAGATTTCAGCTAAATTGGCGATAGACGATTGCATGGCTTGCCATCCCACCGCATCTGGCAGATAGAGATCAGCGTAGTAATCTTTCCAATCAGGGCCACCAAAGACAAGGCGCCGAACAGTGTCAAAAGCTCCAAATAGGATGACACGACTATATAAAAGCGTGTCCCACCAATGGACAACTGCTGGGATGGGGGTGTCCTCTGCATCATTGATAAACACGTTGAGCATGACGAGATCCGGGTTCATCGCTAGGCCATACTGCTCAAACCACGCGACTTCCATCGCGGTATTATAGTTACCTACCCCGCCATTAATAACTGAAACGGCTTGGCCCATGCTTTCAGGTAACAACGATTCCAAGCGTTGGGATACAGTTTCATTTTGCGGCACCCCCCATCCAAAGGTGATGGAATCCCCAAGCATGAGAATCTTATGGGGGCTTGAATTGTCTCCATCCCGATTGTCATCGCGAAGACCGTCAGCGTTGATACTAACGTCAACACCCATAAGTCTTGCGGTGCTCGAAGGCTTGTGACGGTGCCCTATCGCTGGGTCATCGGCCACTTCTTTTATGGATACAGCGTATTTCCACATCTCAAGGTGGTAGTGCATGCCGGTATCAACAATCGTCCGGCACGCAAACTCAAACAAGCCAACAGCAATGGCAAACGACGCGACTGTTAAAACTGTAGAAGACAAAATCGAACGCATGGGCCTTATGGATTCTCCGAATTCTCTTGCACATCAATGTTGCTCGCCATCCAGCTCGCTACACACATTGAAAAATGCGAATGAAGCCTAGCATTAGGGTGGCCAGTGCCGCCTAGCAAGTAGTCAGCCGGCGCTTCTCTTGCAAACCCAGAGCAATCCAAGACTGGAAACTCGGCATCGTCAAACACCTCTGCTGAAACCTGACTACGGTCTTCCAGAATAACGACAAGAAAATTTGCACCGACTTGGTCTGCAAACGTAGCGAACCGAGACAAAATTCTTTGGGTTACAGCAACCCCGTCACCACCGGAATTAAATTGAATACTCTGCATCCAAATATGATGAATTAAAGTAACCATGGCAGACGACGTTTCAAAAACCCATGGCTCTATCGTCCGGAATGGACGGAACACCAACTCACCGTTCTTAAGCCTATAGTGCGGTGGCGAGACAAAACGACCCTCAGAATCAGATATGCTATAGACCCAGGATTGATCTGATACGTTTCTGGCAACGTGGGAATCTGCAAATGTCAGAATGATTAATTCTGGCCGGGCATTCCTATAAAAATTTGGAACAGCACGCTCTGCCATGAGCAATGCCTGCGCTGTGCTGTAACCACCATTGCCGAAATTCTCTATCCACAATTCAGGAAATCTTTGAGCGAGGAGGAACGGAAAAGACTCACGATCAACGACACCATAGGATTGCGCATTGCTTCCCCCAACAATCATAATCGGGCGTTTCTTGCTTTCAGCATCACTGTCTGGTCTCGTAGCACGGCGACCATGATCCCAGAACGTCATGGGGGCGTTACCGTGTTCTATAGATATCGCCACACCAGGCTTGTTGACCCACCCAAGTTCTCCATCGGGCTCTGACCAAGTCGTGCCATCATCCTCGGCAAAAAAGCGGTTTGCTTCCAAAACACGTGGCTCAAACCCCGAAAAGCGCAGGGCAAGCTCGATAACGAAAGCAGAAACCGCCAGCGACAGAAAAAGGAGTGCTATATTTCTCAAGAAAAACCCCAAACAACTCATCACCCGCAGCACTTTACAAGGTACGGGAAAAACACCGCACAGTTATGACCTAATCGATAGGGTGCGGTCAAAAACGACGTACTTCCAGGGTCTTACTTATTTGTCATTGTCAGAATTGCGCCAGGTTGTGGGATTGGCACAATCTTTTGTTCCACGTAGATTGGAGCCCTATAATAGGTTACTGAACGTGGCGATAGAGTCCGCCCTACTATTTACAGAACAAGATAAAAGCCATGCTCGAGTTTCCCGTAAATGTGACCAAATCAGAAAGCGGTGAGTACATCGCCCGGTTAGTTGATAGGACTGACGGACCACATGGCAAAGGCGTAGATCCGTACGCCGCCCTTAATGATTTAAAGGCACGGGCGATCGCAGACCTAGCCGTTTTGGATAAGAATGGACGGTTACCGATACCATCAAATGCGGATGACAGGCCGGTCATCGTTTATGACAATCAATCTAGCGATACAGGCGGGTTAGAGATGGGCGTCGTTCGACAAGGGCACATGTTGGGTTACAGTTGGACAAATGACGTCGTGTTTTCAGAAAAGTAGTGGTGGCTAGTACTATGAGTGACCCTGCACACGATTTCTTAGCCCCCGCACCACCGATAGGTGAAATGCTGGAATCAGCGGGCCACATCTCGTCAGCTGACTTAACCAAGGCATTGTCCTTTCAAGAGCAATTCGGCGGGCGCCTCGGCGCTATCCTGATTAGAATTGGCGCCGTCGCCGAGCAGGATGTTCTTATCGCATTATCGGAGCAGCTTGGGTTCGTCATAATCGACCGGACGGAGCTTCCTAAAGACCCTGCGGTTTACGCAGATTGTTTAAGCGGCACGTCCATCACTCCCATGTGGTGGGTGGATGCAGGTGCCCTTCTTTGGCGAAATGAAGACGACGGCACACCCAATTGCATCAGTCGCGACCCCCTAGACTCTAGCCTACAAGAAACGGTGAGTGGCGCTTTTAGAAGCGAATCAGTGACATGGTGGCTAACATCTAGCCGCGACCTAGACTTCATGCTTGATCTTGTTAAGCAGCACATCATTGGCGACACGATTGATGTCGGAGACGACGTCGCGCTTCTGAGGGAGCTAGCCGAAGAGGCGCCCGTTGTGGAGCTTGTTTCTAACACTCTGGCGCAAGCTGTTAACGAAGGCGCCTCTGATATTCATGTGGAGCCTCGCGAACAAGATTTCGATATCAGATATCGCGTTGACGGTGTTTTGCAAACTCGCCTGACGCTGCCACGCAATAGGTTTGACGCCGTTGCCTCTCGCATCAAGTTGATATCAGGAATTGATATTGCCGAACGTCGCCTCCCACAAGACGGCCGCATTGGAATGCGAATTAGTGGCAAAGACCTTGATGTTCGTGTTTCATCTCTGCCCGGTGTTTGGGGCGAGTCCATCGTCATGAGGCTGTTGCTGAAAGAACAGAAGGATTTTTCCCTTGATCGTATAGGAATGGCTCAAGACCATTTCGAAGTTTTCTCCACTCTCGTCAAAGAGCCATACGGAATTATTCTGGTTACTGGTCCGACAGGCTCGGGAAAATCCACAACGCTAAAAGCAACGCTCGAACACATCATCGACGGCAAGAAAAAAATTATCACCGTCGAGGATCCAGTTGAGTATAACGTTCACGGCGTCACGCAAGTCCAAACCAAATCTGAAATTGGGTACACGTTTGCACGCGCACTCAGGTCCATTCTCCGGCAAGACCCTGACACAATCATGATTGGCGAAATACGTGATCTGGAAACTGCAGAAATTGCAGTCCAAGCATCATTGACCGGCCACATGGTGTTCTCGACCTTGCACACCAATGATTCTCTAAGTGCATTTACCAGGTTAATCGACATGGGCGTGGAGCCATTCTTGGTCGCGTCGTCGGTGCGAGCGGTTATGGCTCAGCGGCTCGCCAGACGAGTTTGCATAGAATGCAAGACTTCAGCTACACCGCCCAAACCGATTGTTGCAAAGTACGAATCAATTCAAAACCGATTCTCTAATTTCGTGACGGCATCTCCGGATTGGGTTGCGTCTGCGGGTTGTGACGCTTGCCAGCACACAGGCTATCGAGGGCGGATGGGCCTGTATGAAATGGCCGCGGTCACTGATGGTATCGCTGATTTGGTGATGCAAAACAGGCCCGTACACGAGCTGCACAAATCCGCTGAGCAAGGCGACTTCCGTACTCTTTTAGAAGATGGCCTTATTAAAGCTGCCATGGGCTTAACCTCCGTTGAGGAGGTCATAAGAGTCGCTGGTCAGGTCGGCATGGATGACGAATAATCCCCAAACCATAAGCCGAATAACACCCAACTACCTTTGTGCAGTGCCAGTCTGACGTGCCCGACGATACTTCAAAAGTTTATTCCGATGCCGTATCTGCGCATCAACGAGGTGATCTTGATGCTGCAGAACGCGGATATCGAACCGTACTGTCCGCAAAACCGTCTGAAGCCGAGACTCAGTATTTGCTAGGGACTGTGCTCTGGCAGCGCGGAGATGCGGAAAACGCGGTTCCTTTGTTACAGACATGCCTAGAGAATCAGCCAAATCACATTGCTGCCCGCAGCACCCTTGGCGCGGCATTCGCAGCCCTTGGGCTGTCAGACCAGGCCATAGAAGAACTCGGCCGCGTCGCTGAACTATCACCTCAAGACCCAAAAGCCTTTTTCAATTTAGCGAAAGCTTGCCTTGATTCTGAGCGTTTCGAAATGGGCGCGGAAACACTTGAAAAATTTCTAGAATTAACGCCAAGTCACGCAGCAGCGACGCTGGGGTATGCAACCTGCCTTGTAGGGCTAGGCCGTGTCGACCAAGCAATTTCTGTCCTTGAAGACGCCTTAGATATCCATCCCGAAAATACAGACTTGATAGAGATTTATGTTCAGCAGTTACTGAAAGCCGAGCGATTCAATGACGCGCTAAAGCACGTGAACACCGCCCGGAAAAGCTGGCCGTCTAACGACACCATGTTGCTCGCACAAGCAACTACCTTTCGCTTGTTGAACCGGCATGAGGACGCCCTGACTGCGTTTAAATTGCTGGTTGAGCGGGCACCAAACAATGAGAATTATCTGAATAGCTTCGGTGGCTATCTATACGACACAGGCAAATGGAAAGACGCCGAATCGTTTGTCGTTCGCTCTCTAAATATTAAACCAGATTCACACAGCGCTTTAACCAACATGGGACGCATTCGACAACAGATGGGCGACCTTGAGGGTGCGAAACTCTACTATGAAAAAGCGTTGTCGCTAGACCCAAACTATGCAGACGCCCACAACAATCTAGGCAATTTACTTTTGCATATGGACGCCGCTGACCAAGCGTTGACACACTTTGATCGCGCCATTGAGTTAAAGCCAGATTCGAAGGGCATACGTTACAACCGAAGCTTAGCAAAAATGACCGCAGGCCAAATTAGCTCTAGCGTGTCCGAACACAAGCATCGGTTTGACAAAGAGAATCCCTCCATCGGCCGCGAATGGGAATGGCCATCATGGGCAAACGAGACCATTGATGGAAAAAACATTCTACTCTGGGGTGAGCAAGGCATGGGGGACCAAGTTATTTTTGCGCGGTGCGCTTCGGTCATTGCCTCTAAGGCAAATTACTGCGCCTTAGAATGCTCACCAAGACTTACCACACTTTTTCAACGCTCCTTTCCAGACGTAGATATCTACCCGGCTTCCGATCCTCCAATTGCTGAACTAACAAACAAATCCTTTGATTTTCATTGCTCAACCCTGGACATGAACTGCTCTCTTTACGATAAGCCGAGTGACATTTCGTCAAAGCCTTACCTCAAAGCGGACCCTGAATTAACCAGATCGATTCGTGAGAAGTACCGGGCTTCCGCTGACAACACACCCCTAATAGGCATTTCATGGTGGAGTGGGCTCACTAGCCAGGCACACTTCAAGTCGACTCCATTGACGCAATGGCAGCCTATTTTATCCGACACCCCGGCAACATTCGTCAGCTTGCAATACGGCGAGGGGCGAAATGAGATCGAATCGGTAAACAACATACCCGGAATAGATCTCGTTGATGACCGTGACATTGACCCAATGGGCGACCTCGATGTGTTTGCCGCTCAGATCGCCGCGATGGACCTGGTTATAACTATTTCGAATACAACCGCCCACTTGGCTGGCGCGCTGGGTGTTCCGACATGGACACTAACGCCTACTGGACCTGGTCGGGTTTGGTACTGGTTCATGGAAGGTCAGACCAGCCCGTGGTATGAATCAATGACACTATTCCGTCATGGATATAACGAAGGCTGGGGCAGCGTCTTGAAGGAAGTTGCGGATCGATTACACCAAAAAGAAACGGCACTAATCACGCCCTCGACACGCCCCTAAATGATTGAGCATCATATCCATTCGTCCCCGTACCACGGCATGCTAAGCGACTATGAACTCTAGTTTCGAAAACGCTCTGTTGAATTTTCAAAACCGACGATTTGCTGACGCAGAGCAGCAATGTTCCTCTGCACTTGAAGCTGAGCCTGACAACGCAAATGCGCACCACCTAATGGGAGCGATTCTATCCGCTGAACAACGCCCAGATTCAGCGTTAGAACACTTTGAAAAAGCCCTCGACTTAGCGCCGTCGATGACAGAGGCACGGTTCAATCTCGGCAAGACTTATCGTGACCTGGGACGCCATGATGACGCATCTCTCACTTTTATATCTGTGTCGAATGAATGGCCTGCCAGAAGTGATGTATGGCTGGAACTCGCGATAGCATTAGAGCGAACTGGACGACTAAGCGAGGCCATCGCCGCGTATGAGCGAACAGTCGAGACTGGAGCCCCCAACTCCAAGGTTTGGTACCAGCTAGGATGCTGCTGCATGGCAAACAACTCATTCGAGAAAGCTGACCATGCCTTTAATCAGTCCCTCGTCTTAGATCCAATTTATGCACCCGCTTGGATCAACCTGGCCGTGACCAGAGAGAACCGAAAAGAACTGGCATCAAGCATAGAAATTTATGCAGCTCTCCTAAATAGAGAGCCTCAATATCACGAGGCAGCCTACCGGCATGCCCTTGGCTTGCTTACAACTGGTAATCTCGAAGCAGGGTGGAAGGCCTATGCGTCGAGAGGTCCATGGCCCCAAACCAAGACGAGCCATGGCTCCTCAGACGCGCCGTTTTGGAGCGGAGAAGACCTAACCGGAAAATCTTTGCTTATATGGACAGAACAGGGCCCAGGCGATGAAATATTGATGGGCACAATGTTCGGAGATTTACTCCACAGTGGCGCTCATATCACGCTGGCATGCTCAGCCAGAGTAGCGCCATTATTCATGAGATCTTTTCCGTCATGCCAGGTAATTGTTCGCGGGGATACCCAGCTACCCGAGCAAGCGACGAGAGGGTTTGAACTCCAAGCTTCACTGACGGAAGTTGGCCTCAACACGCGCCAAAACCTCGATAGCTTCGGCGCATCGTCCCCTTACCTGGTAACCGACGCTAAACGAACGCAAGGCCTGCGTTCAAATTATACAGAGGGCCAAGGAACCCGACCTACTATCGGAATATCATGGCGGTCTAACAATGACGCCGCCGGTCACCAGAAGAGTACAAAGTTATTAGATTGGGGCGACACCCTAAAGTCCATTGACGCACATTTTGTATGCTTACAGTACGGCGACACGGATGAGGAATTATCAGTGTTCAAAGATCAGATGGGCATCGAAATTTTTAAAGATCACGATATTGATCCACTCTCAGATATGGACGCGTTTGCTAGCCAAGTCGCGGCCACGGACCTGGTGATTTCAACAAGCAACACGACGGTTCATGTTGCTGGTGCAATAGGCATTGATGTATTGACGCTAGTTCCTGACGGTACCGGCCAGCCGTGGTATTGGTTTCTCGACCGGGCCGATTGCTTATGGTACCCGTCGATGAAACTCTTTCGGCAACCGAATGCCGGCAATTGGGCAACCCCACTGTCCGTCGTTCGCAAAGATCTAGAGGACTGGATACTAAATTGGCCCGGCCCCAAGTAAATGTAGCGCCTATCTTGGCACACGCGTCGCAGTGTCATGCTGCGGGTCGACTCGCCGAGGCCGAGCAAGGGTATAGACAGGTCCTACAAAGCAATCCTGAACATCCTGATGCCCTTCACCTGCTGGGCGTTCTTATCGGACAATCGAACGACGTTCAGACTGGTATTAATTTAATAAACAAAGCAGTTCAGCTGCAGCCCAGATTCCCAGAAGCTCTTTTCAATCTGGGCCTAATTCTTCAGAGCAACGGTCTAATTTACGAAGCAGCCCTGTCGTACACGCGCGTCATACGACTTGATCCAAAGAGAGCACAAGCATGGAACAATTTAGCAATATGCTTTAGTGATCTTGGCCAAATTGATGACGCCTTATCGACGATAGAAGAAGGCGCCGCACAAAACCCAACTAGCGAAAGCCTCTATGATAACGGGTGCAGGTTTTACAAACGGCAAAACGAATTTTTAGCCTGCATTGATTTAGTTGATCGAGGCGTTCGACACCTCCCCGAATCAAGTCGGTTATGGATTAACAGAGCCGACGCATGCTTCGCG